>Ga0265331_10000997_pt1 | contig 22230 bp, 14 predicted proteins | sample 41923metaG_FD_202088 | JGI IMG/M metagenome (GOLD analysis project Ga0265331, IMG submission 202088) | Rhizosphere microbial communities from Carex aquatilis grown in University of Washington, Seatle, WA, United States - 4-19-23 metaG | ecosystem: Host-associated > Plants > Roots > Rhizosphere... | reverse complement strand
TATCACCTGGCCAAGAGACGCTTCACCCTCGGTGGAGGGCCTGGTTGCCGTCCCGGACCCCCGAGCCTGCCACGAACCGAGCCCGCCTGACGCTCGGCGGCGCGCGCTGAGCGTCAGTGGCGCTTGAAATACTGCACGGCCCGTTCGTGCTTCTCGGCAGCCTCGCGGGTGTCGAACGTGCCGAGATTCTTCCGCTTGCCGGGCTTTTTTCCGGGCTTGGCGTCGACCTTGCGCGAATACAGGCGGTACTTTCCAGAGGCGAGCTTTCGAATCATGTGACGTGTCCTTCCGGTGGAATTCTACGAAGAGCGATGACGAGCGCTCGCCCGACAATGTGGTGCCAATGGCCCGAGATGGGAACGGAGAGAGGCAGCCGCCGAGGTCCCTGCACGCGGCGCGAGACCGCCCCACCGCGCCCGGGCCAACCAGGCGGTGGCCCGGGGACCGTTCAGCGCGGGCGGTTCGAACTGCCCTGGCCCCGCTGGCCAATCCAGTCGACCACGAGGCTCAGCACAACCGGCGACAGCGTCTCGTCGATGCGGGCATACTCGTCCGGTAGACCCGTCTGGCAGGCTTGAAGCAGGTGGTTCAGCCCAGGCAGCTCTCGGATGGTGACATCGGGCTTGTCGCGGAGGGCCTTGCGGAGCTCGGGGAGGTTGGCACCGGGCAAGACCTGGAGATCTCGTTCCCCCTGGAGAGCCAGAACCGGGACCGCGAGCTGTCGCAGAAAGACCCGCGGATCGAGGGTGAGGAAGGTGCGGAACCAGGGTGCCGTGACCTGTTTGATCTGGGCGTCCGCGACGGCGGGCCCAATCTCCTGCCGCTCGGACTCCGGCAGCGCGGCATACCGTTCGCGCAGCTTCTTGGCGGCGGCCGGGCCGTCCTTTTCGGTCTCGAGGATGGCATAGACCTCCCGCTGGATGGCCGCGGCCTCGGCCAGCTGAGCGTCCGTCGCTCCCTTCGCCTTGCCCAGCGCGGCCGACTGCAGCTCGAGCGTCTCCCGACCTGGCACCGCGGGGGTGGCGAGGAGGACCACGAACTTCACGTCGCTCGACCGGACCGCCGCGATGGGAGCGATGATCGCGCCCTCCGAATGGCCCACCAGACCCAGACGTGCGGGGGAGATGTCCGCCCGCATCCGCAGGGCCGCCACCTCGGCCAGCACGTCGCCGACGAAGTCGAAGGTCGTGGCGGTCGCGTAGTCGCCGGTGGACTGCCCGGTCCCGCGATCGTCGCAGCGGAGAGCGGCGATCGCGTGGCGGGCGAGCGCGTCCGCGAGCACCAGAAACGGCTTGTGTCCCGCCAGAGCCTCGTCTCGATTCTGGGGCCCCGACCCCGTGATCAGCACGACCGCCGCGAACGGCCCAGCTCCGCGCGGCTTCGTCAGCGTGCATGCCAGCCGGTCCTTCCCCGACGGGTTATCCACCACGAGCGCCACCTCGTCATACGGAAACGGCGGAACCGGCTCCTGTGGCCGGCGGCTCGTGGTGGGCGGGGTCGAGGTCCTCGTGAGCGTCAGCGGCAACTCCGCGCCACGCTGAACGAAGGTTCCGACCAGGGAATCTCCTTTCAAGCGCCCTTTGAAGCTGGCCTGGATCGCGGCCGAGCGGAGTGTCAGCTCGTTCGCGTCGAACACCACGGTGTCGATCGGAATGCCCTCGGCATGTTGATCCGGACTGTCGAAAGTCGCGGCCCAGCCGGCAGCTCGACGCTGGAGCTTGACCACCACGCGCAGCTGTCCGCCAGCCGGTTGCAGCGTCCCCACCCATGCGCCTTCCAGAGCCGGAGCGGGTGCTCGCGCGGGCGCGGCGGCCTGCGCGCGCGGCTCCGCGGAGGGCCTCGGACTCTCTGCCGCGGCACTCCGGCAACTGACCAGCGCCAAGGCAACCCACAAACCCACGCTCAGCTTGTCTTGCGACGTCCGGCGGCCCACGCGTGCCCTCCTGATCCAGTCTCTCACGCCGGGCGCGACGCCGCCAAGCCGGCCAGAATCGACCGCGGGGGTATTCGGGGGTGCGCAAACCCCACGTCGAGGTGGTTGGGCGCAATTGCGGTTAGGGTCCGGCAGCGTGGTTCTATGCCCCTAGGCCAAAAGGCAGTGGTTCAAATTTCCGGTCGCGACAGCTGGAGGAGCGTCATATGAGGAATTCAGAGGGGTGGTATCGGTCGAGGGCCGTGCTGGCGGGGGCGGTGATCGTGTGGGCAGCAGCTTGCGTCGTCACGCCTGGCCTGGCCGCCGCCGCCGCCATCAAGGTGGCCTGCGTGGGTGACAACATGACCCACAGCGACCAGTTCTCGAACGACCGGGAGAACCAGCCTCCGGGCATGCAGGAGTACCCGAGGAAGCTGCAGGACCTCATGGGGGCCGGCTACGACGTGCGCAACTTCGGTGACTGTTGCGCCTCGGTGATCGGCGGATACGCCCACTCGGAGACCCACCCGTACGTGAGTGGTTCCAACTACCAGAATGCCGTCATGTTTCTGCCCGACATCGTGCTCATCGGCCCGTGGGGCCGCCACGACTGGGGAAAGTCGGCGATGACGGCGCTGGCGGCCTTCTCGGTCCCGGCGTTTCAGACCGGATACGAGGACATCATCAACAAGTTCCAGGCGCTCTCCAGCAAACCAAAGATCATCGTCTCGAACCTGGTACCGCTCCCCTTCGGGAACGATGGGCCGGATGGGATGATGAATCTGAAGACCAGCCCCCAGAGGGACGTGATCTTGGCGCTGGCGGCCAAGTACAACCTGCAGGTCGTCGACACGTTCACCGCCTTCTCGGGCGCGGCGGCAGCGCCCCTCTTCATCCAGCCCCCGACCAAGGATTCGGACGGTGAGCACACGAGCGACATGGGCTCGACCAAGATGGCGCAGTTGTTCGCGGCGGCATTGAAGGGGATGGGCACAGGCACCCCCGGCACCGACGGAGGTATCGGGGCGTCACCGGATGCCGGCTCGGGCGCCCCGGCCGGCACGGCCGGGAACAGTGGGAGCGGCGGCACCGGCACCAGCAACGGCAGCGGCGGCAGCGCCGGCTCCGGACCTGCCGCTGGTACGGGGGGCAGCACCTCATCCAGCGGTGGCAGCACCCCGGTTGCCGGTACGGGTGGCGCCGTGGGCACCGGTGGCGCGGTCGTGTTGACCGGCACGGGTGGGGCATCGAGCCCTCCCGCCAGCTCCGGGGGCGCCACGTCTCCTGCCGGCGGCGTCGCCACGGGAACCGGCGGAGCTCTGGCGACGAGCCCGACGGGCACCGGCGGTGCCCCTCCGGCGGCGGGCGCGACGAGCTCCGGCAGCAGCGGGTGCAGCTGCGGGCTGGCAGGTCAGCAGGGCCCTCGCGCCGCGTGGGGCTTCCTCGCCGCCACCGCGATGCTGGGTCTGGCGTTCGCCCGTGCCCGCGTCCGTCGGAGATAGGGCGAGGCGCTCGCCGCGCCGGCTATGCCGACTCCGGCTCGGCGAGCGGGCGGACGTCGATCTCCAGCGTGCCACCGAGGATCTCCGCGTAGGGCCGGCACAGCGCCACCGCCTCGTCCATGCTCGACAGCTCCATCACCGCGAAGCCGCCGATCAGCTCCTTCGACTCGGAGAACGGCCCGTCAATCACCCGCAGGGCGTTGCGGGTGAACACCAGGCGCTTCGCCTTTTCGCTCGGTGTGAGCTCGTGCGTCCGGACCAGGACACCCGCCTTGGTCATCTCCGTTCGCAGCCGCGTGAGCTCGGCCTTCTGCTTCGGGCTGCGCCCGCCGGCCTCGAAGGCCGGATCCGCCTTGTCGACGAGCAGGAACTGCAACGGCGGATCCTCCGGCGCGGGCATCAGGCCGATGTCCCAGGGCTCGTTCACCTTGCCGAGCTCGATCTCGCCGCTGCCGAGGATCTTGCCGTAGCGCTCGGCCCAGCCCAGCGCCTCGTCGCGGGTCTTCACCTTCAACAGCAGCGTGGCCGCGGGCAGCTCGTGCTCGCCGCGATACGGGCCGTGCTTCACCGCGCACTTGCCGTCACGAAAGACGAGGCGCGTGCGGCTCTGGCTGCCGGCCAGGCCCGCCCCGTCGAGCAGGCGACCGGCCTGCGCGTGGCCGCCGATGAACTGGCCCATCCGGTCGACGATTTCCTTCGGGGGCGGCAGGCCCGCCTCGGTCTGCGGATCGTTCTTGTGCATGATCATGAAGCGCATGGTCGTTCTCCTGGTTCGTGCTGAGCAGATTGTCCATGAAGATCCTCCAGTCTGGAGGGTCCACGCCGGCCTCGGCCGACTCTCGCTGACACGACGAACCGCCTACGGGCCGATCGACGCCCCGGGGCGATATTTCTTCAAGCGCCTGAAATGAATCGACAAAAGTGCGCCCGGCTTCGGATGCGGACAGCGTCATCGTCGCCCGCCGCCACCACCGCCACACCTTGAAAGCCGTGGACAACGTCCGTCTGGATCGACTTGCCTATCCGCGGTCTCGTCACCATCTCCTCAACCATTCCCCATGGCGCTCTCCGGCTTCATCTTCGACCTCGACGGCGTGCTCATCGACTCCAACCCGGTCCACGTCGCTGCCTGGGGACAGGTCCTCGGTGGGGCAGGCTTTCGCGTGGCGCCCGATCGACTGTTGGGCGAGATGGGAAAGGGCGGGGACAAGCTGATTCCCAGCCTGCTCGGCGACGAGGTGGAGACCGCTCGCGGTGAAGAGCTGCGCGCCGAGGAGGCGCAGGTGTATGCCACCCTCGCGCTGGCGAACGGCCTGCAGGTTTCTCCAGGCGCGCAGCAACTGGTCGCGGAGCTGCGCCGTCGCGGGTTGAGGCTGGCCCTTGCGAGCAGCAGCGATCGCAAGCAGCTCGAGGTCGCCGAGCGGGCGAGTGGCGTCAAGTGGGGCGCGCTGATGGACGAGGTGGTCTGTGCGAGCGACGTCGCCGAGACCAAACCAGCCCCCGATCTCGTCCGCCGGGCGGTCGAAAGATTGCGATTGTCCCCGGCCGAGTGCGCGATCCTCGGTGATACGCCGTGGGACGCTCAGGCGGCGCTCCCCGCCGGCGTCGTTGCGATCGGGGTGACCCGCGGTGGCAACCGCGCGGAGACCTTGCTCGGCGCCGGGGCGAGGATCGTGTACGCCGATCCGGCTGACCTCCTGGCCCGTCTGGACGATGCCTTGCGGGTGGTGTCGCCCGGCTCCGCGGTGCTCGACGCCGCGACCCTCGAGTTTCTGATGGGCGCCGCGCTCCGCACGGCCAAGCAGGGGATGTCACAGGGAGAGGTCCCCATCGGTTGCGTGATCGCAAACGGGGCCGCCGAGGTGATGGGCGCTGGTCACAACACCTTCAATCGAACGGCCGACCGCACCGCGCACGCCGAGATGGAGGCCTTCCGAGGCGTTGCGGGACGCTTGCCGCCGGGTGCCCGCGACACGATCCTGGTGTCGACGCTCGAGCCCTGCGTCATGTGCATGGGAGCAGCCCTCGAGGTTGCCGTCGACACGGTCATCTTCGGGCTCGAGGCGCCCGCCGACGGCGGTACCGCGAGAGTTCGGTCGCCGGTCAGCCCGGAGAGCCAGCGCACGCGCGTCGTGGGCGGCGTGCTGGCCAAGGAGAGCCGCGCCCTCTTCGAGCAATGGCTGGCACTGCCCGCGCGCAACCATGCCCAGGAGCCCTTCGTGCGACAGCTCCTCTCTCTCACCGGGCGGGCTCCGCCGCTCCCGTAGCGCGACCGGGGCGTCTCCTCGTTTGCGCACGCCGGTGGACGCCTTGTGCGACACATACGGCTCCCGTATCCTCCCCGCTCCCGCATCGGTCGGGCGTCCATGGGCTTCGGAGGCGATTCAATGAAATACCTGTCCGCGCGTTGCATCGGGATCGGGGTCGTGGCTGGGTGTGTCGCGCTTGGCTGCGGCGAAGCCGCGCATGCCCCGGCGAGCGGGGGCAGCGGCGGCAGCGGAGGCAGCGTCGGTTCGGCGTCGTCGGGGGGAGCCACCGGGACCGGTGGAGCGTCTTCGTCCGGCGGCGGCCCGGGGACCGGCAGCGGTGGCACGACGGGCGCCGCGACCGGAGGAACGACGAGCTCGGGGGGCGCGACGGCCACGGGCGGCGGCACGGGGACCGCGGGAGCGCCGAGCTCGGGCGGACCCGGTGGAGCGACCGGGGTGGGGACTGGCGGGGCTGGAGCCGCCGCGGGCGGAGGGGGCGCGAGCGATGCCGGCGGTGCGGGCGCGGGTGGGACCGCGGCGCCGGGCGGCGTGCAGATGTCGCCCGATCTCATCACGGCGACCCATGCTGACGGTTACCTCCAGCTCTTTCCCGCGAACCCGGTCGTCGCGATCGGGCCGTGGTTCACCTACGACTGGGGCACGAGCAACTGCAACATCGCGCCCAAGAGCGGCGCGCAGGTCAAGAAGGGGACCGGTGGGATCTGCTTCTCCGGCCAGAGCTGCACGGGCATGGCCCCGGGCGCCGGGCTCGGGGTCAAGATCTGCACCACCCCCGGCGACATCTCGACCTGGACCGAGATGCAGACCTTCATGGCGGGCCACGGGATGACCGGGACCAACGCGCCTTACGGCTTTGGCCAGTGCAACACGGGCAACAAGCTCACCGCGATCAACTGGGTGGGCAACGTCCCTGCGGGCGCGGTCGTCGATCTGCACGATGCCGCCGACCTCAGCCTCATCACCTTGCCCGTCGCCGCCGGCGCCACCTCGGTCGCGGTGCCGGCCACGGTCGACGGCGGGAAGATCGCCTCGGTCCACTTCTCGATGAACGGCACCACGGTCCCGACCTGGAGCTTCTGCATCTCGAAGCTGACCCTCTCGTATCAATAGAGGGCCCGCGCGGTAGAGAGCCCGCGCGCGGTGCCCCGCGCTCAGGGAGCGGGGACGTAGCCGCGCCAGACCCAGTTCAGCGTCTGGCTGTAGGTCTTCGACTTGACCGAGCCGTCGCAGTGCCCGGCGCCCATCGCGTACAGGAACCGGTAGTGGTAGCCCATCATCTTGAGCGCCGCGGCCATGTTCTGGTTGCCGACCACCCAGTTGCGGTGCATGGCCGCGTCGGTCATGTAGCCGTTGTCCATCTGGCCCACCTCGAGGAAGATGCGCAAGGGCTTGGGCGGCATCTGCGCCAGGATCATCGCCGGATACTCCCAGGCGCCGAGCGGGTGGTCGGCGGTCATCTGCAGGGCCACGAAGGTGCCCGAGTACGAGACGATGCGGTTGAAGGTGGAGAACCAGCCGAGGCCCATCGCGGCGGGGGAGCCCGAGCTACACCCGTACGCCGCCCGACCGTTCGGGTCGGTCGTCAGCTTGAAGCCCGGGTAGGCCGCCTTGATGTCCGCGTTCGAGGACACGAGCGGGAGAATCTCGCCGGTGATGAAGCGGGAGAACGCATCCGAGACCGTGTCGTACTCGCCGCTGCGGTTGCTTCCTGGCGGGACGAACACGAAGACCAGCGGCGGAATCTTGGTGGTCGGGTCCGTGTCCTCGTAGTGGTTCTCGGCCGCCGTCACGATCTCGGGCGAGCCCGTGGCCGGGGCGTTGCCGTCCGTGATGATGATGAAGGGGGCGGAGGTGCCGTCGACGTATTGCTTGGGGATGTAGATCGTGATGGGCCGGGTCCCGGTGGCGGGATAGACCTTGCTCGTGGAGTTGTCGAACTGGAACTGGTACTTGGTGCTGTGGGGGACGTTCGTCACCTGCACCGTGCCGGCGTAGGGAGGCATGATGGTGAAGTCGCCGTCTCCGTCGGTGCCTGGGTCGGTGCCCGAGGGCAGCGTGCCCGTGGCGCCGCCACCGGCCGGGGGCGGCGAGCCGCCGCTGCTGGCGCTGGTGCTGCCACCCGCGGCGCCGGGCTTGCCGCTGGCCCCGCCCGTGCCGCCACCCGGGCCGGCGCCGCCGCTCGACGCCGCCGGAGCTCCACCGGTCCCACTCGGTGAGCCCCCGGTCGACGCGGGAACGCTCGGAGCTCCACCCGAGCCGAAGGTGGTCGCTCCACCGGTCCCGCTCGCGGTCCCGGTCGACCCGCCCGAGGCCACCACCGCACCCCCCGATCCGCTGGAGGCCGACGGGGTGCCCGAGCCCGTGCTCGAGCCTCCGCACCCCGTCAGCAGGGGACCCGACCAGGCGAGCGCACTCGCCATCGCGACAAACCCAACGCCTGAACGATGCATGTGAAACTCCTCGGAGTGGGGGGGCACATGATGATCATCGCGTCGCAAGGGCTGGACAAACCCCGCCGCGAAACGCTGGCTTATATCATTCCCCCGATCGCGACGGAGCTCTCATGCGGGGCCGGTAAGGACCCCGTGGACAGGAACGGACACGTAGGAGGCGGGCTTGGCACACGGCGGCAGGGCTCCCGCCGGACGAAGGCCTGGCCCGCGCCCCCGGGCGACGGTGATGCCCTACTTGCACGCCCCGAGATCGAGGATGCTGACCACGGCCTTGGTCGCGAGGCAGGCGCTGGCATAGGTCTTCCCGTCGCAGCCACACACCGGTTGTGCGGCCTGCATCGGGCAGGACGCGGGAATCTTCACGCAGATCCCCGGGCCATCGGCGGCCCCGCACAGCGAGCCCGCCTGCACCTGACAGAACATCCCGGTGGCGCAGATCGGGGAGTTGGCCGGCCGGAGGCCTCCGCAGCTCTCCCCTTCCTTCAGCGCCGGCGGAACGCCGCCGTCCCCGGTCCCACCGCCACCGCCCCCGCTACTGCCACCGCCGCCTCCGCCCCCGCTCGCCCCCCCGGTACCGCCGCTGGTGGTCGGGACGCACGCGCAGACCTTGGGCGAGCCGTCGAACATTGCCGCGCTCGGGCAGGGAAGGGGCAGGCAGCTGCAGATGCCTCCGCAGTCCGCGCCGCCCTTGGCCGGATCGCAGCTGTCGGAGGGATCGTCGATGCACTTGCCCGCTCCCGGACAGGCGAGCCCGGCGAAGCCGCCACAGGGCACGCTCGGCGCGTCTCGAACGCAGCCGACCACGGGGGGACAGGGCGCCTTGATGCACATGACGGGCGTGGCCTGGCAGTGGGTCCCGGCCGAGCACTTCACCGTGATGCAGGGATCGGCCGGGGGCGGGTTGCACGCGCAGGTCGGGCACCCGTTCGCATCGAGGACATTTCCGTAGGCGCAGGCGATCTTGCAGACCGGTGGACACACGGGCGGCGGCGGGACGTCCTTCACGCAGACCGCCGTGTCGGCGGGGCAGGGCTTCGTGACGCAGGCGCTCACCTGGACCTCGCAGCGGGTTCCCGTCGGACAGAGGGTGGCGGCGCAGGGGTTGGTCGGGACCCCGCCATCGCTGCCTGGCTGGACGGCGGCATCGGTGGCGCCCGGGGGCTTGCCATGCCCGTCGAGCGCGTCCTTGATTTCCCGCGGATCGCAGGCGGTGGTGGCGAGGAAGGTCAGACTGGCCAAGCCGGCCAGGAGTCCAGAACCGAGCCGGTGGCCGGGGGTGGAGATATCTCGGGTCGAAAGGGAAGACAAGGACATGGGGGGCCTCCTGGCAGTCAGGGGAAGGAGTCGTACGAGCCGACCTCCCGAGCGCACGACAGTCATGCAAGGCTCGCGCCAGCAAGATGCCCGCGCCCGTGCGGACGTGGCAAGGGATGGCCGAAGCGTGCGCTCGCGCACAAGCTCAGATTCCCGAGGGCGCCCTCAGAAAGACGGGGGGGCCAGGGAGCACCGGTGCACTAGGCAGCGGTGGATGCGGGCTCGCCGAACGGGACGCCGAAATCGGGCTTGGGGCCCTCGCCGAGGATCCACCGGTAAATCTCGCGCGTCTGCTCGGCCTTGGCGCTCCAGGTGAAGCTCGCGAACACTCGGGCGCGCGCCCGCTCACCCATGGCCCGGATTCGTTCCGGGTGCGCCGCGAGCTCGCCCAGGCAGGCGCGAAAGCGCTCGACCAGCTCCGCGCGACCCGCCAAGGGGATCCGAAAGCCGGTGGACTCCGTGACCAGCTCGCCAGGGCCACCGTAGTCGACCACCACGGGGACGAGCCCGAGCGCCATGGCTTCGAGGACCACCCCCCCACCGAACTCGCGCACGCTCGGGAAAGCGAACACGTCCGAGCCGACCAGGCGCGCTTGCAGCTCCGTGTGCGCGACCCAGCCGTCGAGGGCGACCCCCTCGGCCACGTCGAGCTCCTCGGCCAGCCCCCGCAGTCGGGGCATCTCCGGACCGTCGCCGATGATGTCGAGGGCAACCTCCCCCGACCGAATCAGGGGGGCGCAGGCCTCGATGAGCATGTCCGCTCCCTTGTAGGGGACCAGGCGACCGACGAAGGCCACCCGCAGCGGTCGTGCGACGGGACCGCGGACCGACAGCGCGAAGCGGGCGGGGTCGACGGCGTTCTCCGGCACGTACACGCATCTTGGGTGAAAACGGACGGGCATGTCGCTCCAGGTGTCGCGGGAGCCGACCAGGATCGCGGACGCATGCTCGCGCGTCGAGCGATAGGCCGGCAGCAGCTTGTAGGCGGAACGGACGTGGGACAGCCACTCGCCCTCCTGCCGCTGGACCCCCGCGAACGCCCTCGGCCACGGGACCCCTCCGTTGATGGGTCCCCAGACGAAGTGCGCGCCGGCGTCCCGGCACCGCGCGGCGAGCAGGCTCGGGATGGTGGGCGACAGCGGGGTGATCCGGTGGACGATCCCGAACTCGCCGCTGCGGATGCGCTCCCCGAACCGCCGCCAGACCAGGTGCTCGAAGTGGTAGTAAGGCAGGGCAGCGAGGGCGGTGGTCAGCGTCCACCCGAGCCCGGTCGCGGCCCGGATCACCCGGTCCGCCCGCCACAGAGGACGGGCCGCGGCCTCCGAGTCGAGCGCCGTGAACTCGACCCGCTCGCGCCAGCCCGCCCGGACGATGGCGTCCCGATTGCGCGTCTGGGTGACGACGTGCGCGTCGACCAGCTTGGTGAGTGCTTCGCAGTGCGACCACCCGACCAGGGGCACGCTGGCCCACTCGGGATTGGCCGCCTCCGCCACGAGGAGCACGCGGCTCCTGCCCAGGATCGACACGTCAGCCGCGGTCCCAGCCGCGGGTCGAGTGGTGCGGGGAACGCGGGAGGGGGTTCATCGAGCGCACCGCGGGCGGCGGTGGGAGGGGCGGAGCCGAGCCGAGCCGAGACGACGCATGGTGTTTGCGCGAAGTCTAGCCTCTCGGCGGCGCAGGAAGCCAGGCCTCGGGACTTCTACTTCTGCCCGGCTGGCGGAGGTGGTCCGAGGCCGGCTCAGAGCTGGGTCAGGGGACCGGTGCAGATGCTGGGGTTGCCGAAGGTGGTCACGCCGGACAGCCCGACGGCGTTGGCCAGAGACACGAACAGGTTGTTGTGGGGGATGCCCGAATTGGGAAAGCCACTTTGCGGCTTGGCCGGGGTGGTGCGCGGCAAGCTGAGGTAACGCCCGCCCTGGATGTTGGCGGCCCCACCGCCGGCGACGACGTAGTTGACCATGGAGTTGTTGTGACCAGGAGAGCCGATCTCTCCGCACCACACCACGATGGTGTGGTCGAGCAGGGTCTTCCCGTCGGGCTCGATCACCGCGTCGAGGCCTTGGAGCAGGGTTGCCAGACTCTGGGCGTAGGTGGAGTAGAACGCGTTGGCGATCTTGATGTTGCCCGGATCCATCGCCGTGGGCGGCACCGTGCCGCTCGCGATCGGCGTACCCCACCGATCGTTGGCGTACCAGAACACGTCGTCGACGCCGTGAAGGAAGGCGTGCATGTCGGCGATGCCGAGGGTGGACGACAGCATGTCCGTGTCGAGGGTGATGACCCGCGTGAGATCGCAGGCGAAGGCAGCCACGGCCAGGCTCGAGAACAGCGAGCTGGCTTCCTCGATGCAAATGTCCCCGGGGCTGGCGCAGTCCTTGTTGAACTGCTGGATGGGACCCTGCGGGGGGGCCGAGCAGGCCACGCTCGGTGGCGGCGCCGCGATCCCGATCCGCGTCTCGAGGTCGCGGATCAGCGCGGCGTGCGCGTCCATCTTGGCCCTGTCGGCCGTCGAGAGCGGGCGCGACAGCGCGTTGAACTCTCCCAGGACCCCGTCGAGGATCGAGCGCTTGCGCCGGGCGGCCGCGGCCACCGCCGGGTCGGCCGCCGGCTGCGTGCCGGCCACGGGTGGCCCCTGCGGGAACAGCCGCGAGAAGACCGCATCCGGCCTGGTCATGGGGGGCACGAGGGCGCCGGAGCCGGTCCACGAGGTCAAGAAGGGAGCGATGTCGGAGTTCCAGCGGGCCGACATCTCGAGCGACGCCAGCGGGGTGGGGGCGCCCAACTTCTGCGCGATGAACTGATCGATGCTGATCCCGCCCGCGGTTCCCGAGCCGGCCCGGCTGGTCGCCGAGAGCGCGTGGGTTTGCCCGTTCAGGTGGGCGTTGGATGCGCTGATGGTATCGACGTACTCGGTCTGCCAGTCGAGGCCCTCCAGCACCACGAGCTTGTTCTTGTAGGGCAGCAGCGGCTGGAGAATCGGCCCGAGGTCGAAGCTGGTCTCCGAGGCCACGGCGGCGCCCGCGGGAGCCTTGATCCACTGCCGAAACAGCGTGCCGTGGGGGGTGTAGAAGAACAGGATGCGGGTGGGGATGGTCGGCGAAGCAGCGTTCGCCCGGCCGCCGGCGGAGCCGGTCATGGCGGAAGGCAAGAAGTAGGCGGGGCCGGCAAGTCCGAGGGCCCGCAGGAGGTTGCGGCGGTTCATATCCATCGAGTCCTCATTTCGACATCTTGAAGGAACGGAAGGTGTCGCTGGTCGCCACGGCCACCAGCAACTCGCTGAACGAACCCCCCTGGGCCATGAAGGTCCTGGCGATGGACTGGGCGGCGGCGACATTGATCTGCGTGGTGTCGAGCCCGAGCCCGTAGCGCAGCCAGTGGTAGCTGATGCAGCCGGCGACCTGGGCGCTCCCGGCGAGCCGGGTGCCGAGGGCCACGGCGCCGTCGAAGGTCCCGTCGACGTCGGTCCCGTACAGGACCGCGCTCGCATCGACGGGCAGCCCGTTCTCCTGGTCGCGCCACTGGCCGACCGCATCGTAGTGATCGAAGGCGAAGCCGATGCCATCGATCCGGGTGTGGCACCCGGCGCAGGAGCCGACCGCGTGCTGGGTCTCGAGGCGGCTTCGGGTCGTGCTCGGCGCGCTCGGATCGAAGCCCGGCACGTTGGTGTTCACGCCCGCCGGCGGAGGGGGCGGGGTCTGGCACAGGAGGCTGTTCAGCACCAGGACCCCGCGCTTCACCGGAGAGTCGTTGACCGGCCCGGCCAGCCCGGCGAGCAATCCGGCCTGGGTGAGTATTCCGGCGCGGTGGGCGCCGTCGACCTCCACCAGCTGCAGCGCCGCCGAGCCCGGGGCGGCCACCCCGTACACCGGGGCCAAGGCGTCGTTCACGTAGGCATGGGTGTCGGTGAGGAAGGCCGACAGCGAGTCGAGATCCCAGAAGGCGTGATCGACGAAGCGCACGGTGGAGTCGCGCAATGCCTGGGCCAGAGGGGCGTCGAAGGTCGGGAAGCTCGCCGGCGCCTTGGTGAGTCCCTCCATCCGGACGAACTGCAACCACTGTGCGTGGAAGTCCGCGACGGCCGCACGGGCCCGCGGGTCGGTCAGCAACCGGCGCGCCTGCGCTTCGACCGTGGCCGGGACCTGGAGCGCGTCCGAATCGGCGGCCGCCATCAAGGCGGCGTCGGGCATGCTGTTCGTGAAGAGGTAAGACAGGCGGGTCGCCATCTCGTAGGAGGTCAGCGGAATCAGCCCGCCGGGCAGGGTCGAGGGGATGCTCGGCGTTGCCTGTCCGAACTCGAGTCGGTAGAGGAACGGCGGCGACTGCAGGATGAGCTGGACGAGGGAGCCCATCGAGGTGGGAAAGTCATCCGAAGCGCGGGCGGTCTGGAAGAACGTGAGCAGGCGACTGCTCTCGGCGTTGGTCAGGGGGCGCCGATAGGCCTTCTTCCCGAAGCTCGAGATGAAGGAGCTGGCGCAGGTCGTCTCGGCCGCGGTCGTGGTGGGCTGGCAACCCACGAGGGTGGTGATCTGGCTCCCGAGGGCGGTGACGATGGATTCCGCGGCGAGCTGGTAGTCCGCGATGAGCAGGGAGGTCGGCGTCTGCCCGCTGGCCGCGTTCTTGAAGTTGTCGACCACGTTCTCCTCGGGGAGGGCCGGGTCCGTGAACGAGAGCCCCGCGAGGAGATCGTGAACCGTGCTCAGGTACTGGCTGTTCGTGAGGCGACTGGCCGCGTAGGCGACGGAGGGCGTCCCCGCGGGGGGCGCCGTGACGACTCCCCCGACGGCTCCCCCACCGCCGGTTCCGCCGGCCGTCCCGATCGGCCCAGCGGCACCGGCTCCGGCGCCGCTGCCTCCGAGGGAGCTCGCCGAGGACGTTCCGCCCGCCGCCGACCCCGTTCCGTTCACCGGCCCCGCGCCGCCACTGCCGACCGGATCGGGAGTGAGGACCGCGTTGGCGCTCGGTGCGCCAGCCCCGGCGATCGCGTTGTTTCCAACCTCCGGCGAGTCACCCGGGCCCACGTTTCCGATCCGGCCCTGACACGCGCCGGCGACGAGCACGATCGCCTTCAGCCAGCCAGGGATGACGTTTGGTGGTCTTTTCATCATTCCGAAAAGGTTCCTGAGCTCGCCACCACGACCCAGGTCATCAGACCGAAACCAGAAGCAAGACCCATCATGGCAAAGTCCATCGACGACGTCTCCCGAAAGCTGAAAGTCGTTAAAAAACCACACGTTCTCTATCGTGTGTCGACCCGATGGAGTTTCGTTGACGGTCCCGTCACGGCTCCGGCGCGGGCTGATCTGGCCGCGGAAATCCGGCATCTCGACGGATCAGCGCGCCGACCACCTGTCTGTGCTGGGCGCACGCCGGGCGCCCGATGCGCCGTCCCTGCGACACGTGCTCCAGGCCCAAAGGGAGCCCTCGGACGGATGCCCCCCGCGCACCCGGGCGATGGCCGGTGGGCGATGGGAATCGTGTGATAGCCTGGCCATCGCGATGTTTTCGACCGAACCAGAGGCTCCTCGGCCGGGCTCACCGCGTCGACCTTGGCGAAGGACCCGATGAACAACTCGTCCTTCGGATTCGTGGCTGGGGCCGCGCTACTGGCCTGGCCCATCGCCGCCCTGGTCTTCTTCTCGACCATGCGGCCGCTGCGCGCGGTGCTGTTCACGATCTTCGGTGCGTTGCTGTTCCTCCCCGAGCTCGAGGCCTTCAAGCTGCCGCTTTGGCCCCCCTTCGACAAGACCACCATCGCCTATCAGTGTGCCCTCCTCGGGTGTATCGCCCGGTGCCCGGAACGGGTGCTCCGCTTTCCGAGGGAGCGGTGGGTCACGGTGATCTTCGCCTCGTTCTTGATCGGCGGAATCGGCACGGCGGTCACCAACGCCGATCCGCTCACGTACGGGCTCTGGCACAAGGTCGTCCTGCCGGGCCTCGACTTCAAGGCCGGGATGGCCATGGCGATCGGGCGCTTCCTCGAGCTCGGCCTTCCCTTCTTCCTCGGCGCGGCCGTGGTGCGTGAGCGGCGGGACGTGCAGACCCTGCTGACGTTCCTGGTCTCCGCGGGCCTGCTCTACTCGTTCTTCGCGCTCGTGGAGATGCGCATGAGCCCGCAGTTCAACGTGTGGGTCTACGGTTACCACCAGTACCTGGACTTCAACCAGGCGATCCGTTTCGGTGGATATCGGCCGATGGTGTTCATGGCCCACGGCCTCGCGGTCGCCCTCTTCTTCGTGGTGACCACCATCGCGGCCGCCGGGGTCTCGACCTTCCGCCGCCGCCTCTACCGCATCCGGACCCCGCTGCTCACCGGGTACCTGGTGTTCATCCTGGTGGCCTGCCGGAGCACGGCCGCGGTGGTCTACGGCCTCTTCGCGCTGCCACTGCTGAAGTTTGCCTCGCCGCGGATGCAGATCCGCGCCGCCGCGCTGGTCGGCGCGCTGGTCTTGCTGTATCCGGCCATGCGGGCCTTCCAGGTCATCCCGGTCGATACCATCCTCTCACTGGCGGATGGCTTGTCCCACGAGCGCAGCGCGTCTCTCGAATACCGGTTTCAAAATGAAGACGTCCTCCTGGAAAAAGGTCGGCGGCGCCCGTGGTTCGGGTGGGGAGAGTTCAACCGCAACGAAGGGTTCGACGGGGGAGGCAAAGTCACCACGGTGACCGATGGGGCCTGGATCATCTCGTTTGGGACCCAGGGCGCGGTCGGCTTCGTCGGCACCTTCGGTCTGCTCGTCACCCCGATCTTTCTGGCGCGATCGCGGCTGTCTCGAGTGGCCGATCGGAGAGATCGCGCCACCCTGGCCGTGCTCTCGCTGGCGGTCGCCATGCCGGCGCTCGACCTGATCCCGAATGGGCTGTTCTCCAACTACCCTTACTTCCTGTCGGGGGCGCTCCTGTCCGCGTCCCGCGTCCTGGCCCTCGCCCCCGGCGAGGACGAGCCCGACGGGCTCGACGAGGGGTTCGAAGGCGTGGGCCGGGCCTGGGTCGAGCCGACCTCCGTCTCGGCGTCGACCGTGGCTGGCTGACGTGGCCGTCAATGGCGAAAGGTCCCCGGGCGAGAGATCCCGGGCGGTGCCCGCGGGGACTCCGGTGAGCACCCTCCAGTCTGGCGTGAAGTCCCCTCCGAGCAGCGCCCCCTTCGGATCGGAGCCGGCGCTGACGGCGGGGGGCGCCAAGCGCGCCGCGGTCCGGGGCTCGGCGATCACGCTGGCCGGGTTCGGAGCGAGCTCGGTCCTTCGTTTCATCTCGAACCTGATCATCACCCGGCTCCTGGTCCCGGAGCAGTTCGGGATCATGGCGCTGGTCAACGTCTTCATCATGGGCCTGGCGCTGTTCTCCGACACCGGGGTCGGGCCGAACATCATCCAGAGTCCGCGCGGGAACGATCCCGTGTTTCTGAACTCCGCCTGGACCATCCAGGTCATCCGGGGGGTCATCATCTGGGTGGCGGCCTGTCTCCTGGCCTGGCCCCTCTCGCGTTTCTATGCCCGCCCGGAGCTGTTTCACCTGCTCCCGGTGGCGGCGCTCTCGGCGCTGATCGGCGGGCTCGAGTCCACCCGCCTCTTCACCCAGAATCGAGAGATGTCGCTCGGCCGGCTGTCGATGGTCGAGCTCGCGGCGCAGGTCACCGGCCTGGTGGTCACCTTGGGGCTGGCCGCCCTCACCCACTCGTTGTGGGCGCTGGTCTTCGGCTCGCTGGTGTCGGTGGTGTGCAAGACCTCCCTGAGTCACCTCGTGCTCCCCGGCGAGCCCAACCGGTTCGCCTGGGATGCGGCCTCGCGTCGGGCGATCCTGGACTTTGGCCGGTGGATCTTCTTCAACACCGCGACCTTCTTCCTGGCCAGTCAAAGCGACCGCCTGGTGCTCGGCAAGCTGGTCTCGGACAGGGAGCTCGGCTTCTACGCGATCGCGGTGAACCTGGCCGCGCTGCCTGGCCAGATCATCGGGCAGCTGTCGCAGCGGGTCCTCTATCCCATCGTGGCCGCCACCATCCGCAGCGGGCGCGAGAGCCTGTCCACCGTGCGCTCGAACCACGTCCGCCTGCTGCAGGTGATCGCGCCGGTGATCGCCATGGGGGCGGTGCTGGCGGCGCCGGCGGTGGCCATCCTGTACCGCCGGCAGTACTGGGAGGTCGGCAAGCTCGTGTCCTGCTTGCTGATCGGCACCTGGCTCGGGGCCATCTCCGCCTCGTACGGCTCGGTGTTGATGGCGGCGGGGAGACCCAAGTACCTGAGCGTCGGGAGCGTGGTGAAGGCGGTGACGTTCCTGGCACTGGTGTTCTTCATCGCGCCGCGCTTCGGGGTGGTCGGGGTGGCCATCTGGCTCGGGATCTCCGAGATCGGCTCCCTGGCGGTCGCCGCGTTCGGATGGCGGGAGATCGGGCTCAGCGCCTGGAAATCGGACGTCGTCATCACGCTCCTCGCGCTGGCGTACACCGCCGTCTGTCAGCTGGTCTACGAGGCCGCCCTGCGTCTCTTCCACGGGGTCTCGGTCCCGGCCATGCTGGTGGTGGTGGCGATGACCGGGGGGGTGGTCTGGATCCTCGGGAGGCGCTCGAAGCTGTTCTGAGGACGGGCGGTGTGGTGTGGGCTATCGGGCCTGGGGCGCCAGGGAATCGTTCGAGCCGAGCACGCTCTTGACGAGCGGGTAGCTGGTGGCGTTCGCGATGCTCTCGGCGGAGGTTGGCCACAGATCGTAGGTGCCCCAGACGGTGAGCGCGTAGCCGGCCTCCGCCATGAGGCGGATGGCGCGATCGTTGACCTCGGCGGCCCGCGGATCGAGGTACTTGGCCGCACTTTGCACCACGGTCGCCGCGAAGTCGCCACCCACCGACCAGCCCCCTTCGTAGGCGACCACCCGGAGTCCCTGCGCCCGGGCGTGGCGCGCCTGGGCGCTCACCTGCCGCGCATAGTCGTCGATCGCCACCTGACCGCCAGCCTCTCCGCGCCCGGGCATCCCGCCGGCGAAGATGGCGTCCACGCTGGCCACCCGAACCTCGTCGAGGAACGCGCAGGTGTCGGGCTGGCCCCTGCCGACGAAGCGGACCCGGTGACGCCCGGCCAGGCGGACGGCGGTCGTGGTGTAGACCAGCAGATCGCGCACGTCGTAGGCCCAGCGTCCACCCGAGAAGGGGACGGGGTTCACGGCCGGGTTGCGTCCGGTTGGATCGGAGGTGACGCGTCGGTCGTCGATGAAGAAGTCGAGGGGAGCCACCGCATCGGGCTTTCCGGCCGCGCGGAACTGGATCGCGTAAGAGCCACCCGCGCCGAAGTCCACGCTCTGCGACAGCGCGCCGTTGCCGCAGACGTAGGCGGCCTGTTGCCCCTCGGCCGGTGCCGGGGGGAACCCGAGGTCGACCGCCGTGCCCGGCCTCGCGGTGGGTGCGGGGGCGGCGGAGAAGCGCAGCGCCGGCGGCCCGAGGGCCAGCCTGGCACCCGGACTGGTGCCCGGCTCGGGCTGCCCCGACGCGAGCACCCACGTGGCCGGCTCACCCGAGGCGTCGGCGACCGCGACCGGGCCCGTCACACGCAGCACCGCAGCCTCCGGGCCCTCCGGCAACGCGACCTCGGGCGCGCCGTGCACCCGGTCGCCGGCGGCGTCCTCGTCGCTGAGGACCACGAAGGAAGCCCCGGCCTCGAGGGTGACCGGGTGGCCGAGGGGCACGAAGACCTGGCGCGCGGGCCCCCGGACCTCGGATGGATGCAGCATGACGGCGGCGATCACCGCCCGGTCGCGCTCGCGCAGGAGGCGAACGACGTGGTCGCGGGCATCTCTGGGATCCACGAGGCGGCCGAGCTCGTAGACCGCGACCGGCTTCGGGCCCACCAGCACCCGAAAGCCGAGCGCGACCGCGCCGGCTCCGGTCCTGGAGCGGGCCACGGCACCGAGCGGCCCCGGTGCGCCCAGGCGAAAGCCTTCGTGCAGCGTCGGCCGGGGGTAGAGGCCGGCGGGGCCTTCGAAGGTCCACCCCGAGCGCCCAGCAGCCTGTTCGAAGCCACCGTCCGGCACCACGACCTGGTCCTGAGCACCGGTCGGATTGCCGCTGCCGTAGTAGGTCGCGGCCCCGCCGCCCCAGAGATAGTCGCGGATGGGGTGGGGATCGGCGACGTGGCGCTCTCCGTCGCCGTTGTTGAAGTACTGGTCGAGGAACGTGAAGGCGTCGGTGGCGGTGGCCTGAAAGTCGTCGTACTGGTATTCGAGCAGCATCCGCACCCGGCGCTTCATCTCGGCCTCGCCGAACACGCTGCGAAAGATGTCGCTCGTGCGCTTGGTCTGCAGGGCGTGCCAGCGGATCCAGAGATCGGACCCGCGGCTGTCCGCCACCCGCCCGTCATAGTTCACGATCGCCCCTTCGGGCGTGTGCCGCGCCACCGCGTCGGCGGCCTGGTGGGCGTTGTCTTCGGCCTGCGAGAAGGACCAGTTCCACACCTCGTTGCTGCGCTCGACGTAGAGCCGCAGGCCCGAGCCGAGCCCCGGATGGACGGGGTGGGCGACCTCGGCTGCATAGGGCTCGCCGCGCGCGTCGCTGCCGAAGCGGATGAGGCGGGCCAGGTGCTCGAGGTAATCGTCGGTGGCGTTGACGGGCGTGCAGATGTAGAGATCGCGCCCCGCCTCGTTGGCCAGCATGATCACGTCCTCCCAGAGCACCGGCTCCTGTCCGCGCATGGCCTTGGCCTGGTCGGGGCGGGTCCGCTCTTGCCAGCGCGCTTCCTTGTCGAAGTTGAGGATCCAGCGCAGCGTCGTGAAGTTCGCGAACAGGTCCTTGACCCCCGGCTGAAACAAGGTCCCTGGCTCGGAGGAGCGCGCCGATCCGACCGCGACCGGGCGCATGAGGTGCACGTTGCGCACGCCGCGCCGGGGTGTGCCGGGGGCGTCGGCGGCCGCGAGCCGCCCGGCTCCGACCTTCCCGGCCGCCGGGCCGGGTGCCGCGCGCTCGGTGTCCCGGAACTTGAGGTAGAGGATGTCGCGGTCCACGTCGAGGCGCACGACGGCGCGCGTGGTGTTGGTCCGGGGATCGTAGCCCTTGCCCTTGGGCAGGTTCTCGCCGAGCGCGACCCCGCCGACGACGAAGGTGACACTCGGAAAGGTGGAGACGGCGGCTCGACCCTCGAAGCTGAGGACGTAGGTCCCGCGGGTCTGGGCCGCGCCTTCGAAGCAGATGTTGACGGCATCGGCGAGGGGCCAGCCCTCCGCGTCGAGGGCGACGGGGGCGTCGGTGTCGGGATCGGTCCAGGTCGAACGTCCGCCCCGCATGGCGTCGGCCCACAGGGTGTTGCCGAGGTCGCCAATGGCTCCCGAGACGTTCACCCCGCTGCTGCCGATGGGCTCGACGATCTCGCTCGGTGTCCTCGGGCTGGCCCAGGAGAGGCGCAGTGTGGGTGTGGTGGGCGTGGGTGCGGCTGTCGGCGGCGTGCCAGACCGAGCTTCGGCGGGCCGATACTCGAGCTCGATGTCGACCGCCACACCGGCCTTCATTGGGAAGGGGCCGCTTCGAACGGGCGCGCCGCCGGTCGTCTCGACGAGGGGGGCAGATCTGGGCGCGCCTGGCGCATGCAGCCACAGGCGGGCGCGCCCGGTCGACGCGAGCTCGAACGCGTAGGGCTCGTCGAAGCGCGCCACCACCTGGCCCGACCAGCGCGCCGAGAACCGCTCCGCGGCCGGCGCGCGGTAGCCCGGGCTCGTGGAGCCACCGGGGGCCTGCGTCCACGCGAAGTCGATCCGCACGTCGCGGCGAACGAAGTCGGGAGAGCCGGCCGCGGCGGAGCCAGCAGCGGCGGAGCCAGCAGCAGCGGAGCCAGCAGTAGCGGAGCCAGCAGGATGCGAGGCGGAGAGATCGGGGCTGGCGAAGTACGCGCCGAGGAGCCCGGCCCTCGTGAACCCTCCGCCGACCCGATCTGCGGCGGGGCGGACGCGCGGCGCGCAGAATCCCGGTGGGGCGAGGCCGAGGACGAGGACGCTGGCCAGGCGAAGCCTGGTCGCCAGCCTGGTCGCATGTCTGTGAGCGCGTCTGGTCGCCCCTCCGGACCCGCGACGGAGATCGAGGCGCGGACTCAGGCGGTCGCGCGTGTGGTGATGTGAACGGTGATGTGAACGCAGTTCCTCCATGTCGTTCGGCGGAGCTTATCAGGCGGCCGGATGCACCGGCGGCGCGCGCAGGCGGATTGGAATTGCGGAGGCGGCCTCTCCCATGCGATCATCCATCCGGGATGTCGCATGTGTGGACAGAGAGAGCGGGGCGCAGGGAACCTCAGCGTGCGATCATCGCCTCGGCGTGGAGCGCAGGATCGAGACCACGATCAGGACAACGATCCGCGCCCCGAGCGAGGTCGATCCCAAGGGTGGTACTCCGTCTCGTGCTTGGTCTGACCTGCGGAGCCGTCTCGCTGACGGGGTGCCAGGCTGGCAGCGTGTCACCCGCGGGTGACGGCACCCGACCGGGCTCCCCGGTCGCCGATGGCTCGGTGGAGGCTGGCAGCTCCGGTGGCTCCGGTCCGGGGACCGGAGGACGCGTTGGCGGCAGTGGCGGACTCAACGGCAGCGGTGGCAACGGCAGCGGTGGCACCAGCAGTGGCGGCAACGGCAGCGGTGGCAAGGGCAGCGGCGGGAGTGTGATGACCGGCGGCGCCGCGGGGCGGTCGAGCGGAGGGGCCGGGGCCGGGGCCGCGGCAACGGGCAGCGCTGGCTCCGGGGGACTCGGGGGAGGCCACGCGTCCGGAGGCGGTCCCGGCGCGTTGGGCGGGCGCTCGGGGACTGCGGGCAACGGGCCCGGTTCTGGG
>Ga0265331_10000995_pt1 | contig 22259 bp, 21 predicted proteins | sample 41923metaG_FD_202088 | JGI IMG/M metagenome (GOLD analysis project Ga0265331, IMG submission 202088) | Rhizosphere microbial communities from Carex aquatilis grown in University of Washington, Seatle, WA, United States - 4-19-23 metaG | ecosystem: Host-associated > Plants > Roots > Rhizosphere... | reverse complement strand
CGTCAAGCTGTTCGAATATATCGACTAGCGGGACCCCGCGTTACACTTGCCGCGTGCATCCCGTCCCCGCCTTCGAAGCCAAACTCTGCACGCCGGCCGACATAGCCGCGCGCGTTGCGCGCCTCGCGCGGCCGCTGGTCTTCACCAACGGCGTGTTCGACATCCTGCACCGCGGCCACGCAAGCTATCTCGCGCAGGCACGCGCGCTTGGCGCGAGCCTGATCGTCGCGGTAAACAGCGACGCCTCGGTGCAGCGACTCGACAAAGGTCCGGACCGGCCGATTAATGCGCTCGCCGACCGCATGGCGCTGGTCGCGGCACTCGAGCCGGTCAGTCTCGTCACGTGGTTCGACGACGACACTCCGCTGGCCCTGATCAAAATCGTCCGCCCCGACGTGCTGGTCAAGGGCGGCGACTGGGCGGTTGACGATATCGTCGGCGCGGCGGAAGTCAAAAGCTGGAAGGGCGCGGTGCACTCGATACCGTTCATACATGAACGGTCGACAACCGAAACACTCAAAAAAATACGCGGCGCGTAGTCTGGTTGTTCGCTTAGTTTTTCGCGGCCAGCGCATCCGCGCAGGTCGTCACTTTGAGTTGCGCGGCGGGAAAGTCGGCTTTGAGTGCCGCAATTTTTTCCGCCGCAGCATCGCCGGGATCGCGTATGACAAAGATGACGCCCTTGGCGCCGCGCTGACCTGCGACCGCCGAGCGCACGCCCTTTTGCCGCAACTGCGCGAGATAATTGTTGGCGGCTTCGTCGGTCTTGAATTCGCCCATTGCGATCGCATAGCGCCATTGATCGTCGTCCTGCACCGGCGAAAAGTCGGTGATCCCGCGGGCTTTCAACTCGCCCGCTTTCTTGTCGACTTCGGCCTGCGTTTTGAGCGGCGGAATGTAAACCCAGTAAGCGACGGCGGTTTCGCGCTGCGACACCTTGTCACTCACGCCGACCTTGGCGAGAGCAGCCCCCGCCCGCGCGGACTCCTCGGCGGCGAAGCCGCTCCATTCAAGGCAGACAAGTTTCGGTTGGGCGCGCGACGCGTCGTTGCGCGGCGGAGTGGACGCAGCGGGTTTCACCAATTTCATTTTTTCCGGGGCGATCTGCAGCAACGAGAGCTGGTTGTCAGCCCCGGCCCGGCCCTCCGCGAAGCGGATATAACCGTACGCAAGCGCGTTGAACAGCACCAGTATCAGAAACAGCAGCCTCATGATTTATGCATCGCTTGCGCCGTCAACCGCCGCCCCCGCTATGGTCAGCAAACCCTCGAGGACCAGATTATCCACCAGCTTTACTTCCAAGTTAAGGTGCGGGGCGAGCACCGCGGCACCGCCCCCTGATATTACGCACAGCGGCGGCGCCTGCCCGGCGTCTTCGAGAAAGCGCGCCATGCGCTCGATCGCACCGCACGATGCGTTGATCGCGCCGCTCATGATCGCGTCGCCGGTAGCATCGGGGAAGAAGCTGAAGCGGCCCGGCCGCAGTTTGAGCCCCGCGGTGTTCTCGGCGAGCGTCCTGCGCATGAGTTCAACGCCGGGTACTATCATGCCACCGGCAAACACGCCGTCCGCGGTCAACGCATCGACCGTCAGCGCAGTGCCGGCATTGACCACAACCGCGGCGACGCCGAACAATCGGTGCGCACCGATCAGCGCGGCCCAGCGATCGCAGCCCAGCTGCGCGGGTGCGGCATAACTGCTGCTGACGCCGGCTTGTTCGCGGGTGCTTTTGAGCCACTGCGGCGCCGGCGCGGCCGGCAGCACTTTACGCAATTTATCGCGTAAAGCGCTGCCCGCGACATTCGAGATCACGATCGCGCACGGCTGCGGGATCCGCGCAAAGGCCGCTTTCAAACGGCCCGCCTGCGCGGTCGCGACCCACGCGCGCGCGCGCCAGCGGGTGCCGTCGTGCCAACCCCATTTTATGCGCGTATTGCCGGCATCGACCGCCAATACGCTGCGCCCTGCTTTGTGCGCCGTCATGCGGCAATCCTGAGACTCACGTCGCCGGTGTGAAAGCGCAATTGACCGGTAGGCGTCGCGACCAACAACGCGCCGTTCTCCGCGACGCCCGCGGCGGTGCCGTTGACGATGCCGCCGTCGGGCAGCGCGATCTTCACGGGCTTACCGCGATAAACGTCATGACCCTGCCACTCATCTCGAAACGGCGCAAAACCGGCGCGCGCAAACTCCGTAAAAACGCGCTCGAGTTCGGCGAGCAGGCTGGCGAAAAGCCGGCTGCGATGCGGCGCGGCGCCCGCGGCGGTCGCAATGTCGACCGCGGGCTGGTCGATGCGTCCGAGCAGCGCCGCAGGCATCCGGCAATTCAACCCGATGCCGACGACCGCGGCACTTGGCCCGAGCATATCGCCCTGCATTTCGATCAGGATGCCGGCAAGCTTGCGCCCGCGCCACAGCACGTCGTTGGGCCACTTGAGTCCCGCATCGGGTACGCCATGCTGAGCGAGCGCGCGCATCATCGCGACCCCGGCAGCGAGACTCAGCCCCGCGAGAAAACCCGCGCCCTGCTCGAATCGCCACAAGAGCGAAAACGTCAGCGCGGCGCCGGGCAACGCGTGCCAAGCGCGGCCGCGCCGCCCGCGGCCCTCGGTCTGCCATTCGGCGGCAATCACGGTGCCGCTGGCGGCGCCGGCCGCCGCGCGGCGCATCAACAACGTGTTGGTCGAATCGACGCGGTCGAGCACTTCGACCGAAAAGCGCGGCGCCGCCGGCCCGAGCGCTGCTCGCACGGCGTCAGGATCGAGCAGCGCGAGCGGCTCCGCCAGCCGGTAGCCGCGGCCGCGCACTTTGAATATTTCAATGCCGGCGTCATCGAGCGCATGCAGCGCGTTCCACACGCTCGCGCGCGACACGCCGAGCACGCGCGCCATCGCCTCGCCCGAGCGGAATTCGCCGTCGGCCAGCATGCGCAGCGCGTGGAAAGTCAGGGCGTTCATCAGCTCGTATAGAATAGTCGATAAACACGGTTTGGAGGGAGCTCCGCCTTGGCGACCCGTCTTCAGCATAAAAAAGACGCGCCCCGAAAACGCCTTGCCGCGCGCGCCGTGCCGGCGCGCCGGCGGACCGCCGCACGCGCCGCCGCGCCGGTCCCGTTCCGGCCGGGCGCGCCGCTCGACGAAGAGTTTCTGACGACCGTATTCAGGGTCGCGCGCATCGGCATCTGCCTGACCGACGAATACGGCTACTTCGTGGAAGTCAATCCGGCGTTCTGCGAGCTGTTCGGGTATGGCGCCGACGAGCTGTTGCGCGCGCGCGGCATGCCGGACGCGCGGCCGTTTCTCGACTTCGTGCATCCCGACGACCGCAAACTGGTGCTCGACAACCATCTGCGGCGTATCCGCGGCGAGCCCGTCACTTCGTACTACCCGTTTCGCATCGTCGACAAGACGCAGCGCGTGCGCTGGCTCGAAATCAACGCCGTGCTGGTCAAATGGCAGAACCGCCGCGCCACGCTGTCGTTTCTGCTCGACGTGACCGAGCGCACCGCGCTGCAGCAGGAATTGCAACAGGGCCTGATCGAGCGCGAAGCGATACTCGACAATTCGCTGGTCGGCATCGCCTTCATCGACGCCGAAAACCGCGTCAAGTGGAACAACCGGATGTTCGAACAAATTTACGGCAGCAGCCGCGGCGCGTTGATCGGCCGCCACGCCGAGTTTGCCTACCCGAAGCACGAAGACTATGTCGCATTCGGCCGCGCTGCCGCGCCGGTGATCGCCGATGGCGGCGTCTTCGAAAAGGAACTGGAAATGCAACGCGTGGACGGCTCGCGTTTTTCTGCGTTCGTATCGGGCAAGGCGATCGATCCCGTGGACATCGCCAAAGGCGTCGTGTGGGTCGTGCGCGATGTCACGCGCCGCATCAAGCTCCAGGGCGAACTCAACCAGACCCTGCTCGAGCGCGAAGCGATATTGCAAAGCACGCTCGTCGGCATCACGTTCTCCGTCAATCGGCGCCATTTGTGGCTCAACCAGACTCTCGCGCGCATGCTGGGTTACGAAGTCGCCGATCTGATCGGCCAGTTGAGCGTAGTCCACTTTCCCGACCAGCACAGCTTCGAAGAACTGGGGGCGGCCGCCTATCCGACGTTGTCGGCGGGCCGCCCGTACTCGACCGAAGAGCAGATGAAGCGCAAGGACGGTTCGCTGATCTGGTGCCAGATTTTCGGCAACGCGATCGACGCGCGCGACCTGACCAAGGGCACGATCTGGACGTTCGTGGACATCAGCGAACGCAAGCGCGCCGAGGGGGAAATCCGGCGCGCGCTCGAAAAGGAACGCGAACTAAACGAACTCAAATCGCGCTTCGTGGCAATGACCTCGCACGAGTTCCGCACGCCGCTCGCCACCATCCTGTCGTCGGCGGAACTGCTCGAGCAGTACCAGGAAAAGCTGTCGGCCGCGGATAAAAAAGAAATGTTCGACAGCATCCGCGCGGGCGTCGAGCGCATGGCGAAAATGCTCGACGACGTGCTGATGATAGGCCGCGCGGAAGCGCAGATGATCGAATTCAACCCGGCGCCGCTCAATCTCGCGGATTTCTGCGAGCGCCTGGCCGACGAAATCCGGCGCACCCAGACCGGCAGCCATGCGGTCGAATTTTCGTTCGAGGGCCCGCGTCGCGACGTGGTCATGGACGAGAAGCTGCTGCGACACGTACTGGGCAACCTCCTGACCAACGCAATCAAGTATTCGCCGGACGGCGGCACCATCGCTTTCAATGCGCGGCTTGCCGACTCGATCGCCGAATTCGACGTCGTCGATCACGGCATCGGCATTCCGCCCGAAGACCAGGCGCGGCTCTTCGAAAGCTTCCACCGCGCGCGCAACGTCGGCAATATCGCCGGCACGGGACTCGGCCTCGCGATCGTCAAGAAATCGGTGGATCTGCAACGCGGCAGCATCTCGTTCAACAGCCGCGTGGGCAAAGGCACCCGGTTCACCGTCGCGATTCCAGTGGGCTGACCGTGCAGAAGATACTGGTGATCGAAGACGAGGCCGCGATCCGCAACAATCTCGCGCGTTTTCTGCGCGCCGAGAACTACGAAGTCGCGACCGCGGAGAACGGCGCCGCGGGTGTCGCGGCGGCGCGCGAAGGCCGGCCGCACCTGATCATCTGCGACATCCGCATGCCCGAGATGGACGGCTACGCGGTGCTCGCCGCGCTCCGGCAGAACGCAGCCACGACGCGCATCCCATTCATGTTCCTCACCGCCAGCGCCGACCGCGCCGAGCGCCATCTCGGACTCGCGCAGGGCGCCGACGAATACATCACCAAACCGTTTAAACTGCCCGAGTTGCTGGCCGCGATCAAACGCCGGCTGGCCGCCGCCGGCAGGGAATGAAAGGACGCTCATGAAGCGAGTACTGGTCATCGACGACGAAGCCCCGCTGCGCGCCAATATTGCGCGGTTGTTGAAAGCGGAAGGCTATACCGTGAGCGAGGCGGACAACGGCGCGGCGGGGGTCGATATGGCGTGCAAGGAAATGCCGGACCTCATCATCTGCGACATCACGATGCCCGAACTCGACGGCTTCGGCACGCTCTTTTCGCTGCGCGAAAACGTTACGACTTCGCAAATCCCGTTCATCTTCCTGACCGCGAGCACCAAGACCTATGACCGCAAGTGGGGCCTCGAACTCGGCGCCAACGACTTCCTGACCAAACCTTTTTCGCTGAACGAATTGCTCGCAGCGGTAAAAAAGCGCCTGGCCTCATAACTTCGCTAGTCAGCGCCACACTGCGCATGTCGAGCGCGGCGACCTTTAAAACCTATCTTCTGAGATATCACTCAAGGTCGAAGCGATCAAGGTTCATCACCTTGCTCCAGGCCGCCACAAAGTCACGCACGAACGCCTTCTGCGAGTCGCTGCACGCATAGACTTCCGCGAGGGCCCGAAGCTGGGAGTTCGAACCGAAGACGAGGTCGACGCGGGTGCCGGTCCACTTGACTTGGCCCGACTCGCGGTCGCGCCCTTCGAACACGTCCGCGAAGGCCGAGGTCGGCTTCCACTCCGTGCCCATGTCGAGCAGGTTGACGAAGAAGTCGTTGGTCAGCGCTTCCGGCTTCTTGGTGAAGACACCGTGTTTCGCGCCGCCGGCGTTGGCGCCGAGCACGCGCAGTCCTCCGACGAGAACAGTCATCTCGGGCGCGGTCAATGTCAGCAGTTGCGCCTTGTCGATCAGCATAGCCTCGGCCGGCACCGCGTGCCTGCCGTTGAGGTAGTTGCGGAAGCCATCGGCAATCGGCTCCAGGTAGCCAAACGAGTCGACGTCGGTCTGCTCCTGCGAGGCATCCACGCGTCCCGGCGCGAAGGGCACGTCGATGCCGACGCCGGCCTTCTTGGCCGCCTGCTCAATGCCCACGCCGCCGGCCAGCACGAGCAGGTCGGCCAGCGAGACCTTGCCGGACGCCTTCTGGATTTCCTCGAGTTTGGCCAGCACCCTCGACAGTTCGGCCGGATTGTTGGCTTCCCAGTCCTTCTGCGGGGCGAGGCGAACGCGCGCGCCGTTGGCGCCGCCACGCTTGTCGCTGCCGCGGAAGGTGGAGGCCGAAGCCCAGGCGGTGGAAACCAGTTGCGCGATGGACAGGCCGGACGCGGCGATCCTGGCCTTCAGGTCGGCGATGTCCGCCGCGCTCGGGGCCGGCAGCGTCGCCTTCGGTAGCGAGTCCTGCCAGATCAGGTCTTCCTTCGGCACTTCCGGACCCAAGTAGCGGGCCTTGGGGCCCATGTCGCGGTGGGTCAGCTTGTACCAGGCGCGCGCGAAGGCCTCGGCGAAGGCCTGCGGGTCGTCGAGGAACCTGCGCGAGATCTTGCCGAATTCCGGATCGAAGCGCAGCGTCAGGTCGGTGGTCAGCATGGTCGGCTTGTGCTTCTTCGACGGGTCGTGCGCGTCGGGAATGATCTCCGGCGCGTTCTTGGCCACCCATTGCTTGGCGCCGGCCGGCGACTTGGTCAGCTCCCATTCGTACTTGAACAGGTTTTCGAAGAAGTTATTGCTCCACAGTGCCGGAGTCTTGGTCCACGTCACTTCGATGCCGCTCGAAATCGTGTCGCCACCGTGCCCCTTGCCGTAGTTGCTCATCCAGCCCAGGCCCTGCGCTTCCAGCGGCGCGGCGGCCGGTTCGGGACCCTTGTGCGATTCCGGGGCGGCGCCATGCGCCTTGCCGAAGCTGTGGCCGCCGGCGATGAGGGCGACGGTCTCTTCGTCGTTCATCGCCATGCGGCTGAAGGTGGCGCGGATGTCCTTCGCAGCGGCCATGTAGTCGCCGCTGGCGTTCGGGCCCTCGGGGTTGACGTAGATCAGGCCCATGTGGGTGGCACCAAATGGCGCAACCAGATCGCGGTCGCCGCTGAAGCGCATGTCGACGCCCAGCCAGACGATCTCCGCGCCCCAGTTCACGTCCTCGTCGGGCTCCCACACGTCCGCACGGCCGCCGCCGAACCCGAAGGTCCTGACGCCCATCGACTCCAGCGCGACGTTGCCGGCGAGAATCAACAGGTCGGCCCAGGAGACCTTCTGGCCGTATTTCTGCTTGATCGGCCACAGCAGCCGGCGTGACTTGTCGATGTTCACGTTATCGGGCCAGCTGTCGAGCGGGGCGAAGCGTTGTTGGCCGCGACCGGCGCCGCCGCGGCCGTCGTGGACGCGGTAGGTTCCGGCGGCGTGCCAGGCCATACGGATGAACTGCGGCCCGTAATGGCCAAAATCCGCCGGCCACCAGTCCTGCGAGTCGGTCATCAGCTTGACCAGGTCCTTCTTCAGCGCCTTGTAGTCGAGGCTCCTGAACGCCTTCGCGTAGTCGAAGCCCCTGCCCATCGGGTCGGACTTCGAGGAATGCTGGTGCAGCAGTTCAAGCCGCAGCTGGTTGGGCCACCAATCGCGGTTCGTCCTGCCGACGCCAGCGACGTGGTTGAACGGGCACTTTGTTTCGGTTGACATGGTTGTCTCCTTTGATTGCTTGCAACTAGCTTCTGGTTGGCGCACTTCCGCCCGTTCGAATTTAGTGTTCCGTAACCGATAGATCCAATTGATTTCTCTTATCCTGTCGATAGCGTTGAACTATTGATTTTGTGTTCGGGGCCGCGGCTAAAGGCGCGGGGCATGACCCGCGCAATTTTCAAACATGAGAAACAACCTGCCGGGCGGCGGTGGCAATATCATTGTCGCGGACGGGCCGCCCGGCGAAACGGAGAGGCACGTTTTATTGACGGGTTGCGGTGCCGAAGGGGTCACGGTCAGCGCGGGGCCCGACAGCGGAAATGTCATACCAACACGCATCGGCTCTCCCGAAAAAACAAAAGCGAGCGTGGCTGGCGGCGGCTGGCTGGCCCGACTGAACTCTTAAGGAATCTACTGCAATGCGAACGGCAGTATTTGATGCATATCAACAAAGGCACAAGCGGCAGTCACTACGAAGCGGGTCTGTGCATCCGCCGTTTGGGCCCTGCGTTTCGGGAATGATGAAGCGCCCGCGCAAGGCGCGCTAGTAACAACGAAAATCCGAAGAAAATTACGCCGCGAGCTGGCGCTTGCCACTGGCGGCCGCGCGGGGTCGAAGCGTCGGACGCTTCAGGACATCTGCGACTGCAAGTAATTCTGCTCGCCGACTTTCTGCACCAGCTCGAGTTGCGTTTCCAGCCAGTCGATGTGCCCCTCCTCGCTTTCGAGGATGTCCTCGAACAACTCGCGGGTCACGTAATCGGCAACCGATTCGCAGTAAGCAATCGCCTCTTTTAGCGCCGGGTAAGCGAGATTTTCGAGTTTGAGATCGCACCGCAACGCTTCCAGCGGTGCTTCGCCGATCCATAGTTTGTGCAGTTCCTGCAGGTTGGGTAGCCCCTCCAGAAACAGAATGCGCTCGATCAATTTGTCGGCGTGCTTCATCTCATCGATCGATTCGTGATGCGTATGCTCGGCAAGCTTGTGGAGTCCCCAGTTCTTGAACATCCTGCCGTGCAGGAAATACTGGTTGATCGCCGTGAGCTCATTGGCGAGTACCTTATTGAGGTACTGAATGACTTTCTTATCGCCTTTCATGTGCATCCCCGGGTAAAAAATTCAGACCTAGCATAGCATCGCGCGGCGCCAGACACACGCGATCGTTACGCGACAACAGAAAAATGGCTATGGGCGGAATTTGCGGGCGCAACCGGACTGGTCAGGGAGCGATAGGCGCAACTGCAACGCGCAAGGTATTGCGCACCGGAGACAATTCACGCGAACTGGCGCGTGCGCCTCCCGCCTTTACACGACGCTTCTTCCTGCAGGATTTCACGCGCACAGGGCTCGCAGGCGCCGCAACAAGTCGCAACACCGAGACCATCTTTCAACTGCTGCAGGTCCGTAACACCAAGCGCGGCCGCTTGGCGAATTTCCCGTTCGGTGACCGCGTTGCATAGGCATACGTACATGATAGTAAGCGATAGTTATTGCAATGCGAATCATTATCATTTATATTCACGCTCCCGTCAAGTCCATTCTCGGTCTTGGCAGGATGGAATAACCATTACGCAATTGGGGCAATGGAACTCACCACGCAAATGTCGGGCTGGAAAACGAATGATCGCGGCACCCGCTATACAGGGCTGGCGATCGTCGTTGTGCTGCACGCCGCTGTCATCGCAGCACTGCTGCAATACGAACCTGTGCGGTCCGCGTTAACCGACGCCATGCCCATCATGGTCAGCCTGATCACGCCGCAACCCGTCGTTGAAAAGCCCAGGGAGCCGCCGAACCCACTGCCGGTCAAACCGCGGGTCCCGCTCCCGCCGCCGGAATCGCAGCAAATCATCACCTCAACCACGACCGCTCCCGAGCCAACGCTGACGCCCACGCCGCCACCGCCCGCGCCGGTCGTAGTTGCGCCGCCGCCTCAGCCGGCGCCCGTGGCTGCGGCACCCGTGATACCGCCCAACTTCAACGCCGACTATCTCGACAATCCGCCGCCGGTATATCCGGCGCTGTCGCGCCGCATGGGCGAGCAAGGCAAGGTCATGCTGCGCGTGCTCGTCAACGCCAAAGGCACCGCCGATAAAGTCGAGTTGCGCTCGAGCAGCGGTTCCGGCCGGCTGGATGACGCCGCGCTCGACAGCGTAAAACGGTGGCGCTTCGTACCTGCGAAGCAGGGCGATCAACCGGTCGCGGCGTGGGTACTCATACCGATTACATTTTCTTTGAAAGGCTGATTTTGGAACCCGCACAATCCGCAGGCATCGCCAGTTTTCTTGCTCAAACCGACGGCATCGGCAAAGCCATTATCATCGTGCTGATAGTGATGTCGATTGCGACCTGGTATCTGATCGTCAGCAAAACGCTGCAAACGCTGAAGACGCGCCGTCGCACGACACATTTCCTGCAGTTCTTCTGGGATGCGCCATCATTGCAGGCGGTAGCGACTCATCTTGGTCAACAGCATCCCGAGGAGCCGTTTTCGCATCTTACATGGCACGCGATTCTCGCCGCCCGCCATCATCAGAACCACGGCGCGAACAAGCTCGACGCCGCCGGCAACACCGCGGAATTCCTGACGCGCGCCATGCGCCGCGTGATCGACGAGGAAACCGCGCGTATCGAAGCCGGCCTCACCGTACTCGCCTCGGTCGGCAGTACTGCGCCTTTCGTTGGCCTGTTCGGCACTGTCTGGGGCGTGTATCACGCGCTCATCAATATCGGCATGAGCGGCCAGGGCACGCTCGACAAGGTCGCGGGGCCGGTCGGAGAAGCGCTGATCATGACCGCGGCGGGACTCGCCGTCGCCATTCCCGCCGTGCTCGCGTACAACGCGTTCGTGCGCAGCAACCGGCTGGTACTCGCGCAACTCGATTCCTTTGCACACGATCTCTTCTCGTTCCTGACCACCGGTTCGCACGTCAACGACGTCGCATCGGTGATGCCGCTCAAGACTCCGTCGCTCGCCGCCAAGGGAGCCGCCTGAAATGGCTTTCGGCAGCTTCAAAGCAAGCGGCGAATCGGCGCCGATGGCGGAAATCAACATGATCCCGCTGATCGACGTGATGCTGGTGCTGCTGGTGATCTTCATCATCACCGCGCCATTGCTCACGCATGCGGTGAAAATAGATCTGCCCAAGGCTGCCAGTCATCCCAATCTGACGCGCCCGGACCACATTGCGCTCTCCATCAACGCCGCCAACGAGATGTTCTGGAATGGCGAGCGTATCGATCATCCGCAACTTGTGGAGCGTCTGACGTCAGCTGCCAAACTGGCCCCGCAGCCCGAATTGCACCTGCGCGCCGACAAGACCACCCAATACCAGACGCTGGCCGAGGTCATGGCCGCGGCCGGCAAGGCGGGACTTACGCGCATCGGGTTCGTGTCCGATCCCACCGAACAACGCCCCTGATGGTGTCCGATTTATGACGCCTCCCGTCCGCAGCGCGCCGAAATCACTGCATCGCGCCGCGCGCTTGCTTGTCTGCGCGCTGGCGGCGTTGATTTCATGCGCTGCGCCAGCCGCCACGCCGACGCCATCGGGCGCGGAAACCATCGTGCACATGCTCGATTACCTGGGCGTCGACTATGCCGCGACCGTGAATGAAGGCAAGGTAATCAATCAAACCGAATATCAGGAACAACGCGAATTTGCCGAGCGAGTCGAAACATCGATCGCCAAATTGCCGGCGAACGCGGTCCGCGATTCATTACAATCGGATGCGCGCAAGCTGCGCACGCTGATCGAGTCTAAAGCGCAGGGCGACGAAATCGCCAAATTGACCGCCGCAATGCGCACGCGCCTTATCCAGGCCTATAACATTGCGATCGCGCCGAGGACCGCGCCTGACCTCGCGGCTGCCGCCGGTTTGTTCGCGTCGCAATGCGCAGCCTGTCACGGCCCGCAAGGACACGGCGACGGTCCGGCAGGCAAGGGCATGGATCCCGCGCCCAGCAATTTCCATGACCTTGCGCGCTTTCATAACCGCAGCCTGTATTCGCTCTTCAGCACGATCACGCTTGGCGTTGCCGGCACGCCCATGAGCCCATTCAGTTCGCTGAGCGAAGAACAGCGCTGGGCGCTGGCATTTTTTGTGGGAGGGCTGCGCAGCGACGATAAAACCCTGGCGCGTGGCGCGGATCTTTGGCGGCAAATTGTCGGACGCGACCGCTTTGCATCGCTCCGGGATATCGCCACGGTCACCGAAAAAGAAATCGCCGAGCGACAGGGCGACGATGCCGCCGCGATACTGGAATGGCTCACGCGCAATCCGTCGGAACTCGCGCGCGGCGAACAACCCTTGTCCTTCACCAAGCGCGTGCTCGCGCAAAGCGTTGAAACCTATCGCAACGGGGATCGGGAAACCGCGCAAAAACAGGCTGTCACCGCCTATCTGGAAGGATTCGAACTGGTGGAGGCCAGCCTGGATACCGTCGATCGCGCCATGCGCGAGCGGATTGAAGCGCAGATGATCGAGCTGCGCGGCCTGATGCGCGATGCCGCTCCGGCCCCCGACGTCGAGCACCAGGCGGATCTCATACGCGCGGCGCTGAATGACGCGCAGCATCGCCTCGACGAGGGACAAATCTCGCCGGCAGCCACCGCATTCAGCGCGTTTGTCATCCTGCTGCGCGAAGGACTGGAGGCGCTGCTCGTGGTGGCCACCATCGTGGCCTTTCTCGCGCGGGCCGGACGTCGCGATGCCATGCGCTATATTCATTTCGGCTGGGTCAGCGCGCTGGTGCTCGGCATCGCCACCTGGTTCGCTGCCAGTTTCCTGATTGGCATCAGCGGCGCAAGCCGCGAGATAACAGAGGGCGTCGCGGCTTTGTTCTCCGCGGTCATCCTGATTTATGTTGGGTTCTGGCTGCACTCCAAAGCCTACGCCCACCGCTGGCAGCAGTTCATCGAGACCCATCTCAAAGGCGCGCTTTCGAAAGGGACATTGTGGGCACTGGCCAGCGTCTCGTTTATCGCGGTCTATCGCGAGTTGTTCGAGACCGTGCTTTTTTATGAGGCGCTATGGGCGCAGGCAGGCGTTGCCGGAGGTCCGGCCATCATCGGCGGCTTGAGTGCAGCCATCGTCGCCCTTGGCATCATTGCATGGCTTATTTTCCGCTTTGGCATGCGCCTGCCGATCGGCCCGTTCTTTGCGGTCAGCTCGACCCTGCTTGCGCTGCTCGCAGTTGTATTCGTCGGCCAGGGCGTCGCGGCGCTGCAGGAAGCCGGCAAGATCGACGCGCATGTTCTCGAATTTCCAAAAATTCCCATGCTCGGAATCTATCCGACGTGGCAGTCGCTGGCCGCCCAGTTCGCCACATTCGTCATCGTGGTCTTTGGATTTTTCTACGGTTACCTCACCAGCCGCCGCGCGGCCGGCCTCGGCAAAGGCACTGCTTGAACATGAAATTGCAACACGTGCCGGCGGCGCGCGCCGGGCAAAGCGACATGCCGCCGGCAACGGCAGACAACCCGTCTCAGCGCCGGCAAATTCGCAGCAACGATTTGTTCGGCGGCGGCCGCGAGGTTCTGATCGAGCACGCAGGCGAAGTGTATTCGCTGCGCCATACGAGCAAAGGCAAGTTGATTCTGACGAAGTAGATTTTAATTCAGCCAGCCAGTCCGGCCGCGTGGCCGGGATAGCCAGCCATGCAGCACTTACTTGACCGGAGATCCCATGGCTGGACGTTTTCGCTTCACGCCGCTCGCAAGCGCGCTTCTACTCACCCTGAACGTACCGGCGCCGGCAAGCGCCGCTGATCAGGAGCTGTCCGAAGTAAAAGTACAGGAGCAGGCGGAACGCGCCGATGGTCCGGTCGACGGCTATCGCGCAACGCGGTCCTCCACCGCGACCAAAACCGATACGCCGCTCAAAGACGTACCCGCTTCAGTAACAGTGGTACCCGCGCAGCTCATCGAAGACCAGGCGATGCGCAGCATGGGCGACGTTTTCCGTTACGTGCCCGGTGTGCTCATGCATCAGGGCGAGAGCAACCGCGATCAGATCGTGATTCGCGGTGTAAGCACGACCGCCGATTTTTACTTGAACGGCGTGCGCGACGATGCGCAGATTTTCCGCGATCTGTACAACCTCGAACGCGTCGAGATCCTGAAAGGCCCTGAAGGCATGATCTTCGGCCGCGGCGGCGCCGGCGGTGTCGTGAACCGCGTCACCAAGAAACCGGCCTTCGAGCAAATCGGCGAAGCCTCGCTCACGCTCGGCAGCTTCGATCAGCGGCGCGCTACGCTCGACTTCGGAAACAAGGCAGGCGATTCGGCGGCGTACCGCGTCAACCTGATGGCCGAAGGCGCGAACGATTTCGTCGACGGCGTCGATTTGAGGCGGTGGGCGGCGAATCCGACGTTTGCATATTTCATCAACGCGCAAACTTCGCTCACGCTTGACTATGAACACCTGTACGACGGCCGCGTGCCGAACCGCGGCGTGCCGTCGCTGAACGGCGCGCCGCTCGACGCGCCGGGCTCGACGTTCTTCGGCAACGCGTCGCAAAGCAACGCGCATTCGTACGTCGACGGTCTCGGTGCCGTGCTCGAACACGAATTCAACGCAAACATGCAGCTCAAAAACACCTTCCGCTTCACCCGCTACGACAAGTTCTACCAGAACGTGTATCCGGGCAGCGCGGCGACGAATGCAGGAACGCTCAATCTCGCGGCGTACAACAACGACAATCAGCGCACCAACACTTTCAATCAAACCGATCTCATCACCAAGTTTGCAACCGGCGGCATCGGGCACACCTTGCTCACCGGCATGGAGCTTGGCCACCAGAACAGCGACAACAAGCGCAACACCGGATTTTTCGGCGCGTCGACGAGCATTACGGTGCCGACGTCGAATCCGTTCGCGATTGCCACCGCGTTCGCACCTAACGGCACGGACGCGAACAACAACGTCACCGCCGACATTCTCGGCCTGTACGTGCAGGACCAGATCGCATTCTCGAAGCAATGGAAAGTCGTCGCCGGCGTGCGCTACGACTGGTTCAAAGCCGATTTTCAGGACCGCCGCACGCTCGTGGCGCCCGTCAATCTTGCCCAAACGGAAGTTGGCTGGAGCCCGCGCGCCGGGCTGATCTGGCAGCCGACCGCGGCACAAACCTACTACGCGAGCTATAGTTACGCGTTCCTGCCGTCGGCTGAACAACTCGGGCTCACGACGACAACGACGAATCTGGATCCGGAAACCGCGAAAAACTATGAAATCGGCGCGCGCTGGGACCTGCGGCCGAAGCTAACGCTCGCCACCGCAGTATTCCAGACGCAGCGCAACAACGTAAAGTCGGCAAATCCGGCCGTGCCCGGCACGTTCGTGCAGACCGGCGAACAACGTGTGCGCGGCACCGAAGTCAGTCTTCAGGGTGACGTGCGGCCGGACTGGCACGTATTCGGCGGCTACGCGTACATGGATGCGCGCGTCGTGCAGCCGTTCAATTCGAATACCACGGCGACCACCGCGTCGCTCGTGCCGGCCGGCAACAAGGTCGGCCTCGTTCCGGAAAACACGCTGTCGTTCTGGAACAAGTTCGATTTCAACGCGGGCTGGGCGGCGGGACTCGGCGTGATCTACCAGGGAGCGTCGTACACGTCGTACACGAACACGGTCAAGCTGCCTGCGTTTACGCGCGTCGATTCGGCGGTGTATTACACGTTCGCCGGCAAAAAAACCAGAATCGCGCTCAATGTGGAGAACCTGTTCAACAAAAAGTACTGGCCGACCGTCGATGGCGACAACAACATCAGCGTCGGCGCGCCGGTCAATGCGCGGTTAACGCTCACGACGAGCTTCTGAGACGACTGCCCGTCGTGGCGGTCGATCCGTCGCGCGTCATATAGAATAAGCACCCGCGGTGCATCGCCGAACGCGATGCGGCAATCGTCGAAATCACGACTGCCGGCCTGGTCGTCGATGACACTAAAATGAAACATCCCGTTACGGAGGTCCGCGATACGCATGATGAATCGTCAGATCCTCGCAATCGGCGGCGCCGCGTTGCCGCCTGATCTCGACAACCTGCTGCTCGTCGATTATTTCCTGAAGCAGACCGGCAAGCGCAAACCGAGAGTCGCGTTCATCGGTGCGGCGCATGGCGACGCCGATGCGGGCCGCCTGCGCTTCTACGCCGGGTTCAGTCAGTTCGCGTGCCGGCCGACGCATCTGCCGCTGTTCGCGCGCACGCCGCGCGATCTCGCCTCGTTCGTGCTCGAACAGGACGCGATCTTTGTCGGCGGCGGCAACACGCGCAGCATGCTTGCGGTATGGCGCGAATGGGAGCTCGACCGCCATCTGCGCGCCGCGTGGGAAGCCGGCGTGGTACTCGGCGGCGCGAGCGCCGGTTCGATCTGCTGGTTCGAGCACGGTCTGACCGACTCCGTCGCGGGTCCGCTCACCGCAATGCGCTGCCTCGGTTTTCTTCCCGGGACCAACTGCCCGCACTACGACAGCGAACCCGCCCGCCGGCCGACCTTGCGCCGGCTCGTCGCGCGCGGCGCTTTGCCCGAGTGTCTCGCCGCCGACGACGGCGTCGCGCTGCATTTTGAAGGCACGCGCCTCGCCAAAATCGTCAGCAGCCGGCCGCGCGCAAAAGCCTGGCGTGTGCGAAAATTGCGCGACCGCGCAGTCGAGACCCGGCTGCCCACAAAATTTCTCGGCGCGCGGACTTCAACGAAGTGAGGAAACGTCATGCGTAACGAACTGCGCCCGTTGTTTGCCGTCACCGCGCTCGCCATCTGCGGCGCGCTGCAAGCCCAGGATTATCCGAACCGGCCGGTGCGCGTGCTGGTTCCGTACACGCCGGGCGGCATCACCGACCTCGTCACGCGAATCGCCGCGGGGGAACTCGCCAAGAGTTTGGGCCAGACGTTCGTCGTCGATAACCGGCCCGGCGCCAACAGCATACTTGCGGTCGACATGGTGTCGAAAGCGACCCCCGACGGTTACACGCTCGGCACCGTGATCGCGGCGCACGCGGCGAACCAGACGTTGTATGCGAAGCTGCCCTATGACTCGGTCAAAAGCTTCGAGCACGTGTCGCTGCTCGTGACCTCGCCGCTGATCGTGTGCGTGACCAATTCGCTTCCCGCGAACTCGATAAAGGAGCTGATCGAGCTCGCGAAAGCGAAACCCGGCCAACTCACTTTCGCGTCGAGCGGCATCGGCGCCGCCGCGCACCTGACGACCGAACTCTTCATGTCGACCGCCGGCATCAAGATGGTGCACGTGCCGTATAAAGGCACCGCGCCCGCGCTGCAGGATCTAATCGGCGGCCAGATCAACTTCATGATGGACACGCCGATGCCGGCGATGCTGCCGCAGGTGCGCGCCGGCAAAGTCCGGGCGCTCGGCATGGCCAGCGAAAAAAGAATCGGCATCGCAACCGATATACCGACGCTGATCGAATCCGGCGTGCAGGTCGTGGGCGGCACCTGGGTCGCGATGCTGGCGCCGGCAGGCACGCCCAAGCCTATCGTCGACAAGCTGTCGCGCGTAGTCGGCACTGCGATGCGGCGCCCCGATCTCAAGGAGCGGTTCGCGCAGTTCGGCATGGAGCCGGTCGGCAGCACCTCCGCCGAGTTGACCGTGTTCCTGAAAAACGAAGTCGCAAAATGGGCGAAAGTAATCAAGGACGCCAACGTCAAGATCGACTAGCGGGAATCCTTGGGTGCCGCGACCGGGCGGTCGCCTGGATTGCGGATATGTGTGACAGGCCGCGCGGCACCACGGACGGGACGTCAGCTCCGGATCAGAACCAATCCGGTACGTAGTAAACCGCGGCGGTCACCACGATGGTCCATATGAACATGGATCGCAACTGCTTGGCAGCGACCGGGTTCAGCTTCTTGCGCCGCTTGTATTTGTCCGTCGGGTCCGGCGCGGTCGCCATGCGGTAGTCCGCGATAATCAGAAACATTCCGATTGCGAATGCAATGCCTGCCCACAACATAATCAACCTCCCAATTACACCCAACCCATCGATAGCGCAATCTTAACGGCTTCCCGGCTAGCGTCAACCGTTTTGCCGCACAGGCGCGGCGCCTGCGGCGCAACGCCATCGCTCCGACCCCGCCGCCCGCATCGATTAGAATAACGGCTTCAGCGAACGGACGCACCATGTCGAACAGCAAGCCTGCCGCCCCGCACGTCACGAACTTCATCCGCAACATCGTCGAGGCGGACCTCGCCAGGGGCACTTATGCGTCGCGCACTTGGGGCGGCAAACCGGGCGGCGCAAAAGTCCACTTGGGCGCGCCGGCGGACCCCGCGAAAATCCGCACGCGCTTTCCGCCGGAACCCAACGGCTATCTGCACTTCGGCCACGCCAAATCGATTTGTCTCAACTTCGGGCTCGCGCAGGACTTCGGCGGCGCGTGCCACATGCGGTTCGACGACACCAATCCCGAAAAAGAGGAGCAGGAGTACGTCGATTCGATACTCGACGCAGTAAAGTGGCTCGGCTTCGGATGGACCGCCAACGGCACCGAGCATCTGTACTTTGCGAGCGACTATTTCGATTTCATGTACGAGGCGGCCGAATACCTGATCACCGCGGGCCACGCCTACGTCGACGAGCAAAGCGCCGAGCAAATACGCCTGAACCGCGGCACGCTGACCGAGCCGGGCAAGGCAAGCACGCAGCGCGACCGTCCGGTAGCAGAGAATCTGCAGGCGTTGCGCGACATGCGCGCGGGCAAGCACGCCGACGGCAGCATGGTCCTGCGCGCGAAAATCGACATGGCCTCGCCGAACATCAACCTGCGCGACCCCGCGATCTACCGCATCCGCAAAGCGACCCATCACCGCACCGGCGACAAATGGTGCATCTACCCGATGTACACTTACGCGCATCCGATCGAGGACGCGCTCGAAGAGATCACGCACAGCCTGTGCACGCTCGAATTCGAGGACCAGCGGCCGTTCTATGACTGGCTGCTCGAGCGTCTTGCCGACGGCGGGCTGCTGGCGAAGCCGCTGCCGCATCAGTACGAGTTCGCGCGCCTGAATCTCACTTACGTCGTGCTGTCGAAACGCAAATTGATCCAGCTCGTCGACGAGAAGCGCGTCGCCGGCTGGGACGATCCGCGCATGCCGACTCTCGTCGGCGCGCGCCGCCGCGGCTATACGCCCGAAGGCTTCCGGTTGTTCGCGGAACGCATCGGCGTCTCGAAATCCGATTCGTGGATCGACTTCGCGGTGTTCGAAGACTGCATGCGCGAGCATCTGAACGAGGTGGCGCCGCGCCGCGTCGCGGTGCTCGACCCCGTCAAACTCGTGATCGACAACTATCCCGCGGGCCAGATCGAAGAATGCCATCCGCCGAACCATCCGCAAAAACCGGATTGGGGCAAACGCGCGGTACCATTTTCGCAGGAGCTGTGGATCGAGCGCGAGGACTTCATGGAAACGCCAGGCAAAGGCTACTTCCGGCTTTTCCCCGGCAACAAAGTGCGGCTGCGTTACGGTTTCGTCGTCGAATGCACGGGCTGCACGAAAGATCCCGCGGGACGCATCACCGCGGTGCATTGCAATTATTTTCCCGACAGCAAGTCCGGCACGCCGGGCTCGGACGGCTACAAGGTCAAGGGCAACATCCACTGGGTTTCAGCGCCTCACGCCTACGCGTGCGAAGTGCGGCTCTTCGACCGGCTGTACAAGGACCCGCACCCGGGTGCCGGCGACCGCGATCACATCGAGGATTTGAATCCCGATTCGAAGCGAGTGATCACCGCGCAACTGGAACCGGCGCTAAAAGACGCCAGGGCCGGCGAGCACTTTCAGTTCGAGCGTCATGGCTACTTTGTAGCTGACCGCGTCGATTCCAAGCCCGGCGTGCCGGTCTTCAATCGCGCGGTCACGCTGCGCGATTCCTGGCATAAGTAAAATTGCATCCGCTGCTCTTGAACGATAAGGAGTTCCCATGCCGCATGCCACTATCGACGGATTAAAAATCAATTATGCCGTGCAGGGCGAGGGCCCGCCGCTGATCATGCTGGCACCCGGCGGCTTCGATTCCTATATCGACGGCTGGTCGACGCGCGGCGTATGGAAGGACTTGCGCCCGCTCGAAGCGCTCGCCAAGGATTTCACCATGATCGCTTATGACCGGCGCGAAGCCGGACAGTCGGGCGGCCGCGTCGAGCCGCACACCTGGCGCATGTGGGCCGCGGAAGCGGTCGGTCTGCTCGATCACCTCGACATCGACCGCGCGTGGGTCATTGGCGGCTGCATGGGCGTGTCGGTCGCCTCCGCGATGGGCGCGCATTTTCCCCAGCGCTGTCTGGGGCTCATCATGCACTGGCCCGTCGGCGGCTTTCGCTGGCGCGCCAAAGGTCATCTCAACTTCAACAGACATATCGCGTTCGCGCGCGCCAACGGGCTTGCCGCGGTCGCCGCGCGCGCGAAAAAAGCGACCGGCTTCTGGGCTGATCCCGAATCGGGACCGTGGGCGGCCGTGCTCGCGCATGATGAACCGTTTGCCGCGAAATACGTTAAACAGGACCTCGAACAGTATCTGGCGATCGCCGCCTACAGCCGCGATACCTTGTTCGACGACACGATGCCGTCGGGTGCGACCGGTGAGCAGCTGATGGCGATCAAGCTGCCGTCGTTCATCATGAGCGGCGACGACGCCTCGCACTCGACGTCGTCCGCGCATGCGTTGCGCGAACTAATCCCGGGTTCGGTAATGTCCCCGCTGATGCCGCCGCAGCAAAACCCGGCCACCGTCGCGGCGTGGATACGCGACTCCGTGGCATCGGTCAAATTGAAGTAATCATGCCTACGTTGCGTTATCGCCTCGTCAACGTATTCGCGGAGAGCCCGCTCGCGGGCAACCCGCTGTGCGTGTTCGAGGACGGCAGCGCGCTCGACGGCGCGACGATGCAGGCGCTCGCGCTGCAATTCAATTTATCCGAGACGACATTCGTCCTGCCGGCGACCACCGCGGACGCGACGGCGCACGTGCGCATTTTCACGCCGGGATTCGAAATGCCGTTCGCCGGACATCCGACGCTGGGCACCGCGCACGTCGTGCGCGATCTTTTGAACGCGGGCGACGAGGTGCGGCTCCAGATGCAGGCGGGCATCATCCCCGTCACTGCGCGGGGTGACGAGTGGACGCTGAAAGCCAATGCGCCGCGCACGCACGTGCCGCACGCCTCGCGCGCGGAATTTGCCCGCATGCTGGGCCTCGATGCAACCGAAGTGCTTGACGGCTCGCTGTGGGTGGACACCGGCTCGGAGCAACTCATCATGCCGCTCGCTTCCGCCGGCGCGGTCGAGCGCTGCCAGCCGAGTGCAGAGCTCCTGATGAAATATTCGGTGGGCAACAAGCGCAACGGTCTGGCGTACGTGTGGGCCCGCATCGACGATGCGAACATCCGCGCGCGCTTTTTCTTTACCAAGTACGGCAGCGTAATCGAAGACCCGGGTACCGGTTCGGCCTGCGCCAATCTCGGCGGCTGGCTCATTGCGCACGGCAAGCCGCTGCCGCTCGCGGTCAAAGTTTTGCAGGGCGACCAGGTCGGCCGGCCGTGCCGCCTAGGCCTCAACGTCGACGCGGACCGCAACATCTTCGTGTCGGGCCGCGTGATCGCGCTGGGGCGCGGCGAAATCGCGTTGTAAGCCGGCGGCGCCGGTCAACCGCGCCGGACCACATTCGCGTTCGGCCGGTCGGACACGATGCAGCCGTCGACGAGTTCGATAATGCGGTCGCAGCGTTGCGCGAGCCGGGGATCGTGCGTGACGATCAGGAAAGTCGTTTGTGTCGTTTCATTCACGCTGCGCATAAGTTCGAACACGCCGTCCGCGGCTTTGGTATCGAGGTTGCCCGTCGGCTCGTCGGCGAGCACCAGCACCGGCTGCATGACGAGCGCGCGCGCCACCGCGACGCGCTGCTGCTGGCCGCCCGAAATGTCGTTCGCCCGATGGTCGCGCCACGGCGTCAGTCCCACCTTGTCGAGCAGTTCCGCGGCCGCCTGCCGCATTTCGCCGTCGGGCCACCCGCGCGCGGCAAGCGCCGGCATCATGACGTTCTCGAGCGCGGTGAATTCCGGCAGCAGATAGTGATATTGGAACACGAAGCCGATCGCGCGGCCGCGCAGCCGCGTGAGCGCCGTGTCGTCGAGTTCGCGCGTGTCGCGCCCGTCAATCAGTATGCGCCCCGATTGCGGCCGGTCGAGCAGCCCGATGACATTGAGCAAGGTGCTCTTGCCGCCGCCGGACGGACCGATCAACGCCGCGAACTCGCCGCGTTTCAACGCGAA
>Ga0265331_10000992_pt1 | contig 22298 bp, 23 predicted proteins | sample 41923metaG_FD_202088 | JGI IMG/M metagenome (GOLD analysis project Ga0265331, IMG submission 202088) | Rhizosphere microbial communities from Carex aquatilis grown in University of Washington, Seatle, WA, United States - 4-19-23 metaG | ecosystem: Host-associated > Plants > Roots > Rhizosphere... | reverse complement strand
TCCAGAAACTTGGCGAGCGCATCCACCCGGGCGAGCAGCCGGACCAGGTCGTCTTCTCCCAGCCCGTCCTCGCGCTTGTGGGCGAAGACCGCGGCGACAAGATCGTGGCGCACGCCCTTCTCCTTCAACAGAGCCTTCATGCGATCGGCGAAGAATTCCAGCAGATCGCGGCGAAGTTCGTTGGCGTCAAATTTTAGTCCTTGGGCCGCGTAGGATTCGAAGGCCACCCGGAACATGGCGAGGAGCGCAAAACGCAGCTCGTTCTCGATGATGAGCCGAATGGCGCCCAGCGCCGCCCGGCGGAGTGCATAGGGATCCTTGGACCCCGTGGGCCTTTCCTTCACGGCCCAGAAGCCGACCAGGGTATCGATCTTGTCGGCCAGCGCCACGGCGACGGACACCGGCGCCGTGGGCGCGCGGTCATGGGGGCCGAGCGGCGCATAGTGCTCGGCGATGGCGTCGGCGACGGCCGGCGCCTCGCCCTCGAGCCTGGCGTAGTAACGCCCCATGATGCCCTGGAGTTCCGGGAACTCGCCCACCATGCCGCAGGTGAGGTCCGCCTTGGCCAGGCGCGCGGCGCGGCGCACCGCCTGCTCTTCGGCCCGGGCGAGTTGGCGGGCGATTTCGACGGCGAGCTTTTCGACCCGGTCCGACTTGTCGGCGAGGTTGCCCAGCTTTTCGTGAAACACCATGCGCTTCAGCGCCGGCAGCCGGTCGTCGAGCCGGAGCTTGCGGTCCTGGTCCCAGAAGAACTTAGCATCGGCCAGGCGCGCGCGCAGCACGCGCTCGTTGCCGGCCGTGATGGTGAGCCCCTGGTCGGGGGTCACCATGTTGGAGACGACGAGGAAGCGCGGCGCCAGCCCGCCCTCGGCGTCTTCCAAGGCGAAGTATTTCTGGTGCGAGCGCATGGCGGTGATCAGGATCTCGGGCGGCAGATCCATGTAGGCCGTATCGATGCGGCCCATCAGCACCACCGGCCACTCCACCAGCCCCGCGACTTCTTCGAGCAGGGCTTCGTCGGGGCGCATCTGCAGGCCTTCGGTGCGGGCCAGGCGCTCGGCATTCTTGCGGATGATGTGCATCCGCTCGGCCGGGTCGATCACCACCTGGCGCACGCCGAGCCGCGCCTTGTAGGTGTTGAAATTGGTCACCGTGAAGGCCTGCGGTCCGAGGAACCGATGGCCGTAGGTCTCCTTGCGCGAGGCGATCCGGCGCGGGCGCTCGGGCGAGCCGAAATCGACCTCGAAGGGTACGAGCTGCCCGTCGAAGACGGCGACGATGTTGTGCAGCGGACGAACCCAGCTGATCCGGTCATGGGCCCAGCGCATCGAGCGCGGCCAGGAAAGGCCGGTCACGACGCCGGGCAGGATCCCGGCCAGCACCGCCGTGGTCGGCTGGCCGGCCGCCCGTTCGACATAGAACCAGAACTTGTTGCGGCCGACCTCGCGCTGCTCGCACAGGTCGAGGCTCGCGAGCCCGCGGGCCCGAAGAAAGGCATGCAGCACGTTGTCCGGCGCGCCGACGCGCGGGCCCTTGATTTCCACTTCCCGGTGGGGTTGCTGGCTCGGCAGCCCGTCAATCCAGAGTGCCAGCCGGCGCGGGGTGGAATAGGCCTCGGCCCGGCTGAACTTCAGGCCTGCCTCGCCGAGCTGCTCGGAAACCTGGCGCTTTATCTCGTCGGCGGCGCGGCCTTGCATGCGGGCCGGGATTTCTTCCGCCAGAAGCTCGAACAGGAACTCTGGCAACGGCCTAGCCCTTCACGGCATGGCCGCGGCTGGCGAGCCAGGCCTCGCAGCAGCCCTTGGCCAGGGCCCGCACCCGGCCGATGAAGGCCTGGCGCTCGGTCGCCGAGACCACGCCGCGGGCATCGAGCAGATTGAACAGGTGGCTCGCCTTCATGCACTGGTCGTAGGCCGGCAGAGGCAACGGCTTCGGACGGTCGAAGAGCATCCGGCATTCCTTTTCCGCGTCCCGGAAATGGCGCTGCAGCGCGCTCGTGTCGGCGACTTCGAAATTGTAGGTGGAAAACTCGCGCTCGGCCTGGAAATAGACGTCGCGGTAGCTCATGCCGCCAGAGTCCCTGGGCAGGCCATTCCAATCGAGCTCGAAGATATTGTCGACGCCCTGAACGAACATGGCCAGCCGCTCGAGACCGTAGGTGAGCTCGGTCGAGACGGGATCGCAGTTGATGCCGCCCACCTGCTGAAAATAGGTGAACTGGCTCACCTCCATGCCATCAAGCCAGATCTCCCAGCCGATGCCCCAGGCGCCCAGCGTCGGGCTCTCCCAATCATCCTCGACGAAGCGCACGTCGTGATCGCGCAAGCGGATGCCAATCGCCTCCAGGCTCGCCAGATAGAGTTCCTGGCTCTCGCCGGGCGACGGCTTCAGGATGACCTGGAATTGGTAATAGTGCTGCAGGCGGTTCGGGTTCTCGCCATAGCGCCCGTCCTTGGGCCGGCGCGAAGGCTGGACATAGGCAGCGCGCCAGGGCTCGGGGCCGAGCGCCCGCAAGGTGGTCGCCGGATGGAACGTGCCCGCGCCCATCTCCATGTCGTAGGGCTGGAGGATGACGCAGCCTTCCCGAGCCCAAAAGTCCTGGAGCTTCAGAATGAGCCGCTGGAAGCAGGTTTCGGGATTGGGCATCGCAACACTGCCGGAATTATGCCGCGGCGCAACCTAACGAGCGGTGTCGCGAGGGTCAAGCAAAGGCCGGGTTTAGGCCGGAAACGGACAGTCGGCCCTGCCGCAGCGCAAGGGCTGGCGCGCCGGGACGAACGCCCCGCAGGCCCGGCAGCGGATCGTCTCCTCGACGTTGGCCATAGGCCTGTTGGTCGAGCGGGCATTGGTCGCGCTCGCGGATGGGTTCGGGCGCCGGGCCTGCTGCTGGGCCTGCTGGGCCTGCCGACCCCGGGCCCGCACACGCTCCAGCACGCTCACGAATTTGAAGCCGTACCAGACCGCGGCAATGATGCCGATGAGGAGGATGAGTTTTTCGAAGCTGGCAAAGAACATCGGACCATTTAGCGGCCGGCCGCGACCGGGTCAAGCAATGCCCAGGTGCCCTAGAGAGCGATGGCCTCGCCCCCGCGCAGCACCGCCTCGGCTGCCGCCGTGTAGCGCCCGTCGGCCTGATGCAGAACCATCCCCGCCGCGAGCGTCAGGGGTGCCCGGCTGCCTTTATGGGCAAGAAGCAGAATCCGCCGCGCGGCCTTTCCAGCGGCGGCCCAGAAGGGAAACACCGTCACGCCCCCGGCGCGACCGTCAAGCAGGCCGAGGAGATCGGCCAGACGTTCCGGCCGATGGATCAGCAGGACTTGCCCCCCTGGCCTCGCGAGAGCGCAAGCCTGCGCGATCCAGGCGGCAAGATCGGCCTCGCCCTCCACATGGCCCCGGGCGCGGCCTGGCTCGGCCGGTGGCGTGGCACTCCCGGCAGCATGGAAGGGCGGATTGGCCAGCACCAGGTCGAAGCCGCCAGTGGCGACCTCCAGCGGCGGGCGCAGGAGGTCGCCGGCGCGGAAGGCTAGCCGCCCGGCAAGCCCGTTGATGCCGGCGTTCTCGGCCGCCAGCGCCGTCAGGGAGGGCTGCAGCTCGAGTCCCAGGACCCGCGCCTCGGTCTGACGCCATGCGAGCGCGAGCGACGCCGCGCCGACACCGGCACCCAGCTCGAGTGCCCGACCATGGCCCAGAGATGGGGCGGCAGCGGCAAGCAGGATCGGGTCGATCCCGACCCGATATCCCGCGGCGGGTTGCCGCAGGCGAAGTCGCCCGCCCAGGATTCCGTCTTCGGTGATGGCCGCCTCGGCGCTGGGCGAAGCCTCAGCGGGCATCGATCCCCGCCTCGCGAAGCAGGCGCTGGGCGCGCTGAAAGTCCTCGCCATCCACCATCACCCGAGGCGCGATGAAATTGGCGTTCCCCTCGGTGATGCTCATGTGGGTATCGAAGACCTCGAAGGCGATTCCGGCCTCGGCCAGGAGCGCCTTGAGGAAGGACAGCTGCACCGGATTGTTGGTCCGCATCAACTCGCGCATCATTTTGCGTTGGTTCCTTCCCCGGGCTTGACCGCCTGCCCTGCCCTTCTATGCTCGCCCGCGAAGGATGCCGGGTCAAGAAACGGGGTCTCGGGCGTGGCCGTTATCGTCAATCTCGAAGAAGGCCGAGGCCGGGGCCGCAAGCCCTCCCTGGACGAGCTGCAGCGCCTCGTGGTGGACGATCTGCGGGTCGTCAACGAACTGATCCTGAAGAACATGCAGAGCCCCGTGCCGCTGATCCCCCAGCTGGCGGGGCACCTGATCGCCGCCGGGGGCAAGCGCCTCAGGCCCATGCTGACCCTGGCCTCGGCCCGGCTCTGCGGCTATCGCGGCGGGCGCCACCAGGCGCTGGCGGCCTCGGTGGAATTCATCCACACGGCGACCCTGCTCCATGACGACGTGGTGGACGAGAGCCACCTGCGCCGGGGCCTCGCCACCGCCAACGCAGTCTGGGGCAACAAGGCGAGCGTGCTGGTCGGCGATTTCCTGTTCAGCCGGGCCTTCCAGCTCATGGTCGCCGACGGGTCGCTGCGCGTGCTGGAAATCCTCTCGGGTGCCTCGGCGGTGATTGCCGAGGGCGAGGTGCTTCAGCTCATCACCAGCAACGACACCGCCACCTCCGAGCAGGCCTATCTCGACGTCATCCGCTGCAAGACCGCGGCGCTGTTCGCCGCCGCCTGCCGGATCGGCGCCGTGGTCGCCGACCGACCCAAGGTCGAGGAGGAGGCACTTGACAGCTACGGCCTCAATCTCGGCATCGCCTTTCAGCTGATCGACGACGTGCTCGACTATTCCGCCCGGCAGACCGAGCTCGGCAAGACCGTGGGCGACGATTTCCGCGAGGGCAAGCTGACGCTGCCGGTCATCCTCGCCTTCCGGCGCGGCGACGAGGCCGAGCGCGGCTTCTGGCGCCGGACCATGGAGGAGCTGCAGCAGGAGGAGCCCGACCTCGACCGGGCGATCCACGCCCTGGAACGCCATGGGGCGCTGCGCGATACCGTGGCGAGAGCCCGCCACTATGGCGCCATCGCCCGGGACGCGCTTGGCATCTTCCCCGAAACAGCGGAGAAACACGCCCTCATCGACGTGGTCGATTTCTGCATCGAGCGGGCGTTCTAGAATCTCGCTCGCGCCCTTGCCTCGCCCCGCGGATCGGGGCTATAAGCCCGTCCTCCGGTCGGAGTGTAGCTCAGCCTGGTAGAGCACTGTGTTCGGGACGCAGGGGCCGGTGGTTCGAATCCACTCACTCCGACCAATTGCCGTGTTGAATTCTCATATAAATATCAATGCATTGCCGCAGGCGCGCCGCGAGCATCAAGGCCCGTGGGTAACGCATGGGTAACAGGCGGCTTCAATTTCGCCTCTTGTGAGCATCTGCAGCACGAACGATCCAATTCAATTTGCCCTTCGCCCTTTCCTGGCGCCTGCATCGCCAGACTAAGCGCGAAGCTCCCCTTGATCGCTGGGCCAGAGAGGAGATGTTCGGCTTGGGGTGCCTTAGCCTCGGCCACCCCGCTCACTGTGCTATGAGGTTGGCGTCAGTTAGAAGCACGCGCAACTGTTGGCCCGCTTGCGTGGCAGCTGGAGCCGCAAGTGTTCCTCGTTGAGAAACACCGGCAACCTCCCACACTACCGTAACCAAAACATACCAATTGGCCGCGGGGAGCTGGTTGAACTCAAAGTTACCTTGAGTGTCGCAGGTCGTGCTGCGCCGACCGTTGGCCCACTTTTCGCCGCTCCAGTTAGGGTCGTAGCCGGAATACATAGCGTTAAGGCCTTGGTGAGTTGGTGGAAGATCAGGCAGCAGCAAAGCCGTTGAGCCAGCACATGTCACGACCCCGCCGCCCTGCTCACGCATCAAACCCTGCCCAATGATCGAGGCGGTGCCAGCTTCGCGGTATCGCGCTGAATCAGTGTCGCCGGTGTCGCCGTAGACGGGGACGGTTCTCTGCATGCATCCGCACAGTAAAAGTGCGGCGAGGACAGCGTGCATCTTCATGTTGGCCCCCTTTGATCCAATCACCACGGCCGCAAGGACGGATGCCCACGCGACCTCACGCACACTTGAGCGATGTCATGGAATCGACGGAGCTTTGCACATCGGTGAAAGTCATGTCTCACATTGCGGGACAAGTCGTCTCCAATCAACGATTGGATCGCTTGGAGACATGCGCGCAAGGGAAATCCCGCCAGAGGGGGAATTGGGCGCCTGAACTCGGCTGCTCAATTCAACGGGTCCCCCCTCTCGCCTTCCCCTCCTGAGCCCCTCGATCGCCTTGAGGATCCGGCGCCAGGTCGCCGCCCCGATCATATCCCCGGCCTCGAGCAGCTGATCGGCGCGCTCTGCCACCCGCAGCCCGGCGTCGGCCCCATGCTGGTCGATCAGCAGCTTGGCGGCGCGGTAGATGTCGGGGTCAGAGGTCACTGTCGGAAGGGCATCTCCGTCAGCCCCTCCCGTACTCCCTCAAGGCAGCCTTGGGTGATCTCGGCCACCACACCGGCCTCTACGGCGCTTGGGGCACTCCTGGCCGCTTTTTGGCTGCGATCCACGATGTCTAGGGCGTCGTCGCGAGACAGGATGCCCTTATAGACGAGCGCCTGTAGTAAGCAGGATTGGAGCGTGAGGGCGGCCGTAGCGATGCCTTGGGCGGCTTCGTCCATTGTGGTTCTCCTCTGTCAGCAACTTGACGGCGCAGAAAATGTCGGGGTCGGAAGTCACTTCTTGGCCAGCCGCTCGATCGCATCCAAGTCCAGTACGCCCGCGGCGCCCCACCCGCCGACGCCGGCCGGGATGTTTGGCCGGAACTTCTCGTATAAGGCATAGGCTTGCGCCGCGAGTTCGTGTGCCGGCATGGCAGCCGCCAAATTGGCCATAGCCCGCCGGACTGGCTCAAGCGAGATGCCAAACTTGCTGGCCAGATACCGCTCGACGGACGCCGGATCGATCGGCTTCTCCTTGGCGAGTGCCCGCAGCCCATCGGGCGTCCGCGTCATCGGTACTCCCCGGTGCAGGAGGCTGACAGTCACCCGAGCGCCATCTTCCAGCTCTTTGCGCTGCTTCTTCACCGTCGCTGACGCCGGTTCATATATGCCCAGCTTGACGCCTTTTGGCGTAGGCGTTGAGGCCCGCCACCGCCCGGCCCAGCGTCAAGGCCTCGGCTTGGTCGAATCCCAGGCGCTCGGCGACGATGGCCGCCCATAGGGTTAGGACGGGTGCCCGATTGATAGTGATCTTGCGGCCGACGGCGCTGGTCATTCAGCACCAGGGTGACAGGACCGCCCGGACAAGGGCGCCGGGACCGCCTCGGCTCGCGCGCACTGCGGCTTCGATATGCTCGGCCTGCACCGTTCGCCGCATGAACACCGAAACCGCCGGCCGACATAAGACAGCTCGGGCGGGAAGGCCATGAGATCGATCGTCACCCACCGCTCGGAGCGCCAGTAGGACACGTCCATCCGGTAATCGTGGCGCCACAGCGAGCCGAAGGTGGACAGGATGATCGGTGCCTTGGAGGTCATGGTAAGATTGAGCCACCGGACCATGCCCAAGGCAACCTTCACCCTCACAACGCTCCTGGCGGCCTTCCTAGCGGCTTCTACGCCCACCGCCCAGGTAAAGCAGCCGGTCTGGCAGGTCTGTTTCACTCCGGGCCAAGACTGCACAACTCTGATCGTGGATGAGATCAGCGGCGCCCGAGCTTCGATCCTCGTGCAAGCCTACAGCTTCACGTCAGTTCCGATCCTATCGGCTCTCAAGGCCGCTCACGCTCGCGGCGTCGACGTGGAAGTGATCGTCGACCAGACCTCGGCCAAGGTCAGTAAGTCGGGTTCTCACTACAGCGCCGCCACTTACCTGACAAATGCCGGTATCCCAGTCTGGGTCGACATCCATGTGTCGATCGCGCACAACAAGGTCATGGTGTTGGACGGAGCCACGGTCATAACCGGGTCGTTCAATTTCACGGCCGCAGCGCAGCACCACAACGCCGAAAACCTGCTGGTGATCCGGGATCCGCAGCTCGCGGCCGAGTATCAGGCGAATTGGGAGAGCCGGCGGGCGGTGTCGGTGCCGTATGCAGGGCCCGGCGATTTTGGACCGGCGGCCGAGGAGTAACGCGCTTAGTCTTGGACCGCGCCGTGCCAGCTAGTCCGATGGCAATTCGGGTGGAGATGGCCAAAACCAGGCTGGCCCAGCTTTCCTCACCCACATCCTTGACCACCGCGAGAATCCGGCACAGTGGCGGCGGCGCGGGATGGCCTCGCGCTGGCCGCAGGACGGTCTCATCACCTTCCTGGTGGCAAGGAACCTCACCGCCTCTTCCGGCGCGCGCGTACCAGTCCGATGTCGCCCCGTTGGCGGCTTCATGACGCCGCGCGGTCCGGGCCCGACGGCGCGTGATCGCAGGCTTCTCCAAGGCTTCGGCATCTGGCCTTTGCTATCGGTTGCTATCTAGTTTGCTCGCCCAGAACAGACCCCCACAACTGCCCTATACAAACGCTGCGGCATACGCTCATTCACCGGGGAAGAGCAGGCGTTTTCGGGGCTGTCAAGGCGCCCACCTAGGCACTTTGAGGTGCTATGGTTGTAAGACTACCGCTACTACGGCGCATATATACCTATCAAATGCGCATTGTTATGGTCCTGAATACGCCTATATTGCATTCACTAGGCGCGAATTGCGGTCTATGGAGGATGATAATGGCGATCGTAAATGGAAAGGCGCTGGCGGAAGCCCGTCGGAAGAAGGGGTGGACGCAGGTCCAGTTGAGTGAGGCGACCAAGCCAAGAATCAATATTTCGACCATTTCCAGGATTGAGAGAGGAAAGCCAACCCGCGTTCGAGCGATCACGCTGACGGCACTCGCGAAGGCGCTCGATGTGCACCCTGAGAGCCTATGTCCGACGGCCGAGGCGGAGCGAGATGTGATGAAGCTTCGCATCGAATCTGCCGCGAGAAATGCTCTGAGCCTGGTCGCGCTCCGTTACAGGATCAGCCGTGAAAACATCATCGAGATAGCACCCCTCCTGTTCTTCATTGCGGCAGAACAGTGTCTCCAGCAACGGCGAGAGCGGATCACAGAACTCCGTGCTTCTGCAGATACCCTGTTTGACCTCCAACGCGGCATTCGCCATCTGCCACGGCATTGGCCTGTGGACGAAAGCGTCGTTAGCAGCGAAGAGCAGTCAATTAAAGCCCGCGACCTCTTCGGCAAAAAAGTGCTGGAAAATGCGCAGCAGTTCATAAGCGAGTTGGACGCCGACTTCGACGAGGCGGAACAGAATCCCTTCGTCACATTCCTGCGGGACGGTCTTTCGAAGATTAGCAATTCGCCGGAAGCAGTCGAGTCTGTGCGATGGTCACCTAGCTTGTGGCCCAGCTACGAGATTTGCACCGAAGAAGCCGCCAACATCGTCGGGAACGACGCGAAGGCCATGCGTGCCATTGTTTGTGGAGCTGCGGCTCTGCACGAAATACCCAAAGGGACTCCCGAACAAAGAGCCGATTGGGCACGAGCGGAGTTCGATCGCAAATACGGCGATCTCGGCGACTTGCTCAGCGATTCGACCTGCCTGCCCACTGCCGATGGTCAAGCATCCAATTCCGGAGACCCGTCATGATGAACTCTCTGCGTCTGACCGCTCACGCGGCAATGCGGATGTCCCAGCGCGGACTCGCGAATGACGATCTAGAACTGATCAAGTGGATCGGGACCGAAGTCGAGGGCGGATACCTGGTGCGCGAGAAGGATTTTCAGGCACTCGACCGAGAGCTGAAGCAATTGCGGGATAACGCGAGAAGGCTCGTCGGCAAACGGCTGGTCGTTAGCGGTGACAGGCTCGTGACCGCGTACCACGCCGTTCGTAGCAAGCAACGCCGGCTCCTGCGCGGCGCCCAAGGTCGATCGTTGACGGAGTGACACCCATGAGCATCGCCATGATTTCAGTTACATCTGACGTACTAACTCGCCTCATAACGCTTCGACTGTCCGAGAGCGAAAGCCTCGATGAGGTCCTTCGCCGAGTTCTCGCCGGCGCAACGAAACCGCTCCCAAGGCCGCGCGCACAAGTTTCGACTGCAGCACTGAGCGCGAGCCCCGTCGGCATCGCTTATCAGCTCGATGGCGAGAGGCACGCCGCATCCGATGCGACTGAGGCCATGATCAACATCCTCCGCGATCTCGCCCAGTACGACGACGACTTCTTTCCGAAGCTCGCGGCGAAGGTGCGGGGCCGGACACGCAATCACGTCGCTCGATCCCGGTCTGAAGTCTATCCGGGGCGGCCCGATCTGGTGCGCTACGTCAAGGAAGTCCGTCCCGGATGGTTCATCGGATGCAATATCGCAAACCGCGAAAAGAAAAAGATTCTTCGCGCGGCATGCGATGTGATGGGACTGGCCTTCGACCGGGATCTCAAAATCGATCTGGTGAATGCCTGATCGGCGTAGAGAGATTGTGGGGCCGGCACCGCTCGCACAGGAACACCGAAACCGCCGGCCGAAGTAGGACTGCTCGGGCGGGAATGCCGCGAGGTCGATCGTCACCCGCCGCTGGCTCTGCCCACAGTGGACGATCATATCGTGGCCGTGGCGGCCCAGCGAACCAAAGGTTGAGAGGACGATGGGCTAATCTGGAGCCATGCTAGAATTGAGCCATCGAATCCCAGAGCTCCGCAAGCAGCGCAAGACACCTCCACCGGTGCGGGTTGCCGACGCCGGAGCAGACTTCCATGAACATTGACGACCGCATGACGATCACCGTGGGAAACAATGAAGCCCGCGATCGCTTGATCGTGCAGCTCGGTGGGGAGGGAAGGCCGCTTGCCCATTTCCTGCTCGCCGCGCCCGAAGCTGACGACGTGATCAGCAAGGCGGAGAACAACCGCGCCGCTTTAGCCGACGAGATCCAGGGGGAGTTTGAGCCGACATCTCGGGCGAACGTGCTGGAGCAGCCGGCATGGGCTGTGTCGAAGCCCCGATCGGACGGCAGGTTCGTGCTCGCCATTCGTCACCCAGGTTTTGGATGGCTTGCTTTCGGGATTGAAGTCGAGAGAACCAATGCGATTGCCGCGGCACTGGTCGTTCCTGCTTGAGATGGCCAATGCCAGAAGGACGGCCTACGTCGGCCTCGGGCTGACCTTCACCGGCTTCGCGCCTTGGCTTCTTGGACTATGGCCGCGGTGAGCGCGCAAATGGGCCGCGTCGTCACCGCTTAGTCTGGGTAGAGGATCTCGACCCCTCGGCTTCCCGCTTCTAAGGCAGGCACTCTTACCTCTGAGCTATACCCAGCACATGATATCAACGTAGGCGCCGAAGGCCAAAAGTCAAGGCGCACCCCGTGGACGCGGCTTTTGAGATACCGCTGAATGCGATTTCGCCTTCGGACGCACCTTTTCGTAGACCGCCAGCAACACCGCCTCATCGACAGCGGTATACCGCTGGATTGGCGAGATCGACGCGTGGCCCAGCAGCTTTTGGATAGCCCGGAGATTGGCGTCGGCGCCGAGCAGATGCGGGGCGAAGCTATGGCGTAGCCTCAGGCCTAAGATGGTGGCGACGCCGGCGATGGCGGCAAGGACTGGCCCTCTCGGGCGCGACCTCGCCGCAGCCGTCCGTGGCGTGCTCTGCCAGGGCCGGTCCCGCTGCGATGCAGCCGAACCGGCTTCTTGCCCCTGTACGGCGCGGCAGCTCGATTGCGGGCCACATGGCGGATTCTCGGTTCACGGGCTCGCCTTACCGCTTCCCCCGCCTCGGCTCCTCAATCGCCGCCAGAATCCGGCGCAGGTAGCTGAGCCGATCAGGTCGCCGACCTTGAGCAGTTTGGTCCAGTCCGCAGGGCTATTTCTTCGGATTTTTGTCGCGACGGTAGTGACACCGCCGTAATCTAGAACATGTTATGAACGATAGGCTCTCCCCACGTGGGCACTGACCGGAGCATCCAGCGCGCCATCGAAGGCGGCCAGCGAAACGCCAATGGCTTCACCTTGGTAAAGAACTGGTGCGCCCACGTACGCATCGAGCGGTCCGGCGGCATCGGGATGGTGGAGCAAGCGACTGGCCTCCCGATCGGCCACCACGGCTTGGCTTGCGACCACGCGCCTGCTGGCGGGATGATGTGCTGGGACATTCGCGACGCTGCCCTGGATTTCTACGATCGCTACTGCCACGACTGCACGCTGCGTAAAGCAGTCGGGGTTCCCAACATGGGAAGCTGGGTGGCCGAGCGCGACGCCGAGGTCGCGAAGCGGCAGACCGCGAAAGACGCTGAGGCCCACGAGATCGCGGCCAGGCTGGGCGCGCGGCGGGAGGAGCGAACGGCGCTGCGCGCGGGTCTCCCGCCAATAGCCGCCGACGTTGTCGATCAGATCGAGGAACTGGATCTCTACCGGACACCGGAACTGACTTCACGCCTCGCCGAAACCGCCCGGCTGGCGCCTGAGGCCTTCCCGCCGACGGTGGTCGAACATGTGTTCGGCCTGCTTGAGGCTTGCGAGCACTGGTTCGCCGAGGCTGGCCTTCAGGTGCTGGCGGCCTTGAGCGCCGACCCACGCCGCCTCGCCCGTTGCGCAATGGTCTGCCTGCAGCGCTGGAGCGCCACGCGAACGGCCGCGTCAGTCCTATTCGCCCGCCTCCCAGTGGCAGATGTGGCGCTCATTCCCGCGGTGCTGCCGGCCGTGATCCGAATGGCCTCGCCGACGCGCGAGACCTTTGGATCTCACCAACCTCCGAGGATCGCGACCCTTGTCCGTCTGAACGCGACCTTCCCCCGAGAGGTTGCCGCCGCCCTTGCCACCCTGCTCAATCAGGGGCCGCCGGACGTGAGCCTTGCCGCGTGCGCGCTGGAGGTACTGGCGCGGCGGGATCCAGTGCTTGCACTCCGCTTCGCCCGCGATCTGATTTCGAAGCTCGTTCGCGCGCCCTGGCTGCCGGACCCTGACGACCATGGTCACGATGATAATGCGAGTGTAGCGCGCGACCTGCAGGACGCAATCGCCGCGGCTTTCCTGCGCAATCCCGATGCCGTCGACGCGCTACTGCAGAGCTTCAGGGCTGGCGCGTCGGAGGTGGGCGAGGTGCGCATTTTCTCAGTCTTCAGCCGCGTGCTACATGCCGGCCGCTTCCGCGAGATGCGGGCAGTCGTTGCCGCGGATCGGTTGGCCTTCCGGCGCCTCCTGTGGGAAGCGCCGAAGACCACGAGCGACCGGGTGCTCCGCGAAATCCAGGGCGCCATAAACCAACGCCCCTACGACCTCATCGACCTGGCGCAGGACGAAATCGACGCCTTGCTTGGCGCCGCTATCCAAATGGATGAGCGGGTCCCGGCCCTCGATGCCGAGCCAAAGCCCACGAACGCCACGATGCTGGACCTGATGGAACGCAGCAATCGGCGGGGAACTCTGACCAGTCTGCGGAGCAGCTTCGTCAGCTGGGCTGCGGCGGGCGCAGCCGCGGCCGAGAAGCCCGCGTCCTACCTGGAAGTCTTGAAAGGCCTGCCGGAGGATCGCGACGAGTTTGCGGCCTGTATGATCAAGAACTCGGTCGCTCTGATGGACACAGCAGCCGGTTTCAACGCCGTCCTGCCGTCGATCTACTCTGCACTGGTGGGAATGTCGGTTGTGCGGCGTGGCAGCGCCGCCAGTGCCTTAGGGGAGATGCCATGGCGTCAGCGCGAGAACGCGCCGGACCTATTGTTCGAAGCCTTCGCGACCACGCTTACCGATCCATTCGTCTACGTCCACCGATCGGCGGTAATGGCATTGGGACGGTTGCATCTCCCAGCGACGTTCGACGTCCGCCTACGCAATGGGCTCTGGAACCTGCTCCTGGCCCATGAGCATGACCCTCGTGGGGAGGACATCGTCCTCGAATGTATTGAGCTCTTGGTCGGGCGCTATCTCACGACCGAAGAGCGGGCCGGTCCCGTGGGCGCTTTCCTAGTGACCCTGGTGGCAAAAAAGCCGCATTGGCGGGCGTCCAACGCTATTGGTCTCTTTGCACGCCAACTCGCCTATGCCCCTGGGCTAGTCGACTGGCTCGTCGCGCATTTGCTTGACCCCACGACGACGGAGTACGACGAGCACCGCGTCCTGGGGGCGCTAGCTGGCCTGCCGGTGGAGGTCGTGTACGCCCACCGCGGGAAGCTGGCGGTGATCCCAGTGGGCACCGATCGAGGCTCCAGGTATCGGGTGCTGGATGTGATCCAGATCTTGACCCGATCATGCGCTTGGAACGAGGCTGAACAGCTGGCCGCGGCCGGAGTGGCTGCGATCCCTGATACCGTTCGCGAGACTCCCCAGCGGCTGATGTTCGAACTTGCCCATGCGGCCACGGCCTTCGAGCACGCACTAGCAAAAGGCGACGACGACCGGGCGGCGACCGTCGCGGCACGCTTTCGTGAGGTAAACGCCGCCAAGGAGGCGAACGACCGTGAGAGAGCGCGGCGCCCTGATCCTCTCCGACACTTACGCGGGGCGGCTGGAGGCGTTTAACCTCCTAGCGGCTGCAGCCAGTGCACGGGGCGGCGACGCCCAGGCGCTGCGTCGGTCAGCGGGAACGCTAGATGGCATGTCGGCCCGCTTTGCGGATGCGAAGATCGGTGTTGCGTTCGCCGCCTTCGCAGACCTCGTGCGAATCGCCTCCCTGTTCGTGGACTGGCGCCACGGGGTGCTGGAGGCTGAGTCCGATTCCGAACGGTTCAAGCGAGGTGCACTCGAGCGTCTCGCACTGTGGCGCCTGGAGTACGAGTCCCGTCCGGAGACAGCCGACCTCGCGGTTGCCGTGCGGGGCGTGCGCGAGGGCACAGCCGTCGCCGAGGTCGGGCAGCTCTGCCTGAGGCTCGCCAAGCTGCCCCTGCCAATTGGGGTCTATGGCGACGTGAGGAAGCGGCTCGTGGTTGAACCGTTTGCCCAAGGCCAGCCGGATCGCGAACGTGAACCACCGCCGGAGCTGAGCGTAGCGTTTCTGAGCTTCACTGTGGACGGCGAACCAGCGGACCAGATCCACTTCCTGACGCCTCACGAAATGCACGACCTCGAAATCGAAGTGAGGGTCTCGCGCTGGCCGGAGGGCATGGCCGAACTCCGCCTTTCGCCGGTCAGCATCGAGGTGGCTGGCGCTTACGAATTTCCGGACTTCCGGCTAACTCGGCCGGGCGGCGACTCCCCGTTTGTAATGCGGCAGCGAGGCCGCGCGACCATCAAGGCAGCGCAGGCGCTGCGGGCCCAGCCATTTGAGTTCCGCTATGCAGCCGAGTTCTGGCCGAAAGAGTCCGAACAGCCCTTGTCAGTCGTTGGGCACCGTACCCTGCGGATCGAGAGCGTCGACTTCCGGCGCTCGCCCCTCACTGGCTACCCGGCCATGGACCATCGGCTGCTCGAGGTTCGCAACACCCTGCGGCGGCTGCCGGCGATGCCCCAGGGCGATCTCGAGTCCGCTATGACCCTTGCCGTGGCCCTGGCTGGGCTCGCGGCACGGGCGGTGCAGGATGACCTCTTTTCCCAGCCGATCAGTGAGGCCGAATTCCAGAGGCAGGTCCGCGGCGAGCTGAGGAGGCGGTCCGAGATCGGCGCCGAGCTAGAGGAGCATCCGCACGTCGGCGGTGGCGAGACTGATCTGTCCTTGCGGGGCGTGCGTCTCGAGCTGAAGGTCGAGCCCAAGCGTCGGCAGCAACTAGCGGACTGCCAGCCGTTCGTGGAGCAGGCCGCGGCCTATGTGGTGGGGTCGGCGAAGCGCTTGGGTCTGCTCTGCGTCCTCGACGTATCGCCCAAGGATCAAGCCCCATTCCCCGCGGAAGAAGGGGTCGGAGTGCTACTCGCCAAGTCCGGGCTTCCAATTGTCACCATTCTCATCCAGGGCGGTCTCGCGAGCCCGAGCATGATGTCGCGGCGACGGACTGCGTTAAAATGAGCGGACCTGCTGTGCGCCGATAGTTGGACACCGGGCGGCTGGCTACGGGCCAAGGTCAAATGTCCCCCGTGATCGAGCGACCCGACCAATATTGCGCCCGGAGCAATCATGCCACCGACGACTCCTTTATGGGAGGTTACAGCTCAGATGTGGGTCGGCGCTGATCCGGGAGGGATAGGGAGGTTCGGGATCGCCGTTTACCGCTCTAGCCTGGCAAGCCGGCCCTCTAGTCTGCGCATGATTGGGCTCCACCGGATGGGCGCCTACGTCTCACCTTGGAGGGGGGGCGGCCGCGCGAACTACTCTTTCGGTAGCCGCATAAGCTCCATATGGCTGACGCCCAGCGCCGTAGCAAGCTCGTAAACGGTAACGACCGTCGGATTCCGCCGCCCCTGTTCTAAGCTGCTGATGTATTGCTGGCTGAAGCCTGAAATCTCCGCAAATTTTTCCTGCGTCAGGCCCTGTTTGTTTCTGATCCGGCGGACGTTTCGCCCCACCAGCTTGCGCATGTCCATGCGCGCATGGTTTGCAAATTACGCACTATAAGTTTATCAACTATAGTATGTTGGTGTTCCTACGCGGCAGCCTTTGGAGGCCGAGACATGACAGACTTTCTGAATCAATATGGTGAGGCATTTATACGGGCTCTGCCGGTCGCTCTGTTCTTTGGGATTGGCTACCTCCTCAAGCGCATTTATTCGAAACGAACGCCAGGTTCCGCGAATCCAGTAGATTTAGAAAAGGAGTCACAATGAATTGGGTCACTGCAATCCGGTACTAGTGTGACGTTATCCGTCCTGACTGGCACATGGGAGGACCTCCAACGCCTAATGCAGTCCGACTCCGCTATGCCCTGATCGCCGTGATCATTGTGGTGGTCGTAGGCACGGTCTACATGGCATCCCTCTCCACGAAGGGAAAGCCGCCGCAGGCCACGGCCGCTGCTACGCCAGATGCGTTCCGGGTTTTGGGGCAGTGGGGGCTTTCTGCCAATGAATCTATCCGGCTCATGCATATCCCGGACGATCCGATCGGACTGCGTTGCTTGATCTAGGATGCGAGCCGCCGAGTGGGCCGATCAGCTCCTGGACGCGGGCAACATGATCGGGGCAACGACCTAGCGCCGCATCTTGGCGGCGATCGAGGAACAGAGGCGGGGCGGCAGCAGGGGGAGCCGACTAATTGGGCAAGACCACCGAGGTGGGGATTGCCCGCCGGCCTTTCAGCGCCGCCAAGCTGGCGGCGCGTCCGGTGAAGCGGAATCTGCAGGAACTTGAGCCGTAGACGCCGGCTCCCTGAGTCGGAGCTCAACGAAGAATGGGAGAATCACCTCGTCGACGTTCGGCGCGCCCGTGATGCTCACCACGTCTTTGGCCAGCATCTCCTGGCCGAAATGCTTATGCCAAGCTGCTGCCATGTACGCCTTTGCAAATTCCATAAGGTGCTCCGCCGCCGCCGACATTTCGCCCATGAACTTGGTGTGCCCCTGTACCAGATCGGCGCCAGCGGCCGCGCGGCTAACGCCATGAGCGATGACAAGGTCCGAGAGGAGAAACAGTGAGTTGAATCCGTGATGCGAGAAATACAAATTCCATAGGTCATCGAGGTCACGATCATCGAGCGCAGCGTCGAACGCGGCTTCGACTTGGTCCGTATCCGGATAGTGGAAGGCAAAATTGTTTCGGACGGCGTTGAGAAGATTCGATCTACCAAATAGTTGCTTCAGCGCATCCAGGGCTTGCTTGCCACCGGGGTCAAGTCGGCTCAAATAGTCCCGGCTAAGAGGGTTTTGGATGAAGCGCGTGGAAACCAGAATCCAGGCCTCGTTGAGAGCACCGGCCATGAGGCGGGCTAGCATTTGCGTTTGGACCCCGGTCGCAACCTGCTCAACTTCGAAGCTCCAGGTGTGGTTCGTCGCGAAGTTCAGAAGCTTTTGCAGCATCGACACTTGGTTGGCCGCATACCCCAAGAGAAGCAACAAGGCACGCTCGTCCTTGGGCATCGCGCGAAGACGCTGCTTCGACACGGGTATGAGATAGAGCTCGATCACAGCGGTGGGAGTCTACAGCAGAAGCCACGCAGGTCCGAAGACCGGATCGTGGCAGTGATTGTGTCGCCGTGGCCTACCCGAACCAATTCAACGCCGATCAGCTTGCCTTCTGGAATGGGCTAGACGGCGACACCTGGGTCCGGGGCGGGCTCCAGGGAGGCCGTGCTAGAGGGGGTACAACCCCTAGCCCCGCTTCGCTGCGACCCCTCTAGCCCAACGCGGCGTTGCTGGAAGGACATTCGGGAGGGCGTCGTGGCAGAGAACCCTCGATCCATGCACGCACATTTTGATTTTGCGCATCCCGAGTCGCAGTCGTTCAACGTGCATCTGGCCCGAAGTGCTACGGGCGTTCTCGAAGCCCGGGGCTAGAGCCTCTTGGCTTCCCTTCCAACCCGGCCATCTCGGCAGCATCAGCGCCAGGGATCCTCATCTCAAAGATTTCGGTAACGGTTGTGTAGTCGTAATAACCGAGCCGAGCCAGCGGCCTGATCTTGAGCACATCGAGCTTGCCGGAAGGGAGCACTACGTCTTCGCGGATATGAATACGCACGACTTCCCCGAATACCACGTCAGCGTCAGACGCTTTTGTAGTCCCGCGGAACCGCAGCGTCGTAAGGTACTTGCACTCGAAGTGGCACGGGCTTTCGGCCACGCGGGGCCCCGGCGCTTCGATGCAAGACGCTTTGGTGACTCCCGCGAGCTCGAATTCGTCTACACCTCGCGCTACGGGCATGGCGGAGATGTTCACTGCTTCACGTAATGCGTAAGTTGCCATGTTCCAGACGAAATACCCCGTGTCCTCAGCATTGATGACCGTGTCCTTCTTACGCCCATCCACGTGCTGGTCGGCTGAAAACATGACGATGGGCGGATCATATGTGATGTTCTGCCACTGACTGAAGGGGGCAAGGTTTGGCCGTCCATCCCTCGAGATGGTAGAAATCCAGCCAATAGGGCGCGGCACGGTGCAGCTCTTGAAGGGATCGAAGGGTAGCGGACGGTCAGGTTCGCGGGGGTCGTAGTGCACTTCGTTGGCCTTTCACGAGACTGCGCCACGGGGCAGACTGCCTGGCCCGCCGTAGCGGCTTCAATCCTTGGGTTAGGGCGTGAATGTGCAATGGATCTTGCGGGTTGAAAAGGGAGTCAGTAGCCAGCTCACAAAGGAGGTGGCACCGCTTGCCGCCACCTGCCTAAGGCGGCACCATTGAGTTTTGGGGTTCCGCCGTTTGGTGAACATCGGGCACGGGTATCGGTGTTTGGGGGGTGCCGGAAGCTTGATTCCTCGGTCACAGTTCGACGCAGGCGGACCACGTCCGGCCGAACTCCGCTTGATCACGGTTCGTGACAGTATGGGAGTCAAGAATGAGCGCCACGTACGCAGCCTTTCCCGAGAGCGAACATCGCGAGCGGCTGGTCCGTGCGCGCGGCATTCTTGAGCGGAATGGGGTAGAATGCTGCGTCAGCGTGGCGCCCGAGCATCTTTACTATTTCGCCGGCTACGATTCTTGGGTCAGCGCCAATAGTCCGCAGGCGCTGATCTTCATGACCGATGGTGGCGAGCCGACCTTGGTCGTACGCGATGTCGACCTCGCTTTGCCGCGCGAAACTTCCTGGGTGTCGGATGTCCGGGCCTATCACCTATTCACCGACGACGTTGGCGCTCTGATTGCTTCCGTGCTGGAGGAAAAGGGCTTTCGCGGCGACAAGGTGGCGGTCGAGACCCAGTCCTACGCCTTGCCCTATTCCCTCGGCCAGGCCCTGGCCCGCGCACTGGTTCCGGCCGCCATAGTGGACGCGACCGACATGCTCGGCGCGGCACGGCTGATCAAGTCGCCCCGCGAGATGACGTACCTACGAGCCGCTGCCCGACATGCCCAGATCGGCCTCGAAGCCGCGCGCAAAACACTAAAACCTGGCATCAGCGAGCTGGCGCTTGGGGCCGCGATCGAGGCGGCCATGCGCGGCGCCGGAAGCGACTACTGGTCGATCCCCACCGAGCTGGCCAGCGGACCCAGAACAGCCGGCGGGCATGCGACGGCGCGGGAGCGTGTGATTGAACCCGGCGACCTGGTGCACCTCGAGTTTGCTGGCGTCCACCGGCGCTATCACGCGACAGCCGTACACACGCTGGCCGCCGGAAGACCGGGCAAACGTGCGAACGAGATTTACGATCTGGCGCGCGCCTCGCTTGCTGCCGGGATCGCGGCCTGCCGCCCCGGTGTGCCGGCTGCGGCCGTCGAGGAGGCATCGCTGGAGCCCCTGCGGGCCGTTGGGCTGGATGGAGCGGCGCTCATGCGCTTCGGCTATGGTATCGGAATTGCCTACCCGCCAATCTGGCTCGAGCCGCTTCAGATCAGCCGCGGCTTCGACCAGCGCCTCGAGCCCGGGATGGTGTTCGTCCTGCATGCCTACATCCAGCTGCTCGAGGAAGGCCTGGGCGTCATCCAGGGCGGCACCTATGCACTGACGGACAAAGGCCTGGAGATGCTGGTCGGCGGCGGCGCCGTCGAACTCGAGGTCGTCTGAGCATGCCAGTCGAGATCGACGCCGTAGCGTCCGACCCATCGCTTCCTTCGCAGACCAAGGTTGTGGTGGTGGGTGGCGGCATTATCGGCGCGGCTACTGCCTACTTCCTCGCCGAAGACGGCATTCCCACGCTGCTATGCGAAAAGGGTGTCATCGCGGGGGAGCAATCGAGCCGCAATTGGGGCTGGTGCCGCACCATGGGGCGCGATCCGAGGGAATTGCCCCTGGCGATCGAGAGCCTGAGGCTTTGGCGGGAAATCAACGCTCGGATCGGTGCCGAGGCCGGCTTTCGCCAGACCGGGACGGTCTACATCTGTCCCGACGCGAAGACCCTCGCCAAGCGGGAGGCCTGGTTGCCCCATGCCCGAGAGCACGGTCTCGACTGCCGTCTGCTCAGGGGCCGAGAGGTCAACGACGTGCTCCAGGGCGCGGCGGAGAGCTGGCTCGGCGCCCTCTACACGCCCAGCGATGGCGTGGCGGAGCCGAGCAAAGCAGCACCCGCGCTGGCCGAGGCCGCGCGCCGGCGCGGCGCGTCGATCGTCACCGGCTGCGCCGTGCGCGGCGTCGAGAAAAGCGGGGGGCGGATTTCGGCAGTCGTGACCGAGAAGGGCACGGTCGCTTGCGAGGCAGTGGTCGTTGCCGCCGGCGCCTGGTCCAGCCTGTTCTGCCGAAGCCAGGACCTGTGGCTTCCGCAGCTCAAGGTCCTGGCCACGGTTCAGCGCACCGGGCCGGTTTCCGGCGGACCCACGCCTGCCGCCTGGGGCCCCGGTCTAGCGCTGCGCAAGCGCCTCGATGGCGGCTACACCGTATCCCACGGCAGCACCATCGCGGATGTCGTTCCGGACAGCTTCCGGTTCCTGGCGCCGTTCTTTCCCGTGTTCCGCCGGGAGCACAAGGATATCCGGCTTCGATTCGGCAGGCCCTTCCTCGATGAATGGCGCCTGCAGCGGCCGTGGCGGCTGGACGCGGCCTCGCCCTTCGAGAAGCTGCGGGTGCTCGACCCGGCTCCGGACAGCCACGACCTGGCGGCCGCGCGCGTCAATCTGGAACGCCGGTTCCCAGTCTTCGGCGGCGTGCCGACGGTCGCGACCTGGGCCGGGCTCATTGACGTGACGCCCGATATTCTGCCAGTCATCGCGCCCATGGAGGCAGTCCCCGGCTTCTACATCTCGACGGGCTATTCCGGCCACGGCTTCGGCATTGGCCTCGGCGCCGGGCGCCTTACCGCCGACCTGGTTTCCGGCAAGACGCCCATCGTTGATCCCGCGCCGTACCGCTTTTCGCGCTTCACCGACGGAACCAGGCTGGAAGCACTGACGGGCTTGTAATCTTACCGCATCATAAAGCCCTGGCGCTGCTATCGACGCGGCAATGCCGTAGGCTATCCACGTGCCTCTGCTCGACCTTGGACGCGCCGTCACCGACTCACCGTACCTCAACAGCCAGCCTGACATTTACTGGCTAGGCAAGTTGACAACCAAAGCACCACTGGAGGTGGGCTAGTCCCAACCGCCTGACAGCGGCCTCCAGGGATGCGACGCTCGAGGGGAATGGCATAGGTCTACCTCTCCGTGATCCCTCCAACCCAACGCGGCGTTGTTGGGAGGCCGATCTTTGGCTCGCCCTCGCCAAGGGCTCTAGCTTCAACCGCCCGTGAGACAATAGCTCGGTACTGACCGCGTACCCGATGGCGCGCTAAAGGCCGGAGACCGCAAGTTGCCCGCGTGCAGCGAGGAGATTGGGAAACCCGGGTACCTGCCCTAAGGACGTAGGAGATTGCCCAG
>Ga0265331_10000989_pt1 | contig 22372 bp, 25 predicted proteins | sample 41923metaG_FD_202088 | JGI IMG/M metagenome (GOLD analysis project Ga0265331, IMG submission 202088) | Rhizosphere microbial communities from Carex aquatilis grown in University of Washington, Seatle, WA, United States - 4-19-23 metaG | ecosystem: Host-associated > Plants > Roots > Rhizosphere... | reverse complement strand
GTGAATTGGCGGGCTTTTCCACTCGGCGCGGCGTACAAAGCGGACCACGAACTGGAACCGCTGACGCTGCCGATGAAGGGCGTTTACATCGAGCGATCGGCGCGCTTTTACGGCATCGCTTACCGGTATCCGTCGCGGTTTCCGATTTCCGGCGTGGTCCCCGAACGCGCATTCTATTGGACGCATGACCGCGATCCGGCGCCCGCCAAAAAGCTCGCGCAGGCGCATTATCACGCGTACTTCGTACTGGACCGCGACATTTCACAGCAGGACGTCACGGCCGACGTGACGGCAACTCTCGGCGTGAAACGCGACGAAGCGCTCGCCGCGTTGAACGATGTCGCGGTCAAGACCCGGTTCAGGGAGGAGGTCGATACCGCCATCAAGCGCGGCGTATTCGGCTCTCCGTATGTCATGGTCGACGGCGAGCCGTTCTGGGGCGTGGACCGCTTCGACCAGATCGAGCGCTGGCTCGCCCACGGACCGTTCTGAATTTCACTTCATGTGCGACGGACTTTCAGCCCACCACGTCGACATCGTGACGCTTAAAGTCGACGCGATCGTCAACGCCGGGAACACGACTTTACTTGGCGGCGGCGGAGTCGATGGCGCGATTCATCGCGCCGCGGGTCCCGAACTGCTGGCCGAGTGCCGCACGCTCGGCGGGTGTCCGACCGGGCAAGCGAAGATCACGCGCGGCTATCGGCTACCGGCAAAGCACGTGATTCATACTGTGGGGCCGGTGTGGAACGGCGGCCGGCGCGGCGAACCCGCACTGCTCGCATCGTGCTACCGCGAAAGTCTCAGGCTCGCGCGCCAATACGCGGCGCGCACGGTCGCATTTCCGGCCATCAGTTGCGGCGTCTATGGATATCCGCTCGCGGCGGCGGTGAAGATCGCGGTCGGCGAATGCGCCGCCTTCATCGCGAGCGGCGCGATACCAACGCAGATCATATTCGCCTGCTTCGATAAAACCGTATTGAACCTATACAATGCGGAGCTTGCGAGTCTGTCGCCCACGAAACGCGCGGAGTAAACCGATGCAACACCAGCGACCGGCGGTCAAGTGTTTGCCGCACTCCTGAAAAACTGCTTCCGGCGCGCGCGCGCGGCGGCGGTCGTGTCATCGAGCGGCGTCCGGCGCCTGAACCTGGGCTGCGGCACCGACATCCGCGAAGGCTGGATCAATCTCGATTCGAGCAAGCTGCCCGGCATCGACGTGGTCGCGAATCTCGATGATTGCCGCCGCGCGCCGCTGCCGTTTCCGGCCGACTCGATCGACGAGTTTTACTGCAGCCATGTGCTCGAACATCTGCGCGACGCGTTGGGGTTCATGCAGGAACTGCACCGCGTTGCGAAGCCGGGTGCGGTAGCGACCATCCGCGTGCCGTACGGCTCGAGCGACGACGCGGATGAAGATCCGACCCACGTGCGGCGCCTGTTTCTCTATTCGTTTTCGTACTTCTCGCAGCGCGGCTACTGGTACGCGGATTACGGCTATCGCGGCGACTGGGAAGTCGACAACATCGTGTTGACAGTGGATGCCGCGCGCCATGCGGGCAAATCGTTCGACCGGATTTTTGAGGAAGTGCGCTCGCAGCGCAACGTCGTGCTCGAGATGATCGCCACGCTGAAAGCAGTCAAGCCGGCGCGACCGCGCGGCTTGCGCGACAAGTCGTTGAGCATGCGGGTCGAGTTCAAGCACATCACGACCGCGCGGCCGTTCTGAGTTGATAACCATGGCTCAATTCCGCTCGCGCTTGAAACCGGGCACCGCAGAATTCGAAGCGGCCGCCGCGCAGATGCGCGGCCAGGTTGAAGAATTAAATCGACGGCTCGCCAGGATCAGCGAAGGCGGCGATGTCGCGGCGCGCGAACGCCACGCCGCGCGCGGCAAGCTGCTGGTGCGCGACCGCATCAAGGCGTTGCTCGATACCGGTTCGCCATGGCTCGAACTCTCGCCGCTCGCCGCCTTCGAGATGTACGACAACGCAGTACCGGCAGCCGGCATCGTCACCGGCATCGGTCGCGTGATGGGGCGCGAGTGCGTCGTGATCGCGAACGATGCCACGGTCAAGGGCGGCACGTATTTCCCGCTGACGGTAAAAAAGCACCTGCGCGCGCAGGAAATCGCGCAGGTGAACCGCCTGCCGTGCATATACCTCGTCGACTCGGGCGGCGCTCACCTGCCGAGCCAGGATGAAGTCTTCCCCGACCGCGACCACTTCGGCCGCATATTCTTCAACCAGGCGAACATGTCGGCGCTGGGCATCGCGCAGGTCGCGGTCGTGATGGGCTCGTGCACCGCGGGCGGTGCTTACGTGCCGGCGATGTCGGACGAAACGATCATCGTCAAAAACCAGGGCACGATATTTCTCGCCGGCCCGCCACTGGTCAAGGCGGCGACCGGCGAAGTCGTTACGGCGGAAGAGCTGGGTGGCGGCGACGTGCACACCAAGACCTCGGGCGTCGCCGACCACCTCGCCGACAGCGATGCGCATGCGCTCGAAATCGCGCGCCGCGCCATCGGCCACCTGAATCTTGTCAAAACTACCGGGCTCGACATGCGCGAGCCTCGCGCGCCGGCGCTCGACCCGGCCGAGATGTACGGCGTGATCCCGGTCAGCACGCGCCAGCAGTTCGACGTGCGTGAAATCATTGCGCGCATCGTCGACGGCTCCGAATTCGATGAATTCAAGGCGCGCTACGGCGCCACGCTCATCACCGCGTTCGCGCACATCGAAGGACATCCGGTCGGCATCGTCGCCAACAACGGCATCCTGTTCTCCGAATCGGCGCTGAAGGGTACCCACTTCATCGAGCTCTGCAGCCAGCGCGGCATTCCGCTCGTGTTCCTGCAGAACATCAACGGCTTCATGGTCGGCAAAAAATATGAAGCCGGCGGCATCGCCAAGGACGGCGCAAAAATGGTGACGGCGGTCGCGTGCAGCCGCGTGCCTAAATTCACCATCATCATCGGCGGCAGCTTCGGTGCGGGCAACTACGGCATGTGCGGGCGCGCGTTCGACCCGCGCTTCGTCTGGATGTGGCCCAACGCGCGCATTTCCGTGATGGGCGGCGAGCAGGCCGCCAACGTTCTCGCACAGGTCAAGCGCGACGCCCTCGAAAAATCCGGCAGGGCGTGGAGCGCCGGCGACGAGAACGCGTTCAAGGCGCCGATCCTCGAGCAGTACGCAAAACAGGGCAATGCCTATTACGCAAGCGCGCGGCTGTGGGACGACGGCGTGATCGACCCGCTCGATACGCGCAAGGTGCTGGCGCTTGGGCTTTCGGCCGCGCTCAATGCGCCGATCGAAAAAACCACGTTCGGCGTGTTCCGCATGTGAGCACCGCCGTAAGCATCCGGACGCTGCGCGTATAATCCGGTCATTATCAGCACACCCAGCAGACTGGATCACCCATGGCACAGAAAGTACTGACCCAGGTCGACGCCAGCGGCAACGCAACGGTCGCACTGAACCGGCCCGAGGTGCATAACGCGTTCGATCCGGAAATGGGCGTGCAGCTGATCACGGCACTGAGAAAACTCGAAGCCGATCCCAAAGTTCGCGCGGTGGTACTGATGGGCCAGGGCAGGAGTTTCTCGGCCGGCGCCGACATCGATCACATGCGCAAAAGCGCCAGGTTCACCAAGGAGCAGAACCTGAAAGCGGCGCTCGCGTCGGCGCAGATTTTCCACGCGCTTTATACGCTCAAGAAGCCGACGATCGCACGCGTGCACGGCGCAGTGCGCGGCGGCGGCGTGGGTCTCGTCGCCGCATGCGATATCGCGATCGGTTCGCGCGATGCCACGTTCCGGCTCTCCGAAGTGCGACTCGGCATCGTGCCGGCAATGATCAGTCCGTACGTCGTGGCGGCCATCGGCGAGCGCCACGCGCGGCGTTACTTCGTGTCGGGCGAGGAGTTCGATTGCGCGGAGGCGTTTCGCATCGGCTTGCTGCACGACATCGTCGAACTCGAACATCTGAATTCCCGCATCGGCGAATTACTGTCGCAACTGTACTGCGGCGGCCCGCACGCGATCGTCGCCGCGAAACGCCAGATCAGCCGGGTGGCGCACGCGGGCATCACCGAGGCCGTAGTTGCCGACACCGCGACCACCATCGCCGAAATCCGCGCCACGCCCGAAGCGCAGGAAGGCTTGTCGGCCTTCCTTGAAAAGCGCAAAGCTGCATGGATAGAGCCGGCGTTGCAGAAGAAAAAATCGAAGAAAAAGCGTTGATTATGGTGCTGCCGAAAAAAGTCAAAATGGTCGAAGTCGGCCCGCGCGACGGCCTGCAGAACGAAGCGCAGAACGTGCCGACCGCGGTCAAGATCGAATTGATCGACCGCCTGACAGACGCGGGATTGCCGGTAGTGCAGGCGACAGCTTTCGTGTCGCCGAAATGGGTGCCGCAAATGGCGGACAACGCCGCAGTGATGGCCGGCATCCGGCGCAAGCCCGGCGTGCGTTATCCTGTGCTGGTTCCCAACCGCAAGGGCCTCGATGCCGCGATAGCGGCGGGCTGCGACGAAGTCGTCGTGTTCGGCGCGTCGACCGAAGCATTCTCGAAGCGCAATACGAACTGCACGATAGACGAAGGCCTCGCGCGCTTCTCCGAAGTATGCGCCGAGGCGATTGCGCGGGGCCTGCGGGTGCGCGGCGACTTGTCGGTGTGCCTCGGTTGTCCCTACGAAGGCGACGTGAAACCGGCGCAGGTGACGCGGGTCGCGCGCGAACTGTACGCGATGGGCTGCTACGAAATCACGATTGCCGACACGATAGGGACCGGCACGCCCGGCAAGACGCGCGCGGTCATCGAAGACGTCGCGAAATACGTGCCGGTCGAGAAACTGGCCGGGCATTTTCACGACACCTACGGCCAGGCGCTCGCCAACACGCTCGCCGCGCTCGAATGCGGTGTCGCCACTTTCGACAGCTCAGTCGCCGGCCTCGGCGGCTGCCCGTACGCGAAAGGCGCCACCGGCAACGTCGCGAGCGAAGACGTGCTGTATATGCTCGATGGCCTCGGCATCGAGACTGGCGTCGACATGGCGAAATTGATGGCGGCCGGAGATTTCATCTGCGGCGTGATCGGCCGCCCGACACTGTCGCGCGTGGCGCGTGCGATCTCGGCAAAATCGAAAGCCGCATGATAGACGACGACGTGCCGTCGCCGTGCGTCAGGATCTGCGTCGTCGACGCGGCGCGCGACATCTGCCGCGGTTGCTACCGCACGCTCGACGAAATTTCCAAATGGGCCAGCTACACGAGCGAGCAAAAGTTCGCATTGCTCGACGAACTCGCTCGGCGCAAGTCGCACAATCCTTTTCCGCATCACATGCAATAACAGGAGTAGAAGTCATGCCGTTGTCCGCCCCCGCCCCCCGCCAGCTCATGCACAACCGCGTAATCGATTGCCGCGGTTATCAGCGCGAAGACGGCCTGTGGGACATCGAAGGCCACCTCGTCGATACCAAGACCTACCCGACCTCCGCGCGTGACACCGGACGCGCGCGCCAGCCGGGCGAGCCGGTGCACAACATGTGGCTGCGGCTCACCGTCGATCTGGACATGCTCATACACGAAGCCGAAGCGATCACCGACGCGGGGCCGTATACGCCATGCGGCGACATCACGCCGAATTTCAAAGCGTTGAAAGGCGTCACCATCGGGCCCGGTTGGCGCAAGAAAACGCTCGAACTGCTGGGCGGCGTCAAGGGTTGCACGCATCTCGTCGAACTGCTCGGACCGGTCGGCACCACCGCGTTCCAGGCGACGGGCCGTGCGCGCGAACAGCGCAATGCAGGCAAGCCCGTCACCAAGAAGCCCTATCAGTTGAACGCGTGCCATATGTACGACGACACCACTGCCGCGGTGAAACAACGCTGGCCGCAGTACTACCGCGGCAAGTAGCCGCCGCTTCAGCGTCTCAGGCAGAACCAGCGCGCGACCGGCGCACACGCGCCGAAGATGCCGATGCTCGCGAATGCCAGGCCCCACGCGGACACGTTGCGGTTGCCGCCGGCGAGATCGAGCACCACGCCGAATACCAGCGGCGCGAGAAATGCGACCGTAAATCCCGCAAACGAGTACACCGCCATCGTCGCGCCGCGCAATTGCGGCGGCGTCGCGGCAACCACGCCCGAAGTCAGCGCCGCCGAATCGCCGAGCATCGAGCCATAGTGCACGCACATCAGCATGAATACGCCGGTCCACGGCCAAGCCGCGGTAAAACCGATCCCGCACGCGATGGCTCCCGACAAGGTCATGAACAAAAAAATCATGCGCTGGCGGCCGAACCGCAACGCGAGTTCGTTGCCGGTGACGCTCATCACCGGACCCAGCACGTTGATCATCGCGGCGAGCGTCGCGGCCGCGAGCGGCAGACCTTCCGGCTGCTGCGTGCCGACGAACACGAGAAAAGCGACCATCCACGAGCGCTGGCCGAAGAGCTCGTAGTTGTGCGCCGAATAGCCGAGCACGTACAGCATTGTCCCGCGATTTTTGAGAACCGGACGGAAATCGAGCAGCGCGGGCGATTTGGCGTGCGCGCTCTGGCTGCGTCCCGCTGGCATCGCGTTGAAGACGAGCAATGCCGCCACTACCGGCCCGATCGCGCCGAAAGCGAACGCCCATTGCCAGCCAAAGAGCAGCGCAATCTTGCCGCTCGCGATAATCGAAATGGTCGAGCCCACGCCGAACGAGGCGGTGTAGTACGCAGTGCCACGCGACTGCGCCCTGCCTTCGAAATGGTCGGTCAGCGTTTTGAGTCCCGGCATGTAGGTGCCGCCGAGACCCGCGCCGATCAGAAACTGGAAAAACAATGCACCGGCAAGACCGTGCGCGAGCAGCGCGAAGCCGGCCGCGCCCGCCGCCGACAACACGCACGCGCCGACGTAAATGCGGCGCGAATCGACGCGGTCGGTGAGGCTCGACAACATCGGTACCGCGAGCATATAGCCGGCGTAGAACACGCCGCCGATCAGCCCCGCTTCGGAATTGTTGAGGTCCCACGCTTGCATGAGCGTCGGCAGCAGCGTCGTATAACACGCGAAGCCGGTCATGCTGAGCGCCTCGGCGACGCACATCGTCAGCGTCAGCCTGAGCGCGGACGGGCTCTTATGCGTCGTCATCCGGCGAGCCTGCCCGCGCGCCAGTCGCGCGCGATTTCGCGCGCGGCGTTCATGCCCGGCACGCCCGAGACGCCGCCGCCCGGGTGCGTGCCGGCGCCGCACATGTACAACCGCGCGAGCGGACCGCGATACGCGGCATGGCCCAGCACGGGACGCGCGCTGTAGAGCTGATCGAGCGTCAGAGCGCCGTGGAAAATATCGCCGCCCACGAGTCCGAAGTCGCGTTCGAGGTCGCGCGGCGACAGGATTTTGCGTCCGAGCACGCTCGCTTTGAAGTTGGGCGCATGCCGGTTGACGACATCGATCGCGAGATCGGCGGCTTCGTCCCTGCAATCATCCCAATGCCTGCCGTCCGGAAGTTCATGGCTGAAATGCTGGCAGAACAGACTCGCCACGTGCTGGCCGGCCGGTGCGAGTGTCGCGTCCACGGTGCTCGGGATCAGCATCTCGACAATTGGTGCGCGCGACCAGCCCAGGGTGCGCGCATTGAAATAGGCGCGTTCCATATAATCAAGAGACGGCGCCATGATGATGCCGGACTGATGGTGCTCCTGCACGGCGCGCCCGGGCAGCACGCTGAAGTCCGGCAATTCACTGAGCGCCACGTTCATGCGCAACGTCGCTGACTCGCATCGATAATTGCGGATTCGCGCGAGAAAGTCCGCGTCGAGTTCCCCGGCCTCGATCAAATTGAGATAAAGCAATTTGGGATTCAAATTCGAGACTACAGAGCGCGCTGCGATTTCCGTTCCATCGGCGAGCACTACGGCGTGCGCGGCCCCGCCGGTTACGAGCACGCGCTCGACCGCCGCGTCCGTGGTAATTTCAACGCCGCGCGCGCGCGCTTCCGCGGCCATCGCCTGAGTGACCGCGCCCATGCCGCCGACGGCGTGGCCCCACGCGCCTTTTTTTCCGTTCACCTCGCCGAACACGTGATGCAGCAGCACGTAGGCAGAGCCCGGCGTGTACGGGCTCGCGAAATTGCCGACGATCGCGTCAAAACCAAACGCAGCCTTCAGCGCGTCGCATTCAAACCACGCATCGAGCAGTTGGCCCGCGCTTTTGGTGAAGAGATCAAGCACGTCGCGCCGCGCGGGCATGGCGAGCCGGCGCATCCGGTTGCCCGCCATCAATGCCGCCAACGCATCGCGCACGCCGCCGCCCACGTTAGGCGGCGTTTCGATCGCCAGTTCTCGCATCACGTCCGCCACGCGGTCGAGCATCGCGTAGTAACGCGGCAGCGCTGCGGCGTCGCGTTGCGAGAATTTCCCGACCTCGCGCTGCGTGGTCTCGAGCGTGGGCCCGATTTTCAGATAGCGGCCGTCCGCCAGCGGCAGAAAATTGGAAATTGGCCGCTCGAGTATCTGCAAACCGTGCTGTTGCAGATTGAGGTCGCGAATGACCTGCGGATGCAGCAGGCTGACAGTGTAGCTCGCGGTCGAATTGCGAAAGCCGGGAAAAAATTCCTCGGTGACGGCGGCGCCGCCGACCACGCCGCGCCGTTCGAGCACGCGCACCTTGAGGCCGGCTGCCGCAAGATAGCACGCGCAAACGAGCCCGTTGTGGCCTCCCCCGATGATCACGGCATCGTATTTTTGCGGTGTGGGCATTTCCCCGATGATACTTCGTGTTCGCCGAGTCGGCGATACGCGACGGGGACAACAGCGGTATCATGAAAACTTGGAACGGTCTGCTGCCGCAGAAGGTCTAATTTCGACATGCGCGTGCCTAATCTATTGCCGCCGATCCTTGCACTGGCTGTACTAACTCTGGCCGGTTGCGCGTCGGTCTCGACTGAAATCACCGTGCTCGACCCGGCGCAGAAATTCGCGCCGACCGAACATGTCGTGATCCTCTTCGAATATCCGCCGCAGCCGTACGTGAAAGTCGCCTTGATCGAAGCGCAGGGCCTCGCCGGCGGCAGCGAGTCGGAAGTGCTCGAGGAAGCGCGCAAGCGCGCACGCGCGCTCGGCGCCGACGCGATCGTGCGCCTCGAAGTCGCGGCCGTCTATCATCCGCCGGTGCGCGTATACGATCCCGCTTACTCGAACATGTTTTACCCGTACTATCGGTATCCATACCGCTCGTTCTATTATCCGCGTTACCCGTACTCGCCGTTTCCCTACGACGGCTATCGATGGGTCGGCGGCGGCGACGTGCAGACGCTGAAGGCCGTCGCGATCCGCTACACCGACAAAGCGGTCCCCGCGGCTGCGCCGCAACGGGATTGATCGACCTACGGGAAATTTGGCGCGCCCGGCCCGATTCGAACGGGCGACCTTCGGCTTCGGAGGCCGACACTCTATCCAGCTGAGCTACGGGCGCTGTATGGATTGCGCACCAAGGGTGCACAACAGGGCGTCAAGCATAGCGGTTTTCCCCCGTAGCGTCCAACCCGCGGGCGTGTCCGCGTTTTACGGTGCGCGTCGAATGCCGTTATAATGTGCGCCTTTCCAACGCCTTGCCGCAGGGAATAGTCATGAGCGAAGTTCATAACGAGGAACATTCCTCGCCGATCAAGACGCCGAAGCAACTGATCACGGTCATACTGCTGTCGTTTCTGGTGCCCATCATCCTGATCGTCATGCTCTCGCAATTGATCACCACCGGTGCCGGCCCGCGCAAAGACACCCAGGGTGTTACGTCCGAAGAAGCGGTGGCTTCGCGCATCAAGCCCGTCGGCCAGGTCGAAGTGACGGATCCCAACGCGCCCAAGGTCGAGAAGACGGGCAAGGAAGTTGTGGATGCAGTGTGCAGCGCGTGCCACGCGACGGGCGCCCTCAATGCGCCCAAGATTGGCGACAAGGCGTCATGGGCGCCGCACCTGGGCGCCGGACTCGAGCACCTGACGCAAAACGCGATCAAAGGCATACGCCAGATGCCTGCGCGCGGCGGCAATCCGGATCTGACCGATACCGAAATCGCGCGCGCGATCGTGTTCATGGCCAATCAGTCGGGCGCGAGTTTCAAAGAGCCCGCCGCCAAACCGGCGCCGGCCGCGGCGGATGCCAAGGGTCAAGCCAAATAGCCCTGCCTCGGCAGTCACACAAGGCGCAGACAAGTCTGCGCCTTTTTTATCTGTGCGCGCTACGCCGCATCCACGCGCCAGCGAGGCTGCCATGAAAATATTACGCGGCGGATTCCTGCTGCTTGCCTGCGTCGCGTCCGCTGCTTACGCACAAACGACACCGCCGGATTATCCAGTCAAATTCGTGCGCTTCCTCGTGCCTTATGCACCGGGCGGCAGTTCCGACGTGCTCGCGCGCACGCTCGGGCAAAAACTCGGCGCATCGCTGGGCCAGACGTTCGTCGTCGACAACCGGCCGGGCGCGGGCAGCATGGTCGGCACCGATATCGCGGCGAAAGCAACACCCGACGGCTACACGATCATTCTGTCGGACATGCCGCACACGATCAATCCGAGCATCTACGCCAAAGTGCCGTACGATCCAATCAGGGACTTCGCGCCGATCACGACGGTCGGCGTGTCGCCGATGTTCCTGTTCGTTAATCCGGCAGTCAAGGCGCAGAACGTCAGAGAATTCATCGCGCTCGCGAAAGCGCAGCCGGGCAGGATCTCGATCGCATCCGGCGGCACCGGCGCGACGACGCACCTGATGGCCGAACTACTGCAAACCCACGCCGGCATCAAGTTGACGCACGTTCCCTACAAAGGCGCGGGACCCGCGCTGACCGACGTCGTCGCCGGCCAGATTCCGGCGACTTTCACGTCGATGGCGACCGCGGCGCCGTTCGCGCAATCCGGACGCCTGCGCATACTCGGCGTCACCAGCGCCAGGCGCCTCGCTGCATTTCCGGACGTGCCCACTTTCGAGGAAAGCGGCGTATCCGGCATGATCGTCGAGCATTGGTGGGGCGTCATGGCGCCGGCGGGCGTGCCAAAACCTGTCGTCGACAGGCTGCATGGCGCGATCGTCATCGCGGTGAATTCCCCGGACGTGCGCGAACGCTTCAGCGTGCTGGCGGTGGAACCGCGCACGAACGCGCCGCAGGAATTCCGCGCGCTGCTCGAAACCGACGTCAAGCGTTGGGCCAAAGTGGTCAAGGACGCGGGTATCAAGGTCGAATAGCCGTTGTCGCGCCGAAACCGTATTCCTCAATCATGACCGACACCCTGCTGTCTGCGGCATTGTCCGCGCTCGCCGCTGATGACGAATTGCAGCGTGATTTTGCAACGCTGTGCGATTTCGGCGGACGGCGCGCGGGAACTGCATCCGAACAAGCAGCGTTAAAATTTGCGCTCTCCCGCCTTGCCGCGATCAATCCGGCCGCCGCCATCCAACAAGTCGCGTATGCGGGGTGGCGTTGTTCCGGTGCGACACTGGCTCTCGCCGACGGAACCAAACTCGCGTGCAATGCGTTGCTGGGCGCGGCGTCCACGCCCCCGCCGGGTATCGATATGGAAGTCATAGACCTGGGTCGCGGAACGCCGGAAGATTTTGCGCGGCACGCGCGCGCGATCGCGGGTCGCTGCGTGCTCGTGCGCCACGAATATCCATTCTCCGCCGTGCACGTACATCGGCGGCGCAAGTACGGCTGGGCAATGGAACACGGCGCGGTCGCGTTCATCATCGCCAATCCGCTTCCCGCTGCGGGCCCGGTGTCGGGCTCTTCGGGTCGCGGCGGAGCCGCCGGGATCCCGGCGGTCGCGACCGATTTCGAATCCGCAGCGCGCCTTGCTGCGAGCAGCGGCAAGCACGCGCGCGTGCATCTGCATCTTGTTAGCGAAGACTACGCGGCGCAAACCGGTGTCGTGACACTTGATCTGCCCGGACTATCGGAGGAGCGCGTCGCGCTAAGCGCGCATCTCGATGGCCACGATCTCGCCGAGAGCGCGATGGACAACGCGACCGGTGTCGCGGTCGTGTTCGCCGTGGCGCGCGCTTTTGCGCCGCTGCTGGCAAATTGCCGGCGCGGACTACGCGTGTGTCTATTCAGCGCCGAGGAATGGGCGCTGGCGGGCTCGCGCGAGTACCTCGATCGCATGTCACCGTCCGAACGCGCGGCCATTGCACTCAATCTGAATCTCGATACGGTCGGCGGTGACGCGCATCTGACCGCGCTCACAAGCGAATTCCCGCGCCTCGAAACATTCGTGCGCGCTACCGCGGCGGCGGCCGGTATGACGGTCGGCACTTATGCGCCGCTGATGGGCAACTCCGATCATTTCAATTTCGCGCGGCATGGCATACCGGCGCTGCGTCTGGTCGCGGGTTTCGACCGGCCGGACTGCAACATCAAGCATATCCTGACGCGCGGCGACACGCGCGAAAAAGTCGCGCCGGGCGAAATGGAAGATGCCGCGCGACTGACCGCCGCGTTGCTCGCGCGCGCGTTGACGGCGAGCGACGAAGAGATGACCGACTTGCGAAATATATAATGGCCACTTACGCAATCGGCGATATCCAGGGCTGTTATTCGGCGTTCCGGCGGCTCCTCGATAAAATCAATTTCGACCCCGCGCGCGACCGGCTGTGGCTGGTCGGCGACCTCGTGAATCGCGGCCCGCAGTCGCTCGCCGTGCTGCGCTTCGTGAAAAGCCTCGGCACGCGCGCCGTCACCGTGCTCGGCAATCACGACCTGCATTTGCTGGTGGTTGCCGCCGGCCACGTGCAGCCGCACCGTGGCGACACGCTGAACGCGATCCTGCGCGCGGCAGATCGCGACGAACTGCTCGACTGGCTGCGCCACCGCAAAATGATGCACGCGGCGGGTCGCTACGCAATGGTTCACGCGGGCCTGTTGCCGCAGTGGACGATCGCCAAGGCGCTTACCCTCGCGCGCGAAGTGGAAACCGCGTTGCGCCGGGCCGACTACGGCGAATTTCTCCGCCACATGTACGGCAACCAGCCCGCCCGCTGGCGCGACGATCTCGCCGGTTTCGATCGCCTGCGCGTAATCACCAATGCAATGACGCGCCTGCGCCTGTGCACCGCGGACGGCCGCCTGGAATTCGCGCACAAGGGCGCGCCCATCGATCTGCCGCGCGGCTTTAAACCATGGTTCGATGCGCCGCGCCGGCGCAACCGCGCGACCACCGTCATTTTCGGCCACTGGGCGGCGCTCGGTTTGTACGTTGAATCGAACGTCGTCTGTCTCGACACGGGATGCGTGTGGGGCCGCAAGCTGACGGCGTTCAGGCTGCGCGACGGGAAGCTTTACGAGTGCGCCGCTGCGGCGCGGGCAGGTTAAGCGCCGCGGCGATTTGCGCGGCGGCGGCGTGCGCGAGTTCGCGCCGGTGACTGCCGTCGCAGACGAGCGGCGGCAGGAATTGCAGGTGCACGTGGATCACCGGTTGCGTGAGTATCAAGCGCAACGACTGCAGCATCGTCTTGGCGCCGGCGTAATCCGCTTCAAAGCACAAGCTGCCGTCGGCGCGCGTGTAGCGAACCGCCACCGGAAACAGCCGCGCGCTGCAGGACAGGGCCGGCTGCAACAACGACGCATGAAACGGCAGCACAACGTCGCCGCTCGTGATCGTGCCTTCGGGAAACACCGCGAAGGTATCGCCAGCGCGCAGGCCGGCTTCAATCTGCGCATTGATATTGACCGTATGGCGGCGCTGCGCGCGCTCGATAAACAGCGTGCCGCCCTTGGCGCACAACCAGCCGATGACCGGCCAGCCCCGGATTTCGGATTTGGCGACGAAACGCATCGCGTGCGCGGTGTTGATCGCGAATATGTCGAGCCACGAAACGTGATTCGCAACCAGCATCGCCGGCACATCGGCGGCGCGCGGCGGCGCGCCGCCCACTGTCAGCCGCACGGCAAGTATCGCGAGCAATTGCCGTGAAAAACGGCGCACGCGGATGCGCCGCCGCGGCGCGCTCAAAAAAGGAAACACTGTCGCGGCGACCGCGGCCGCCTGCAGCACGTGCCACGCCAGCCGCAGAATACGCGCCGCGCGCACGCCCGGGGAAGTAAGTTTGAGGATCAGAATGAGTCTGCTTGCGCGATGGACGAACGATATGCTCAGCGGACGGCTTAATGCGTAACGCGGGTGCTTTTGGCGCCCGAGATCACGCGGACGCGCTCGCCGGACTTGAAGGTTTCCCCATCGGGCTGCAGTACCATTATGAGACGCCCGCTGTCGAGCCTGACCGAAATCTCCAGACCTTCTTTCGACGACAGCGAGCTTTCCAGCGCACGTCCGGCCACGCTGCCCGCGACCGCGCCGGCGACCGCCGCGGCCTGGCTGCCGCGACCGCTGCCCACCGTGCCGCCCGCAATGCCGCCGACTGCGCCGCCGCCAATTGTCCCGACGTAGCCTCCCGACGAACCCGGCAGCGGCACCTGCCTCACCTCTTCAACCACGCCCCGGCGCACTTCGAGTTCTTCGCCCGCGTTGCGATCGTTCGCGGAATTCGACGCGCAGCCCGCGATCAATGTGCCTGCCAGCACTATTGCGAAGGCCACGTACCGCATCGCTGTTCGCCTTGCCTACCAGAGGGACGTGCCGAAATTCTGCTTGAATCGCGCGGCGATATCGTCGCGCGTGAAATGATGGTTCTGCCCGCCGCGATGCGCGATCTTCAGCGCACCGAGCAGCGAGGCGAGCCGGCCGGTCAGTTGCCAGTCGAGTCCGTTGGCGATGCCGTACAAGAGACCGGCGCGATAAGCGTCTCCGCAACCGGTCGGATCGACGACCGCGTCCGGACGCGCGCACGGGACCTCGAACTGCCGGCCATTAGCGTGGATCAGCGAGCCTTGCGCGCCGAGCGTGACGATGAGCGCCTTGACGTGCCGCGCGAGCGCGGTCAGGCTCTGCCCGGTTTTCTCCTGCAGCAATTGCGCCTCGTAATCGTTGACCGTCAGATAGTCCGCCTGCCGCACGAACTCGAGCAGCTCCTCGCCATTGAACATCGGCAGGCCCTGTCCGGGATCGAAAATGAACGGGATGCCGGCGGCATGGAATTCCCGCGCGTGCTGCAGCATGCCGTCGCGCCCGTCGGGCGCCACGATGCCGAGCGCGACATCGGCGGCGTCGCCGACATGATTGTTGTGCGAATGGTTCATCGCGCCTGGATGAAACGCCGTGATCTGGTTGTCGTCGAGGTCGGTGGTAATGAAGGCCTGCGCGGTGAACGTTCCGCCCACCTGCCGTACATGGTCCGCCGACAACTGCAGCTTTTCGAGCCGGTACGCATACGGCTGGGCATCGTCGCCGACGGTGGCCATGATCATGGGCTTGCCGCCAATCAGCTGCAGGTTGTACGCGATGTTGCCGGCGCAGCCGCCGAATTCGCGGCGCATCTCGGGCACCAGAAAAGCGACGTTGAGTATGTGCAGCTTTTCCGGAAGTATGTGCTCCTTGAAGCGGCCCGGAAACACCATGATGGTGTCGTAAGCAATCGAGCCGCAAATCAAGGTGTGCATGTAAGAATCCCCGCGGAAAGGCGCAAATTATACCATCCGCGCACGCGCGTTCCTGGCGTCTGTCCGTGCTGGCGGCGCGGGGGGCAAAATCTTTCTGCTATCATTGTTCGCGCGCCCGAACGGCGGAATGGAGCAAGCGATGCTGGAGGAATTCAAGAAGTTTGCGATGCGCGGCAACGTCGTCGACATGGCGGTCGGCGTCATCATCGGCGCCGCGTTCGGCAAAATCGTCGAATCACTGGTCAAGGACCTGATCATGCCGCCGATCGGACTGTTGCTCGGCCGCGTCGATTTCACCAACCTGTTTTTCGTATTGAAGGATGGCGCGACCGCGGGTCCCTATTTGTCGGTGGAAGCCGCGCAGAAGGCCGGTGCCGTAACCTTCAATTACGGCATCTTCATCAACACCTGCATCGGCTTTCTGATTATCGCGTTCGCGGTGTTTCTGCTTATCCGCGCGATCAATCGCCTGCAGGCGTCCGCACCCGCGGCGCCGCCGCCCACGCCCGAAGAGGTCACGCTGTTGCGCGAAATCCGCGACTCGCTCAAAAAATAACGCGCGTGCGCACGGTCATTTCGGCGTCAAGCCGCCGCCGAACAGTATCAGCATCCACACGACCGCGGCGTTGAGCACGCTCAGCATGACCGCGGCGCTGCCGAAATCCTTGGCGCGCTTCGCGAGCACGTGATTTTCGAGCGACACGCGATCGGTGACCGCCTCGATCGCCGAATTCAGGAGCTCGACGATCAACACCAAGAGCACGCTGGCGATCAGCAACGCCTTGCCGATCGCGCCGATGTGCATTGAAAACGCGAGCGGTATCAGCGCGAGCGCCAGCACCACCTCAACCCGGAACGCATCTTCGTATTTGAGCGCCGCCGCGAAACCATCGAGCGCATAGAAGAGCGCGTTCCAGATGCGCTTGAATCCGGGCTTGCTTTTGTACGGACTATTCATGGCCGGCCCTTAAATTTTTTTGAAAGACGACCGCCGCAGGACATGCGTATCCCCCTCTCCTGATATTGCGCTTACGCGGCCGCCAGCCCGGTGATTGACCCCGGATTATGCCGCGGCCGGCCGCCACTTGAGATCGAGTTCGCGCGCGGCCTTGACGTCGTCGAGCCGGCGCACGGGCGTCGTGTGCGGCGCCGATTTCACGAGATCGGGCTGTTCGCGCGCTTCGCGCAGTATTTCCGCCATCGCCTTTACGAACGCATCGAGCGTCTGCTTGGATTCGGTTTCGGTCGGCTCGATCAAGAGGCATTCGGGCACAAGCAGCGGGAAGTACGTGGTTGGCGCGTGAAAGCCTTTGTCGAGCAGGCGTTTCGCGAAGTCCATCGCGGTGATGCCGGTTTCGTCCTTCAGCTTCTTAAGCGTCACGCTGAACTCGTGGCTCGCGCGTCGCGTCGGGAACGCGATGTCGAAGCCCGCTTTCCTGAGTTCCACCATCAGGTAGTTGGCGTTGAGCGTCGCGTACTCGGCTACCCGCTGCATGCCTTCGCGTCCCAGCAGCCGCGCGTAAATATAAGCCCGCAGCAGCACGCCCGCATTGCCGAGATGCGCCGACAGGCGGCCGATCGAATATGGCACGTCCCGCTCGTCCTGCAGCCGGTAGCCGTCCTTGTCCATGGCAACCATGGGCAACGGCAGATGGGGCAGCAGCCGCGTCGCGACTCCGACCGGCCCCGCGCCGGGACCGCCGCCGCCATGCGGCGTGGAGAACGTCTTGTGCAAATTGATGTGGATTGCGTCGAACCCCATGTCGCCCGGTTTGACTTTGCCGAGGATCGCGTTGAGGTTGGCGCCGTCGTAATACAGGAGGCCTCCCGCGTCATGCACGATTTTCCGGATGTCGATGATCGCGCGCTCGAAGACGCCGAGCGTCGACGGATTGGTCAGCATGAGACCCGCAGTATGCGGTCCGACCGCCGATGCGAGCGCCGCGAGATCGACGTTGCCATCGCAATCGGTCGGAATTTCCCTGACCGAGTAACCGCACATCACGGCCGACGCCGGATTGGTGCCGTGCGCCGCATTGGGCACCAGGATCTCGGTGCGCGCGGTATCGCCGCGCGCATCGTGATAGGCGCGGATCATCGCTACGCCGGCGAACTCGCCTTGCGCGCCAGCCATGGGCGCGAGACTGACCCCCGCCATGCCAGTCACGTCTTTGAGGATCTCCTGAAGTTCGAACATGCACGCAAGAAAACCCTGGCCGGTGTCGGCGGGCGCATCCGGATGCCGTGCGAGAAACTGCGGCAGCATCGCCAGTTGATTGCACGCGCGCGGGTTGTACTTCATCGTGCACGAGCCGAGCGGATAAAAGTGGGTGTCAATCGAAAAGTTGAGGCGCGAGAGATTCGTGTAATGGCGCACCGCGTCGAGTTCGGACACTTCAGGCAGCAGCGGCCGCGATACGCGGCGCAACGCCGCGGGGATAGCATCGGTCACGGCCGCGGCGCGGGGCATCTGCGCCGCGCTGCGCCGCTGCAGTCGCGACAATTCGAATATCAGCATGGCCTGCCGATCGAATTCAGGAAGCGGCGCCGACGACCGACATGGTCTTGCCGTCGACGTACCGCACCGGCACCTGCGACACGTCGACGCCGTCGAGACAGTAAACGTTCACGCCGTAGTGGTCGGGAGCGGCGCGCTTGCGGTGAAACGTGTAGATGCCGCACACGCTGCAAAAATAATGCTTCGCCACCCGCGTGTTCCACCGGTACAGGGTGAGCTTGTCCTCACCCTTCAGGATTTTCAGGCCCGCTTCATGCACTTTGTACATGACTGCGTTCTTCTTCATGCACAACGTGCAGTCGCACATCGTGAAGTCGTCGAGGGTGCCCGTCACTTCGAACTCAACGCTGCCGCAATGACAGGAACCCCTGAACGTGCCGCCCGGCAAAGCCGTCATGTCCCGCCGTCCGTTCGTACTGCTATTTCAACGCGGCCAACGCCGCGTCGTAATCCGGCTCGTTCTTGATTTCCGGCACGAGCTGCGAATACTTGACCTTGTTGTTCTCGTCGAGCACGACCACCGCGCGCGCGGTGACGCCCTTCAGCGGGCCGTCGGCCAGATCGACACCGTACTTCGCGTGAAAATCGCGGCCGCGCATCGTCGAGAGCGAGACGACATTGTTGATGCCTTCGGCTTCGCAAAAGCGTTTCATCGCGAACGGCAGATCGGCGGATATCACGAGCACCACGGTGTTCGCGAGGCTGCCCGCTTTCTCGTTGAATTTGCGCGTCGACGTCTGGCACACCGGCGTGTCGAGGCTGGGCACGATGTTGAGCACTTTTCTCTTGCCCGCGAAATCCTTGAGGCTCACGTCTTTGAGATCCTTGCCGGTCAGGCTGAAATCGGGCGCGGCGTCGCCCGCTTTCGGAAAGTTGCCTGCGACATTGACGGGATTGCCGCCCAGAGTAACGGTAGCCATCGAAATTCTCCTTGGTTGAATTAGGGTGAAGTTTTAAGCGCGCACGGCGCGGGACGGGCCGAGTATGCGTTTCATGTGAGCGGCGTAGCGCCCGAGGTCATCGTCGCGCTTGGTTTCGGTCGCACACACGAGCATTGCGTTGCCGAGTTCGGGATAGTCCCGCGTCATAGCGAGGCCGCCCAGTATGCCCTGCGCCTTTAACGCGTGCAACATGTCGGCGACCGGCGCATCGAATTGCACGACGAACTCGTGAAATACGGGGCCGCTGAACGCGCGCGTGACGCCCGGCACCGCGCACAGTTGATGGGCGAGCGCGAGCGCGTTCGCATGCGAGGCCTCGGCGACGCGCGCGAGCCCTTCGGGCCCCAGTAGCGCGAGATAAATCGTGGCCGCGGTCACGGCGAGACCCTGGTTCGTGCAAATATTCGACGTCGCTTTCGAGCGGCGAATGTGCTGCTCGCGCGCCTGCAGCGTCAACGTATAGCCGGGTCTGCCATCGACGTCGACCGTGCGTCCGACGATGCGCCCGGGCATTTGGCGCACGTATTCATTGCGGCAGGCCATGAAGCCGAAATACGGTCCTCCGCCGGCGAGCGGCACACCGAGCGGCTGGCCTTCGCCGACCACGATGTCGGCGCCGCCTGCGGCCCATTCTCCGGGCGGCTTCAATATGGCGAGCGAAGTCGGATTGACGACTGCGATCGTCAGCATGCCATTGTGCTTTGCCCACGCCGTCAATTCGTCGACCGGTTCGAGCACGCCAAAATAATTCGGCTGCGGCACGACCAGTGCGGCATAGTCCCGCCCCGCGAATTTCTGCAATGCCGCCGGAATGACATGGCCGCACTCGGTGCAGTACGGCACCTCGACGAGGTCGATGTTCTGATCCCTGACGATTGTGCGCGCAACCGCGCGGTACATGGGATGCACCGTCGCAGGCACCAGGACGCGCTTGGCCGACTTGTGCGCGCGCACCGCCATCAACACCGCTTCAGCGAGCGCCGACGCGCCGTCATAGAGACTCGCGTTGGTCACATCCATCGCCGTCAGCGACGTCATCATCGATTGATATTCGTACAGCAGTTGCAGCGTGCCCTGGCTCGCCTCGGCCTGATAGGGCGTATACGAGGAATAGAATTCGCCGCGCGTGGCGATCTGCCATACGGCCGCCGGAATATGGTGTTCGTACGCGCCGCCGCCAATGAAATTCAGCCAGCGGCCATCGCGCTCGGCACGCTCCTGCATAAGCCGCGTGACTTCCATTTCGGTGATGCCCGGCGGCACGCCCGGCAGCGCCGTGTTGCGCAATGACGCCGGTATTTCATCGAAGAGATCGTCTATCGCCGCCACGCCGATCGCGGCAAGCATCGCGCGAACGTCGTCCTCGGTGTGCGGGATGAACGGCATAAATTCAGTGCCGATCGGCGTCCGCGATCGCCTGGTACGCGGCCGCATCGAGCAACCCGGCCAATTCACCCGGGGCCGTCGGCTTGATCCTGAACATCCACGCGAGGTACGCATCCTCGTTGATTTTTTCCGGCGCATCCGCAAGGTCGGCATTCGCGGCCACAACTTCTCCGGTGACCGGCGCGAATACGTCGGCGGCGGCCTTCACCGACTCGACCACCGCGCATTCTTCGCCCTGCTTCAGTTTGCGCCCGACCGCCGGGAGTTCGACAAACACGAGGTCGCCCAGTAATTCCTGCGCATGATGCGTGATGCCGACCGTCACGGTGCCATCGGCCTCTTGCTTTATCCACTCGTGAGATTTTGTATACTTGAGATCAGCGGGTGTCGTCATGGTTTTGCTCCAAGGGTTTTCGTCTGCCGCGGCGAGGGGAGGATTTTATCCCGAAACCGTGCGCACTCCGTGCCGTTCTTCACACTATCAAAACCTTGCCATGACGCACGAACGGCGGCTTGACCACACGCGCGCACAACAGCTTGTCGCGGACGGCAACCTGCACTTCATCGCCGGCGCGCACCGCCAGCGGTACGCGTGCCAGGGCGATCGAGCGTTCGAGCGTGGGACCGAAGCCGCCGCTCGTGATATGCCCCTCGCCGTGCGCACTGCTGATTTTCTGGTGACCGCGCATCACGCCTTTGTCGAGCAATACGAGGCCGAGCGCGTGCCGCGTCGGGCGCAGATTTTGCAATGCGCTTTTGCCGACGAAATCCCGCGCGGCGCTAAGATCCACCGTCCACGCGAGACCGGTTTCGAGCGGTGTCGTGGTTTCGTCCATGTCCTGGCCGTATAGATTCATGCCGGCTTCCAGGCGCAGCGTGTCGCGCGCACCCAGACCTGCTGCAGCCACGCCTTGTGCGTGCAAGCTGCGCCACAGTGCGGTCGCTTGCGTGGCGGGCAGGATAATTTCAAAACCGTCCTCGCCGGTATAGCCGGTACGCGCGAGCATGAGTTCGCCGATTTGCGCCGCACTGAAATAGACGAGGTTCTCGCCGGCGGCCCTCACTTCGGGCAATACTGCGTACACCTTGTCGCGCGCCTGCGGTCCCTGCACGGCGATGATCGCAAGGTCCCGGCGCGGCTTAATATCGACTTGCGGTGCGTGTGCGTCGCGCCGTGCAGCGAGCCACACGCAATCTTTTTCCGCAGTGCCGGCGTTGACGATGAGCCGGAACCGGTCTTCAGTGAAAAAATAGACGATCAGATCGTCGAGCACGCCGCCTGCAGGATTGAGCAAACACGAGTACAAAGCCTTGCCCGGCACCTGGAGCCGGGCGACGTTGTTGGCAAGCACGTACGCGAGAAACTCGCGAGCGCCCGCGCCGAGTACGTCGACCGCCAGCATGTGCGAGACGTCGAACATGCCGCAGGCTCTGCGCACCGCGTGGTGCTCTTCAATTTGCGAGCCGTAGTGCAGCGGCATGTCCCAGCCGCCGAAGTCCACCATGCGCGCGCCGAACTCGCGATGCAGCGCATTAAGTGGCGTCGTCTTCAGCGTCGATGCGGTCACGGGCACGGTTCCAATAAAAAAGGGTGAGGCCGACCAGTCGGCATCACCCCTCTGTCCGGTTACCTGAGAGATTGCAAAACGCGCTATGCGCCCTGCGTGCCCCTTCGGTGGAGGAACCGGCACGCCGATTCCGCGCTCTCCAGAGTTGCTTCGTGCGCAGCAGTTCTCAAGGAGTCATCCTGTGCCTGAGCGATTCCGGGTGGTTGCGCCTTCGGCGGTGCCGCCGCTAACGCGGCACGCTCTCCTGTTGCGACGTGGGATCCAATAGGGATCCCGCAGCCAGCATACTATACTGCAGCGCCGACAACCGGGGCAAGTTAACGCGCCGGAGCGGCAATCAAATCGAGTCGAAACCCCGCCGCGCCCAGATCGCCGGTGTCGAGATCGAGCCGCAGCGTGACTTCGGCGTTCGGCGCGATGCCGGC
>Ga0265331_10000987_pt1 | contig 22426 bp, 18 predicted proteins | sample 41923metaG_FD_202088 | JGI IMG/M metagenome (GOLD analysis project Ga0265331, IMG submission 202088) | Rhizosphere microbial communities from Carex aquatilis grown in University of Washington, Seatle, WA, United States - 4-19-23 metaG | ecosystem: Host-associated > Plants > Roots > Rhizosphere... | reverse complement strand
TAAGAGACGAATCGGGCATTTTTAGGTTCTGCTTTTCGAATATAAAACAAAACTTCCCGTCGACACCGATGACATGGTACAGCGGGAAGCGTTTTCTTAAGCTTTAATAAATTTTACGATCTCTGCGAATGCTTCAGGGTTTCCTGCCGCAAGTTCGGCGAGGATCTTTCGATTGATATCGACTTGCTTTTTGTGCAGTCCATCGATAAGCTTTGAATAGGTCAGTCCGTGCAATCGCGCCGCCGCATTAATGCGTGCGATCCACAGTTGTCGGAACGTCCTCTTTTTTGCTTTTCTGTCCCGGTATGCATATTGGTAGCCTTTGTCGACGCTGTGTTTGGCTACCGTCAGGACTTTGCTTCTCGCGCCCCAGTAGCCTTTCGCTTCCTTGAGAATCCTTTTGCGACGGCGATGGGAGGCAACTTTATTTTGCGATCGTGGCATAGTTGCTCTTGTCTCCTTTGACGATTATGGAATAGATGTGAATTAAAAAAAATTACATAACCAACAAACGTTTGATATTGCGTGTCTCGACCGCCGATACCAACCCTGAACGGCGAAGGTGGCGTTTACGTTTTGTTGATTTGCTTGTAAGAATATGTCTCCGGTTCATTTTGTGACGCTTGATCTTCCCGGTGCCGGTGAGCCTGAACGTCTTACGGGCACTCCGGTGCGATTTCATCTTTGGCATACAGTCCCTTTATATTATGCTGGTTTGTTATCTGTAGTTAATTTCTCCGGTTTGACCTTTGCAGATTTATCCGGTGCATAGAAAATAATCATATTGCGTCCCTCCATATGCAGAGGCTGGTCAATTTTTGCGACATCGACAAGGCGCTCAGTGAGCCGGTTCAAAAGACTCTCGCCGTGATCTTTGTAGGTAATTTCCCGTCCCTTGAAAATGACGGTCGCCTTTACTTTATGCCCGTCGGCAATAAACTGCAATGCATGCTTCGCTTTAAATTCAAAATCATGGACGTCGGTATTGGGATGAAACCGAAGTTCCTTGACAAGGCTTATGTGCTGATGTTTCTTTTGAATCTTTTCTTTCTTTTGAAGTTCGTACTTGTACTTTCCGAAGTCCATAATTTTGCAGACGGGCGGCACGGCATTCGGAACAACTTCAATAAGATCTTTCCCTTTTTGCTGCGAAATTGTGAGCGCGTCCCTCGGCGTCATCACTCCAAGTTGCTGGCCGTTATCGTCAATGACGCGAATCTGGACTGCGCGAATTTCATCGTTAATGCGGGGACCTTTACTTTTGATGCTGGTATCTCCTATGCGGTGATTGATTTCTGTTTGACTTCGTTTTGGATCTGCTCAATAAGTTTTCCGAGCGTAAGGCTTCCTACATCTCCCTTTTTGTGCTGGCGAACTGATACCGTTCCGGCCGCTTTTTCTTTGTCTCCCACGACAAGCATGTACGGTACTTTTTTCAATTCCCAATCACGAATCTTATAGCCGACCTTTTCGTTTCGGTCGTCAAAATCAACTCTGATACCGGCATTCTTTAACTCGGCGAGTATTGATTTGCCGTACTCCGATTGTGCATCGGTAATGGGAATGACGACAGCCTGCACGGGAGTCAGCCAAAGCGGAAAATCTCCTGCAAAATGTTCGATGAGAATGCCAATAAATCGTTCGAACGATCCGAACGGTGCCCGGTGAATGATAACGGGCCGGTGTTTTTGCCCGTCGCTGCCGGTGTACTCGAGCTGAAAGCGCTCCGGCATCACATAATCAACCTGGACGGTGCCGAGCTGCCAGGTTCTTCCGATGGCATCTTTAACCATGAAATCGATTTTCGGTCCGTAAAAAGACGCCTCGCCAATCCCGATGAAATACGTGAGCTTCATCTCGTCCGCGACTTCTTTGATTTCACGCTGGGCTTGTTCCCAAAATGCCGCCTCGCCGCCGAACTTATCAACATTCTTGTCGTCGCGGAAGGAGAGCCGCGTACTGACTTCCATACCGAACGTACGGAAGACAAATTGCGTCAGCTCTACCGTCCGTGCAATCTCTTCTTTGAGCTGGTCGTGCGAACAATAAATGTGGGCATCGTCTTGAGTAAAACCGCGCACGCGCGTCAGACCGCTCATTTCGCCTGACTGTTCATAGCGGTAAACTGTGCCGAATTCCGACAGGCGGATCGGCAGGTCTCGATAGGATCTCGGTTTTGCAGAATAAATCTGATGATGATGAGGACAGTTCATTGGTTTCAACAGAAACTGCTCGCCGTCCTCCATTGTAATCGGAGCGAATTGTGAATCTTTGTAATACGGGTAATGCCCCGACGTTTTATACAATTCCAGGTTAGCGATGTGGGGTGTTACGACGGGCAAGTATCCGCGCTTCTGTTGTTCTTCGCGCAAAAATTTTTCCAACGCTTCGCGGACTATTGTTCCTTTGGGCAGCCACAGCGGCAGGCCGCTCCCTACTTTTGGAGTTAAAAGAAACAATTCCATTTCGGCGCCGATCTTTCGATGATCGCGGCGCTTCGCCTCTTCAATCCTGAAAAGGTATTCGTCAAGTTCCTGCTTCGTCGGAAACGTTATGCCGTAAATCCGTTGAAGCATCTTATTTTTCTCGTTGCCCCTCCAGTACGCGCCGGCAACGCTCATCAATTTTACGAATTTGATTTTTCCCGTCGACGGGATATGAGGTCCGTAGCAGAGATCAGTAAAATGTCCCTGATGGTACATACTGATCGTTTGCCCTTTGAACTCATCTAACAATTCAAGTTTGTACTGGTCCCCTTTTTTCTTGAAATACTCTACCGCTTTTTCCCACGGCACTTCTTCCCGCTGATACGGAACATCGCGGCCGGCGAACTCCTTCATTTTTGATTCAATCGCCGCGAGGTCTTCATTCGTCAGCGAATGATCTCCCATGTCGATATCGTAGTAGAAACCGTTCTCAATCGATGGGCCAATCCCAAACCGTGTTCCAGGGAACAATGTCTCCACCGCCTCCGCCATCAGGTGAGCAGAACTGTGCCAGTATGTCGACTTGCCTTCGGGTGCTTCCCACGTGTTGATCTTTATCGCGGCGTCGTTGGTTATCGGCCGGCTAAGATCCCACACCTCTTCGTTTACAGACACAGACAAGGCATTTTTCGCCAAGCCATGGCTGATGCCTTCAGCGATCTTTCCGCCGGTAATTCCGCTGTCAAATTCTTTCTTGCTGCCGTCCGGAAAAGTAATATTGACCTTGTTCATCACATCATAATCCAAAAAATAAAAAATCGGAGCGAGCAATCTCCGATGCACAAAATAACCTTCTCATTGAATTCCGTAATGAGTCACTGCCAGTAGATGCTCCTTTATTTAGTGATAAAATAGCAAAAAGAGAGCAGAAATGCAACAAGCAATCGCATCGGGTTGCCGGCTTTTTATGCGCAAAGCCCGAGTTTTGCTATGACATTTCGCGATAGTTCTTTACCCCAAAACGGTAAAAATCTTGGCAACAAATCAATATGTATGCCGCCCGTATTTCCAATTTGGTTCCTACAAATTGGCCAGGATGAAATTTGTCATGAGCGTATAGAGATTAAATCGTGTCACTCCGCCATAAATGCTGTGGTTCTTGTCCGGATAGAACATGACGGAAAATTGTTTATTAGCCTTTTCAAGAGCCGAAACAAAATTCGCCGTGTTTTGGAAATGAACATTGTCGTCACTTGTTCCATGAATCAGCAGGAACTTTCCTTTCAGTTTTGAGGCATGCGTGATGGGAGAACTCTCAACGTATCCGGCTGGGTTGCTTTGTGGAGTGCCCATATACCGTTCGGTGTAAATATTATCGTAATATCTCCAGCTTGTGACAGGCGAGACTGCAATCGCGGTTTTAAAATAGTCCCCTCCGTTGAGAATAACCATACTGGAGACGTAGCCGCCATAACTCCATCCCCAGATACCAATTCTGTTCTTGTCAACGTAATTCAACGATGAAAGATATTTTGCGGCTTCAACATGGTCGTTTACTTCCCACTTGCCCAAGTTTCTATAACCGATGGTTCTAAAATCCTTACCGCGTGCACCGGTTCCGCGGTTGTCGACCATAAAGATCAAATACCCGTGTTGAGCGAGGAACGAGTACCATAACTCGTCCGACCTTCCCCACATATTGCGGACTACCTGGGAGCCCGGCCCTCCATAGGTGTACATAAGAACAGGGTATTTTTTTGTTGAGTCGAAATCCGCGGGTTTTACAACTGAGGCGTTAAGTTGAACCCCATCCGGCGTAGTGAAAGAAAAGAATGTTGTAGTCGCCAACTGGGCATCATGCAGCGCGGGTATATTGTTTGCTTCAATGATTGAGAGAGTGCTCCCTGCATTGTTCGCAAGCATGATCTGTGGAGGAGTCAGCACATTTGAATATGTATCGAGAAAATATTCGTACGACGGCGAAAAGTTTGCAGAGTGAGTTCCTGACTTTGTCGTCAACTGAGATTCTTTCTTTCCGTCGAGTTGAATGCTGCAAATATGGCGCTCGAGAGGCGACACCTCCGTCGAAGAATAATAGAGCACGGCCGCTTTCTCATCGACACCGTAATATGAATCTACTTCCCAACGGCCCTTTGTAATTTGATTGATGAGCGTTCCATCATTCCTGTAGAGATAGAAATGGCGGTACCCATCCCGTTCGGACGTCCATATGAACTCCCCGCTCTTCAAAAATGTAAGGTCGTTCGTTACATCTACCCATTTATTATCCGTTTCCCTGAGAACGGCACGCGTCGCACCTGTGGAAATGTCGGCGTAGAGAAGTTCGAGAACATTCTGTCCCCTGTTCATCCGTTGTATTGATAAAGTGTTTGAGTCGAGCGTCCATTGAATTCTCGGGATATAAATGTCATCGTTAGACCCGATATCCATCCATCGGGTCAAAGACGATTGAATGTCGACGACGCCAATTTTTACTATCGAATTGGCCTCCCCTGCTTTTGGATAGCGCATTGGAATCAATTGCAGGTGAAGAGAATCCCATTCGGTTAGCGTATACTCGGGAACCCGATTTTCGTCTAACTGCCAGAATGCGATATGCTTGCTGTCGGGAGACCATTGCCATCCATCCGAGATTTCGAACTCTTCCTCATAGACCCAATCGAACTTGCCGTTGATAATATGTTCGGCTCCGTCGTTTGTCAAGCGCCGTTCGACCCCCGATTGTACGTCGATGACGTAGATATTATTGTTCCGCACAAATCCGAGATACTTGCCGTCGGGCGAAAATTTTACGTTGTATTGGGGCTCGGTCACGTTGGTGAGCCTGCGAAACGATTTGGAATGCACGTCATACAAAAAGATATTACCGGCCGGCGTGAGGCGGGATAAGTATTCCCTTTCCGGCGGAGCGGAAATAAAAAGGATCTGCTTTTCATCCGGCGACCATTGGTACGCGGTAAAACGAAACGGCGGATCGTTCGCGTCTATTTTTAGCGAAGCGGTGGTCAAGAGCAGAGTGCGTGATTTTTCGTTTGCTCTGTATACATAGATATTCGTCGCTTTTGCGGCTGTATCTCTTTCATAAAATGAAAACCGAAGTCCATCGTTGAGCCAGTGAATTCCAGTCACCGTTTTCCCGATGAACTTGCTTGAATTGAAAATATCATCAAGCGTTAAATCATTTTTGCTTTTTTGTGCGAAAACCAAAAGATTGGCGACACACAGCACTAAAGCAATTTTGGTTGTATAAAGTAACCTATGCATAGAGTTTCTCTTATGGTAACTCTTCATTAAAGAATTGATTTGTTTTAGGCAAGAGGTAATGCCAATGATTGTAGAAAGCGGGTGACGTATTTCAACCGGGCGAGGATGTATGCCGGGTTATTGAAGAACAGCATTGACCGCATTGAATCACCGTGATCAATGTTTTGCGTGCGGCGGAGCGATATGAATTTCGTCTAATTTCCGTGTAACCATTGTCGAGAGATTTCTCATGGAGCTTACGCCTGATGAAACCACGTCCAGCCCTTGTTTCAATTCGGTGAAGATCTCCCTGCATTGAGCTTCTTTTCCTTCTTTGACGTTGATCAACAACTCACTTTCACGCCGACCTAAACTTGATGAAAGGTCGGCAAGGCTTTTTTCAACCAATTGTCCCACCGAATTCACGGTATCGTGGAAGGTGTGCAATGAATCAAGTTCGTCCTGCTTTTCCTGCAGCAGGCGTTCCTTCGCTTTGTTCTCGATGATTTGCTTTCTGTAGAGATATCGTTCATACACACTCTTGACGGCAAGCGCAAGCCGCTCGATGTCGAGATGGTCCTTTCGGATATAATCGTATACGCCAAGCTGCATGGCTTCCACAGCAGTTGATTCGGAGCTGGCTGCGGTTACAAGAATGACAGGCGTCGTAATTTTTTGGGAATGCATCCACTCCAGGACGTCCATTCCCGACATTTCTCCCATCCTGTTGTCGAGCAGAATAACATCAAAGGTTTCTTTCTTCAGTAACTCCACCGCTTCTTCGCCGGAGCCGCATGACTCAACGGCGAAAGGACTCGTCATCTTGAGTCCCATCTCTATACTCAACCGGAATGAGTCCTCGTCATCCACAAGGAGGATATGGAGCGCTTGAGGTTCTGTCATGTGATATTTTTCCTGCCGTTAGCACACATACATTACTTTGTCAATGGGTTTGAACTGCAAAATAGGTCAAAATATTTGAAAACTCAAACGCGGCTGGCATTGACGGCTACACTTTGTTTTGGGGAAAATATTCGGGGAAATTATACGATTCGTGGGCCCTAAAGGATTCGAACCTTTGACCTCTACCGTGTCAAGGTAGCGCTCTAAACCAACTGAGCTAAGAGCCCGTTTCTATTCTCTGTCAGGCCAGAAGCGAAGTCCCTTTGGGACTGAGCTAAGAGCCCGGGGAAAACTGGGTATATTAAATGTTTCTTGCCTTCGAGTGTTTCTGCAAAACCGAAAAACCGTATGAGTCGTTTAACGGTCGCACAAACCGTCCAGTTGCCATGATGAGCATTTCGCTTGCTGCACTCATAATATAATACTCGATTGCTGTTGAATCAATAAGAAAATTGCTGTTCTTCAATTTTGCATCCCCATTCCTTTATCCACGGACGTTCAAGGCAGGTAGACGACCTTCAGCGGCACCAATTATTCAGAACTGCTTCCATGAAAGAAACTTGATTTCCAAATAACGGGATTTACGCTGATGTGTTCGCATTAGTCAAATAAGGACGCTACCCACGGGTCACTTCGCAGCGTTTGTTGATGGATGGCTTCCTGCCGAAGCTCATCTCATTGCAGCAACTCATTTAAATCTTGGTAGACGACAATCCTTCAAGTTCGTGCCATCGGGCAAAAAGACGTTCTGCTTTTTCTCTTGCAGCAGCCAGTTCTTCCGTGAGGTGAACTGTCTCTTTGCCCATTTTTTCGTAGAAATCAGGAGCCGCGAAAATTGCCTCGATGCGCACCACCTCGGCTTCGGCGCGGACGACCTCTTCCTCTATTGTCTCTAATTCCTTGGTCTCCTTCCATGTCAGCCTGTTCGCACGTTTCTTCGAGCCCTGCGCCGGCGTTGTCGAGCGTTTCTTCGGTGCAGCTGCGCCGGATAATCGTGCCGCAGCTTCGGCCTGCCGGGCGTTTCTCTTTTCAAGATAGTAATCGTAATTCCCTTCGCTGAAGTGGACGTTTCCGGCGCCTTCAAACGCCAGAATTCCGTTACAGACTCGATTCAAAAAGTAGCGATCGTGACTCACGGCGATAACACAACCGCCGAATGATACCAGCGCTTCTTCCAACACACGGAGAGTTGAAAGATCGAGGTCGTTCGTCGGCTCATCAAGTATCAAAAAATTTCCGCCATTCTTCAATATTTTCGCGATCAGCAGCCGGCTCCGTTCCCCTCCCGAGAGTTTGCCTACTTTTGTGTTAATTCTGTCGTCGGCGAAGAGGAATCGCCGGAGGTATTTCCACACGGTCATCCGCTCTTCTCCGAAAAGAATCCAATCTCTCCCGTCGCCGATTTCCTGAAGGACGGTATTCTCGTCATTCAACGCGACGCGCGATTGATCGACATAGTTGAATACCGTTCTCTCACCGACCTCGGCGTGCCCTTCAGTGGGATAAAGTTCTCCGAGGATTATCTTCAGCAGTGTTGTTTTGCCTAGGCCATTGCGCCCGATAATCCCCAGTTTTCTCTTCTTGGCGAAGTTGAAATCGAGTTCCTTGAATAATCTCGTGCCACCAAGTTCCATGCCGAGATCCTTCAGATTGAGAACTTTCGATCCCAAAGGTGTCGCGGGCGGTATCACAAGATCGACATCGGCTTCGGCCTCGTATCCCTCCTGAGCCGCCGTCTCAAAGAAATTATCAAGCCTGCTTTTCGATTTAGTTCTTCTTGCCCGGGGTCCCCGGCGCACCCATTCCAATTCCCTGCGCAAGAAGCTGTTTCGCTTTTTCTCTTCGCTTTCCAGCTGTGCTTGGCGCACTGCTTTGTCAAGGAGGAAATCATTGTAATTGCCGGAGTGAGAGTGACAGACGCCGTCCGCGAGCTCAACGATGCGCGTTGCGATTGAATCGAGAAAATATCTGTCGTGCGTTACGAAAAGGCATGCCCCGGAGTAGCTGGCAAGAAATTCTTCCATCCACTCGATCGATTGTGTGTCGAGATGATTTGTCGGCTCGTCGAGGATAAGGAGATCGGGACGGGAGATGATCGCTCTGCAAAGTGCAACCCGACGTTTCTCTCCGCCTGAGAGCGTCGTAACGTCGCGAAGTTCCTCGGGCACATTCAGGGAATGCATCGCAGTCTCGATCCTGTTTTCCAGATTCCAGCCGTCCCGGTGATGGATATGTTGTTCCAGGAGGTGCCGTTTCGGCGAAGTATACGGCAGCGCTTCGTACTCTCTCAGTGCGTCAATGACGTCATGCGCCCCCTCAACAATGTTGTCGTAAACCGATCTTGAAGCATCAAGCTGAAAATCCTGGGGAAGATATCCCGTGACCACTTCTTTTCCGCGGGAAACAGCTCCGGAATCGGGAGGCAAAATCCCGGCTATGATTTTGAGGAGCGTTGATTTTCCGGATCCGTTGTTTCCAATGAGTCCGATCCGGTCGCGTTGATGGACGTTTAGTGTCGCCTTTTTCAACACGACCTGTTCTCCGAAACGGGCGGACACTTCGTGTGCAGCAATGATAACAAGGCTTACAGATTTGGACATAATTCGATTTTGTTGTTCAATGGAGACCTGGTCCGGCGAAATATCCGCTTTCTGGTGACGTTATTGCATCGATAGAAAAGCAGAAACCTCCTTTGTCCGGGAGGTCAACGGCTGTTTCTCACAAGAGAGATTTCCACTCACTAATAAGATAAGGTCGTGAACTCCATTTGTCAACACGCCTGGTAGTGACTCATTTTGAGAACCTTGTTGAATATCCATGAGTTCATTCGTTCTGACGGATTTCACCTGCTGGTGGTTCATATTCATCTGCTGCCGTAGACCTTTCATTCAACATTAGCGAAGTGAAGATTTAGTTCATAAAAGATGCTGGCGCGATTCTTTCAGCTGTTCAGGAATATTGATTTCCGTTAAAAGATTAGCGAACGAGTTGGTTGAGTCGCTTCGTAGCAAGAAGGCAATCTCGCGGCGAGGATACACTAGAGGCCGAGTCATGTCTTTTTTTTATCGTATTGTTTTTTCGTATTGTGCGCTTGAATTTGACGGACCTACAAATTAGATTACCATAAGAAACAGAGACCCCAAGCTAAAAATGGGGATGGAGCGGGGCATAGCATGGCACTTAACCGAATACAAAACGTCGTAATCAAATTACAATAACCTACCATGACAAAGAGCAGAATGAATCCGAAGGTTGATTTTTATTTTAGCAAAGCCAAAAAGTGGCAGGAAGAATTGGAGAGATTGAGAATGATCGTTCTTGATTCTCCGCTAAACGAAGAATTGAAGTGGGGTTGTCCTTGTTACACCTTTCAGAATAGTAACGTAGTTTTAATACATGTGTTTAAAGAATACTGCGCGCTTTTGTTTTTCAAAGGAGCCTTGCTAAATGATTCCAATGGAATTTTGATCCAACAAACGAAGAATGTGCAGGCAGCACGACAGATTCGGTTTGCTAATGTTCGGGAAATAGTTGAAAAACAAACCATGTTGAAAGCCTATATTTATGAAGCCATTGAAGTAGAAAAAGCCGGTTTGAAAGTGAATTTTAAAGAGACTTCGGAATACGTCATTCCTGAAGAGTTTCAACACAAGCTGGATAAAATCCCCGCCTTGAAAACTGCTTTTGATGCGTTGACGCCGGGACGACAAAGAGGTTATATTTTTTATTTTTCTCAGCCCAAACAATCCAAAACCCGGGAGGCAAGGGTTGAAAAATGTATGCGGCAAATTCTCAATGGAAAGGGACTACATGATTAAAAGCCATCTCGAAAACCCACAGTACGGTCATCCTGATCCTCAGGTGACAATGATGTTGCTTTGATGCTTCGGAATGAGGTTACTCGGAGTTTTCGAAAAGGGTTCTAGTATCATTAGAGTTCCACCACGTTTTCGGTACCGTCGTTATCGGGGATTCTGAGGTCGCTGCTGCGGTTGGTACCAGATAACAGCATTTGCGATTCCGCGGTCAATAGAAAATTCCTACTCCGAACTTCTGTAGGCAAGGCCGAATGGAAGGTAGCGCATCGTGATACCGACAATAAATTGATTTCCTTTACCGAGGCTCGCAAACATACCCGGTGCAAATCCGAAAACGGAGATTACTCCCGGATAAATATTGAGCACTTCTTTTTCGTTGATGCGGTCTGATGCCATGAACGATGCAAGGAGAGAATTGTCTCTATCCCAAAACAACCCGGCTATCCATCCGAGAGTAACGGTTTCAGTCCGAGTGCCGTTGCGCGAATCAACTACGCGCAGTTCGCGCGCTGCAAACCCTGCGCCGGCAGAGAAGCTTTCGTTATTCTCCTGCCGGAATGAGAGTCCTAGCATTCCATTATCGCCGAAATGATAGAATACACTGGTACGTTCTGTAAACGGCAGGTGATAACGGATTACATAATATTGCCCCTGGTTTTCGATGGTGTTGTATCTCGGATTCCATGCAGGCTGTCCCGGCCATGCAGTCATATGCAGTGTTGTGCTGAAAAAATTGGCTACTGCATCTGAGGTGAACAATATAACGCCGCCAACATCAAAAATGTACAGGTCGGCCAGAGGATCAACATTCGGTCCGACAAATTTGTCGTTCTCTGCCGCTTCATTGACAAAATGATATGTCGCAATAGTCAATCCCGCCATCAGCGTTGGATACGGAACGTCGTAATATTTAAACCATTCATACATCATCCGGCTGTCCATTCCCCCTCCGATAAGATGCAGAGTATAGTTGGGGAAGTATTGCGCTTTGTCAAGACTTAAACTCGTCGGAAAAACCTCCTGCCCGAGAAATCTCCCCCAACCGTATTTATCGATGGATGGAAACGGATCTTTAACATTTTCCCAAACATTGTAGAATCCCGTCCCGATCTTCATTGTTGAAAGCTCGCGCGAATGTGTCGCCGATTGCAAAATATCAAAGCCGGCGTTGATGATAATCGAACCGGGGTTAATGGTGGACTCCGAGCCGTACGGGATTCCGTGATAAAAATAATACTGATCTTGACCGAAAAGTAGCGATGAAGTAAGCAGTGAGATTGAAAGCAGAAGGCAGGGACGGAACATTGAGCAGTATATATTTATTTTGTGGAAAAATCCAAAACGTTGTTTGTTAAACTGTTAAGGTACGGTTTGCGATGCTGTTTTTCAACAGCGAAAAACATATTTGTTCTGCTGTTTTAAGACATGAACGCAACGGTGCCTTTCTTTTAGCTTGATTCTACCGCCGATTACTCTTACATTTCCTTTGGATCGAAGTCGATGCAGGAAGATGCTGAAATATTTCTGACCAAACCATGCCGGTTGAACAGAGGAAAAAGATACTCATTGTCGATGATGAAAGGCTCACTCGGGCATTTTTGCAGCACAGCGCTATTCTTGCCGGGTATGACGTGATACTTGCGTCGAATGGCGAGGAAGCGATGCAGAAGATTCGCGAGGACGCTCCCGACCTTATCGTAGTCGATTTGGTGATGCCCGACATTAACGGATTCGAAATGTGCCGCCGGATCAGGAGCAACGAGCAAACGAAAAAAACTCCCGTCATCGTTGTCAGCGCACTACAAAGCCAGAGCGATATTGAAGAAGCAAAAATATCCGGTGCAGATGTCTATTTGATAAAACCGATTAAATCTGAAGAATTTCTCAAGCACGTAAAGAAATATCTCCCGTCTCCCTTTAAAACCGTTCCCTGAACCGCCGGAGCTTTTTTAGAAGTACGGTGGCACATTGATAAGAACTTCGCCGCGACTTTGCTTTCGTGAAACCTCTCGGATTTTTGCCTTGACTCTTCCCACTCTTCCACCTACATTTATGCGGATAATCAAGCAATTCCGAAAGGATCCGCTTGGAAAATGTTTTCCTAATGCTTCGATGATTGTATGGACGAAAGCGTCATTTCATCCTTTTCCACTAGAGTGTTCTCTTTCCACGAATCTCAGCAATAGTATCAGCCGATGCGGGACATCCGTTCCGAAATAGACGAGATCAACGAAATTATCCCCTTCCCTGCCGTCATTGGGGAGATACTTTCCGCGCTCAGCAACGACGACATTTCAACAATGAAGATTACCAAGTTGATCGAGTCCGATCCGGCGCTGACAACAAATATTCTGCGTGCCGCGAACGCCCCGTATTACGGTATCCGGGGATATGTGAAAAATGTCAACAGCGCTATCGCCCTTGTAGGTTTGGATGAAACGAGCCGGCTTTTGCTTGCATATCACATGAAACAACGCCTGATTTTCCTTAACATGCAGCAATGGGGTAGCCTGGAAGCATTGTGGAAACATTCCATTTCGACGGCCACGTTGGCACGTGTTATAGCATCTCACCTTAACCTTAAAGCCGGCGACAAAGAATTTACGGCGGGACTCCTTCACGACATGGGCAAACTTGTGTTGATTCAGTACTTTCCGGATTCATTGACCGTAACGCAGCAAATGATCAAAGAATTGGGGATGCGCGACGTCGAAGCTGAGCAGCAGACGCTTGCAATATCTCACACCGAAATTGGAGGTCATCTCGGCAACAAGTGGTCGCTCCCTCCGGAGTATGTTGAAGTGATGGAGTGGCATCACGAAGCCGGCAACGCAACCAACGATCCGGTGCTGACCGCGGTCGTTCGATTTGCGGATTTGTTGTGCGAGCAATGGGGTCACGGCATCGGGGAACAGCCGCAAGGTTTTTCAATAGAAGATGATGCATGTTGGAAAGTCCTTGCTGCGACTGCGCCTTCGATCGGAAAACGAACTGCTTCCGAAGTGGGGCAAGAACTTCTGGTGGAATTCGAAAAGAGTAAGGGGCTTATTCAACTCCTTGCATAAGGCGAGTTTTTTGCGGTGATCGGCTCACCTGATTCTCATTGCCAATCAGTAAAGATAACGAGACAACGGTAGAGCCGATTTCTTCTTTGGTTTCACCCTATAGGCGTAAACCCCGATCCTTTTTCAATTGAAGGACGGTCTGATCATTTAATCTTCTTCCTCGCGCAATTCGTGTTCAACAAACCGTTCCCGCTCGTGCTGCAATTGATGAAACTGCTCTTTTTGTTTTGCGTTTAAGAGCGACTCAATTTTTTTATTGGTTTCCTCAAGAAATGTCTCTCTCCGTTTGTTCGCAGCATCGGAGTTCTCCATCCCGGGTTTTGCCGGCTTCATAATTCTATCGTGCGATGCACGGATAAGGAGAAGCAAATTTTCCGTCTGAACGCTGTCCAGGTCGAGCTCTCGCTGCAGCCGTTCTGCATACTCATAGGAAAATGCCATCGATATTCCTAACTTTTCACGTGAGCTGTCGCTCGGTTGAGCAAATGTAAGTTCACGGTCAAGACTCCCCTGCTGTTCGGGGCGAAGGACAGCGGAAAGTTCACGCTTCATTGAATCAACGATCAATGCCATTTCTGCCTGATGATGGTCAAAAAGTATGTCTATTCTTTGGGCCGTTCGTTTCGCAATCTCTTCCACTTTTTGCCTTTGCGTAGAGTCGGGGTTCACCACCTCGTTAACTTTCGATAGGAACATTTCTGTCCGTTCCATCGAATCAAGCTTGTGATGATGGTGTTTCATTAACGCTCCTCTGCCGACAGCGCCGAGAACGACGCCGATGATGAGGGTTGCAATAATGATAACCGTGACTTTCAGTTTTGTCATCATTCGAACGGCACCTCCAGGGCAAGGACTTGCTCAAGTGTTGGATGATGAATACCAAGCGCTGATTCGACTGTGAAGGCATTCTCGCGGCTGATGTTATATGCACTGCAGATGATGACAAGGACGGCCGCCGCTGCGGCGACACCTCGAAACACCGACACAAAATATTCAGAAATCGACTGCTGAGAGTTGCCCAATCGTTCCACCACTCGCTCCGCGAAGAATGGTTTAAAACTCTGGCCATTCACAGTTTGAAAGCTGCGACGCAGATTAATAAAATCTTGTTTCACCGCCCGGAGTTCCTCAGAAGAAGCAAGAGCTTTTTCTAGCCGGCGAAGCTCATCTTCTGCCAACGGGGCATCAAAAGATCGAATCAGCAAATTGTAAAGAGTATGATCCATCAAAAACCCTCCTTGTAATTATGAAGTACCGATTGCAATTTTTTCTGCGCCCGCTGCAGGCGGGACAATACCGTGCCTATAGGAATGTGTAATATCTCCGCTGTTTCTTCGGTCGAATATCCTTCCGCAAGCCGCAAAGTGACGACAGCGCGGAATTTCGGACTCAGCGTATCCATAGCGCGGCGGATAATTTCCTTTTCATCAAAATTATCTGCACGATTGTGGTCCGAAGGCTCTTCTATCTCATTTACGGAATCAATGCTTTTAAAGAATGACCTGCGCCGCTCACGCCGGCGTATTTCGTTTAATGACAGGTTCATAGCAATGCGGGTAATATATGTTCCGATAGAGGAATCACCACGGAAACTCTTCAGGGCATTGTGGAATCGTATAAAGGTCTCCTGTCCAATATCATCTGCCTCGTCGCACTGCCCAAGCATGCCGATTACCGTAGCGGCGACTTTTGATTCGTAGCGTCTTACCAATTCCCCAAAAGCTACGATATCTCCCTCGCGGGAGCTCCTCAGCAGCTCCTCGTCCGCCCGATGTCGTATGTCATTATTCAATAGATTAGACAGTCTAAAAGAGCAATTGATTCCGCCTTTTGATGATGAAAACGGAATAACCAGAAATAAATAAAAGTACTACAAATGGAATAAAGGGCACAATTCTAATGTCTAATATCCAAAGGAATCGCAGATCGGCCCATTGTTAAGGTTCTGCGATAAATGTCGCTATAGCCCAGCCAAGAATCAAGAAAATAATCTTCTCAGCCTAGAAGTTTTGCTCTTACCATCGCTTCACAAGGAGACAAAGTCATTCTGAATTGATACGATAATTCTTAAACCGATTGACATTCAGTGAGCACTTTGTGTCCTAACTATCCTTTCTTCCTACTCCCTTGGTGTTCAGTATAACTTTAATGATCGTTGATGGCGATATGTGTGGGAAATTATTCAACTCTATAACAATCCTGAGCAGCATCCATGAATAGAAAAGAATTTTTGTCGACCATTGGGCTCGGAGCAGCGGCTGTCGCATGCAGTTATTGTCTCAATGGCTGCAGCCCTTTGAGTAATCCAATCACGGCGCCAACAAACGTCGATTTTACGCTTGACCTTAATGTTCCTGCAAACGCGGCTTTGAAAACCAACGGCGGTTATGTTTACAATGGCGGCATAATCGTTGCGCGAACCACGAGCGGGGCATACGTTGCGGTGAGTCAGCTCTGCACACATGCAGGGGGCACCGTTCAATACGTTCCGAGCAGTAACTCATTCTATTGCCCGAATCATGGCTCCAATTTTGCGACAAACGGTTCGGTTCTTAACGGCCCGGCGACGAGTTCCCTCGGGACGTACCATACAGCGTTGACCGGCACCTCGTTGAGGGTATACTCATGATTATGCACAATCAGCATTGTTCAATTCCCCATTTTTAAAACTTCAACGACGAAAGATAAATTCACTATGAAGAATATTTTCTTTGCAGCAGCGGTACTGGCAATTACCGTTCCTGTTGCGAACGCGCAAGAAGTTCCATCGCAGTTTAGTCTGCAGAATCAATTGTATGCCGATTCAGGCGATCCCCCTTCATCCGATTCTGTTGCAGCAGCGCCCCGGCAAAGACTTCTTCCGAATAATATAAGCTTTATGGAGAAAGCATTGTGGGGAGAGGACGGAATAGTTAGAGGAATCGGATTAGCGCCAGCGCTCACCCCCGACGAACGGAGGAGTGAACTGACTCTTCGCAGAACGATGCTGACGACGCATCAAATCGGAGGATTTGTGACGCTTGGATTGATGGGAGGAGCGGTATATTTCGGCCAGAAAATTATTGACGGGCACCCCGAGTACCGGCGCAATCATCAATACTTTGTGACAGCGACCATAATTTCGTATTCTGCAACCGGGCTACTGGCAATTCTTTCCCCGCCTCCTTTGATCCGCCGAAATGAAGTCAGCACGACAACGATACACAAAACTCTTGCATGGATTCATGTCGCCGGTATGATCATTACCCCGATTCTTGGCGGGATGATCAAGCGGCGATCACAGTCGGCGATGCAAAGCGAACGAATTCACCAAATATCTGCGTATATCACAACGGCAACATTTGCCGCCTCGATGATTGTCGTAACTTTTTAACGGGAGAATTATGGTAACAAGAGTGAATGTGGTTGCTTTTTTATTTATGGTCTCGATTGCCGCAGCCGGGGCACAAACCAAGCAGCTTGAATTGTTGAAAGATGAATCGTCAATAACGTACCGTATCGTGCACCCTCTTCATGAAATCGAAGCTACAAGCAAAGATGCGACGTATCAGCTCGAAATCGATCCCGTGAAAAAAGAAATTGTCAGCGTGGCGGCAACAGTGGACGTGATGACATTCGACAGCGGCAACTCAAACCGCGATTCACACGCGATGGAAGTGATCGATGCGATAAGTTACCCCGAGGTTTCTTTTGTCAGCACGTCGGTTACTCAGTCCGGCGACAGCCTCAAAGTGCTGGGAAAGTTGACATTTCACGGCGTTACTCAGGACATCGTTGCTATGGCAAAATCACAATGGTCTCCCGACAAAATTGAGGTGCGTGGAGGATTTGTGCTGAGTCTGACTGCCTTTAAGATCGAACGTCCTTCCCTGTTGATGATTCCGGTCGAAGATGCACTGCGGTTTACATTTGCGGCTGCGTGGAAGCTATAAACTTTCAGCAATAGAAGATAAAAATGTGACGCGGTTGTGAATGAAGTCCACCCGCACACTGTTCGCTCAAAGAACAATCTGAGCAATTCACCGAAGCGGGCCAAGGGACTTTCTCTGTTTCTGTATGAAATGAAAAGTGATCTTTATTTTGATGTTGTTGCTTTCCGATTTCCGCCGATTCCGGCAAGTTCTTTTTCTCTTTTGAGTGCATTCTCAAGCAGCGAAAGTGTTATTCCTCTTACAGAGAGGCTGACCACATTAGATCGTTCAATAGATGTTTCGCCGAATGCATTCACTCTCTCGTAGTATAACGAGTGGTTGATGCGATTAATTTGTTCGCCTTTGGGGATTGTTGCTTCAAATGCCATTTCGTTCTTTCCTTTTCTTACCAACGGCGTAATGGTAGTCGACAAAATGCCGTTGAATTGTGCCGCAGAAATAATTGGAATTTCGTTCAGCGTAAATGTTTCGTTTCCGATGGAAAGACCGCGTGCAGTAGAATCGATGATGTCCGCCAAAAGGACCGAAGCCGAGGGGTTGGAGAAAAGATTATACCTGAAAATTAACTCATCGCCGGGAATGACGTACAACGAGTCGGCGAAATCCTTTTCGGAACGAGGCATCGTTCGCACCAACGCAATTGAGGACGTGCTCGAGCCCGTGTCGCGCATAACGAGGCCGTTGGTAAAGTAATTCTGTATTCGAAGCTCCAGATGACGGGCCTTCATTTTTCCGCCGGACTCGCCCTTCATCATTATTGACAGAAGATTCTGATTTGTATCGCAGCGAAATACACTGCACGGGAAAATATGAATTGAATCGAGTTTAATCCTTCTTGACAAGAAATCCACTGCTACGTTTGCGCGTTCTTCCGCGAGTTTCAGCATTGCGGCGGCAGATGTTCCACGTTTGGCGGGAATATCTGGATAGCCGACAACCACGATATCCGCAAAATGGTATTTCTTAATAGCATTGATGATCGGCTGGAAAATTATTAGCGCGTCTTTGCGGAGCGAAGATTCTCCGGGATTAAATATTAGCTTTTCTATCGGGAGAGAGGTCTCTATAAATGGAATCTTTTCGATATTTGTTGAAGTCTTCAAAGTGTCCGTTTGAATCAAGACGCTGTCCGATGTCATGAGTTCAACATACGACTGAGACTCCAAACCTGCTTGCTGTGGCATCGAATCATCGACTTCGGCGCTGTAGCGGAGTGTTCCTTCAAAGAGAGATGAACCGCGCCCTAAAGCCCACGTCAGATGTTGGCCGGACAAGGCTGGAGCAACTTCCTTTCCATTAAAAGTCCCTGAGCCTTCGACATACGTGAATCCGGCTGGGAGCTCGTCAAAAATCTTTATTCGCTGCAGCCATGTGCCTCCGGAATAGTTTATTTGGACGTTAAACTCTACACTGTTTGATTTGTTGGATGCCGCTATGCGGTTGCGCAAATACACAACCCGTGGCCAACCGGATCTCACAGCTGCAGTCTTGCTCACTTTTCCGACCTTTTGACTGATGCTGTCTTTCAGCAGCCGTTTCACAAAAAAGTTCGCACGGGCAATTCCCCCTTCCGTGAGGCGAACGAACCGGGAGCTTGCGTCTCCTGCAAAGTCACGTCCGCCCTTAAGTAATTCCGTTCTGGGAGGCAGCGATCGTTCGTTGACCCGCAACACGTGTTGCCCGGGCTTTACGTTCGGCAGCGAGAATTTTCCATCATCCCCCGTTGTGATGCGAGTGCCATCCTCCATCCAAAGTTCCACGTCTTTTATTCCCACCTCGCCCTCGCTTTGGTATCCGTTACGGTCATCGTCATAGAAAATCTTTCCGATGATCAAACCATTTTCTGTGAACACTCCCGGCTGAACCGTAATTTGTTTTTGTGAAGGCGCCGAGGTAATCGGCCTTCCCACCGAATCTTGAGCGGTGGCATACACCGTATTCAACCCCTGGCTTTCCAATGCGTCGGCACCGAGAACAAGTTGATAGACGAGTATTCCGGTACTCCCTGCTCTCAGCGTATCTCGAGAAACGGATGCCAGATCCCACTGCAAAACAGTTCCATTCGAGGATGATTTAGTATCCACTGGCACGCCGTTGTAACGGGCGGATTTTGGATAATACTTGAACGCGTGAGGAAGGTAATCGATGATCCTCAGCCCTTTCATCAACACGGGAGGGGCGCTGCTGGTATTTGTAATCGCAACCTGATACGTTACGACGTCTCCAATTTCTGCAACATTTTTGTCCGCAGACTTAACCACCTGGAGCGAGGTCGAGTATTGCGGGTTGCCCATGATAATAACCGAAGCTGAAGATGATTCCACAGCGATCCCGTTTCGCAGTATAGACGCCGTGGTTTGAATTCTTCTTCCGGAGTTAAGCGAATAGTCTGTTCCCATATAAAGAATGAGCGAATCGGTTTTCCCAGGCGGTATACTCCCAATATTCCACACAGCCGCGCTGTCAACCACCGTTGTATCATGGCCTGCTCCGTTTGCTGTCCAAAGTGTATACTTCAGAATGTTTCTGCCGGCGTTATAGATAGAATCGACAATCTTGACGCCGCGGAGCGAATCAGTACCGGCGTTGCGGCACCAGATCTCAAATCTAACGCTGTCTCCGGCCACCACCGAATCTTTACTCCCGAGAACAAAATTTCCCATCGTTATCACCGGCGCAGACCGAACAAGCGTAACTGTCTGGCTGTTCTGGGATGCAAGCTGGTTCGAGCTAAACCAGGAACGGTTCAGGATGTACGTACTGTCAGGGACATTTCTTGTCACGGCGACCGTCAATCCTACCGAGTCTGTTGTCCCAACCGCCATGGTGTCTATCGACCAGCGGACAATCCGTTGTGACGTATCGAATGTGACTGCCTTGAACAATCCTTTCTGAGTTGCAACGAGCGAGGTGTAGCGCGGAAGCGTATCGAGCATGACCGCGTTCGTATGAAAGATGTTCCCCTGATTTTGGTATTTGATCGAATACTTAATTGTGTCTCCGGCATACACCGAGGGCTGCGCCGCCATCGAGAGGCTCAGGGACGAATTTGGTTTTACGAGGATATTAAGATTGATCGTAAACGTTCCGCCGAGGGTGTCGTACACGATTACTGCCCCGGAATAGTTCGGGAACTTCGCGCTGTCAACATTGACTTCGTACACTGCAGGCTGAAGATTTTCAAACTTGAATCTTCCAAGACCGTCAGTCTTTGTTGATTGAATACGGCTATACATATTTAACGGAGCAGACTTTCCCTGGATCTTTCGGGAAACCTGTTTAGCCGACGGCGCAGCAGAGAGTGAATCCAGATAAATGTCAACTCCTTGGACTGAAATGGGCGAATTTACCGTTGCGTATTGAAGCCGCCCCGCAATCGTGTTTAGAATTTTGACCGCTTTGCGGTCGAATAGAGTATCGGATGCCATGGCGGTCGAGGTCGACAACGTATCGCCAAACTGATCTACAACAAAGATCTTGAGCGTGAACATCATCGTCTCTTTGTTCAACGCGATAAAGAAAACACCGTCGGTTCCTGTTGTGTCGCCTCCGACGATCTGCTGGGTATTGTCAAACACTTCTGCGATCGCCCCTTTATACGGAACCTGTTGGATATTGGATCCTACGAGAACAGAAGCACGGACAATACCCGTCACAGCTCCCGGGTACATTATGACCGACAAGGTTCCGGTTATTGTCCCGGACTGAGCGGCTCCAGCAACAACGGTAACAACAGCCTTTTGTACAATATTGTTTACGTTTTCTGAAACCAGGTATGTTTGTGCCACGCCTCCGCTTGTGAAGACGGTGATGGACCTTGTGTGGTTGTCGAAGAGTCCCAGGGTCGTTGAGAATGTCACCGGAACACCGTCGGGGACTGCGGTTCCGAGAGAGTCCGAAACATTAGCGATAATATTCGAGCTGTCACGATTTGCATTACCCCAAACATATTTTTGAGACAACGATAAATTCATCGCTGCCGGACGCACGGGAACAATCGGCGTCACGATCTCTGCGGCGGATATTATTGGAACACTCGATGAGTGGACGTTTGCATCATTCTTTAACTGAGTCAAGCCGAGATTCGAGGCTGCCAAAACCGTAAGTTTTATGTTCTGCACTCCGGTGACCGGCAAAAGAGTGCCAAGGTTCCAGGTAATGATTCGTTTGTTTGCGCTGACATTTGTCGGTGTCAGATCAGCATGGTCGTATGTGCCGTTTGAAGAAATCGTATCAACGAGAACGGTAGAATCGGATTTTATATTTCCCGTATTTGCCACCATCAGTTGATAGTCGATCTGTCGTCCTGAGCCTACAAATGCAGCGGTTGCCGAGTTTGTCAATGCGAGGCGTGAGAAATTCCCTACAACCAGATTTTGAGCCGTGGTGACTGTTCTTCCCTGCCAGGAAATGAGTCCGCTAAGTGCAAGAGTCGCGTGTCCGGCCGTCGTGGTGTCAATCTTAAGCTGGACGAGGAATGAATCCTGCTTTGCAGACGGAAAATTGAATTCTTTCCACGTAATCACGTTACCATTGACGCTGCCGTTGTTCGAAACGCTTACAATATTTGACGCCGACGCTGGCAAGATACTTTGGATGGTAACAGTGTCAGCGGAAGCATTGCCGATATTCTTGAAACTAAGCCATAGTTTTACAACATCGCCAAAAATGACATTCGAATCACTTACCGAATAATGAATCTCGAAATTCGGCAGGCTTCCAACGGTTACAGTAACCACAGGACTTTGTACCGAAATCGGCACATTCTTGTAGACGTATTTCCCAGCTGCTTGGATGGAAATGTGAGTTCCTGAAGGTGTCTGAGCAAGAGAGTAATTACCCGCCAAGAACGCAACTGCAATCATGCTCCAAACGATGAATGCAAAACTCCGGTACGATGGGATGGAATATTTCATAAATATTTTATGTCTGAACATCTCGCTCACTGTCATTTAATTTTTACTTTAAATTCAGCAGTTCCCGCCGACGATTTTTTTAAACCAGCCGTTTTTATGGAG
>Ga0265331_10000983_pt1 | contig 22468 bp, 19 predicted proteins | sample 41923metaG_FD_202088 | JGI IMG/M metagenome (GOLD analysis project Ga0265331, IMG submission 202088) | Rhizosphere microbial communities from Carex aquatilis grown in University of Washington, Seatle, WA, United States - 4-19-23 metaG | ecosystem: Host-associated > Plants > Roots > Rhizosphere... | reverse complement strand
AGATGCAAGTCCGAGAGTTGATGGTGCCACGGCCGGACGTGCATTCGGTGACAGCCGACGCCACCCTTGACGATGTGATGAAGGTATTTGTGACCACACAGCGCTCGCGGCTGCCCGTGTTTGAAGATTCGAGCGAACACGTCCTCGGATACGTTCACATCAAGGACATCGTGTGGGTGCTGCTGGACCGGGAACGCCGATCCGAAGAGGGCTGGACCGCACCGGAGTTTAGTCTGCGCCGGATGCTGCACGAAATCGTTATCGTGCCGGAAACCAAGCCCGCCAGTGAGTTGTTCCTGGAACTGCGTCTGAGCCATGGCTGGATGGCCATGGTCGTGGACGAGTTCGGGACGATTCTTGGACTGATCACTCTCGAAGACATACTCGAGCAGCTGGTCGGCGAAATTCACGACGAATATGACGTGATTCAAAAGCCGGTCGTCGTGGGGCAGGGCGCAGATGCGGCCATGATCTTTGACGCGTCCTTGAGCCTCCGGGATCTTGAATCGCAATACAATATTATTTTGCCGGACGATCCTTCCTATTCGACGGCGGGCGGATTTGTTCTTGCACATCTCGGGTTTATTCCGCGCGGCGGCGAAAGTTTTGAACTGGGGAGCTACCGCTTTACCGTGGTGGAGATGGACCGCCGCCGCGTGGCGCGCGTTAAAATTCAGCGCCTGAGGCAGGGAACCGAGCAGCCGGCTTCTTCGCCAACGATCCCGTTTCCCGCAAATGTAAAGCCTGTCGCGGAGAGGGCGCGGAAATCCGAATGATCCGGCACATGGGCCTCCGCGTGCTATACACATTGCCGGCGCTGTGGCTGATCCTCACGATGGTTTTTCTGCTGATTCATGTTGTGCCGGGGGATCCGGTCCTGCAGATGCTTGGACAGGATGCGCGCGTCGAGGATATTACAGAGCTTCGCCATACCCTGGGGCTGGATCAGCCGCTCGGCGTGCAATACGTAAAATATCTGGAAGGCCTGGCGCGGGGCGATTGGGGGCGGTCGATGCGGTTTTCAGCGCCTGTGCGCCCGATCGTGCTGGAACGATTTCCCGCGACACTGGAATTGTCTCTGGCCGCATTGATGATTTGCATCGTGATCGCGATTCCCGCAGGAGTATTTTCCGCGCGCCGCCGGGGAAGTCGAGCCGACCGCGCGACTTCATTCTTCACACTGCTGGGCCTTTCCGTTCCCAACTTTGCGCTGGGGCCCGTGCTGATTCTGATTTTTTCGGTGGAAATCGGGTGGCTGCCGGTCTCCGGCCGTGGCGCCTGGTCTCAATTGATTCTCCCTTCGGTCACGTTGGGCGCGGCGCTCGCGGCGATTCTCACACGCATGGTGCGCGGGTCGATGATTGAGGAGTTGTCCAGCGATTACGTCCGCACGGCGCGCGCGAAGGGAATTCCGGAATCGGCCGTCCTATTCCGGCACGCGTTCCCGAATGCACTAATCCCCGTCATCACTGTCGTGGGGTTGCAATTTGGATCGCTGCTGGCGGGAACGATTGTCACGGAGACGATTTTTTCATGGCCGGGCATCGGCCGCCTTGCCGTGCAGGCCATCTCGGCGCGCGACTATCCGTTGCTGCAGGGGTGCATCCTATTAATTGCGCTTTCATACGTGGCTGTGAATCTGCTCACGGATTTGGTGTACGCGCTCGTGGACCCAAGGGTCCGCCTGCAATGAAACACGAATCGCAAATTCGTCAATTCCTGCGGACGAGCGGGCTCGGCCGGTGGGGGCTTGGAGTGACTGTGCTGCTCGTTCTGCTTGCCGTCTTTGCGCCGTGGATCGCGCCGAGCAGTCCGACAGCGCAAAGTTTGCCGGAGCGATTGCTTTCTCCCAACGCGCATCACTGGATGGGCACCGATGAATTGGGCCGCGATGTCCTTTCGCGCACATTGTATGGGGCGCGCGTTTCGCTTCTGGTGGGCGTCTCGGTGGTGGTAGGCTCCGGAATGATCGGACTCGCGCTGGGATTGCTGGCCGGATATTTCGGCGGCTCATTCGATCGCTTTGTGAATATTATTTTGATCAACTCGTTTCTTTCATTTCCGGGGATCCTGCTGGCCATTGCGTTCGCGGCATTTTTAGGGCCAGGACTGGATAAAGTTATTTTCGCGCTGACCATCACGGGCTGGGCGGGATACGCACGCCTGGTTCGCGCACAGGCGATGAAAGTCCGCGAAATGGAATTTGTTCTGGCCGCGCGATCGCTGGGTGCGTCGCACGCGCGCATCCTGCTGCGGCATTTGCTGCCGAATACGCTGCAGCCCGTTCTGATTCAAGCGACGATTGGAATGGCCGGAGCGATTCTGGCGGAATCGACGTTGAGTTTTCTGGGACTCGGCGTCATCGCGCCCACGCCGAGCTGGGGAGCGATGCTCAACGACGCGCGGAACCATCTCTTCGACGCGCCGCATCTGGTGTTATTTCCGGCGCTCGGGATCATGGCGGCTGTTCTTGCGTTCAATCTGCTGGGGGATGCCTTGCGCGACTGGCTCGATCCACGGACCCGCGCATTCCTGATGACGATGGATTTGCCAAGATGAGATTTAAGTGGCACAGGCTTCGCCCTGTGGGATTTAGATTTTGCAGCTGGAGAAATTAAAAAAATAGGCGAAAGAGCCTGAGTGGCAACTTAAAATCAGACAGGTCAGCGGCTAAGGCCGCACTGGTTTTACAGCATTTATGTTACGGCGGAAGCCGTGACCCACAAAGATTTGCCAGCTGCCACACAGGCCCTGAAGCATCTGCTACTGAAGCTCATCCAGGCCAATCCGGGCAATCTCGAATTATCCTAAATCCAGCGTGACTTCTGCGCCCCGATTCGCGCCCAATGTTCGCGCGGCGTTGCCGCGATTCACGGCGATCTCAAGAAATCCCGCGGAGCCGAACAGAGCGACAGGCTCGCCGGGCGCTCCCTGACCGAACGTCTGCACGAATTTCCGAATTTCCTTCCCGTTCACCGTAAGTTTGATCTCGCCGGAGGCGCCCGCCGTTGCCGGAATATCGTTCGCTGTGAGATTTGTCATCAGGTTGCCGAACACGTCCACGCGCAGCACGACGCCTTTCACGGACTGGGCCGCCGGTTTTGGTTTCGGCATGCTGAAACGCACGTAATCCGTAATTTCCTCGCCGAACGCTTCCGTCTGAAACGCTTTCGAAAGCCAGGCTGCGGTCGGAGCGAAAATGTCACGGCCATGAAACGTGGAGCTGACCGGATTCAGGAAATAGTGTTCCGAGGTGATATGCCGCACCGTGCAGGATTCCCTTTCAAAAATCATGGAAAGCACGCCGTTGTCCGGCGCGACGAAATACTGTTTCTCTCCGCTCACCAGCAGCGGGCGTCGCTGCGTTCCCACCCCCGGGTCGACAATGACCACGTGAATGGTTCGCGCCGGGAAAAAGCGATATGCATTCGCAGTCGAGAGCGCGCCATCGAGAATGTCGAACGGCGCGACATTATGATTGATGTCCACGATCCGCGCGGCCGGGTTGATATTCAGGATGACGCCTTTCATTGAGCCGACCAGATGGTCGTTCGTTCCAAAATCGGTGGTGAGGGTAATGATTGGATCGGCCAAGAAGAATCTCCGTTTCGGTTGTCGTGATCGAGAAATGCAACGAAGGCAACTACTGTTACTCCTTTCGCAACCTACCGGACGTGAATCCCCGTGTCAAGGCGGCGTGCCCGAGTGGCCACGGGACGCGCTCAGCGCGCCGCGCATTTTCTTGACCCGGTCAGAACCGGACGGTACTCTGACGGTAGGGCGCGATTTCTACTTTTTGGTTTGCCGTCCTGTCGCCTATGCGAAGAATTTATTTCGACAATAACGCAACAACACCCATGGCTCCCGAAGTTTTCGAGGCCATGCGGCCGTATTTCCTGGAAGAATACGGCAACGCAAGCTCGATTCATTCCTACGGGCAGGCGGCGCGCGGGGCTGTGGAGAAAGCGCGCGATTCCGTGGCCGCGTTGCTGGGAGCCCGCGCGGCGGAGATTACGTTTTCAAGCGGCGGCACGGAGTCGAACAATCAGGCGATTTTGGGCGCTGTGGCGGCGGCTTCCGGCGAGACCAAACATGTCATTACCTCGGCCATCGAACACAGCGCGGTTCTCGATCCATGCCGGGCCCTTGAAAAGCGCGGGATCGCATTGACCATACTGCCGGTTGGCCGCGAAGGACTCATCAATCCGGAGGACGTGCGTCGCGCGATCCGGCCCGATACGGTTCTTATTTCTCTGATGCTCGCGAATAATGAGTTGGGGACGATTGAACCCATCGAAGAGATCGGAGAGATTGCATCGGAAAAGGGAATTGTGTTCCATACCGATGCGGTGCAGGCCGCCGGCAAAATACCCACAGATGTAAAAAAACTCGGTGTGCACCTGCTCTCCATTTCCGCTCATAAATTTTATGGGCCGAAGGGAATTGGCGCTCTCTACATCCGAAAGGGGACTCGCCTGGAACCGCTGATGTACGGCGGCCACTCCGAGCGCGACCGGCGACCGGGCACCGAAGACGTTGCCGCCATCGCGGGAATGGGCAAAGCGGCGGACTTGGCGATTCTGCGTATTCAGGAAGACGGGCTTCGTCTCGGTGCGATGCGCGACCGGTTGGAGAAAGGACTGCTCGGCCGGATTCCACATGCGGTAGTAAACGGTTCGCAGGCGCCCCGTACGGCGAACACGACGAATCTGACGCTGCCGTATATCGAAGGCGAGGCGATGGTGATCGCACTCGACCTAAAAGGCATCGCTTGCTCGACCGGTGCGGCTTGCTCATCCGGCGCGGTCGAACCATCGCATGTGCTGTTGGCCATCGGCCTGTCGGCGGCAGATGCGCATGCGACTTTGCGCCTGAGCCTCGGTCACCAAACGACCGATGAAGAAATCGATTTCGCTCTCGAAACGATCCCTCCCGTCATCGAACGCCTTCGCAATCTTTCACCGACGTACAAAAAACCAGTGACTGCATGAACGGACACGACGCAGTGAATCGGGGCTGCTCTCCGCGGAACATGTTTGGCGTACACCGTTTCAAAATGTGGGGAAAAATTAAAGCCTGTCATTTCTCGCTTCATTCGGAAAGGCCGTGCTCCCGTTTTTCCGGAGCCTGTCTGGCCGCTTTCCGGTTCGCACGCGAGCGGTCGCGCGGATCCTGCGATTGACGTTATACTGTAACGATGGAACCGACACCTGACTCGAGTCCGATGACTGCAGTCGCCATGAGCGGCGGCGTGGACAGCTCCGCCGTTGCGGCCTTATTGGTCGCGCAGGGGGCGCCCGTGGTCGGCCTGACCATGCAGCTTTGGAATCAGCGACGTCTGCCGGAGCTCGACCGCGATGGTTCCCACGGCCAGCGCTGCTGCTCGATCGACGATGTGTACGATGCCAAGCGCGTGGCTCAGCATCTGGGGATGCCGCACTACGTGGTGAATTACGAACAACAATTCGAGGAGACCGTGGTGCGCCCGTTTGTGGAGGAGTATCTCGCCGGCCGCACGCCAATCCCCTGCACCTCCTGCAATAATCATGTGAAATTCGATCCCCTGCTGGTCACGGCGAAACAGATCGGCGCCGAACGCCTCGCCACCGGCCACTATGCCCGCATCCGTCACAACGTCGCGACTGGACGCTACGAACTTCTGCGCGCCGTGGATTGCTCGAAGGACCAGACTTATTTCCTTTTTGGCTTGAGACAGGAGCAGATGGCGCATACGGATTTTCCGCTCGGCGAACTGGACAAGACCGCCGTGCGTGAAATCGCGCGCCGCGCCGCGCTTCCCGTCGCCGAGAAACCGGAAAGCCAGGAAATTTGCTTCGTTCCGTCGGGGAATTATGTGAAATTTATCGACGCCTATCTCGGGGAACGCGGAGAATCGCTGCCAGAATCGGACGGCGAACTGGTGACGACCAGCGGGGAAGTGATCGGCCATCATCGCGGGGTGCACCACTTCACGCTGGGCCAGCGCAAGGGCCTCGGAGTTGCCGCGGGCAGGCCGCTGTTCGTTGTGGAACTCGACCGTGCGTCCAACCGCGTGGTTGTCGGTGACGACGCGGATTTGCGTTCGGATGTGTGCGAAGTCGGCGGCGTGAACTGGATTTCATTCGCGCAATTGGAAGCGCCGGTTCGCGCGGCAGTAAAAATTCGTCATCGTCACGACCCCGCCGCGGCTACGGTCGAGCCGATCAGTGCGACCACCGCACGCGTCAGATTCGACAAGCCGCAACGCGCAATTACTCCCGGACAGGGCGCGGTATTTTATTCAGGGGATGTCGTTCTTGGCGGGGGATGGATTCGGTAGCGTTCCGGACGGAATTCGCGGCATCGCCTAGATAAACATTCCTTCGTCCTGCTGCTCGACGGAGGGGTCAATTGGTTCCGGTCTTCGTCGATCCTGACGCACGGTACGGAAAAATTCGAGCCCGGTCTGGATACCTCGAATCACCGCCGTGGCCTTTACCACAGGTCCCCACACGGTATCCCGCAAACGCGAACCAGCCTCTTCTACAGTTTCCATCGCGCCCGTCAAAATCTGATCGACATGAATGAGTTGTAGCCTCAGACGCTCCAACGCTTCCCCAAGAATACGGTCGATTTTAATCGCCTGGCCTCGCGCCATGCGGGAAAGTTCGGATGCGTCGATGACAATGCCGTTAATACGGGGAGTAATGTCTTCCATTAGAATCTGAACGCGGGAGATGATCGGCGTAACCTTTGTATTGAGGTCGGCGATGGTTTGCTCCACCCGCGCGGCGGTTCGTCGAAGCTGGACAAATAAAGCAATGAGCACGATCGCCTGCAATACCACGGCGATCGACGTCACGATCACGAAAAACGGCATCCAGCTTTCCATGCATTTACCTCGGCGCGATTATTGAGCTTTTGCTTTTTCCCGTTGATAGGCTTCGCGGCCGGCGTCCACCGCCGCGGAAATATTTTCCTTCTGGCGCGTAGCGGCGGACTTGCTGCGTTCGACCAGATCGTCGGCTCGTTCCCGCAATTCGCGCGCTTTGCGCTGAGCGTACTCACGGCCTTCATCGGCCTTCGACGAGAGATATTCGCGCGTTTCTTCGCCGGATTTCGGCGCAAACAGTATTCCCACGAGGGCTCCAATTCCCAACCCTACCAGGAAGAAGCTGACCTTGGACCCTACGTTATTATTTTCGGACATGGCGTGCTCCTTTCACGTCTCGAAAGTAGCACAGCATACCAAGAGAAGCAATCGGGTGAATTACAGGGTAGTGTCCTAACAGCGGGCGGTGGTGTCTTAATTTGGGCTCCTGTCCAGGTCCTTAATTCGCTCTTTATAATCAACGCACTCTTTGTCGGCGCAATTGTGGCTGGAATTTATCCCTTCACATTCGGTCATTCTTCCATAACCCCAATGCTGGTAGCAGAACTCGGTGAGGTGTGGCTGATCAAAAATATCTCTATAGGTGAATTGACCAAAAATAAACCATGGCCCACCATTATCTACGAGCGAGGCGAGTGCGGCGCAGTTCCCAAATGTTTGAGTGGAGTGCGGACCTATCGTCATGGCTTGAGGGTCCAGAAGAAGTTTGGAAAAATCCAAGAAATCCAAGAAACCGTTAATCTTTCTAAGGCCGAATTGGGTTGCTGTTCCACAGTTTCTTCTCATTCGCAATTGTCGGGCATCGGTCCCTCCACTGTTTTCTGCCGTCAATGCCCAATCGTAGCCAGAAGGCGTTCCTGTTGCTGTCTGCTGTATTGTGTCGATCGACTTTACGAATATGAATGCCCTCTGAACTTCGACAAGTTCATCTCGCGAGGTGTTCGCAAGGTCTGCGGTTCGGTCGGCCTGATCCTTCATTCGGTCAGCGAGAAGTTGTGTTTTGTCAGACTGAACCTTGGCAGCATCAGCCAGCCTTTGGGTCCACATAGCTTGGTATCCGGCAGCCACAGCCAAAGCATGGGTGTCACTGCCGCCTCTGATTACTTCTACCAACGTCCAAATGTTGGCAAGAGCCAAAACGATCGTAAAAATGGCGATCCAAATTGTGGCATTGGCGGTTTTTCTGGCCGCTCGGTCTTGCGGCTTTTCGTCGGCATGCTTTTTTTCGCGTTCGGTTTTGCGTTGATGAGACATACGCATTTGATAACAGATGAACCGTCTCCAAAGTTTTGGACGCGGCTCCATTCTTGGAGGATCGGATGCGCTGCCTCGACCTGTCTCGCTGTCAGCGTTTGGTTCATCATTCATGATTTTATACCTTCTTTGCCAATACTGTACCACACAAATACACGTTGACAAGCTCTACTTATTGGGGTACAGTAATTGCCATAATGAGATTGAACATGGCACCCTTTATGGAAAACGCGAAGCAAGTGGCAATCATCACCTTTGTTGGCCGTGAGAGTGGCAATCGTACAGGAGTTTAGAGGCCTTGAGCCGACAGAAGAAAACTGGGAAAGCAGGACGGCCGCCACTTCCAAAAGGGACTGCAAAGGCAGAAACCTTGCGCGTCCGAGTTACTCCTGACGAACTACGTTCAATCGAATCTAAGGCTAAGGCAAAGAAACAGTCAGTCTCAGATTGGATACGGAGCACGCTCAATGCCACAGCCTAATTGCTCTGTCCTGTTATTAGGACACTACCAATTACCGGGTAGTGCTGAGCTTTCGTATTAGCTCGGCAAAACGGCGATCTGGGCCCCCAGTCGCACAGGCTTCAGCCTATGGGTTTCTGGTATTCGTTCGCGATGGCAGAATTCAAAGTCCACAGGCCGAGGCCTGTGCCACTACAACTTCCATGGATGGGCAGTTATCGCCCAATTCCGGACAGATGCGCGGAAACACGCTCTGCCAGCAGCCTGGATACGACTCGGGCAATTTGTTCGACGCTGGCCGAACGCAGCTGTGTAATACTCCCGAATCGCTGCAAAAGTTTTTGCGCCGTGCGCGGGCCGATCCCGGGAATATTTTCGAGGCCCGTTTGAATGGTGCGCTTCGAGCGGCGTTGCCGGTGGAAGCTGACGGCGAAGCGGTGCGTCTCATCGCGAATTTGCTGGATCAGGTGAAGGATCGGCGAGTGATGTTCCAGGCGAATGGGCTGGTCTTCCTGACCCAAAACGTAAATGATTTCCTCTTGTTTTGCGATACTTGCGACCGCCTGATTGATGACTTCGAGGTCGTCCAGCGCAGCCGCCGCTGCATGGAGCTGGCCGAGTCCGCCGTCAATGAGGATCAGGCCGGGGAACGGTTTCTTTTCATCCTGCAGGCGCTTGTAGCGGCGCCCGATGATTTCCTTCATGCTGGCGAAATCGTCGTTACCCCATTCGCCGCGCACGATAAATTTTCTGTAATCGGATTTTTTCATCCGGCCGTCTTCCCAAACGACCATGGACGCGACCACGTCGGTCCCTTGCAAATGAGAAATGTCGAAGCTCTCGATGCGTCGCGGCGGTTCGGGCAGGCCGAGGGATTGTTCAAGCGCCTCGACGATGGCCTTCGAGCTGGGTTTCAAAACGCGGAAGCGTTGCTCGAACGAGTGGCGCGCATTTTTCTCCACCAATTCCAGGAACGCGTGCTTGGCACCGCGCTGCGGGACGAGAATTTCGACCCGGTTCCTCGGCGGATCGAGATGCGCTCCGCGCTCGGTCAGGATCTGTTCGAGGACTTCGCGATCCTCGAAGTCCATGGGCACGTGGATGGCGCGCGGCAGGTACGCGGCGTCCAGATAGAGTTGCTTTAGGAGCGAAGACAGGAACTCGGCCGGCTCGAACTCATCGAGGTCTTCCCAGTAAAAATCGCGCTTGTCCACCACGCGGCCGCCGCGCAAGTGAAACAGATTCACGGCCACCAGCGGCGGCTCGGCATGCCAGCCGAGAACATCAATGTCATCGCCTTCGGCGGCGGCGATTTTTTGACGCTCTTCGATTTCCGAGAGCGTATGCAGCAGATCGCGGTACGCGGCAGCCTGCTCGAACCGCTCGGAGTCCGATGCTTCGAGCATGCGCGATTCCAGGCTTTCCATCAGGACGCCGCGCTTGCCTTCCAGAAATAATTTCGTGTCGCGCGCCGCTTCCGCGTATTTCTCATCCGTTGTCAGTCCCGGCACGCACGGTCCGTGGCACCGGCGAATGTAATATTGCAGGCAGGGACGCGCGTGAGCGCGTGTCAGGTCCACATTGCACGATGGAACGCGGAATGTCTTGTGAATGAAATGAACGATCCGGTAAGCCAGGCTGTGAGGGAAAAACGGCCCGAAATAAATCGAGCCATCCTTCGTCAGCCGGCGCGTCACGTACACGCGGGGATATTTTTCAAACGCCGTGTAGCGAATGTAGGGATACGTTTTGTCGTCGCGCAGCAGCACATTGAATTTGGGTTTGTGCCGCTTGATCAAGCTGTTTTCCAGCGCCAGCGCTTCGCGCTCGTTGTCGACGACGATCGTTTCGATGTCGGCGATCTCGCGAACCAGCGACCCGGTCTTGGCATCGACCCAGCGCGATTCCAAAAAATAGGACTTCACGCGATTCCGCAGCGATCGCGATTTGCCGACATACAGAATATTTCCCAGCGCGTCCTTGAACAGGTACACGCCGGCATCGGTCGGCAGCAGGTTCGCTTTTTGTGTGAGTTCCATGGGGGGAGTAGAATGAAAACGTGGGTTGTCCCCGCGTCCCGGGCAACATCCATGATAGCAAATGAATCCTAGTCTGTGCGGAACGTGAGATTGACCAAACCAATCCTCCTCATCCTGTTGCTCCTTGCCGGAGCCGGCTCAATGACCGCGGTGGCCAGCTCCCAGCAAGGCGCCCAGCCAATTAATCCCGATCTGCCACCGCCTCCTCCGCCTCCGGAAGCGCCGCCCACGCCAGTCGATCAGCAAATCGATCCCGACACCCCGCCTCCGCCTCCTTCGGAAGCGGCTGTTGCAGCGGCCAAGCCGGTATTCGATCCGTATCACGCGCAAAAGAGCATTGAGGTCGGCTCCTTCTATTTCAAGCAAGGAAAGTATGACGCGGCGATCGACCGTTTTGAGGACGCTGCCAAATATCAGCCTTCGCTGGCGCTGCCCTGGAGACTGATGGGCGAGGCGTACGAAAAGAAACACGACAATCCCAAGGCCGCCGAGTCATACAAAAGGTATTTGGAACTGTATCCGCGCGCGCCGGATGCGGCAAAGATTACGAAAGAAATTTCGCTGCTGGAAGAAAAAGGCGATAAAGAATCGTCAAAAAGTACTGCGCGTTAGGTCTCCAATGGCACAGCTGAAGCCTGTGCCACTGAAGAGACATACAACGCTATCGCAAATGGTCCAGAAACTTTCTCGCGCGCGCATAATGCGCGTACCGCTTTTCCTCCGCGCGAAATTCGGGCGAATGCGCCTGCAACCCACAAGCCGCCGCGCGCAGCGGGTGTTTCACGTGCAACATTTCATGATAGAGGATGAATTCCACCGCGTAGGACGGCACATCCGGATGATCCAGCCTCCGGTTCATTACAATCTGATTGAGCGACGGATCGAAACATCCAAACTGGGAACGCCAGGGCCGTGCGCTCCATCCAAGACGCGGGCGGGGAAGCTTTCCTGCAAAATATTCCCGATTGAGAGAAGAGAACATCGGCGCGAGATCGTGAGCCGCGCCATTGGGCCGATGATCGATGCGGCGCGCGCGTTTCAGTCGCACTCGAGCTATGTGCCGCCGCGTCGAGTGAGCCAGCGCATACTGGCGATAGAGATCGCGCAAATCCGCGGGGACGCGCCTCCGGTACATCTGACCGAGAAGGATGGCCGCCGCAGCTTCAACGATCGGCACAGGAGCGTCCCGCAAAATATCGGAAAGCCGAACGCGCGCGACATCGTCCCGCAAGCGCATGGTGTGCGAGAGATTGGCGTAAGGATAGAGTTCGACCACAAAATTCGGCGGCCTTCCCTGGCATCCCAGACGCGTGAAAATGCGCTGAAATATCCTGTCGCCCCCTGGAAACGTGGACGGCTCGGGCCGCTTTTCCTGGAACAATTCAAATTGAATCACTGTGGATTTCTTCGCACGGGCGGAGGCGCCATTTCTTTCGCCGCTTTTTCGACATCTTTGGCCGCATCCTGCGTCGCCTCGATGGCATCGTCAAGGTTATCCTTGTACGTATCTTTCTCCGGACCCTTTTCCGCGAGTTCCTGAAGGTACGCCAGGAATCCCTTGATCTGCCCCTGCAACGCCTTCACGCCGTCGCGAATGTCCTCCTGTTTTTCGATGCCGATATCGAGAAGGTCCGCGGCATCGTCAATGCATCCGGTATACCCGTTGATCAGGCTGTTGAGGCGCTCGGTGCGTTTGTCGTCCGCGGGATCGAGATGGGCAAATTCGTACTGAAGTTTTTTAATTCGGTCCGACGCGAATACCGTATAGAGCACGATGCGCGGACCCGTCATCCCCGCATCTCGAATTTTATCCGCTTCTCCGCTGCTCAGATATTCCTTCTTCAGTTGGGAAGCGGAGGCTTTGCAAGGCGCCGCGCTTTGAATTGCAAATAAAAGTAACAGCGCGCGGGCGGTGGCCGTTGTTCGCATCGAGCACCTCACGGATTTGCCCTTTTCGAATTTTGATCCGGCCGCCTCGGGAAAAGCGCATCGATCAGATCGTTTTGTTCCCTCGCCAGGTCGTCGCGCACCACCCGGAAAAATGGCCTCTTCTCCACGGAAAGCGTGAGAATTAAATCGTCGATGTGGCGTACGGTTTCCCGAAGGCTGATTTGGAGTTCCTTGAAACCCGAGGGTTTCCGTTCCGCATCGACGCCTGTCGCCTTAAGTCCGTAGGTCGTATCGTGGACTTCGTCGCGATATTGCTCGAGCGTGTGCAGGGAAGATTCTTCTTCGCCGGAAACCAGTTGCTTCCTCGCCAGTTCCACCTGCAGGTCGCCGAACTTCGCCAGAAGTTTCGCCCGGCGAACCGGGTCGGCCTCGTTTTTGTACTGTGCCAGGGCCGCTTCCAGGCGGTCCTGCGCCGCAAGCGAGGCGCAGAGGCAAAGCATCGTCAAGAGGGCGGCGATCGAAAAGTTTTTCATGGCCTCGAAATCACCCTGTCACTTTTTCCGCAGCTTCGGGTCCAGTTTGAGTTCTTTCTCCAGGGCGGCTTTCCGGTGGCGCGCCTCGATATCCTGATTGGCATGTTGCTCGTTGTCCATGTCCAGAAATTTCTGGTACGCCTCAATCGCGTCGACTACCCGGGAAAGTTTATCGTAACAGATGGCGCGAATAAACCAGGACCCGGCTGCCGGCGGCTCCAGCTTTGCCAGATTGTCCATGGCCTCCAGCGCGGACGGATAATCCTCATTCAAAAAAAGGGCATTGGTCAAATCCCGCAACACCACGGCGTCCTGCGGATTTTGCGCGTACACGGACCGAAGTATCTTGACCGCAGCGGCATAATCTTTCAGTTCGATGTCTGCATGTCCCAGCCAAGCCGAAGCTTCCAGATCTTTTGGGGAGGCGACGAGCGCCTGCGCGAGCGTCTCACGGGCCTCTTTCCATTTTTTCTGCCGGATATAAATCTCGCCGCGCATTTTCATTAAATCCGCGGGCGAGGCCGCTCCACCATCGGAGCGTTCGAGTTCGGCAAGCGCATCGTCGTAGCGATCCAGATTGAGCAGCGCCGAAGCGCGGTCAAAATGCGCGGCAGCATCGCCGGGTTTCAGTTTCAAGTACTCGGCCAGCGCGTCGCTTGCGGCATCGTATTTCTTTTGTGCGAGCAGGGAATTGGCGAGTCCCAGCCGGGCGGCAACCGAATCTCCCCGCAGGGCCACCGCCTGTTGAAATTGTCCCTCCGCTCCCGCCGCATCGCGCGTCTGGATCAGGGCGCGACCCAGCGAGAAATGCGCCTCATAATCGTTGGGGGAGAGGGCCAGCGAACCGCGATATTGTTCGATAGCTTCGGGAAACTTGCCGGCATGTTCCAGTGCAAGCCCGGCCAGAAATCGCGGCCGGCTTTCGGTCGGTTGCAATTCCACGACGTGGCGAAACGCATCGGCAGCGGCCGACGGATCGCTTTCCATCAACACCAGACCGAGATTCAGATACGCGGCCGCCATTTTCGGGTCCAGCGCCACCGCGCGGGAGTATTCGGCCCTGGCCTCTTCCACGCGCTTCAATCCCGTGTACGCGTACGCGAGCTGAAAATGCGCGTAGGGAATGTCGGGGCGCTCCGCGATGTATTTTTGAAGCGGCTCAATCGCCGCGGCAAAATCCATTTTGTTGATGTCGTCCTTCGCCTCTACGAGAAGCGGCTGAAGCGGATCTTCTTTTTCCCGTGGGGAAGATTTCGCGGACGGCTTGTGCTGCGTTTGCGCGGCAACCGCCGGTCCTCCAAATGAGAGCAGGAACATCGTCAGGCATACCCGCGCCCATTTCCCGTTGCGATGCGCGGCGATTTTCATTTTAAGGGCTTGATGACCGGGATCGCGTTCTTTCCGCCGTTACTGTGGCCGGTATGCCCGTTGTCCCCCGGGGGACGAAGCGCGCGCGCCAGATATTTCCCCGTGTGCGAATGCGAATTGCGCGCCACCTGTTCCGGCGTCCCCGTCGCCACCAGCCGGCCGCCGCGCTCGCCGCCTTCGGGCCCGAGATCGATAATCCAGTCGGCCGATTTCATGATGTCGAGATTGTGCTCGATCACCAGAATCGAAGCCCCGCTGTCGATCAGCTTGCGAAACGCCGTGAGCAGTTTTTGAATATCGTCGAAATGCAGCCCGGTCGTGGGTTCGTCGAAGATGTACAAGACGCCCTCGTTTGCCTGGGTGGTGAGATGCGCGGCAAGCTTCAGGCGTTGCGCTTCGCCTCCGGAAAGTGTGGTCGCGGATTGCCCCAGCCGCAGGTAACCGAGGCCCACTTCATCGAGGATTCTAAGCTTGGATGTAATTTTCGTGACGCCGGCGAAAAACACCAGGGCCTCGCGAACCGTCAGCTGCAGAACTTCATGCACATTTTTTTCGCGGTAGCGCACTTCGAGGACTCCGCTCTTGAACCGGGTGCCGCGGCATTCCTCGCAAATTAATTCCACATCCGCAAGAAACTGCATTTCCACAGTGACGATTCCCTCGCCCTGGCACGCCTCGCAGCGGCCTCCCGGAATATTGAAGGAAAAATGTCCGGCCGTGTAACCGCGTTTTCGCGCCTCCGGCGTCGAGGCGAAGACTTCGCGAATCGCGTCAAACGCTTTCAAATACGTGGAAGGATTCGACCGCGGCGTGCGTCCGATCGGCGACTGATCCACCATGATCACGCTTTCAATCCATTGGGCGCCCTCGATGCGGTCGCACAATTCCTTGAACGGAGTTCCCGCGCGTTTCGCCTCGAGCGCCTTGTAAATCACGTCGTGCACAAGCGTCGATTTGCCCGAGCCGGAAACTCCCGTCACGGCCACGAGCAGACGGAGCGGTATCATCAGATCGATATTCTGCAGATTGTTCGCGTGAGCCCCGAAAATGCGAAGAAATTTCCAGGCCGGCTTGTGCCGCATCGCGGGGACGGGAATTCGCAACTCGCCGTTCAAGTAACGCGCGGTGAGCGATTCGTGGCTTTTCAAAAGATCCTCGCGGGGCCCTGCAAAAAGCAGTTTTCCCCCGTGCTCGCCCGCTCCGGGGCCAAGATCGATCACATAATCAGCCGCGGCAATGGTGTCCGGATCGTGCTCGACCACCAGAATTGTATTGCCCAGGTCGCGCAAGCCTTTCAGGATGTCAATCAGACGATGCGTGTCGCGCGGATGCAGGCCGATCGAGGGTTCGTCCAGCACATAGAGAGCGCCGACCAGATGCGATCCCAGCGACGTCGCCAGTTGAATACGCTGCGCCTCGCCCCCGGAAAGAGTGGAGGCCAGACGGTCGAGCGACAAATATTCCAGGCCCACTTCGTCGAGAAACAGGAGGCGCTGGCGAATTTCTTCGAGAATTTTATCTGCGATGGCGGCCTGCTCGGCGCTCAATTCGAGAGTGTCCATATAGGTTCGCGCCTGGGAAACCGTCATTGCGCACACTTCCGTGATGGATTTTCCGGAGACGCGGACCGCGCGCGCTTCCTCGCGCAAGCGTGCCCCGTGACATTCGGGGCAGAGCGCATAGCCTCGATACCGGCTCAGAAAAACGCGGACGTGGAGTTTGTATTTCTTTCGTTCGAGCCATTGAAAAAATCCATTCACACCGTTGTAATCGGATTTTGGATCGCCTTCGACGATCAGATTCTGTTGCGCCGCGGTCAGGCTCCGGAATGGAGCATCCAGGGGGATCTGATTTGCTCGCGCAAATTGTTTCATCTCGATCAGCAATGCGCGGTAGCGCGGCTTTGTCCACGGAACGATTGCGCCATCGTTCAGCGATTTGCTCCTGTCGGGGATCACCAGATTGATGTCGAAATCGACCGTATTCCCAAATCCCTGGCAGCGCGGGCACGCCCCGTAGGGACTGTTGAACGAAAACAGGCGCGGTTCCGGCTCCTGGTACAACGTTCCGCATGTTTTGCACTCGAAACGCTCATTGAACACCATGCGACCAGCCGAGCCGCCGCTGGCGTCGCCTTTAACATCGGGCACAAATTCGAGGATCGCTTCTCCGCGTCCTTCGCGATAACAAATTTCCACGGAATCCACCAGCCTCGACCGCATCTCGGGTCCGACCACGAGGCGATCCACGACCACGTAAACGGGTTTTGAGAAATCGATATCCAGCAATGTTTCAGGCGAGGAAAATTCGTGCATGCTGCCCGCTTGATACAGCCTCTGAAACCCGCGCCGTTGCAGACCGGCGAGCGCGAGCCGAATCGTTTCCGCGGACGGTTTTGCCGTTTTTTTTGCGGCGCTCTTGCGCGGCGATGCGTTTGCCGGAGCGGGAGGGGTCAGATCAAGTGTGTAGAGCACATAGAATCGCCGCCCCTCGGGCAACGCCAGCACGCGCGCCGCAATTTCGTCCATCGTGTCCTTGCGGACTTCGCTGCCGTCCTTGGTGCAGTAGGTTCGTCCCGCACGCGCAAACAGCAACCGCAGATAATCGTAAATTTCTGTCGCGGTTGCGACGGTCGAGCGCGGATTGCGCGTTGAATTTTTCTGCTTGATGGCGATCGCAGGAGCGATCCCGGTGATTTCGTCCACCTCCGGTTTCTCGATGCGCTCAAGAAATTGCCGCGCATACGCTGAAAGCGATTCGATGTACCGTCGCTGCCCCTCGGCGTAAATGGTGTCAAACGCAAGGCTCGATTTCCCCGAGCCGGAAACTCCCGTCACCAACGTGATCTGATTGTGGGGAATATCGAAACTGATGTTCTTCAGGTTGTGAACGCGCGCGCCGCGCACACGAATCGCTTCCTGCTCGGCCGCGGCCGCCGTCGCGCCGCCGATTGCCTGTTCTGTGGCCCCGTTTTCGTTTCTGGGCACGCGACCCCGTTCCCAGCGTCTTCAGTGACGCCTGTCTAAACTTCTTATTATACGGGGTTGCGGCAGCGTGGGCAATTGGGGCTCTGCGGGTTTGGTTCTACGGGTGACTAGGTGTTCGTCGTACAGACTTTAGTTTGGCCTTTTTTCAAACCTCCAGCAAAATTCAAAACCCACTGGCTGAAGCCCGTGCTGCCGAGGGGACTCGCGAAAACGGAAACTTAGAAACTACCTGCAGGCTTGATCGCCGGCGCCCGGCCCTATTTCATCGTGGTATTGGCAAGATCGATTTCAAAAAAGAATAAAGCCTGATTGCCCGGCATAAAAGAGAGGTCGGGAATATAGAGATGAGATTGGTGGATGGCGTCAAAATCGTGATTCAAGTCAAAGAAAAGGTATCCGTGGGTGGTGGCATGGGGAGGCAAAACGTCGGTGTCCAGCGCAACCGAGTGCAGAGTTGTTACCATTTCGTTGTAGGCCTTGCCTTTTCCCGTGCTTGTTGCAGACCCTGGAAACGGAAACGGGCGCCGATTTTTGGGATTGGCATTTGCAGTAAGGAGCACGCGATCGGCCACGTCCTCGGCTGCCAACGGCTCCAGGCGCTGGCGGTCCACGCCGGGCGGCGAAATGATCAGGCGGATCGTTTCGAGGTTCAGTCGAATCGGCTTGTCATTTTCGTTCTTGAAATAGACGTCGATAGCGACAATGCCGGACTCATAGGGGTTCTTTTTCGGAAAAGTGATTTTATAACGTGCGACGGAAAGGAGCGGGTCGGCGGCAATGACAAGATTTTGATGCGTATCCTGCGCCGGAAGTTTGACAGGTTCGGTCTGTGCGGCTTGGGAAAACGCGCCGAGAGGCAACAGCAGGAAGGCGATCAGCAATCGTATGGTCATGTGCAGTTTGGTCTGATGCGCATTTATGGCTGTGGGTTCCCCACAATAGGTATCCCCGGAGTGCCGCCGCGCCTATAATATCCGTTTTGTTGGTTTGTGTGCGCCATATCTGCAATTGGGGCCGTGGCACAGACACTCTTGCCCGTGTGATTTTTGCCCTGGATGCCATTGCAAAAAACGCACAGGCAATCGTGCCTGTGCTGCTGGAACGCGCATTCGAATCAAAGCGCCAATTTCTAATATGAATATTTTTCGAGGCCAATGACCGTGTATTTGATCTACAGTTTGCTGACGGCCGCGGGCATGATCCTGCTTTCTCCGTATTTTTTGCTGCGCGCGATGGTGCGCGGCAAGGGACTGGACAATCTCCCGGAGCGCCTCGGATGGAGGTTTCCCGCGGAATTGCAGGCCAGCGGCAAGATGGGCGACTCGATCTGGATCCACGCCGTGTCCGTAGGCGAAGTTCTCGCCGCCATTCCCCTTGCGAAACAGATCAAGCAGCGCTACCCGCAGCGGAGACTCATCGTCTCCACGACGACGACGACCGGGCAAAAACTGGCGCGCGAAAGAATGCAATTTGCCGATGGGATATTTTATTTTCCCTTGGACTGGGTGGGTCCCGTACGCCGTGCTCTCAAAGCAACTCGGGCTTCCCTTGTGATCGTTGTGGAGACCGAAATCTGGCCTAACTTTCTGCATGAATGCCGCCGCGCGGGCCTGCCTGTGATCTTCGTCAATGGCCGGCTGTCGGAAAGATCTTTTCGAGGATTCCAGCGCGCGCTGTTTTTTTCGGACGGTTTGCTGCGGCGTTTTCTCCGGAGCATCTTAAACGATGCGGCGCTATACCTGATGCAAGGCGAAGGGGACGCATCGCGATTGCTGGCGCTCGGCGCACCCAGAGAACGAGTCGTGGTCACGGGCAACCTGAAATATGATTTAGGAGAGCCTGCGATAAGCGCGTTTTCGGTGTGGCTGGAAACTGAGCTTGCGAAACATAAATGGAAACCCGTATTGGTTGCGGGCAGCGTGATGGAGAATGAAGAGGCGGCTGTCTTGCGCGCATTCGAGGATGTCGAGCGGGATTTTCCCGCAGCGCTTCTGATTCTCGCTCCACGGAAGCCCGAGCAATTCGACAACGCCGCGGCGATCGTCGCACAATCGGGACGATTTCTGGTGCGGCGGCGAGACGTCACGCTCAATGGAACCGGCGGAACAAAGTGGAGGGAAAGCGGGAATGTGCTTTTGCTCGACAGTTTGGGCGAACTCGCGGGTATCTATCGGCTTGCCGATGTCACATTTGTCGGCGGGTCGCTGGTTCCTAACGGTGGCCATAATATCCTGGAGCCGGCGGCGTTCGGGAAAGTTCCAATTCACGGTCCATCCATGCAAAATTTTCGGGAGATGGCGGCAACGTTTCTTGACGCCGGAGCCTCTATTTGCGTGAACTCGGGGGAGGAGTTGGGCGCTGCCTGGCGCAAGTTGGCCGGCGATCCGGAGCACGCTGCGCGCATGGGCGCCGCCGCTCGCGAGGTCGTGGACCGAAATCGCGGCGCGACGCAGCGCGTGCTCGCGCGAATTGCAGGGGTGATCGACTCATCGGCAGGAAAATCGTGAATCGGCCTTCCGGCTGGCTTCGTTTGCTCTGGCCCCTTTCGAGGCTATATTCGGCGGTTGCCAGAGCGCGCGTCTGGTGCTACGCGCGCGGCATCTTCCGCGCCCGTCAATTGCCGGGCACGGTGATCAGCGTAGGAAATCTCACTGTTGGCGGGACCGGAAAAACTCCAATGGTTTTGTGGATTGCGGAGCGTCTGGCCGAGGAAGGGAAGCACGCGGCAATTTTAACACGCGGCTATCGCGGCATTTCCGATGCAAGCATGCAAGGGGTTCCGCAGAGCGATGAAGTCGCGTTGTTGCGTGAGCGGCTCGCGGGAAAAGTACAGATGGGAGTCGGACCGGATCGCTTCAAGAATGGCGAGGTCCTGGCACGACACGGAACGGACTGGTTCGTTCTCGACGACGGCTTTCAGCATCTAAAACTTTCGCGCGACGCCGATGTGGTTCTGATCGATGCGACCGATCCCTTCGGCGCCGGAATGACGTTGCCAGCCGGTCGGCTGCGCGAGCCGGTTTCTGCCCTGCGTCGCGCGGATCTTGTCGTGATTACGCGTAGCATTCAAAATCCCGTTCCCGCGATCGAAGGGATGGTGCGGCGGTATACGAAGTGCCCGATTTTTTACGCAGCAACTAAATTGGAAAGCGTGCTACGCCTCCCACAGCTTGCCGCGGAGTTGCCCCCGGGGGATATCCGGAGCATGCGATTCATGGCGTTCTGCGGGATTGGAAATCCCGGCGCTTTCCTTGAGGATCTGCGCGCATGGGAAATTCAGGTCGCCGGAATGAGAAGTTTTGCCGATCATCATGTCTACGCGCAGCAGGAAATTAAGGATCTGGAACATGAGGCAGCCGTCGCCGGAGCCGATGCCTTGCTCTGCACGGAAAAAGACGTCTGGAATCTGCGAAACGTCCAATTCGCCGGCATTCCGGTTTATTGCTGCCGCATTTCGGTCCAACTGCCGGAAACATTTCGGGAATCGCTTTCGGAAGCGATTGCCCGAAAGCGGGCGGGTCGCGCGCGATGAAAATTCTGGTGCGGGCGCCGAACTGGGTGGGCGACGCGGTGATGTCGATCCCCGCGCTCGAAGCAATCCGGCGATATCATTCCGGCGGCGAAATTTCGATTTTGGCGCGTCCCGCGGTCGCGGAGCTGTTTTACGAGCAACCGTTTGCGAACCGAATTCTTAAATACGATCGTGGCGGACAACATCGAGGCTGGCTGGGCCGGGAAAAACTCATCCGCCAACTCAACGGCGAAAAGTTCGATCTGGCTATCCTGCTGCAAAACGCGTTTGAGGCTGCGTGGCTCTCGTGGCGGGCCGGCATTCCCAGACGTGTGGGTTACGCGCGTGACGCGCGGGGATTGCTGCTGACCGAAGCGATTGCTTTACCGCAAGGGGGAGAGATTCCGCGTCACGAATCGCAATACTATCTGGAATTGATCCGGAGGGCGGGGTGGGCCGAATCCGGCGGGGAAATAGCGACGATCCGCTTGAACGTTTCGGATGCGGCGCGAGACGCGGCGGAATCCGCGCTACGAAAAGCGGGTGCGAAACCCCGCGCCTGGCGCTGTGCGATTGCTCCGGGAGCCTCATACGGTGCGGCAAAGTGCTGGCCCGCGGAGCGTTTTGCAACTCTCGCGGACCGTTTGATTTCGGAATGCGACGCCGATGTGATATTTTTTGGTACAGTAGGCGAAAAAGAAATTGCCGCGCGAATTCACTCGGCCATGAAATCCCGTGCGATTTGGATGGTGGGGGAAACGTCCATGCGGGATCTTGCGGCGCTGTTTTCCGCATGCTCGGCGTTTATTGGAAATGATTCCGGAGCCATGCACGTAGCCGCTGCCGCAGGGCTTCCTGTGATTGGAATTTTTGGTTCCACGGACCCGGAGGGGACTGCTCCCGTGACGCAACAATTTACCTTGATTCAGGAGAAAGCTTCCTGCAGCCCGTGTTTTTTGAGGCGATGTCCGGTGGACCATCGCTGCATGACGAAGATTGCCGCCGACTCTGTCTTTTCGGCCGCCGCCCGAATCGCGGGCGGGTCCGACGCCTTGCACTCCCGGAGGGCTGAGAATGCCTGAGACGGATTTGTTGCGTCGCGCAGTTTTTCTCGACCGCGACGGCACGATTTGCGAGGAAATGGGTTATGTCAATCACGTCGATCGCCTTCAGGTTTTTCCGTACGCTGCCGCGGCGATCCGCCAACTGAATCAGGCCGATATTCCCGTCATCGTCATAACAAATCAATCCGGGGTTGCGCGAAATATTTTTCCCGAGTCTCTCGTCCATCAGGTTCACAAAAAGATGATTTCGGAGCTGGCCGCCGCGGGCGCCTGGATTGACGCGGTGTATTTTTGTCCGCACAAAACGGAAGACGCCTGCGAATGCCGCAAACCAAATCCGGGGATGCTCGAGCTGGCGGCCCGTGAACACGGCCTGGACCTCAAGAATTCCTGGGTGGTCGGCGACCGTTATGCCGACCTTGAATTGGCGCACGCGGTGGGCGGCCGCGGCATTCTGGTAATGACGGGATACGGCCGTGGCGAATACGATC
>Ga0265331_10000979_pt1 | contig 22582 bp, 26 predicted proteins | sample 41923metaG_FD_202088 | JGI IMG/M metagenome (GOLD analysis project Ga0265331, IMG submission 202088) | Rhizosphere microbial communities from Carex aquatilis grown in University of Washington, Seatle, WA, United States - 4-19-23 metaG | ecosystem: Host-associated > Plants > Roots > Rhizosphere... | reverse complement strand
AAAATGCTTGGTGCCCGTTCGAGGCTTCCCGCCACCAGAAACCCGCTCAGGGCAAAAAACATCGGCAGGATGAGGGAGGGTATGGCGCGGAAGATCGAGCTGTTCAAAATATCATTCTGAACGCCGAGGCCATAACTGATCAAAACCGTGTGCCAAACCAGAACTTCGATTGCCAGAAACAAACGCAGATAATCAAAGCCCGACGGATGCCCGCTTGTTGCCGCCATGCGCGATGCAAAATTCATGGATGGTGCAGGACGTTGTGGCGCGTTCATGGGGGATAGACACTTTCGAATGATCACAACAGCTAGGCCCATACTGTGCCGGTGGAGTCATAAAGTTTTATGTTTTTCAAAGATAGTCCGAAAATCACCGCCTATTTCCCGATGCAGAAATCGCGGAAAATAATGTCCAGCAAATCCTCCACCCCGACATGCCCCGTAATCCGGCCAAGGGAACGCATGGCGAGGCGTAAATCCTCCGCCCGTAATTCACTTTGCATGGCATTCAGCGCGTGCTGCAAATAGGTGCGGCATTCTTCCAACGCTTCGCGGTGCCGTGCGCGGGTGAGGGACGGCGCGTTGCCGATGACCCCGAACCGCGCCGCGATTTTCCGCGTAAGCTCCGCCAAAAGCTCCGGCAACCCCTCGCCTGTCAAAGCGGAAACGAACAAGGGTTGGTTCCTCCCCCCTGGAGGGGGAGGAAGCGAAAACTTGGACTTACGCAGTAAGTCCTTAGTTTTCGCAGGTGAGGGGGTATGGTCACCACCGCTCACCCCCTCACCAACAAAAACTAAGGGCTTGCTATCGCAAGCCCAAGTTTTTGTATCCTCCCCCTCCGGGGGGGAGGAGTCATGAGGTGCTTTTTGTCCCTCAATCCTATCCACCTTATTCACCACCACCACCGCGCTGTCATCCATCAACCGCTGCGTCGCCTCATCCATCACTGGCCAGCTTGTTCCATCGAACACCAGCAATTTCATATCCGCTTGCTCCGCCCGTTCCAAGGCGCGGCCGATGCCGATTTTCTCGATAGCATCCGCGCTTTCGCGCAAACCGGCGGTGTCGGCGATCATCACCGGATAGCCGCCGAGATCAAGATGCACTTCGATCACATCGCGCGTGGTGCCGGCGGTGGAGGAGACAATCGCCGCATCGCGCCGCGCCAGCGCGTTGAGCAAACTGGATTTCCCCGCATTCGGCGCGCCGAGAATGGCGATGGACAAACCATCCCGCAAACGTTCGCCGCGATGATTGTCATCCAGATGCGCGCCGATCTCTTTTTCCAAATCGCGCAAATCGCGCAAAGGCTGTTCAGCGATATCCGGCGGTAATTCTTCATCCGCGAAATCAATCGCTGCTTCCATCACTGCCAGAATCCGCGCCAGCTTGCCGCGCCAGCCGGTGTATAAATTCCCGAGGCTTCCCTCCATCTGCCGCAAAGCCTGCCGCCGCTGCGCTTCGGTTTCGGCATGGACGAGGTCGGCGATGGCTTCGGCTTCCGTCAGATCCATTCGCCCGTTTTCAAACGCGCGGCGCGTGAATTCGCCCGCTTCCGCCAGCCGGAAATGCGGCAGGGAGCCGAGAGCCTCCGCCACGCTCTGCGTCACCGCGCGTCCGCCATGGGTGTGCAGCTCCACCACATCTTCGCCGGTAAAACTATGCGGCGCGGGAAAAGACAGAACCAGCGCGTGATCGATGACATCGCCGGTCGCGGGATGATGCAAGGCGCGCAGCACGGCTTGGCGCGGTGCTGGCAGGGGATGTTTGGGGCAAAGCCGCGTCAAAGCTTCCCGCGCTGCCGTGCCGGACACGCGAAAAACCGCAACCCCCGCCCGTCCCGCCGCGGTCGCCAGCGCGTAAATCGTGTCAGTCGGTAAAGCGGCGCGAGGTGGCACAGTCATCCCATCAATAAAATCAAGGCATTTGCAACAAGGTTGCCGAATTCTTAATTCTACCCGCCCAACAAAAATTTGCCACATCTGTTTACAGATTAACCAATGTTTAGGGCTAATACCGTAGGATTTAGATTAAAGGTTGAATCATTTTTTAGGTGTTCATAACAATGCCCATTACCATCGACGATCTTCCTTATGAAACATATTTACCGAGCGGCAAAGTTCGCTGGGGATTGGATACACGCATGGACGACATAGGCAATGTCACCATTACGGCGATCCACATAGCCGATAAACGTGGTGTCCGACACACCATCAGCCTTGCCGGTGAGATGATCAATTTGAACCAAGAGGAACGCGAATTGATCAGCACAATTCATTTGGATGGCGAGGACGTCTATGTCACACGGGCCTAACAATGATCAATTGGTACATGTTCCTCCGGCTAATGCCCTTCCGGCTGACGAGGCACAACTTGTCATCAAACTAGTCTCGGGACTTTCACCAACGCAAGTTGCGCAAGGACTGAGGCAGAAAACGCCAGATGCCAAAAATATCGAAGAGGCAGCCGCGGGCTTTGTTCATGCTATACGTAGGAAGGCGATGGAGCAGGGTATAACACCCCCCTCTCAAGCTAACCCCAATCCCCGCCATCATGCCGGACACCGACCACAAAACCACCGGCATACGCTTGGTGGCTTTGGCATCCCCGATCATCCGGTCGTCAGCCAAGGCGGACCTGTCCATGAAGATGAACATCAATATGCACAGGCGCAATCGGCCAAGGCTGCACCCCTAACCCAATCGCCTCAAACAGAAGTCCGCACGCGTTTTGCCAAACTTGGCATGCAGCACGCCTAAACTTTGTGCTCTTTCAATTCCACCGCCCCATCGTTTCCACATACATCGCGCCGTAACGGATGGCGGCGATGCGTTCTTCGTCTTGATGGCGTAGATGTTGGATGATATCGGCCTCGCACGTGATCTGCACCTGACCGAGCGCCGTGATGGCCATATGCGCGACTTTGCTTTCCAAGGCTTCGCGGTGCAACCAGTCGCCGATCTGCATGATGAAATGCGCGGCTTGTTCGCGGCGGAGTTCGGTTTCGCGTTGGCGTGGCATCGGCTCGCCGTCAATCGGCTGGAGTTCGATGAAATAACGGCCCTTTTCACGTCGTGTTTGGTTGGTCATAAAACCTCAACCTGCCTATGGTCCGTAAAATGATTTTTGCGCTTTACTGCTTAAGATAGTTTTAATGCGCGATTGGTTGCGTTACCCTGTTGCCAAACTGCCATAGCTTTTGAATGCAGATCCGTAACGTGATGTTTAGGTCGTTAGAGAAACCCCTCGCCCCCGCGAGGGGGAGAGGAAGAAAAAACTTGGGCTTACGTAGTAAGCCCTTAGTTTTTTCAGGTGAGGGGGAATCGTCGGCTCTTACGTGCCCCATTTTCCATTTCGCGGTTTTGTGCCGTTCCGGAGTTACCATGCAACCACCACGCAAACACCCACGCCCCCGTAAAACCATCACCGTCCCCACCGCGGAACGGTTGCAGAATATCGCCCTGTTCTATCTCAGCCGCTACGCCGCGTCGGAAGCATCCTTGCGCCGCGTCTTGCACAACCGCATGCGCCGCGCCGCACTGGCGCATCCTGATTTCGCCGCCGATCACGAACGCCAAGCCGCGTTGCGCGAGGCTATCGAGAAAATCATCGAAACGCACAAACGCACCGGCGCGGTGAATGACGAAACCTATGCTGCTATGAAAGTCGCTGGCCTCCGCCGCTCCGGTCGATCCTCCCGCTTTATCCAACAGAAATTGGCGGTCAAGGGCATCAAGGCTGACCTGACCGCCCACAGCCTTCGAACCTATGATCGCGACGAAGCCGACATTGACGAAGACCAAGACGACCCCGAAGCCGCCGAACTCAAAGCCGCCCGCGCCTTCGCGAAACGCAAAAAGCTTGGTCAATGGCGGGTGGAAAGAGGATCAACAGAAGACAATGAAGGTGAAACACCGACTGACCCATCAAGAGACACAGATGAACCACCTAACAGAACATTCTCACGGAAAAATCGTCTGGATTCCAGTTCTCGCCAGACTAACCCCCACGGGGCAACCCGCACCCAAAAAGACTTCGCCACCCTCGCCCGCGCCGGCTTCAGCGCGAACGTGATACGCAAGGTGTTGAATGCATCGATCGATGAATGACCTTGAGGGTAAAGTTTTACACCATCTTAAAAAGTCGCAAACTGCGGCGCACCACTAACCCTAGTAAAGATGGGTAATGGTGATGGCTTCTCCGATGCCGCTGCTTCTGTCGACGGTTGGGGTGTCACGACGGGTGTCGTCAGTGCGCCTCTAGCCCCAGATGCCGGTCTACCTGATGCTGCTGTTGGCACAGCAGGGGCATCTGCAGCCGGTACAGAATAAATCGTGTCATCAGGTTTTTGCACCCCTGCTTTTGTGAGAGCTGTTTTTCTGTCAGCGTCCTTCATTTGGAAAAGCATCTGGGAGTCTTCTGGTGTGACCGCGGCCCCTAAAGAAACTCTGGCTGAACGTGCTAGAGCCACGTCTTTACCCCCTGTTCCGCCATCACCGACAGTGATGTTCACATGGCTCAGATTAGGAAATTGTTTCCCAATTTGTTCCTTCACCATAGCGGCAACTTTTTGAGCGCGGGCGAGGCTTAGTTTTGCGTTGAGTTTCGGATTGCCTTCCTCGGAATGATAGCCAAGAACGACGAGTGCTTTGCCGTCTTTAGCGGCTGCTTCAATTTCTGGCTTATGCATCGCTACGAACTCTTCGGCATAAGCAGCAAGGGCTGCTTTTTGTTCTTCAGTGGCGATAGTGGATGAGCCTTTCTTGAATAAAACTTCGCCGCGTGTTCGCGCGATCTTTACGTTATCATCTGCCGCTACTTCTCCTTTATGATCATCGGATTGTCCAGCAGGAGCTGCGTCCTGAGACGCTTTAGGTTGAGCCGCATTGGTGGGAAGCGGGACATCCGGATGCGCTGCACGAAAATCGGTCATTGCTTTATCGACGGCCGCTTTATCTGTTGGCGAAAGTTTATTCGACGATACAGGAATTCCGCCCGGATTATCACTCAGCGTATAGGCCATGGAACCATCCGGTTGGGTGGTGCCCACAATCTGACGACCCTCTGCCTCAACCCTTAATGTTTGGATATATGGTGTACCTGCTCCATAGGCGTCTTCGACATCGGCATCGTAACCATCGGCTTTATAGTTTCCCGCCCCCGTAACCGATAAATCTTTCGCATTTTCACGCGTTTCGCTTTTCGCGGTATCAGCCATCTCTCTCTCCATCCATCCAAGCCCGACTTTATTAATGGCAGCGGGCATTGCCGAAATCTCTCAATTCTTTCTAAGCCGACTTTACCACACATCTGATGAAAATAAAAATAGCATAGGATGGTAAATCGGCTATTAATTCCCGACAATTTATTACAATTTTTCGGCAAGGGAGGATCTGGTTTAATTTGGGTTGGTGGCGGTCAGTAATTATATTGCTGTGCAACATGCAAATATCACATAAAATTACCCGCGCCTGCGTAACGAAATATTCTGTTGTGGATCAATAAACATCATAAATATCAAAAGGAAAGCATGGTTTATCCACGGCCTTATCCCCCGAAACGCGGCAAAAACCCAGTAAATGCCTATTTTTGCGGTTGACAGGTCGGGGGTTTAGGGACACCTTTCGCGAGTTATGGGATTGTTAACCCCGATATGAGACTAGGGCTTGTGTATTTCCGCCGATCCACGCGGCGCGACATAACGGCACTGAAGATACAAAACGATAGGCACGACTTGCTGAAAACACGTCTTTCATCCGCCCGCATCGCTTCGTTGCGCGGGTCATCGCTAACGCCGCTGGCGTTGCTGGCGCTGCTTGCCATGGGTTTTGGCGCGGCGGGGCATCGTGGCCATGCGCCGGTGGCGGAAGCTGCGTCGCCGTCGGCGTTGCAGCAATTACGCACCATTGCTGGGTCCAATATGCCCGAACTGGCGAAGGCCGGAGCCGCCGCCGATGCCGTCATCAACGCCGCCCCCGTCGCCGTGACGCGCGAAGCGGAACTGGACGACGGCCAGACTTTTGCCGAATTCCTGAGTGATCAGGGCGTTGCCGATAATGAAGCGTCGGCGGCCATGAACGCGCTGGCCAAAGCCTATGACCTACGCCGCCTGCGTGCCGGACAGGATGTCACCCTGACTTTCCAACAAAGCAACGCCAAGGAAAGCCTGACCGCGGCCACCTTCCAGCCGGAAGATACCAAGGAAATCACCCTGACCCGTGCCGTCGATGGCAGTTTCACGGCGCATGTGAACATGATCCCCGTCACGCGCCACCGTATGGCGGGCGCGGGCGAGATCCGCACCAATTTGTATGAAGCCGGCAGCCGCGCGGGCGTGTCCCATGCCCTGATGGCCTCCCTGATCCGCATTTATTCGCACAGCCTCGACTTCCAGCGCGACATCCATCCGGGCGACAAGTTTGAAGTCCTGTATGACCAATCCACCACCGCCAAAGGCAAAGCGGTCGGCGATAGCACCATCGTTTACGCGCAATTGACAATCGCCGGTAAACCCCATGCCCTGTATCGCGTCACCTTCAGCGATGGCACCGCCGATTATTTCGACGAACGTGGCCAGAGCCTGCGCCGCGCCTTGCTCCGCACCCCTGTGGCCGCCGCGCATATTACCTCCGGCTATGGCATGCGCGTTCACCCGTTACTGGGCTACAGCAAAATGCATAAAGGCGTCGATTTCGGCGCCCCCATCGGCACTCCGATCTTTGCCGCCGGCAGCGGCACGATTGAGGAAATCGGTTTCAAGAACGGCTTTGGCCGTTTCATCCGGATCCGCCACAACGGTTCGTTGGAGACCGCCTATGGCCATATGAGCCGTTTCAACAGCAGCCTCTATCGCGGCGCACATGTGAATCAGGGTGAAGTGATCGCCTATGTCGGCATGTCCGGCCGTGCCACCGGCCCGCATCTGCATTTCGAAGTGCGCAGGAATGGCGAACAAGTCAATCCGATGAGCATTAACGCGATGCCCACCGGTCGCACCTTGGATGGCCGCCTCCTGACCGCGTTTAAGGAAGGTCAGAACAAGATCAAACAGGAATTCACCACTCTGGTTGCCACCAAAGGCACCATGACCCCCGCCGCAGCCACCAGCGCCGCCTTCACCGCCAAGACGACAGCGGCGCATTAAGCAATCAGCTTCTTTATCACCCTATCATGACGATTAAGCGTTGGCTTGATAGGTTAAGTTCCCATGCGTGGTTACTGGATGAAAACGCCTGACATGGATGTGTTTTTCTTGTTCGCGCGTTCGTGCGATGTCAAAAGCCGATTGCATCCGCATCAAAGTTTCCATGCGCACGCCAAAGGCTTTTTCGATCCGCAGTGCCATATCGCCCGACAAATCCGCCTTGCCGTTCAGCAAACTGGATAATGCCGGACGCGAAACGTCAAGCGCCACCGCTGCCGCTGTGACCGTAAGCCCCATCGGTACGATAATCTCCGTGCGAATAAAATCACCCACATGTGGTGGACGACGAAGACGGCGTTCCTCAATATCTTTCGTCTTTTTGGTCATGCCTCTCTCCTTAATGGTAATCTTCCAGATCGACGTCATAAATTTCACGGGCGACAGCATCAATCATAAAAGTCAGGCGACGGTTGCGTGTTACGCTTAAACTGATTGTACCCCGCCGGTTTCCGGTCAGGCTATGCGCGCGCCATGATGTCAGTGCCTTCAACTCGTCGACATCTTCCATCGCTTCAAGGAAGGCAAACATTTTGCGAAGCTTGTCCGCTGTGGCGGCATCAACGCCCTTGGCGTTGTCATCGACATACAGCCGCTCCAACCCTTTGTGTGCTATGCTGCGTATCTTCATGCGCTGACTGTAGCCTGTAGCTTAACGCTTGTCAATTGAAAAGGGCAAAGCAAAAAAGCGCGATAGCCGAAATTACCCCCGCGCCGACATCTTTTTCACGATCATGCTGAATTGGTCGTGGTCTTGGTAATAGAAGGTGATCGCGCCGGATTGGCCGCCCATGGTTTCGACTTTGACCTTCAGGCCGATATCGCGTTCCAGATCTTTTTCCAGAACGCCGATGGCAAAGGCGACATCCTTGTTGTGTTTTTCTTTGCGTTTGTGGGTTTCCGGATTGTCCTGTTCGCGCTTCGCCGCTGCTTCGGCCTGACGCACGTTCCAGCCTTTTTTGACGATCAGCGTCGCCAGCGCAACCGGATCACGCGCCGGAATGATGGCGCGGGCGTGGCCGAGCGTCAGCTCGCCGCGCTCGATCATCTGTTTCACGGCGGCGGGCAAAGTCAGAATGCGCAGCATGTTGGTGATGTGCGGGCGGCTCTTGCCCACAATCTTGGCCAGATCTTCCTGCGAATGGCTGAATTCCTCGAGCAGGCGTTTGTAGCCTTCCGCTTCCTCCAGCGGCGACAGATCCTGACGCTGCACATTTTCGATCAGGCCGAATTCCAAAGCCTCGCGGTCGGTCAGATTGCGCACCACCACCGGCACATTGTGCAAACCCGCGATCTGTGCCGCGCGCCAACGGCGTTCACCGGCGATGATTTCAAAATGGTCTTTCAGCCCATGGATCGGGCGCACCACCAGCGGTTCCAGAATCCCGCGTTCCTTGATCGAGCTGGCGAGGAATTTCAACGCTTCCTCATCAAAATGGCGACGCGGCTGAAACGCCCCCGGTTGCAACCACGTAATAGCAATCGATGTCGGGCTGGCTTTGCTTTCCGTGACCACAGGCGCAGCCGGTGTTGCCACCGCGACGGGTTTCGGCGGCGCATAAGACGCATCGGTATCGCCGAACAAAGCGGAAAGTCCGCGTCCGAGGGGAGATGGTTTGGCGGAGGGGGGGTTGATGGTCATAGACGTGTTTTCCTGTTTTAGAATGATTCTATTTTATTAAAACCATGTCATTCCGCAAAATTTTCTCTTCGCGCTTGCGCGAAAGAAAATTGATGCGGAACCTAGTTGCGCTATCGGCAAGAGCATCACACAAATCCTTTGCCGTATTTTGAATGTAGATCGTAACTGGGTTCCGGATCCGCGCCTTCGGCGCGTTCCGGAATGACGTGTGTTTTGGGGATCCAAGCACCGGCATTCACTCACCCACCGCTTTTTTGGTTTCGGTGAATCCATTTCCCTCGTCCCGCGTCTCTTGTCTCTTTTCCCGCTGCAACAACTCGCTCGCCAACCGCATATAGGCTTGCGACCCGGGGCATTTCAGATCGTACAGCAACACTGGCTTGCCGTGCGACGGCGCTTCCGACACGCGGACATTGCGGGGGATGACGGTTTTGAATACGCGCTCGCCGAAATAAGCGCGGACATCGCTTTCGACGGCGGTGGACAGGCTGTTGCGCTTGTCATACATCGTCAAGATCACGCCTTCGATTTCCAACGACGGATTGTAACGCGCGCGAATGGCATCGACGGTTTGCAGCAGGCTGGTGACGCCTTCCAGCGCGTAGAATTCAACCTGCAACGGCACAAGAATTCCTGTCGCGGCGACCAAGGCATTCAGCGTGATCAAATTCAGCGACGGCGGGCAATCGATCAGGATCATATCGTAATTCGGCGCGGCGCGGTCAAAGGCTTCGCGCATGCGCGACTCGCGCCGTTCGACATTCACCAACTGGATTTCCGCGCCCGCCAAATCCGCCGATGATGTGACGATGGACAGGTTTGGAATGATCGTGGCTTGCGCCACATCATTCACCGAAAGACCGTCGAACATCAATTCATAACAACCCGTGCCGCGTTCGGAGCGCGAAATACCAAGGCCGGTGGAGGCATTGCCCTGCGGATCGGCATCGACGATCAGGACGCGCTTGCCAACGGCAGCCATAGCGGTGGCAAGATTGACGGCGGTGGTGGTTTTACCGACGCCGCCCTTTTGGTTGACAATCGCCAATATCCGGCAAGCCGGACGCAGGTCAGTTTCGGCGGGGAATTTTGGGTTTTCTAGGGGCATTGTAATGCAGGTTCCTGATTGTCAAAACGCTGCCGGAGGCGTCGCTTAGACTTGTAACCTTGGTGCAATCGAAAATCCAGTGTTTTCGCGCCTCGGCCAATTCGGTATCGGCATTCTGGCCTTTCAGGAACAAACAGACCCCGTCTTTCTTTAAAAGCCGTGTGGCCAGCGGCAAAAGCTCCTTCAACGAAGCCAGCGCGCGTGCGGTGACGATATCGGCTTTCAGATCCTTGATATCCTCAATACGTGCCTGATGGACGGTGGCGGACAGCGCGAGATCGGCAATCACGGCACGAAGAAAATCAACCTTTTTGCCGGTGCTTTCGATCAAATGGATATTGGGAATGCCCATAATGCTGAGGACAAGGCCCGGAAAGCCCGCGCCTGACCCGAGATCGGCGACGACGGCGTAATGCGGTATGGAGGAGAAAAGCTGAGCGGAATCGAGGAAATGCCGCGACCAGATATGGGGGATGGTGCTGGGGGCGACGAGGTTGAACTTCTGGCTCCATTCACCCAGAAGCTCGGCATAGCGATCCAGCTTGGCTACCGTTTCATGTGAAACGGCGAGGCGTTGGATAAAGTCTGTACGTTCCATGTGAAACATCACGCGGCTTTGCGTTTGACAAAGCGTAAGAGGGCGACGAGGGCGGCGGGGGTCATGCCGGGTATGCGGCTGGCCGCCCCAAGGGTGGCGGGTTTGATCTGGCGCAGCTTCTGCCGTATCTCCGCCGAAAGGCTGCCGATAGCATCGACATCCAGATCCTCCGGCAAGGCCAGATATTCGTCCCGACGGAAGGCGCGAATATCGATATCCTGCCTTTCCATATAACCGGCATATTTGCCGTCAATAGCCAGTTGTTCAATGATTTCAGGCTTTATTTCCTTCAGTTCCGGCCAAATTTCGGTCATGCGGACGAAGTCGATATCGGGGTAGGACAGCAATTCCAGCGCCGAACGCCAATTGCCGTCTTCGTTGATTTTGATGCCTTGCTGATTGAGTTTATTCGGGGTGGATTTCAACCCGCCAGCCAAGGTTTTGGCCGCCGCCAGCGCGGTCATTTTATCGCTGAAAGCCGCAGCCCGCACTGACCCGACACAGCCCAGAGCCATGCCGCGTGTCGTCAGCCGTTGATCGGCATTATCGGCCCGCAACGTCAGGCGATATTCAGCGCGGGAGGTGAACATGCGGTAGGGTTCATTGGTGCCGTGGGTAATGAGATCATCGATCATAACTCCCATGTAAGCCTCGGACCGGTCGAGGGTGAAGGGTGCCGATCCTCCGGCTTTCAGCGCGGCGTTCAAACCCGCCATCAAGCCTTGCGCCGCCGCTTCTTCATAACCGGTGGTGCCGTTGATTTGACCCGCAAAATAAAGGCCGGATACGCGCTTGGTCTCCAGCGTGTTTTTCAATTCGCGCGGGTCGCAGAAATCATATTCGATGGCATAGCCGGGGCGGATAATCTCGACCTTTTCCAAACCGGCGATGGAGCGGATGAAGGCTTCCTGCACATCGCGGGGCAGGGATGTGGAAATGCCGTTGGGGTAAACCGTATCGTCGTCCAACCCTTCGGGCTCAAGGAAAATCTGGTGCCGTTCTTTGGCGGCGAAGCGCACCACCTTGTCTTCAATCGACGGACAGTAACGCGGCCCCGTGCTTTCGATCTGGCCGGAATACATCGGCGATCGGTGCAGATTGGCGCGGATCACCTCATGCGTCGCCGCGCTGGTGTAGGTAATGCCGCAAGCGATTTGTTTGTTGGGAATGCTGGTGGTGAGGGTGGAGAAGGGAACCGGCGGTTCATCCCCCGGCTGCATCTCCAGATTGGCCCAGTTGATCGAGCTGCCACGCAACCGCGCAGGTGTGCCAGTTTTCAAGCGTCCCATTGAAAAATTAAGGTTTTTCAATGTGTTGGATAGGCCTATGGAGGGAGCTTCGCCCACCCGTCCGGCGCGTATTTTCTCCTCGCCCAGATGGATCAAGCCATTCAGAAAAGTGCCGGTGGTGATAACCACGGCGGGGGCGATGATTTCCTCGCCGGTATCCGTCACAATACCACGCGCGCTGTTGTCGGCGTTCAGAAGCAAATCTTCGGCACTGATGGCGCGGATGGTCAGGTGCGGTTCGGCCATCAAGGTCGCCTGCATGGCGTTGCGGTAAAGTTTGCGATCCGCTTGCGCCCGTGGGCCGCGCACGGCGGGGCCTTTGCTGCGGTTCAGCAAACGGAATTGAATCCCCGCCGCATCCGCCACGCGCCCCATGACGCCGTCGAGCGCATCAATCTCCCGCACCAGATGGCCTTTACCGAGACCACCGATAGCGGGATTGCACGACATTTCGCCAATCGTTTCGATTTTATGCGTGGCCAGCAACGTCTTGGCCCCAAGCCGCGCCGATGCCGCCGCCGCCTCACAGCCCGCATGCCCGCCGCCGATAATGATGACATCGTAATGAAACATGCGATCTTATACAGCATCTCTACCAGTAATGGCATAAGTAAATGCTGTTTGTATTAGGGGGCTGCATGAATACCCAATTTCTTGAGGGCTCCGTTAACGCCAGCCCAGGTTTTTTCGCCTACTTTTTTATCTTCTTTCAGTTTTTCAGTAAGGCCGACTTTCTGTCCAGCTGCATTTAAATCCTTCTGTAACGCTTCTACATCGACAGCGTTACCTTTCAAAATACTATGGTGTTTTCTGCCAAGAATTGTTTTTAATTTTTTATCGAGAGCCTTTAATTCAGCCTCGTGTTCTGCCAACTGGGCCGCATTTTCGCCAAGAAATTTTTCACGATCTTGAGCGGATGTTGCCGTTCTATTTTTATGTTTTATTTCTTCTCCAAGCCCTTCGTTTGTATGGACTTGCGCCGGACCGGGAGGCGCAGCGGTTGGATTGACATTCTTGGCAACATCTCGATAGCTCGTGAGCGCCGCATCAAATTTTTGATCGACGTTCGCACGATCCGTGTCTGGAACATCTTTGTATTGCCCACCATCTTTGATCTTGGTTGCATTGGGGGTGCCATCTGAATTGAAGGTGCGCAGGTAAGTGTTTCCACCTTGGTGGAGCGTCAGGCTGTCCGGAGTGCGCGTTTCTTTATTGTTGTCATGCTCGTTTATGCCTTCGGCATGCCAATCACCGCCATTTTCAAAGCGGCCATTTAAATTCTTGTCATCAATATGTGTGTGTTCTGGTCCACTCATGAGTGTCTCCGTCTTTAATTGAATCCATTTTTATTAAGTGAGCTAAAAATTTTACATGCGTTGTCATTCTACAACAATACAGGTTAAAATTAGATGAAATAAATAAAGATAAAATACAAAACAATACGATTGCCCCGACCATCAACCATCGTTTCGATTTATTAACGATATGGAGAGAATTAAAGATTAAGATCGTAAATGTGGAGGAAACGGACAAAGGCGGTGCCGGATGCGAACAAGCCGCAGCATTACACTCAACGACCTCAGCGAGCATTTGACGCTGGCGAAGGAGCGGCTCAGTCACGAAAAACGTGACATTCTCACCCACGAAAAACTGGATCACAATTTCAACCGCGAAGAATACGCCTTCGCCTATATGCGCGCCGAGCGTGTCGGCATGCAGGCGATCAACCGGCGTCTGGCGGAAATCGCGTGGCTGCCGATGCAGCTTGACCCGCAATCGGAATTGGTAGCGGAAAACCGCACCGCCTTGAAACGCTGGTTGACGGCGACGATTGGCGCCTATCCCGCCGCGACGGAATTCGGCAATGATTTTATTCACGCGCTGACGCGCACCGCTTTGCATTACGGGTGGGATGATCCGGTGATCGGCAAGCTTTCATCCCGCATTGCCAATCTGTTCCGCGATCTGTCGTGTCTGATCGGCATGATTTATTACAGCACATGGCTGGCCGAACATCAGGTGGAAGGGATCGCGCTGAGCAACCCCGCTGACCTCAACCGGTCAGTGGTGGAAATCGCCGCCATCGTGCAATCGCCGGAACTGCACCGCGCCCTGCGCACCCGCGCCGAGGAAGCGAAGAAGCGGCAAGCGAAGAAGACAATTGCGAAGAAAGAAGCCAAGAAAGACCGCCCTTTCCTTCGCCTGATCCGTAACGAAAATATCACAGATCCTTCCCTGATGCCGGATTCGGTACCCGTTTGATCCGGTTGATATATCTTTGTATTCAGGGGCTTTAGATAGGCTTCACGAATTGCCGGTAAAAATGGGCGGGTCGCATTTTCCCATTTAACGGTGGCCATTTTGATGTCCTTCGCCCTTCCCCATAATGAAACTGAACGTTTAAGGGCGTTGCTGGCTTGTGACATCCTCGATACCGCTCCGGAACAGGCCTATGACGATGTGGTGTCCATCGCCGCCCATGTGGCGCAAGTGCCGATCGCGTTGATTTCATTGGTCGACAAAGACCGGCAATGGTTCAAAGCGCGAACCGGCATCGATGCGACGGAAACGCCACGTGAGATGGCGTTCTGCACACACGCAATCCTGCGTCCCGATCAGCCATTGATTGTACAGGATGCGACGACAGATCGACGCTTCGCGCAAAATCCCTTGGTTATCGAAGAGCCACAAATCCGTTTCTATTGCGGCATGCCTTTGAAAACGGCGAACCACGAAGCCCTTGGTACGCTTTGTGTCATCGATCGTGAGCCGCGCGCCTTGATGATCGAGCAACGAAATGCCCTCGCCGCTTTGGCTCGGCAGGTCATGCTGCTGCTCGATCTGCGGCGGCAGATGGTGGATATGAAACAGGCCGCTCTCGATCAATTGGCCTACACGGATTATCTGGAAGAGCGGAAGAAGGCGCTGGAAACGGGCGCGATCAAGCTGCGTAGCGTCTAAGCACGACCGACGTCTCAACCAACAGGCCGTTGGTTTCGGCAAAAAAACTTGTCGGCGCAAGGGGTTATGTTTCACCTGACTTGACTTGGGGTGATGGTTTTGGCAGTTTTGACGAAGCGATGTTTTATGCACCCGCCGTCTTCCTCCCTTCCATCGCGCTCAGGGGAATTTGCTGATGACCAAATCCGATCTCATTCTGCGCCTGACTGAACAGTACCCGCATTTGCTTCAACGCGACATTGAACGCATTGTGAATACCGTGTTCGATGAAATTTCCAACGCGCTGGCGCGGAATAACCGTGTGGAGCTGCGCGGCTTCGGCGCGTTTTCGGTCAAGAAGCGCGAAGCCCGTCAAGGCCGCAACCCCCGTACCGGCCAAGCGGTATCGGTCGATGCCAAATATGTTCCTTTCTTCAAAACCGGCAAACAATTGCGCGACCGTTTGAACGGTATCGAAGGAACCGCGGACGAATAAACATAAGGGGGCGCGTGACGTGCGATTGATTGGCGCCATCCTTGGTTTTCTGCTTTTTCTGCTCGGCATCGGTTTTGCTTTTGCCAACAAACAAAATGTGACCGTCAGCCTCTGGCCCTTCGGCGTGGAGATGACCGCGCCGCTGTATATCGTGACGCTTGGCGCCTTGATACTGGGGGTGCTGTTCGGCGGCTTGTTCGTCTGGATCGGCATGTTGCCACACCGTTTCAAGGCGCGGCGGCTGGGTAAGGACATGGCTATCCTCAGTGATAAAATGGTCGAGATGGAACGCGAATTGGAAACCCACCGTATCCGTCCATCACCGCCACCGTCCCTGTTGGCGCGGCCAAAATGGCGTTTTTGGGAGCGAAACTAAATGACGATTGCAAATTCCGTTTTCTGTGCTGTCGATACGCCGGATCTTGCCAAGGCGCATAAGCTGGCGTTGAACCTGCGCGGGTCGGTGCGCGGGTTGAAGCTGGGCCTTGAATTTTTTCTGGCGCATGGCGAGGCGGGGTACCGCAAACTGGCCGAAGTCGGCTTGCCGATTTTCCTCGATCTGAAACTGCACGATATTCCCAATACGGTGGCGGGTGCGGTGGCGTCGCTGTTGCCGTTGCAACCGGATTTCATGACGCTGCATGCCAGCGGTGGCGCGGCGATGATGCGCGCGGCGGCGGAAGCGGCGAAGAAAACCAAGGGTGCGCGTCCCAAATTGCTGGCGGTCACGGTGTTGACCAGTCTGGATAGTGGCGATCTCGCCTCGGTCGGGCAAGACAGCAATCCCGCGCCGCAAGTGCTGCGTCTGGCGCGTCTGGCGAAGGACAGCGGGATGGATGGCGTGGTTTGCTCGCCAGAGGAAGTGAAGATGCTGCGCGGCGAACTCGGCGCGGATTTCATTCTGATGGTGCCGGGCATCCGCCCGACTTGGGCCGCCACAGGCGATCAGAAACGCGTCATGACTCCACGCGAGGCGGTGCAGGCGGGGGCAACCTATCTGGTCATTGGTCGCCCGATCACCGGCGCCGAAAATCCGGCGCAGGCCGCGGCGCGGATTAATGATGAAATCAACGCATGAGTGTTGCGGTTAAAATCTGTGGCTTACAAGACGAAGCCGCGCTTCGTGCCGCCATTGACGGCGGCGCGGCGATGGTGGGGTTTGTGTTTTACCCGCCATCAAAAAACGCGGTGGCGCATGATGTCGCGGCGCGGTTGGCTTCGTTGGTGCCGCCCCATATCACCAAGGTGGGTCTGTTCGTCGATGCCGATGATGCGATGCTGGCGGCGGTGCTTGAGCAGGTGCCGCTTGATCTGTTGCAACTGCATGGCGTGGAATCGCCGGAACGTGTAGCGGCGATCCGCGCCGTGACGGGCGTGCCGGTGATGAAAGCCTTGCGCCTGAAAACACCGCAGCAATTCGATGCGATCCCGTCTTATGAAACGGTCGCGGACCGGTTGTTGTTCGACAGCCGTATCGGCAATGAACCCTCCGGCGGTCCCTTGGATTGGGCGATGCTGAAGGGCCGGAGCACTGCCAAGCCATGGATGCTGGCGGGCGGGCTGACCGCTGCGAACTTGGCCGACGCGGTAAGGCTGTCGGGGGCGACAGCCGTAGATGTGTCATCGGGTGTCGAGGATGCGCCCTTCCACAAAAGCCCCGAAAAAATCCGTGAATTTCTGGCGGTTGCAACTGGGCTGTAAATAGTATATACTTTGTTTAAACATTTTGAGGGTAAAACCATGAATATGATGATCACAAAATGGGGAAATAGTCTCGGCGTTCGGATTCCCGGCGTAATAGCCAAAGAAGCCGGTCTTGGCGTCGGTTCAGCGGTGCGCGTCACGGTGCGTAACGGACGCGTCGTTTTGGAACCAACGCGTTACGATCTTGACTCGCTCGTTAAGGACATCACACCGCAAAATTGTCATGCCGCCACAGACACGGGCGCACCTGTAGGACAAGAAATATGGTAAAAAAACTGGCAAAACGTCCGTCTTATGTGCCGGATCGCGGTGATGTGGTTTGGCTCGTTTTTGATCCGCAAGCAGGTCATGAACAGATGGGGCGTCGTCCGGCACTTGTCTTGTCGCCGAAAGCCTATAACGCTAAAACCAATCTTGCTTTATTTTGTCCAATTACCAGCCACACCAAAGGATATCCTTTTGAAGTCGTTTTGCCGTCAGGCGGCAAGATCGCTGGCGTTGTTCTCAGCGATCAAATCAAAAGTCTGGACTGGAAAGTACGACGCGCATCACTGATTATGAAATTAGTGCCGTCTGTGGTCGATGAGGTTATAGGCAAAGTGCGCACGCTTATGGGTTAAAGCTTCACATGTTGCACAAAAACACTCTCAAAGGCAGTTGTCATTGCGGCAATGTCTCGTTCACTTTGCACACCGATAAAGATGTCGGTGATTTCGTGCCGCGCACCTGTCAGTGCAGCCTGTGCAAGAAGCATGACGCCAGCTGGATTTCCGATCCCGAAGGTGAGGCCGACGTTCATTACGCCAACAAGGATGATGTTAATCCCTATCGCTTTGGCACCGGAACATCGGATTTTATCATCTGCAAGAAATGCGGCGTTCTGACGGTGGCCTTATGCGAATTGGAAAGTACGACCCGCGCGGTTTTAAACGTCAAATCCATGCTGGATCACAAATTTACCAAAGAAGCTATTCTTACAAACTTCGATGGCGAAACGGTGGAAGCGCGGTTGGCACGGCGAACACGCAACTGGACGGGGAAAGTAACCGTGCGCTAAGGTAGCCTTATGACAAACTTACCCAACTCCTACACAGCCCTCCCTGACGCGGCGGGGCATTTTGGTCTTTATGGCGGGCGGTTCGTGGCCGAGACGCTGATGCCGCTCGTGCTGGCGGTGGAGGAGGCTTATAAAAAAGCCAAAGCCGATCCTAAATTTATGGAGGAGCTGGATTATTACCTGAAACATTATGTCGGTCGCCCCTCGCCGCTGTATCACGCGCGGCGTTTGTCGGAGCATTTGGGTGGCGCAAAGATTTATTTCAAACGCGAAGAGCTGAATCACACCGGCGCGCACAAAATCAATCACTGCATGGGGCAGATTTTGCTGGCGCAGCGCATGGGCAAAAAACGCATCATCGCCGAAACCGGCGCGGGCCAGCATGGCGTGGCGACGGCGACGGTGGCGGCTTTGTTCAATCTGCCTTGCGTCGTTTATATGGGCGAACTGGACATCGAACGGCAGAAACCAAATGTGTTCCGCATGCGCCTCCTCGGCGCGGAAGTGGTGCCGGTGAAATCGGGATCGCGTTCGCTGAAGGACGCGATCAATGAATCCATGCGCGACTGGGTGTCAAATGTGGCCGACACGTTCTACATCATAGGTTCAGTTAACGGCCCGCACCCGTACCCGATGATGGTGCGCGATTTTCAGGCGATCATTGGCCGTGAAACGCGCGCGCAGCTGCTGGAAGCCGAAGGGCGTCTGCCGGATTCTTTGGTGGCCTGCGTCGGCGGCGGGTCGAACGCGCTTGGCCTGTTCTATGAATTTCTGAACGATTCGTCCGTGGCGATGCACGCGGTGGAGGCTGCCGGACACGGTGTCGCTACCGGCATGCATGCCGCCGCCCTGATGGGCGGCAAAGCGGGCATTCTGCACGGCATGCGCAGTTATTTCCTGCAAGATGCTGATGGGCAAATTCAGGAAGCGCATTCGATCTCGGCCGGATTGGATTATCCGGGCGTCGGCCCCGAACATGCGTGGCTGAAAGACGCCAACCGCGTGCACTATGCCGCCGCCACGGATGACGAAGCGTTGGAAGCTTTTCAGCTTTGCGCCAAACTGGAAGGCATCATACCCGCGCTGGAACCCAGCCACGCCTTGGCGCATGTGATGAAACTCGCCCCGACTTTACCGAAGGATCATCTGATGGTGGTGAATCTATCCGGTCGCGGCGACAAGGATATTTTCACGGTGGCGAATAAGTTGGGGGTTAAACTATGACCACACGCATCACCACCCGTTTCGCTGCCCTGAAAGCCAAAAAGCAAGCCGCGATGGTTGCCTTTATCACCGCCGGTGATCCCGATTTGGCGACGAGCGCGAAACTTCTCGCCGGTCTGCCAGCGGCGGGCGCGGATATTATTGAATTATCGGTGCCGTTCAGCGATCCGATGGCCGATGGGCCGACGATCCAGCTGGCCAATCTCCGCGCTTTCAAGGCGGGGATCAGCATGGGCAAGGTGCTGGATATGGTGCGCGGGTTCCGTAAAACCGATGCCGACACGCCGCTGGTTCTGATGGGTTATTACAATCCGATCTATGCCTATGGCGTCGAAAAATTCCTGAAAGACGCAAAAGAATCCGGTGTCGATGGTTTGATCGTCGTTGATCTGCCGCCGGAGGAGGATGCGGAGCTGTGCGACCCCGCCAAAAAGCACGGGCTGAATTTCATCCGTCTGGTGACCCCGACCACCGATGCTGAACGTTTGCCTGCCGTTTTAAAGAGCGCGAGCGGTTTTCTATATTACGTCTCCATCACCGGTATCACGGGAACGCGGGCGGCGGATATGGGCGATGTCGGAACGGCGGTTGCCGAATTGCGCCGCCATACGGATTTGCCCATCGCCGTCGGTTTCGGCATCAGCACACCGGCGCAGGCAGCCAAGGTCGCCGCGGTCGCCGATGGCGCGATTGTCGGCAGCGCGATCGTCAACCGTATCGCCGCCAATCTGGATGAAAACGGCAACGCCAAGGCCGGTCTGGTCGCGGATGTTCTGGGCTTCGTTTCCGATTTGGCAAATGCAGCGCATGCGGGTAAGGTTTGAATGAATGTTGTCCTCCCCCTCAAGGGGGGAGGAACGTGCCGTTCTGGATGAGAAATACATATCTCGATCTCAAAGATTTCCCCCCATGTCCTACGACGCGCACAACTCCCAAGCTCAAACCGACACCTTGTTGGTGGGTAATCGCGTCGAGATGATTCCGTCGCAGCCGCAGCCGGAGTTCGATTCCGTCGGCGGGCGGGCGTTTGCGGCGCGGATGAAGGGTGGCGACGGCACCACCGATCTGATCGCCTATTTGTGCGACAAGGGTTTGCCGTCGCGGCTTGAATCCATCACCGCGATGCGCAGCGCGGACAATCCCTGTATTTTGCGGATGATCGACAGCGGCGTGGTGACATGGCCGCAGGATCGCGTGCGGCGTTATGTGTTCGCCTATCAACGCCCGCCCGCGCCGCGTTTCAAACAATCCATCGACGAACCGCACACGCCGATGAGCGACGATTTCGTCAGCCAGTATTTCGTCACGCCGATGATCAGCGCAATGGTCGAATTGATGCGCACCGGCATGGTGCATAACGCCATACGCCCGACCAATATGTTCTGGCGGGTCGGCGCGACAACGCCGCCGCAGCTGGGCGAATGCATGACGGTGCCCGCCGGTTTCGGCCAGCCGGTGTTGTTCGAACCCATGGAACGCGCTATGTGCCTGCAAATGGGACGCGGCATGGGGCAGCATGCAGATGATTGTTATGCTTTGGGCGTGACTCTGGCGATGTTGTTGCTGGGCTGCAATCCGATGCAGGGCATGGATGATGCCGCCATCATCCGCGCCAAAATCGAACGCGGCAGTTTCGTGGCGTTGATTGGCAACCGCCGTGTCTCGCCCGCCTTCATTGAAATTTTGCGCGGGCTTCTGGCCGATGACGCGCGGCAACGCTGGACCGGCGCGGATCTGGAACAATGGACCAATGGCCGCCGTTCGACGCCAAAAAATTCGGATTCAGGGCGACGGGCGGCACGCGCCTTTGATTTCATGGGACAAGATTATTGGCAGGCGCGTTCCTTGGCGAACGCCATGGCCGAACATACCAGCGAAGCGGCGCAGATCATCGAAAACGGATCGCTGGATAAATGGCTGCGTCGCGCCATGGGCGATGAAAACCGCGCCGCCAATCTGGCCGAAGCCTATGCCAGCCTGAAGCAAAGCGGCAAGACGGCACATTTCGAAGATCAATTGGTGGCGCGCAGCTGTATGGCGCTCGACCCGCCCGCGCCGATCCGCTATCGCGGTTTGTCGGTGATGCCGATGGGCATCGCCAGCATGGTGGTTGATAGTTTGATGACCGGCAATAACGCGCAAAGCTTAGCCGAGATTATCACCAGCCAGCTGATCAGCCTGTGGGCCGAGATGCAGCAGGATTTGAAAACCGAACTGGTGCCGCTCACCCAACAGATCGAACGGATGAAAAGTCTGATCGAGAAAACCAGTTTCGGCAACGGCATCGAACGTGTGGCGTATGAACTGAATCCCGGCATGCCATGCCTCAGCCCGATTTTGCGGTCGCAGTATGTGGCGACGGCGAAGGCGATGTTGCCTGCGCTGGAAAGCATTGCATCCTCCGGCGACAGGCCGCCGGAGCCGATGGATCGCCACATCGCCGCTTTCCTGATTGTGCGCGATAAACGCAGCGAGATTTTGTTCGACTCCATGACCGCCCCCGCCAATTCACCGCGCCGTGGCATTGCGTTGCTGACGCTTTATGCCGAAATGCAGAACCGCCATGGGCCGGACGCTTTGCCGCATCTGGCTTTGTGGCTGTCGCCGCATGTGGAACCGGCGTTGCAGCGTTTTCTGGGCAAGGGCATGAAGGAAAAAACGCGGCTGCAGATGAAGGATGCCGTCACACGCGGTAATCTGAACGCCATGCTGCGCCTCGTCGATGATCCCAAACGGCTGGAACGCGACCAGCAGGATTTCATGGCGGCGCGGATGCTGTATCTGAATATCATGAAGGAAATCGCCGCGCTGGAACACCGGTTGAACAACCGCGATATCGTGGTGCGGCAAAGCGGCAAACCGATGGCCGCGACCATCAGCACCTTCATCGCCATCATTCTGGTTTTCGTCGCGATATTGCGCGCGGTGTGGCAGGCGATTTCTTAAAACCTGTTCAAAAATTACAGAGCAAGTTAGCCAACAAGGCGATGGTGTTCCCCTCCCCTCTGGGGAGGGGCAAGGGGCGGGGTGTCGGTTGGGGTCATCCTGCACTTTCAGTATCGCGCTTTATGGTTGCCAAAACCCCGCCCCTAACCCCTCCCCGGAGGGGAGGGGAACTTCACGACTTGGTGGGTGATCGCAAACAGATTCTTAACTGCGCGGCGGGGTTTGTGTCGCGCCCATTTTTTCGACCATCGTCATCAACAGGCTGTTCTGATATTCCAGATGGCGCAGAATGACTTCGATTTCCTGTTCGGCCTTGATGTTGATTTCCAGATCGTTTTTGGCGCGTTCTTCGGAATGTTTGCCTTGGATATTCTGCCC
>Ga0265331_10000978_pt1 | contig 22639 bp, 24 predicted proteins | sample 41923metaG_FD_202088 | JGI IMG/M metagenome (GOLD analysis project Ga0265331, IMG submission 202088) | Rhizosphere microbial communities from Carex aquatilis grown in University of Washington, Seatle, WA, United States - 4-19-23 metaG | ecosystem: Host-associated > Plants > Roots > Rhizosphere... | reverse complement strand
CGAGGCTGATCGGGGGCTATCGCCGGCCGCCGAGCCACCAAGGACGAGGGAACGGGTCCGTTTGCGTCCGTCACGCGTGCGCCTCACGAACGCGTGCTCTGATCCGTTTTGCTCTGCGCCCTGTCGGTTTCGACAGTAAGCAATGCCAACAGGTCTTCGCGGAGAAAGAGGCGACGACCGGCGACTTTTACGGTCTTGAGTTTCCCGCTGTTTAGTAGCTTGTAGAGCGTCCCCCTCGATAGGCCGGTGACGCGCGCCGCGTCGTTGACGCGCAGTGCGATTGGTTCGACGGAGTGGTTGATGCTTCTGACCATTTGCCACTTCTGTTCCAGGTGGCGCGCATCAGGTCATAGCTACTCGCGGCTGACCAATACCCAAAACCGGCTGGCGCGAAGGGGTGGTTTTAGGCGGTGGCCTTGTTCGCCGTCAGCCGGTGGACATATTTTCCGCGCGCTTCGGGCGTAGCAGGGTAATCCAGAGCGGCTGAACCGTTACGACTTGCAAGCTCGGCGGCCAAGGGAAGCGCCGCCTCTAATAGGTGTAGGAAGCTCCCTTCAAAATTGTTCGTTACCGGATTGAATGTCACTTTCGCCGGCCGGCCGCGCGCTCTTTTGAACGCTTGCGCCAAACCTTGGACAAGCTTTTTGAAGGCGACGAACTGCGGTCGGCCGCCACGATCTGAAGGTATATCCGCAAGGAGCGTCGCCAGTCTTGCTAAGCCCTCGAAACGGTCCGCCTCAATCGGCAACAACTTCATAAGCTCCCGCCCCTGGGGGTCCCACTTATCAGCGAGCGCCAACCTAATTTGCATTCCCAGCCGATCAAGAGTCGCGGACAATTCGCGCATCGCGGTCGCCGCCGCCGTCGCGCTGGCAATAACCTGACGAAACTCGCCGCAGAATTCACTCCGACGCCGGACAACCCGATACCGATGCTGAATCACGCAAGCAGCAAAGGCTCCTATTACCAGATCACGAAACTCTGCGCTGTCGGGGACGCCCGCCTGAGACGCGAGCCCTTCGAGCTCGCCTTTGAGCTGTTCGACGCATTCCGCGCGCGCTTCCTACCATAACGCGAGGTCGTTAGCGTGAAGGCTGGTCGGATCGCTCGGTAGCGACTCGCCTTCCTCGCCCGTCATCGCGCTTCGGCGCGCGCGCGCATAGTAACGATGTTGCCGGGAGCGCGGGGCTCGCAATGGCTCGCCCACGCCTCCATGAGCGACCGGCGCTTTTCGAGCGCGTCGCCGCGCCGGTAGGCTTGCTCCGCTTTGTCACCGATGACATGCGCCAGCGCCACCTCTGCAACTTCGCGCGGGAAGTGCGTCTCGTTGCCGGCCCAATCGCGGAAGGCCGAACGGAATCCGTGAACCGTCACTGCGTCCATGTTCATCCGGCGCAAGACCATTTCCATCGCCATGTTGGACAGCGGCTTGTCCGCCCGTTGGCCCGGAAAGACAAATTCGCCGGTCGGCGCGGCGGACAACTTGTCCAGTATCGCGAACGCGGTTTCAGACAGCGGAACACGATGGGCCCGCGTCGCCTTCATGCGCTCCGCCGGCAGGGTCCAGACCCTCGCCTCCATATCGATTTCCGACCAGCGGGCGCCAAGCGTCTCACCCGATCGTGTTGCGGTCAGAATGCAAAACTCGAGCGCCAGCGCCGCCGTCGCCTCCCGCTGGCGTAACTTTTCGAGGAAGGCCGGAACCTCGCGATAGTCAATCGCCGCATGGTGCCCCCGCGAGAGCACACCGCGCTTCGGGAGAAGATGCGCAAGATGGCCGCGCCACGCCGCCGGGTTTTCGCCCGTGCGATGGCCCTGCGCCTTGGCCGCTTCGAGAACCGCTTCGATCCGCCCGCGCACGCGCGACGCGGTTTCCGGCTTTTCCTGCCAGATTGGCTTGAGAACGGCCAGGACGGCCTCTGTGTCGATTTCGTCGACGAGGCGGGAGCGCAAGGGCAGGGCGTAGGTTTCCAGCGTCATGCGCCACTGCGCGCGATGCTTGGCGTTACGCCATTCGCTTTCCTTGGCCGCGATGACCGCGTCCGCGAACGCGCCAAAGGTCGGCGTGACGCTCTTAGCTTGCTCGGCCGCGGCGCGAACCACGATGGGGTCGCGCCCCTCGGCGACGAGCCCCCGGTAGTCGCGCGCCAACTCCCGGGCGCGCGCGAGCGTGACGCTCCCGGCGGAGCCGAGCCCCATTTCGCGGCGCTTGCCGTCCCGCTTCCACATGAACAGCCAAGAGCGCGCGCCGGTCGGCGACACGTTCAGGTAAAGCCCCCCGCCATCGGAATGGCGGCCCGGCTTCGTCGCGGTGGCGACCGCTCTCGCCGAGAGCTTATTGACTGCCGCGCCCATCTGTTCCCCACCGTCTTCCCCACCCAGTGACGTGGATTGTAGCGAACAACGGTGAACAAGGATAGACAGATTTCTCGGCAATGACCAAGAAAACACGGCATTTTGCAGACAGCCTTGAACGGCCATTTTCAACAGTTTGGCGGACACCCCTTCCGCCAATAGCGCCCTTTTTTGGACCGAACACAGCGGTGGTGACGATTTATTCCCGGAATAGGGGCGACAACCTCGGGCCGAACCGGGGCGGGATTTCTGCGACGCCTCTTTCGCAATTCAGGGTCGCCACCACAGATACGCGGTGAGATCCCTGCGGGCTTATCGTCAGGGTTCTTTTGGGGCAAATAGAGACGTCACTAGCGACAAGCTGCTCGCATACGTTACAAAATTTGGGAGACAGTGATGCGATATCGCCCAGAAATTGATGGTTTACGAGCTATAGCTATCGTTCCAGTGGTCCTCTTTCACACTGGCATGCCCTTAATCCATGGCGGATACGTTGGGGTAGACATTTTTTTCGTTATCTCAGGATTTTTGATTACTCAAACGATTGTTGGAGATGAGAATTTCTCGCCAATGGACCGCATTGCGCGATTCTACGAACGTCGGATAAGACGAATCATTCCGGCTCTCATCTTGGTCGTGGCGACGACTTTAGCCGTCGGCCTCGGCCTGTTATTACCGACAGAGTTGATGCAGCTCGCGAAATCCGCCATTGCAACCGCGCTTTTCACCTCGAATTTTTGGTTCTGGTCACAATTGGGGTATTTTGCTGGAGCAGCCGAGTCTATGCCGCTACTCCATACTTGGTCACTCGCCGTTGAAGAGCAGTTTTATATTGTATTCCCATTGGTCATGATATTAATAGGAATGCAGCGACGCGCTACACAGCAGGCGACCATTGCACTTCTTGCCATTGTCATATTTATACTCAGCGTATATTTAACAGCTCGCTCTCCAGGTGTTGCTTTCTATTGGCCAACACGAGCTTGGGAATTGCTTGTAGGCGCAGGACTCGCCCTAATCGAAACCAGATTTCTACCGATGCGTGAGGTTGTGTCAATTGCGGGTTCGACAGCAATCATTGTGTCCTTCTTCACCTTCGATCGGATGACCCCGTTTCCTGGCTACGCCGCGCTTGCGCCGTGCTTGGCGCCGCGGCGGTGATCTATGGTGGCGGGGAGACTTTTGTAGGTAAGGCTTTGTCGCTGCGGCCCTTCGTCTGGATCGGGCTGATATCCTATTCTTTATATCTATGGCATTGGCCAATACTTGTTTATGCGAAGCAGGCTTTGATCTCGGAGAAGTTGAGCTTAGCCCAAACAGTTGGATGTATTCTAGCGACTTTTCTTTTGGCGACGCTTTCCTGGCGATTTGTCGAAACACCCTTTCGGAAATTGCCCTTGCCTCGCGTGCGGCTTTTTTTCGGCGCCGGCGCATTCGTCGGCAGTGTGGTGGCGGTCGGGGTCGGCATATTTGCTTTGAATGGATTTCCCAATCGCTTTTCCCCGGAATCTCTCAGCCTAGCCCAGGCCAACGTTGCAGCACGGCCCGATGGTTGCGCTCCCGTGGACCGGTTCCTTTGCCAGGTGGGATCCGGCCAAGCCAAATACGTCCTCTGGGGCGATTCCCATGCGGGCGCGCTTTCGCCCGCGATTTCCAATGTCGTCAATGGCCCCGGCCTCTATGCGATATTCAATTCCTGTCCGCCGCTTCCTTCCGTCACTCCCCAAGGTCTGCGGGGTGATGACCTGCCAAATTGCAAAGCTCGGAATCGGGCGCTTTTGGAAAGAATCCGAAGCGATCAGAACATCGATATTGTTATAATTGCCGCGTTTTGGTCGAACTATAAATTTAGCGAGGACGATGTGCGCTCTTTGCTCACCGAGCTGAAAGACAAATATGTAATTATCGTGGGAGATAATCCAACACCGGAATTCAACGTGCCAAAAGTTTTGGCCTTGAATGGATCATTCAACCTGATTAAGCCTAACGAGTTGCCAAATCCTTTCAAGATTGGCAGGGATTCTTCGAATGTCAAACTCTTAGAGTTGTCCGACGCCCTGTGCTCACGCGGCAAATGCCCTCTTCGGGATGGTCAGCGAGCGCTCTATGCGGATGGAAATCAAATCAGCGCCTATGCTGCCAATACTGTAATTACGGCGTTCATGAAGGAGCAGTTTTCGCGTCTTGCTCCAGTGGCCATTCTCGCGAAGCATTGACTAGATAATATTTATAGTCGAGGCACATATTGTGGGTTTGCAGCTTGGCTAAGATGCGCCAATGGGAGGCAAGCACGCCATGAACACGACACCGGTCGAGTCTCCCGAAGAACGCCTTGAGCTGATGGACTTAGCGCTGGCGCTGCTCAGCTTCGCGGCCGGCGCGATGGATGCGCTCGCCTTCTTCAGCCTCGGCGAGGTCTTTCCGTCGGCGATGACGGGCAACACGGCTTTGCTCGGCCTCGCGCTCGGACAGGGGCATCTGACGCGGGCCTCGCGCCCCTTCGTGGCCTTTGTGGGCTTCCTGGCCGGCGGCGCGCTGGCCTCCGCGAGCCTCGAGCTCAGGCTGGGCGCCTTTACGAAGCCCCAGGCTGTATGGCGGCTCCTCGCGCTCGAGGCCTGCCTGCTTGCGGTGTTCACGCTCGCCTGGGGGCTCGCCGACAGGCCGATCGCCGACGTCATCGTCTATCCGCTCATCGTCGTGGCCTCCTCGGCGATGGGGATACAGAGCGTCGCGGCTCGGCTGCTCGGCCGCCCGGGGATTACAACCGTCGTCTTCACCAGCACGCTCACCTCGATCGTGGTCACGACGACCCAGGCCTTGCTGCGGTCGCCGCGCCGCCTGCCCCTCGCCGCCTCCCGGCAGATCGGGATGTTCCTGATCTATGGCCTCGGCGCCGGGATCTGCGGCCTGCTCGCCTCGCAGGCGGCATGGACTGCGGCCTTGCCCCTCCTGGCCGTCCTCGGCGCGGCCGCGCTGCTCTGGCTTGCCGCAGCCTCGAAGCCAAGCCGGGCCGACTGAAACCGAAGCCGCGCCGCCGCCGTTCCCGGCGAGTCCGCCGCCGGCGCCTTTACGCGGCGCTTTCTTACGTCCGACCAAAGAGTTTCCGCGGTTGCTCGCGCGCGCCGGCCGCAGCGCTCGGCAAGCTTTAGCCAAACAACGAGACAGAATTTACAGAGGATAGTCGCGCAGTTGTCAAATTAAGTTCGCGATGCGCCACAATCATATTCTCGGAAGCAGAAGCTTCCCTTACGCAAGAACGAATGCAGGAGGAGACAACGATGGCTTTTAGACATTCAGCGCTCTTCGCTATTGTCGCTGTTTCGGCTCTCGCCGGCCTCAGCGGCAATTCTTTCGCGGCGGAAACAGGCAATTGGGCGCCGCCAAACGCGCCGGGGATGCCCGGCTACAAAGAACCCCAGAAGGCAAACGGCGAGGTGAGGCCGCCGATACCCGTGGCCACCACCGACGCGAGCTCCCGCAGCTATCTCCAACGCGACAAAAGCGACGCCGAAAAATAGGCACCCGATCTGCAGCATGCGCATGCGGCCGCTACACGCGCGGCCGCATTTGCGCCGACTGAGGCTCTTCATCAATTTTTTCATGGGAAGAAGAAATCTCTTTTCGGACTCTGTGCAGTCGGCGAAGCGTGCGGGGTGGGCGCTCGGGCATTGCCCCATTGCAGTTCCGGGTCCATATGGGCGTCGTCCTGCAACCGTCGCTTCGTTCGAGGTTCGATGTTTCGCGTCATGAACCTAGCCTACGCGGCCTATGTCAAATTCGTGGAGGACGACGGTTGGCCGATCGCGAGCTATATTTCGCTCTCGGTGCTCACCTCCGTCTTTCCTTTTCTGATTTTCGTCGGAGCGGTCGCGGGCTTCTTCGGCACGCCCGAGATCGCCGACAAGGCGGCCGAACTGCTCCTCGACGCGTGGCCGCCGAACATCGCCGGCCCGATCAGCGCAGAAATCCATCGGGTGCTGACCGAGCCGCGCGGCGGACTGCTGACGATAGGCGCCCTGCTCTCCTTGTTTTTCTCGACGAGCGCCGTCGAGGCGCTGCGCATCGGACTGAACAGAGCCTATGCGCTGACCGATACAAGGCCCTGGTGGCTGCTGCGGCTGGAATCGACGCTCTTCGTGCTGTTGGCTGCGCTGGCGCTTCTCGCCTTCACCTTTCTGATGCTGGTGGCGCCGCTCATTTGGACGCATTTGCAAGCGGCCGCGCCCGAGACCACTCGGCGGCTCGCGATCTCCTACACGCCCGTGCGCTATGGCGTTTCCTCCGCAGTCATCCTGCTCGTGCTCCTCGTCGCGCATCGGTATCTGCCGGCGCGCACGCTGTCGCTGGCGATGATCGCGCCGGGCATTCTGGTCACCATGGCGGCCTGGCTCGGCTTCGGCGCTGCTTTCGGCGCTTATCTGCTGGGCTTCGCGCAGAATTATGTGTCCACCTACGCCGGCCTCGCGTCGATCATGATCGCGATCGTCTTCTTGAACTCGCTCGCCGCGATGCTGCTGTTCGGCGGCGCGCTCAATCATGTCATCGCGGAGGCGCGAAATGAGAAAAAAAACTGCGGCCCCGCGCGCCCTGCCTAACTGGATTTGCCGCTCGCAATTTGTGAGCGTCGCTCTCGAAACCGGCTGAAGTCATGACAGATCAGGAACATCAAACGCCCTTGCTCAACGCCACTCTTCTCGAGGGCTACGAAAGCTTCCTTTCCGGACGATTTCAGCGCGAGCAGCAGAAATTTCGGGAACTTGCGGAGCGCGGACAGCATCCGCACACGCTCGTCATCGGCTGTTGCGACTCGCGCGTGACGCCGGAAGAGATCTTCGACGCCAAGCCCGGCGAGATCTTCGACGCGCGTAATATCGCCAACCTCGTGCCGCCGCACGGCTCCGACAGCTACTCTCACGGCTCCTGGGCCGCCATCGACTATGCCGTCTCCATCTTGCGGGTGAGCCAGATCGTCGTGCTGGGGCACGCCCGCTGCGGGGGCGTGCGCGCTTTCCTCGATCACTATGCGGAAAAGGCCGCCCCGGCCAAGGAGGACTATATCGGCAATTGGATCTCGATTCTCGCGCAAGCCGCGGAAAGCATCGCCCCGCCACCCGCCGTCCTCGATGAGCTCTATGCCGATCGTCTCGCACGCGAGTCGATCAAGCAGGGGCTTACGAATTTGCGGACCTTCGAAAAGGTCGTCGCGGCCGAGAGAGCCGGAACGCTGGCGCTCCACGGGGCCTTCTTCAGCATCGAAGATGCGAGCCTCTTCGCTCTCGATGAGTCGAAAGGCGAGTTCGTGCAGATACTTTCTTCAACGCATCGCGCTGCGCTCGCGCGCTCACGCTTTTGATCGCGGATTCCTATCTCAATGCGCGCCAAGACGAAGCAGAGCTTGAGCGGCCAGAGATAGCCCAGCTCTGGCGGCCGACGAGACATCCGCGCCCGACGACAGGGCCGCTATGGCTCCCGCGTTGAACGCGTCGCCGCCGCCGGTCCGATCGACCGGCTCGACGGGAACGGCCGCGGCGGTCTCGACCTTTCCGCCCGCAATGATCGTCACCCCTTTCATCCCCTGGGTGACGAACCAGGTCGCGCGATCCGCCCCGTGCGTCTCCTTGATGAAGCCGATCGGGTCTTCCGTGTTCAGCCTTCGGGCCAGCTCGTCGGAATTTGTGAACAGGTAATCCGCGAGGCTCGTGAAAGCGGGATCGTAGCGGCCGTTCAGCTCCAAAGAGAGAGTGGCTTGCGGCGCGCCAAGCGCGCTTCTCGCGTGGCGCAGAAAGGAAGCCTCGCAAAGCGTGGTGTGCAGCCAATCAGCGCCTGCGAAAAGGTCGGTGACGTCATAGGGCGACCAAGCCGCCGCGACGACGGGGCTGACGATGATCCTGTTGTCGTCAGGTGGCGACAGGCAAACGGCGATGGGCGACGCGACGGGCAGAACTTTGACGCCGCATGTATCGACGCCATTGGCGCGAAGATCGGAGAGAGCCAGTTGACCCAGCGGGTCGTCTCCGACCCAGCCGAGCATCCTGACGCGCAGCCCTTGTCGCGAGAGCCAGACGGCCGTGTTGGCGGCGGACCCGCCTCCACCGACGCGCGTCTCTCGCGCCGCGATTTTCTCATGCCGTTCCGGTAAACGGTCCAGACGCAACGTCACGTCGACGTTGATGCTGCCCAGACAACATATGCGTCGTGGTGCGCGAGACTCCGGCTCATCCATAGGCTGAACAGTAGATCGGCAGCCGCGCGGATGCAAAGCGCCGCCGGCTGTCGCCCTTGCGCGCCATCATTCCCGCGGCGGCTTGCTTCCTCAAACGCCCCCGAAATTGTCGAGTCGATCGCCACACTCGGATATCGAGCGCACGCGCCCGGCGTCAGAACCACCAGAACCGCGTGGACAAAGGCTCGGGCTGCGGCAAAGGCCCCACTCTCGCAAGGCGGGCCGCGTCGCGCGCGTCGTTGAGCGCCACAAGGGATTGGTTGACAGTCTGCCGCGCGAAAGCCAGCCTGCGTCGCGCCGCCAATTTGGCCTGCCAGAGCTTTGCGGGCTCGATCCACTGCCTACGCAACCGCATCGCCCGGCTTCCCAGCCGCGCCTCCTCCTGCTGCACTCGCGCGAGAGCGCCCTGCGCGGCCTTGAGCCCCTCGCGCGCGCGCCGGTAATTGTGCTCCGCCTGCACGACATAGGCGGGCTTCGCGGCCCCCTGCGCACAGGCCTGCGCCGCTGGAGCGATCAAAGCGGCGATGAGAAGCGCGGCGAGGGGACAGCGCACGGGGGCTTTTCTCTCAACAACAGGGTGGCCGCCTGGCGTTCGAGCCAACCGCCAGCGCGCTCAGGGCGAAAGAAACTTGAAGGGTTCCGCCGGCGCGAACTTGTTCGAGACCTCGCCGGAGAGAATGGGCCTTCCGCTGAGATCGAGCCTTGCAGGCTTCGCCCCCGGCGCAAGGTTCAGCCTGTCGATGTTCACCCAGAAAATCGCAGGAGTAAAGACGGACTCGAAATAGTAGCGCCGCGCATGCGTGTCGCCGACCGTGCGCCAAATCGTCGAGGCGATGTTGGGCCTTTCCGGATCGGCGATGCCGAGCGGAACGGAAATAGCGCGGATGAGAGAGAAGGTCGTGGCCGTGGCGAGGGTCGGATCGCTTTCCTTCGCAGCGGCGTTGAGGAACCAGCTCATGCGGGCGAACCGATCGGCGGAGCGCGCCGTGCCGGGCAGGAATTTCAGACCGCCCACATCCTGCCAATAAACATCGATCGCGAGCTGCTGGTCATAGCTCGGAGAGTTGGTCATCACGCGATATTGCGGACTGTGATGGATGACGAGCTTTCCCCTGAGATATTCGAAGATCGCGCTGTCGCCCGACGCGTCGGCGAGTGCGAGATGCGCTCCGGCCTTGTGCCCGCCCGGCAAGTCGGGGGCGACGATGACGAAGGGCTCCTTCTGCAACGCGGCGACGGCCTCGTTCACCGTCGCGAAATTGTCGAGCGCATATTGGGTCCAGGCGCCGATGGAGAGCTTCGGTTTCTTGGAAGTCGCCGCATCGCCATAGTCGGACTCGACGAGATAGAGCGCATTGGCGACGAGGCCGGCGTCGTTCAGGCCGTCGACCGTGCCGATATTGTAAAAAGAGCTCGCGACCGAACCATGCTTGGCGATCCATTTGATCGACCCCGGCCCCACGCCCCCGTCGCGCTGCAGGCCTTTGGGAAAGGACCACAGGTCGGTTTGGGGTCCTCCATCCAGTCCATGGTGCGGCCGACGAGGAAGGTCTTCACGCCGGTCTCATAGAGGATGCGCGTGCAGGCGTTCGCTTCAAAGCCAAGAAAAGAAACGGCGGCGCCGATCAAGAGGCAAAGGGAAGTCTTTCTCAATTTTCGATCTCCTCACAAAAATCGGAAGCCATCCGCCCTGAGCGGCCTTCGAGACGGCGGCGACCCAACCGTCGCAGGATAGCACAGGGACGCGCGCGACGCCCGCGCGTCTACGGGAGTTCTAATGGAACATCGCCGCGGTCTTTTGCAGCGTGACCCAGACGCCCCAGGCCAAGGGCGCGCCGACCGCGAGCCAAGCGAGGCCCAAGAGCAACGCGCCGCCCAGCCCCAGGCTCGGCGCGACGGGCCCCAATCGAACGCGGGCGACGGCGCCGGCTAGACCCTCGCGCTCTTCCTCCTCGAAGTCCTCGAAGTCGGCGTGCGTCTCTTCCTCTTCATGCCGGACAGCCGCGACCGTCGTCTTCTTCTCGGCCGCCAGCTCCTCGTCCGTCATGAAATGTTTCGAGGCGACCGGGCGCACGAGGAGATCGCAGACGAGGCCGACGATGAGAAGTCCGACCAGCACATACATCGTCTGGTCGTAGACGGCCTCCCGCGGGGCACCGGCCGCGAGCTGGCGCTCGCGGAAAGAGGTGACGAGCCAGGGTCCAAGCGCGCCCGCGGTGGACCACGCCGTGAGCAGGCGACCGTGAATCGCTCCCACCATATGCGTGCCGAACAAGTCTGCGAGATAGGCGGGAATCGTCGAGAAGCCGCCTCCATACATCGTCAGGATGACGCTGAAGGCGAGCACGAAGGCCGCCAGCATCCCGGCGCGCGCGGCCTGGGGCGCGAGGGCGTAGAGCACGCCGCCGAGCAGGAAGAAGATGGCGTAGGTCAGCTTGCGGCCGAGCCGGTCGGAGAAGCTCGCCCAGCCGATGCGGCCGAAGATGTTACACAACGAAAGAAGTCCGGTGAAGCCGGCGGCGATGGCCGCAATCTGCGTCTTCTGCGCCGCGCTGAGGCTGTCGAAGCCGATGTCCTGCCCGATCAGCCGGCCCCCGAACACTTCCTGCAGCATGGGCGAGGCCATGCTCAGAACGCCGATGCCGGCGCTCACATTCATGCACAGCACGCCCCAAAGCAGCCAGAACTGCGGCGTCTTCCACGAGGTTTCGAGATGCACGTGGCGATGGGTCACCATGGCGTTGTCGGCGGCGGCGGGCGGCGTCCAGCCGGCAGGCGTCCAGCCCTCGCGCGGCACCCGATAGCCGAAGGCGCCGGAGAGCATGAAGATGAAGTAGATCAGCGCCAGGGCCACGAAGGTCTGCCAGACGCCGACCTCATTGGGCGTGGCGAGACGCCCGAAGACGGCGTCGAACGGCGCGAGCGCCGCCGGCGCGGAGGGGTTGGCGCTCGTGAAATAGGCCATCAGATAGTTGGCGAGCGGCGCGCCGATCATCGCGCCGCCGCCAAAGCCCATGATGGCCAGGCCCGTCGCCATGCCGCGGCGGTCGGGGAACCATTTGATCAGCGTCGAAACCGGGGAGATGTAGCCGAGGCCGAGGCCAATGCCTCCGATCACGCCGGAGCCGAGCCATATCAGCCAGAGCTGATGCCAATAAACCCCGAGCGCCGAGATCAGGAGCCCCCCGCACCAGCAGAAGGCCGAGGCGAGACCGGCCTTGCGCGGGCCGGCCGTCTCCAGCCAGTGGCCGAACACGGCGGCGGAGGAGCCGAGGAAGACGATGGCGAGCGTGAAGGTCCAGGTGAGCGAGCCGACCTTCCAGTCGCAGTCCCTCGCGAACGCCTCGGCGAAGAGGCCCATGTCGGCGGGGCAGGTCCTGGCGGTCGTGACGCCGATCGCCTTGGAGAGCGGCAGCCAGAACACGCTGAAGCCGTAGATCATGCCGATGCAGAGATGGATGGCCAAGGCCGCCGGCGGCGTCAGCCAGCGATTGAACCCCGGCCCGGCGACCGTGCGCTGGCGACTGAGGAAACCCGGCGCGGCCGTTGACTGCAACATTCCAATCACTCCGAAATGCGTGGCGCTCCGCTCCCGTGTAAATCCTACAGATGGAGTGGGCAAGACGAGGAAGGCGTCAAAGACGCTGGCGCTTAAACGTCGAATCTCCGCCCCGCGACCCAGGTCGCGAAAATCGTCATGTCGCCAGGGTCGAAGGCGACGATGTCGGCGCGATAACCCTCCGCGAGACGGCCGAGCCGATGTCCAAGCCCCAGAAAATCCGCGGGCTCGGCGCTCGCCGACCGCAGCGCCTCCTCGAGCGGCGTCCCGAGCAGGCGCACGCAATTTGCCACGGCCGTCGAGATTCCGATGGCGGAGCCCGCGAGCACGCCCTCCGAGGTGGCGCAGCGGCCCTCGCGCACCCCGATCTGCGCGCCCTGCAGCATGAATCCGTCCAGCGCTCCTCCGACCGGCGGCATGGCGTCGCTCACCAGCATGGCGTGTCCCGCGCCGCGCAAAGCCAGCTTCAGCATCGCCGGAGCGACGTGCCAGCCGTCCACGATCAAGCCGTAATAGGCGTTCGGCTGCTCGAGCGCCGCCGCGACGGGACCGGGCTCGCGCGCCGAAAGCGGCGGCATGGCGTTGAACAAATGCGTGAATCCTGTGAGCCCCTCCGCCATGGCGGCGCGCGTTTCCTCATAGCTCGCCATGGAATGGCCGAGCGCCACTCTCACGCCGGCCGCGGTGAGCCTCGCGATGAAGCCCGCGGGCGCCTGCTCCGGCGCCAGGGTCACTAGCAGAACGCCAGTCTTGAAGGAGGTGAGCATGCGTTCGTGGTGCGGCTCCGGGCGGCGGATCAGGTCGCGGCGATGCACGCCGGGCTTTTGGGGCGATAGGAACGGGCCTTCGAGATGCAGTCCGAGAGCGCCGGGCTCGCGCTCGACCATGATCTCGGCGGCATGCAGCGCCGCCGCCATGGTCTCGTCCGTATCGGTGATGAGAGTGGGCAGGATCGAGGTCGCGCCGAATTTTCGATGCGCCGCGACGATCCTCGCGACCCCTTCCGGCGTCGGATCGTCGTTGAAGAGGATATCCCCGCCGCCATTGACCTGAACGTCGATGAAGCCCGGCGCGAGCCAGGCGCCGCGCGGCGCCGCGTAAATCTCGATCGACGCGGGCAGGTCGGCGCGGTGCACGACCGCCGCGATCGTCGAGCCCTCGACGATGACCGCGCTGTCGCGGCGCGACGTGGCGCCGTCGAAAACAATGTCGGCGGCGATCGCATATCGCTTCGCGCTCGTCATCGCGTCCGCGTGACCTTGCGCAAATGGCGCGGCTGGTCCGCATTCGTCCCGCGCGCCGCGGCGACATGGACGACCATCGCGTAAAAGCTCTGGATCAAGCAGATCGCGTCGGTTTCGGGATGATCCGGCGCCAGCGCCGCAAGCCGGCCGGGGGCCCCCGCCTCTGAGTCGGTGATGAACAGCTCCGCGCCTTTCGCTCGCAGATCGTCGGCGAGCTGGGTCATCCCCTGCGCGGCGGCATCGGTCGGCGCAAACATGAGAACGGGATAGCGCGGGGTCACCAAGGCGACGGGCCCGTGCAGGAATTCCGCCGAGGAAAAGGCCTCGGCGTGAAGATCGGAGGTCTCCTTGAGCTTCAGCGCCGCCTCGCGCGCGATGGCGAGCGTCGGGCCGCGCCCGATGGTGACGAGGCTGCTCGCGCCGTTCAATACCGCGACGAGCCCGCTCCAATCGAGATTGCAAGCCTGCTCCAGGCGATCGGGAAGGCGCTCAAGCGCGCCGGCGAGCGCCTCGTCATTGCCCCAGGCCGCGGCTAGTCGCGCCAGCGCCGAAAGGGAGGCGATGAAGGTTTTTGTCGCGGGAATGCTGAGTTCCGGCCCCGCCGCCATCGGCAGGACGAATTCGCAGGCCTGCGCGAGCTCGCTCTCCGCGTCATTCGTGATGCAGGCGGTCGCGGCGCCGCAGGCGCGCGCCGCTGCGGCCAACTCGATGAGATCGCCGCTCTTGCCCGATTGCGAGACGGCGAGGAAGAACTGATCCGCAAGGCGCAGACGCTCATGGTAGAGCGTCGTGACGCTCGGGGCGGCGGCGGCGACGGGGATGCCGAAATGCCGCTCGATGAGATATTTGCCGTAGGTTGCGGCGTGCGCCGAGCTGCCGCGCGCGCAGGTGACCACGACTTGGGGGGGACGCCGCTGCAGTCGCTCGACGAGCGCGGCGACGACGTCGGCGAGAACAGTCTCCTGGCGCCGCACGGCCTCGGGCGCCGCCCGCAGGTCGGCGCTCATCTGAACGTCGAGAAGGCTCATCCGCGCGTTTTCCAAAGCCCCGCCCCAGAGATCATCTCACAAGAACGCCGGCGGGGCGAGCGAAAGCCCGGCGGGAGAGCGGCCCGAAGCGCGCGAAAAGCAGCCTTGCTTGAATTTCCTGCTATGCTGAGCATATGCGGACACCAGGTCCCGCGCCGATAGGTCCGATGGATACGGAAAGACAGAGTCCTCGCTACGCCAAGATCGATCTCTGGGAGCCCGCGGAGATACTCGAAGGCATGATCGAGGGGCAGTTCAGCGCCGTCGCCGCCGTGCGGGCGGCGCGGCCGGCGATCGAGAAGGCGAGCCTCGCGATCGAGCGGCGCCTGCGCGGGCGCGGTCGCCTCGTTTACGTCGGGGCCGGCACCTCGGGGCGCCTCGCGGCGCAGGACGGGGCCGAGCTCATGCCGACCTTCGGCTGGCCGCAGGACCGCCTGCTGCTGCTCATTGCGGGCGGAACGAGCGCGCTGCTGCAGGCCGTCGAAGGCGCGGAGGACGAGGAGACGCAGGCGGTCGAGCTCCTTCGCCATCATCAGATTGGGCCCGGCGACGCCATGATCGCCCTGGCCGCGAGCGGCACGACGCCCTTCACGCTGGCGAGCCTCAGGGAAGCCAAGCGCAGCGGCGCGCTGACCATCGGCGTCGCCAATAATCGCGACGCGCCGCTTCTGCGCGAGGCGGATCATGCGATCTTTCTCGACACGGGTCCGGAGCCGATCGCAGGCTCGACGCGCATGAAGGCGGGAACGGCGCAGCGCATCGCGCTACTGCTGCTTTCCTCGCTCGTCATGATCCTGATGGGCCGCGTCTACGACGGCCTCATGGTGGACGTGCAGGCGTCGAACAAAAAGCTCGTGCGTCGAAGCGAAAAGATCCTGTCGCGCCTTTCCGGCCGCAGCGGCGACGAGATCCATGAGGCGCTGGAGCGGGCCGGCGGCAGCGTCAAGCTCGCCTTCCTCCTCCTGCAGGGTTACGAACGCGAGGAGGCCGACCAGGCGCTGCATCGCGCCGAAGGCCATTTGCGCCGGGCGATGAGCCTGATCGCCGAAGGGCATCCGAAAGGGGCGGGGCCGATAGAACGCGGTCATGCGCTCACGGGACCGGACTACAGCAAAGTCTGACCGAGCCGCCGTCGCCGCGCGATCGTCGCCCCGCCCTCAGGGCGACTGCGAGCGAATTGAGAAGGATGGTGGGGGAAGTAGGACTCGAACCTACGAAGGCCTAGCCAGCGGATTTACAGTCCGCCCCCTTTGCCGCTCGGGACATTCCCCCATTCGTGGCCGCGCGAGGCGCAGCCGCGAAACCGGGCTTATGGAGAATGAGCGCGGGGGCTGTCAAGCCGGCCCGAGCGACCCTGCAGAATGGCGCTCGACCGCGAATTCCCTTCCCCTGGCGCGAGGAAAGGCGCTAAAGAGCCGGCCAACATTCCCTTAACGGCGGGGACCCGCACTCAATGGCGCGTCAGTTCATCTATCACATGCAAGGCCTCACCAAGACCTGGCCCGGCGGCAAGAAGGTCTTGGACAACATCCATCTCTCCTTCTACCCGGACGCCAAGATCGGCGTGCTCGGCATCAACGGCTCGGGCAAATCGACGCTTCTGCGCATCATGTCGGGCATCGACAAGGAATTCGTCGGCGAGGGCTTCGTCGCCGAGGGCGCGCGCGTGGGCTATCTGGCGCAGGAGCCGCAGCTCGACCCTGAGCTCGACGTGCGCGGCAATGTCATGCTCGGCGTCAAGGAGAAGAAGGATCTTCTCGATCGCTACAATGACCTGGCCATGAATTATTCCGACGAGACCGCCGACGAAATGACGCGGCTCCAGGACGAGATCGAGGCCAAGAACCTCTGGGACCTCGACAGCCAGGTCGATCAGGCCATGGAGGCGCTCGGCTGTCCGGCCGACGATTCCGACGTGACGAAGCTCTCGGGCGGCGAGCGGCGCCGCGTCGCGCTCTGCCGGCTGCTCCTCGAGCAGCCCGATCTGCTGCTGCTCGACGAGCCGACGAACCATCTCGACGCCGAGACGGTCAATTGGCTCGAAGGCCATTTGCGCAACTATCCGGGCGCGATCCTGATCGTCACCCACGACCGCTACTTCCTCGACAATGTGACGGGCTGGATTCTCGAGCTCGATCGCGGCCGCGGCATTCCCTATGAGGGCAATTACACGAACTGGCTGAAGCAGAAGCAGAAGCGGCTCGCGCAGGAGTCCTCCGAGGACAAGGCCCGCCAGCGCGCGCTCGAAGCGGAGTCGGAATGGATCGCGGCCTCGCCCAAGGCGCGCCAAGCCAAGAACAAGGCGCGCATCCAGCGTTATGAGGAGCTCGTCCAGAAGTCGAGCGAGAAGGCCCCGACGAGCGCCCAGATTATCATTCCCATCGCCGAGCGGCTCGGCGAGAACGTCATCGACTTCGATCATCTCTCCAAAGCCTATGGCGACAGGCTGCTGATCGACGATCTCTCCTTCAAGCTCCCGCCCGGCGGCATCGTCGGCGTGATCGGCCCGAACGGCGCCGGCAAGACGACGCTGTTTCGCATGATCACCGGCCAGGAGAAGCCCGACAAGGGCGCGATCACGGTCGGCGAGAGCGTGCATCTCGGCTATATCGATCAATCGCGCGATTCGCTCGATGGAAAGAAGACCGTCTGGGAGGAAATTTCCGGCGGCAATGAGGTCATCTATCTCGGCAAGCGCGAGATCAACTCGCGCGCCTATTGCTCGAACTTCAACTTCAAGGGCGGCGATCAACAGAAGAAGGTGGGTAGCCTCTCGGGCGGCGAGCGCAACCGCGTGCATCTCGCCAAAATGCTGAAAAGCGGCGCCAATGTGCTGCTGCTCGACGAACCGACGAACGACCTCGACGTGGAAACCCTGCGCGCGCTGGAGGAGGCGCTCGTCGATTTCGCCGGCTGCGCGGTGGTGATCTCGCACGATCGCTTCTTCCTCGACCGCATCGCCACGCATATGCTGGCCTACGAGGGCGACTCGCATGTCGAGTGGTTCGAGGGCAATTTCGCCGATTACGAGGAAGACAAGAAGCGGCGGCTGGGGACGGATTCCGTCATCCCGCATCGGCTGAAGTATAAGAAGTTCAGCCGGTAGCGCTCAGCTGCGAGCGCTTGGCGCGGATCAGTTATCCGACTTCGCAAAGAAAGAAACCGCGGGCAATCCCTCGAAGTGGCGGTCGCAGGTCAAAAGATCCGCGCCGCGACTTCTGGCCATCGCATAGACAATGGCGTCGGCCGTCGCAAGCTTGTGAGAGATGCATAGCTCGGCGGCCATGAGAGCTATGTTCGTATCGAGCTCGACGACCACACACGTCAGCGTAAAGGCGAGAACGGAATCCGCTTTTTCCTCGCCGACATTGCGCATCAGCCATTTCGCGAGTTCATGTTGAACGATGGTCGGAACGAGCCAGTCTTCTTTCGAAGGCAATTCATGCGATAGCCGCCTGCCCAAACTCGAATCGACAAGCCATTCGATCCAGGCCGAGGTATCGACGAGGCGCATCAGACCCGATCGTTGCGGTCACGGTAATCTTCCGCCTTTGCGCCGCGAGCGATGCCCGCGAGGCTTTCCGCTTCGGGAACGGGAACAAGCAAAACGCCATCCCCTTTGGGGATGAAGGCGAAGAGCTGCCCGGGGCTCCAACCCCTCGCCGTCCTGACGGATTGAGGGATGGAAATCTGGTATTTGGCGGAAAGCTTCGCCGTTTCACGCGCGCGCATCAGATCACCTCACGGCCTTCAGCCATGAAAACATAGCATGTCCTGGTCGCCCCGCCGAGGCGATGGCTTCAGGGAAATCAACCCTTCTGGAAGACAGCCCGCCAATGCGGCCGATCCCCTCTCGCCGCGAGCGCCTCGACGGACGCCAGCTTCAGCCCACCCGTCGCCAGCGCCTCGATTTGCCCCCGCGTCAGCGGCCAGGGCGGGCCGGCGAAGTTTTCGCCCTCTTCGCGCGCTCGGGCGATAACGAGCAGCCGCCCGCCGGGCGCGACCAGGGAGGCCAGCGCCTCAGCCGCTTGCCAGAGCAGCGTCTCGGGGAGCGCCTGCAGCGTGTAGCACTCGTGCACGAGGTCGAAACCGCCGCGCCACTCGGTTGGAAGCGCAAAGAGATCGGCCGTGCGATAATCCACCGCGCTCTGCGGAAAGCGCCGCGTCGCCCAGTCGACCGCCGTCTCCACGAAATCGAAGGCCACAACCTTGGTGCCGGCCGCGGCGAGCGCTTCGGCGTTGTCGCCGAGTCCGCAGCCAACGTCGAGCGCGCGAATCCCCGCAAGCGACCCCTCCCCTGCGAGCCAGTCGACGAGCAGCGGATGCGGCGCGACATCGCCCCAGGGCACGCCGGCAGCGTCGCCTTCCGCCAACCGATAGACGGCCTCGAACCAATCGCGCCGTAGCGGATCGGCCTTCGCGCCGCCCTCCTGCCGATGCGGGTCGATCGCGTCGAGCCGCGCGCGCGCGGCCTCGCGGCGCGTTGCGAAATCCGGCGTCAGGCGCTCTTGTGGCGGGACTTCTCGATCCATTTTCCGTTCTCGTCCTCCTGATAATAGACAAGCTCATGGCCCGTCTCGCGCAGCACTTTCCATTGCGTGCGGGCGTCGAGCAGCTGAGCAGGATCGGCGCCGCTGAACATCAGTATGGCGCGCAGCTTGGGAGCCGCGCCGGGATCGGCGAGAACCGGCCCGACGGCGGCCTCATGCAGAAAGAAACGGGCGTCGGCCTCGTTTGGATTGTCGCCCTCGGCGGTGAGATAAATGGGCTGCGTCTCGGGCTCGCCCTCGGACTTGGTTCCATGCGGCAGGAATTTCTCGGGGTCGTAGGACCACAGATGGTCGTCCAGCGGCTTGAGACGCGAGGCGTCGCCCGTCTGCACCGCGACGCGCCAATTGCGCGCCAACGATATTTCGAGCAGACGGGGCAAAGCCTCCTCGAGGCTGCGACGCGTGAGATGGTAAAAAAGCACTTCGGGCATGCGCTCATTCTAAGGGAGAGCGGCGCGCGGGTCATGTGCCTCAGCAGCGGCGGCGCGAGCCGTTGCTCAACACGATCAGGAATCCCATGAGCGGCGACACGATGCTTCCCCTCTTCCCCCCTTACGACCGCTCAGCCGCCGCGGTTCTCTTCGCGAGGCTCTGCCTTGCGGCGGGACCGCTCGCCATGGCGGTTTTCAACCGCGCGGATCAGGGCGCGCGCCTCAAGAGCGACGCGAGCCCCGTCACCGAGGCGGATGAGGCCGTCGAGGCCTATCTCATCGGCGAGCTCTCGCGCCTGATGCCGCAGGCGCCCTGCGTGGCCGAGGAGGCCTCCGCGCGCGGGGAGACGCCGGCCCAGCAGGGCGCCTTCCTCCTCATCGATCCCCTCGACGGCACGCGCGAGTTCATCGCCCGCCGGCCGGAGTTCACGATCAACATCGCGCTCGTCGAGCAAGGCTGCCCCACAGCCGGCGCGGTCTACGCTCCGGCCTTGGGAGAGCTGTGGTTCGCGGGCGAAAGGGCGTTCCATGTCGCAGCCGAGCCCGGCGCGCCGCTGCCGCCCGAGCCTCAATGGCGGCGGCTTGCAACGCGCGCCGCGCCGGCGGAAGGGCTCACGGCGATGGTCAGCCTCTCGCACTTCGACGCCGAGACGGCGGCCTTTCTCTCGCGCCTGCCGATCAGGGCGCAGATGCAGGCGGGCTCCTCTCTGAAGTTCTGCCGCATCGCGGAGGGGCTCGCCGACATCTATCCGCGTTTCGGGCCGACCCACGAATGGGACACGGCTGCGGGAGACGCGGTGCTGCGGACGGCCGGCGGGATCGTGCTGACGCCGCAGGGCCAGCCCTTTCCCTATGGCAAGGCCGTGCAAGGCTATGGCAACGGCCCCTATGTCGCCTGCGGCGACCGCGCGCTGGCAAGCTTATTTTAACCTTCGAGGACCAAGCTGTCGTCTCAACGGCGCTCCCGCGCCGGGAGGTCTTCGATATGAGCAAGCCCGATTCCTCCTCCCCCTTCTCGCGACGCTCCATGCTGCGTCTGGCCGCCGGCGGCCTCGCCTTCTCGGCGCCGCGCGCCTTCGCCATTCCGCAGCAGCCGCCGGAAAGCTATCAAAACAATGAGGTCATCGAGAACGGACATCAGTTCTTCGGCTCGATCTCGCGCGGATTGGGCGAAGGAGTCGAAAATCTAACGAGCCGCTGGGGCCGCCCCAACGCCTATATCCTCGGACAGGAGGCCGGCGGCGCCTTCGTTGGCGGTCTGCGCTACGGCGAAGGCGAGATTTACACCCGCAACGCCGGACGCCAGCGGATCTTCTGGGAGGGGCCGTCGCTCGGCTTCGATGCGGGCGCCGACGGCGATCGCACGATGATGCTGGTCCATAATCTTCCGGCGCTCGACGCGATCCATCAGCGCTTCGCCGGCATCGACGGCTCGGCCTTCCTCATCGGCGGCCTCGGCTTCACCTCGCTCTCCTCGAGCGACGGCGGCGTCGTGGTGACGCCGATTCGTTCGGGCGTCGGCGCAAGGCTCGGCATCAGCCTCGGCTATCTGAAATTCACCTCCGCCCCGACCTGGAACCCGTTCTGAGCGCGCCCAATTGGGGGCGCGCGCCAAACGCAAGTTCTTCCAGCTCGGCGAACGCAGAGTCGTCGCCGAGGGGCTGCCGCGAAGCTTCTGGACGGATCTGAATCACTACGCGATGACGGCGAGCTGGCCGCGCTTTTTCGGCTCGCTGGCCGTCGGCTTCGTCTGGCTCAACACACTCTTCGCGCTTCTCTATCTGCTCGGCGCCGCCTGGGGCGACAATCCGATCGCCAACGCCCGCCCCGGCTCCTTCGTCGACTATTTCTTCTTCAGCGTCGAGACGCTCGCGACCGTCGGCTACGGCGACCTGCACCCCAACTCGCTCTATGGCCATCTCGTCGCGACGATTGCGACCTTCGTCGGCGTGTCCTCGGTCGCGATCGTCGCCGGCGTGACTTTCGCCCGCTTTGCGCGCCCGCGGGCGCGGCTGCTCTTTGCGCAACATCCGGTGATCGGGCCGCATGACGGCGTCCGCATGCTCATGATTCGCTTCGCCAACGAGCGCGTCAACGCCATCACCGAGGCGGCCGCGCAACTGTGGATGTTTCGCGCAGAGCGAACGGCGGAAGGCGCGAGCTTCCGGAAATTCTATCGTCTCAGGCTCACCCGCGACGACAATCCCGTTTTCGCGCTGACCTGGACGCTCATGCACCCGCTCGACGAGGAAAGTCCGCTGCACGGCTGGGAGAAGGAGGATTTCGCAGGCGCCGACGCCAACCTTGTCGTCATCTTCAGCGGCCATGATGAAAACTCCAATCAGCTCGTTCGCGGCCGGCGCCTCTATTCGATGCAGGACGTGCTCGTCGATCACGACTATGCCGACCTTCAGCGGATCGACTCGGATGGCATGACGATTCTCGATTTTGGTCAATTCAATCGAACGCGCCCGCTCGGAGCGCGCCCCCCCCCGAGGCGCTTTGATTTTCGGGCGGCCTTGCCTTAAAAAGGCAAGCCCCTCCGATGCGGTCGGGCGGGCGTTTCCGAAACGGCAGGGGCGCAAAGCGTGTCGATCGAACAGGCGATGTATCTCGCGCTCGGCTTTCTCATCGCCGGGCTTGTCGTCTTGTTGTTCCTGCCGGCGCTGTGGGCGAGGGCCTCGCGGCTTTCGATGCGCCGCCTGCAGATGCTCGCGCCCTTCACGCGCGAGGAGGCGATCGCCCAGCGCGATCTGCTGCGCGCCGACTACGCCTTTCGAGAGCGCAAAATGGCGCAGGAGCTCGAGGAGGCGAAAGCCACAAAGGCCAAACATCTTCTCGAGATTGGCCGAAAGACCGTGCAGCTTCACGAAAATGACGAGAAGCTCCACGCTTCCGAGACACAGGCTCGGGATCTGGAGCGCCAGCTCGCCGAAGCGCGCGGGCAGCTCGATGAGCGTGGCGAATTGCTCGCGGTGACGGAGGCTGCGTTGCACGCGACGACGGAGCGCTACGAGCGGCTGCTCGGCGGCCTGCGGGCGGCGGGCGTCGATTCTGCGCAATATACGGCCGTGGCTCCCGGCGAGCCGGGCTCCCCGGAATCCGCGCTGAGTCTGAAGCTCACCGAGCTGCATGAGGAGAACGAGAAACTGCGCCGAGCCGTCGAGGCCTTGCACAAGGAGACCCTCTCGCTCTCTCCAAAAGCGCAGGGCTTCGACGCCGCTGCGGCCGATCTCTCGCGCCTGCGTC
>Ga0265331_10000976_pt1 | contig 22705 bp, 15 predicted proteins | sample 41923metaG_FD_202088 | JGI IMG/M metagenome (GOLD analysis project Ga0265331, IMG submission 202088) | Rhizosphere microbial communities from Carex aquatilis grown in University of Washington, Seatle, WA, United States - 4-19-23 metaG | ecosystem: Host-associated > Plants > Roots > Rhizosphere... | reverse complement strand
GCGCTCCAGCCTTTGTGGAACATCCGAGCGGCATCTCTTCTAATGGCTGGCATCCTTGCGTTTGATGTGTATGGCATGGCTTTGATGTTACCTCATCAAAGTGGTGCCAAGCCGGTGGAGGATTACGATTTATTTGCACACTCTGAGAAAAAGCGGTATGGTTGTGCAGAACTAGTTTTCGGCGGGTCAAACCTCTGAAACAAACCAATAACGTCAGTGTTCCAAAACCATGAGTGCTGATATCCTGCCCACACATGCAGGCCCTGTGCGCCTGATCTTCGATCCGACGGCCGGGACTGCCCGACTCCGCGACAGCGCGACCATCGTCTTGCCTCTGCCTACAAAGTCCACACGGGATCGGCAAGGAGGCAACCGATTGAGATTCCATCCGTTGATGAGCGGTCGGCAATTCCTCGCCAGGATCTCCGACGACTGCAGATGCCATCATTACAACGTCTTTGGCGGCTGCGACGAACAAATTGCCTTTTTGACCGGCGTCACCGATTTTGCGTATGCCGCATTTGCATTCGGTGACGAGCGTCGCTTCTATGAAGCGCTGTGCCCGCCCACGATCAAGGCGGTTGCGGCTCGGCACCCAGGCACACGCGTCATCCGGCAGGGCGACATCTGGGCCGCCGCTCTCCCTTATGATTGGGAGGAGCTCGGTAAGGATCTCTCACTCTTCCACAAGAGGACGCGCCAACGGATGAACGAGATGCGACGGGCGGATAGCTGGAAGGAAGCCTCCAGCATGAAGATCTTTTCTACTCGCCACAGTCTGACCGGTCGCACCTTCTTGTATGCGCGCATCAAATCTTCTTCCTCGACTGGATGCTAGACGGTGGTCGCATCCGGTCAGCTCACCGCTCCCGACCATGCTACGCTCGATCTCGGCGATGGTCCGAACATCCTCGCGCGGGCAGCAAATATCATACCTGTCACCGACCAACAAAAAGTCGACGGATGGGAATACTGATACCGAGTCGTTCCTTTCACCTCCAAGCCTCCGCTCCGTGCGGGGGCTTTTTTGTCTATCCAAGTATAGGGGGCCGCTACAACCCCAACAGCGGATTGATCTGGTTCCTCTGGATGCTGTCAGCGAGAGCCATGACGCTGTTGCCATAGGCGGTGGCGCCGGTGACGTAGCCGCAGGCGCGGCCGGAATAGTATTTGCAGGCGGCGTTCTTCTGGGCGGAATAGCTCGTCGAGCCGGCACCGAGGTCATCGAGATAGAGGCCGGCGGCCATGAAGGCGTCCAAGGGCTTCCAGGGATCGGGCGTCGCGGCGCCAGTCGCGGCAGCGATGCGGTCCTTGAGGAGCATCCAGGTCGAAGCGATGAATTGGGCCGGGCCCATGCCGCCGCCATAGCCGATGGACTGCGGACACGAGACAGGCATAGTGCGATAGTCCAGGCCGAGCGACTGAGTGATAGACACGAATGGCTGGACGTCGCGCGATGGCTTCATGACGTTAGACACATACGCAGTCGTACGGGAGTTGATGCCTGAGCCATCTGACGTGTTCGTGAGATAGCAGGTGCCGACGTTACCGCCGATATTGGTCTCCTGCTTCAGGATGGCGAGCAGGAATGCCTGCGGCACGCCGGTCCTCTGATTGACTGTGTTGGCATAGTTGAGGGCATCGCCGAACGGGATAGACTGGGCACCGGAGAGCGCAAAGAGCGTCGACCGGATCTTGGCTGCCTCGGCCTGCTTCTGGGCGACGAGCGTGGAATACGAGGCCTCATTGACCTTGCTCACGGAAAGGAGCTTCTTCTGCTGGGCCTGATCCGCCTGGATGTTGGCTTGTTGGACTTGGATCTCGTGGCGAGCATCGACCTCGGCATTCTGGCGAGTGGTCAGGGCGTCTTTCTCGGCGGAGGTCGATGCCTCATCGGAACGCAGGCTGGTGAACGTATCGGCGAGCCCTTGCTGGACGGCCTGGAACGTATCGACATCGTTGAAGAATCCTGAGACGCTGTCCTCTGAGAGCAGGACCTCAGGCAGCGACGTCTGATCGAACTCATTGGTCTTGCGCAGAAGGTCGCCCAAGGTCTCCTTGCCCCTGGCGATGGAGCCTTCGAGGTCATTGATGTGATTCTGCTTGTCGTTGATCTGGCCGCCGAGCGACTGGATGAGGAGATTCTTGGCCTGGATATCGAGCTGAGCGGCTTTGATCTTTGCAGTGAGGACGGCGATATCGCGGGAGAGCGAGGCACTCTGGCCCTGCGCAGCCGTGAGCTGCTTCTGGGCGGCAGCCTGATCAGCCTCGACCTGCTGGAGATCGTGCTGGAGCTGGGCGCGCTGGGCATCGGTGAGCGGCGCGGCGGTCTGGGCATGAGCGGCATGCGTCAGCGAAATCACCGCAGATATGATCACAACAACAATAAAAAAAGGGGCTTTTTTCATCTGGGTTTGGTTTCCGTAGTCATCTATTATACCTTTTTAGAGCATTTCCTTGAATGGTTGGGGCCGAGAGGCGACGACAGACCGAGGGGGGATGGCACCTTCGGGTGCAGACCACTTCCGTTTGGGATAGCAGCATTTCCCCAAACGGAAGTGGCGTGCCGGTGAAAGTATCACCCCTTCGCCACTACTAATCTGGCGTTTTGCCTGATATCTTTGATTGGCATATGACTTATTTGAGAGTATGATGCCTCCCAATGTTCGACTACAAAGGGTACAAGCCAAAACCAGAATGGAACGAGCTCCTCGATACAGTCGACGGCAAACGTTTCTTCGACGCATTTGAGCTAGCGCACAGATATGGCGTCACAAGGCTCTTTCTATCCGAACTATTCACAGCAAAAGAGCTCTCTCGGTTCATCAACAGAGTCAGTGCTGCATATTGGATCGACATGGGAACCCCGTATTCGGAGATCAGCAGCCAAACCGGTATGAGCTCAAAAGCCATAGCGCAGATATCAAAAAAGCTCCGCTATGGAGAGGGAGCGCTCTACAAGATGGCGCATGAGATCAGACGGAGAGAGAAGCTGGATTGAAAAAACCGCCACTCGGCGGTCTTTTCGTACGATAGTTTGAGGTTATTTCTTCTCTGCCTTGCCGGCGTCTTTCTTGGCGTCTTTGGCGCCAGCGGCGGGGGCTGCAGTCCCTACGGCTGCGCCTGCGGCGCCAGCGACGCCGTCTTCGGGCTTCTTGCCCTTGGCCTCGACCTCGATGGCAGCCATGTCGATGGCGGCCGGAGCTTCGACGACCTCTTCCTTGGCTTCGGCGACCAGGGCGACGACCTCTTCAGGGCCTACCTTGAGAGCGACGCCAACCGGGAGAGCGATATCGCGGGCATGGACAGCGTCGTTGAGCTCGACGAGGCGGGAGATGTCGACGACGAGCTCGCGGGGGAGGTCGCGAGGAGCAGCCTCGACCTCGACTTCGCGCATGACCTTGACCAGGATGCCGCCCTTGTCCTTGACCGCCGATGACGTGCCGGAAAATACGAGCTGGACGGCGACTTGGACCTTCTTGCCCTTCTCGACGACATAGAAGTCAGCGTGTCGGGGCTCGCCGGTCACCGGATGGATATCGACCTCATGGATGAGAGCTTCGTGCTCATTCTGGCCCTCCTTGAGGATGACGACGGACGACTCACCGGCCTTGCTCCAGATGTCCTTGAAGGCTTTCATGGGGATAGATACGGGGGTCGAGGCTTCCTTCGGGCCGTAAAAAACGGCCGGGATAGAGCCGGATCTGCGGACTGCATCAGCGCTAACCTTGGCGTCGCGCCTGGTGACATTGAGTGAAAGCATGCGTGTGATACTACCCTATCCCTGGAAAATCCGCAACTTCTCCTCGACGACCTTCTGCATAGCCAGCTTGGCCGGCTTCATGAACTTGTAGGGAGCGACCTCGTCGGGGTTGTCGGAGAGGGATTTTATGAGGCCAGAGCGATACGCGAGGCGGAGCTCGGTGTTGACATGCACGATAGCCATGCCGGCCTTGATCGCCTTCCTGACGAGATCGTCGCCTTGGCCGGAGCCGCCGTGAAGGACGAGCGGTACGCCGGTCTCTGCCTCGATCTCGGCGATGCGGGACGGATCGATATGCTTGGCCACGCGGGTGAGCTCGAGATCGCCGGAGAGGATGCCGTGGAAATTGCCGACCGCGGGAGCGAGCATGTCGATGCCCGTCTCTCGCACGAATCGGGCCGCCGTCGCAGGATCGGTGAGCTGGACGCCCGCAGGCACGGCTGCGAGGACCTGTGAGGACTGGCCGATATAGCCGAGCTCTCCTTCGACGAGGATCTCATGGCCTGTCGATCGGCTCAGGGTGCGGGCGTATTCGACGCACTGCTTGGTTATGGCGATATTGTCCTCGAGCGAGAGCTTGGCACCGTCGAAGATGACGGAGTCGAAACCGGCGTCGATGGCCTCCTTGGCCCGTTCGAGCGAATACGTATGGTCGGCATTGAGGAATATGGGCGCTCCGCGCTCCTTCCGCAGGGCTGCGACGACCGCCGCGATCTCACGGACGCCGGTGTAGTCGCGCTCGCCTTCCGAGACGCCGATGATGACCGGCAGGCCGAGCGCCGCGGCGGCATCGGCCACAGCATAGACGCCGTCGAGGGTGGATATATTGAAGTGTCCGACTGCTTTCTTGGCTTGGCGGGCTTCGGATATGTATGACCGCAAGCTCTGTATGGGTCCACCGGAACTATTCATGATATGATTATAGCATGTCCAAGCACCTCGACTTCCTGGCTATCGGCGACCTGACGACTGACGCCTTCATCAGGATCAAGGACGCCGCCGTCCACTGCAAGATAAACCAAGAGGACTGCGAGCTGTGCGTCAGATTCGGGGACAAAGTGCCCTACGAATATGTGAAGGTCGTCCGAGCCGTCGGCAACGCGGCCAACGCCGCAGTGTCCGCCTCGCGCCTGGGATTGAGCTCCGCTCTTGTGACGAACATCGGCGATGACGAGAATGGCCGTGAATGCATGGCCGAGCTCGCCAGGAACAAGGTCGGTACTGAGCTTGTGACCACGCACAAGGGCCGCCCGACGAACTATCACTACGTGCTGTGGTATGGGCCTGACAGGACGATCCTGGTCAACCACACCGAGTACGACCGCCGCTTCCCTCTGAAGACCCCCGCGCCCACGTGGATCTACCTGACATCGCTCGGCGCAGACACCTTCCCCTATCACATAGCTATCGCCGACTATCTGGAAGCGCATCCGGAGACCAGGCTCGCCTTCCAGCCGGGGACGTTCCAGATGAAGCTCGGCTTCGACGAGCTCGCACGCATCTACGCGCACACGGATGTCCTGGCAGTGAATGTGGAAGAGGCCCAGCGCATGCTCGGCATCGATGCCGAGGCTGCCGGCGCTCGCGACCCGAAGATGCTCATGAAGGGGTTGGCGGCTCATGGCCCGAAGATCGTCATCGTCACCGACAACACCAACGGCGCGTACATGTACGACGGCGAGCGCTCTTATTTCGTGCCGATGTATCCGGACCCGAGGCCCGCGTTCGACAGGACCGGCTGCGGGGACGCGTTCGCCTCGACATTCATCGCCGCGCTCGCCATGGGCAAGCCGCCCCTCGAAGCGCTCATGTGGGCGCCAGTCAATCCGATGTCAGTCGCCCAGTTCGTCGGAGCTCAGGAGGGACTGCTCGCGCTCGACCAGCTCACATGGTGGCTGGAAAAAGCGCCCGAGGAGTTCAAGGTGAAGGAGATCTAGGAAGTCCATACGACTGGTCGATGAGGCCGCGCGCCTTGAAATCTTTAACGAGCGCTTCATATACCGGATCTTTGTCGAGTGCGCCAAATTCTTGGGGATACTTCGATCAGGAACTGATATCCGGCTCCAAGTGCTAACCACAATGATATATAAAGCTTGTCTGTCGCCTTTTTTAACTCGGTCGGGCCAAAAAGATCAAATAATAGTGCTCTCAAGGTTTCTGGCTCACGATCGGCCGCGAGGAATGACTCGATAAGTTTCTCTATAGTGAACCTGCGCGTGTCGGTCATGGTGACACATTATATCGCTATTTCTGAATAGCGATAGACAGGGCGGGGGGTTACATCTCGTTCCCCGATTTCTTTCCCCGGGGAAAGAAAACCCAGAACCAGATAGCTCCCCCCCGCCGCCGCCGCCGCTGAGCTTAGGTTTGTTTTCAGCTTAGAAGTCCTTCCTTGAACTCCTGAAACCTGCCCTCGATGATCGCCTTCCTGGCTTCCTTGGCGAGCGACACGAGGAAATGGAGGTTGTGGACAGAGAGGAGCGTGGCGGCGAGCATCTCCTTTGCGCGGAACAGGTGCGCGAGATATGCGCGCGTATAGTGGGTGCATGAATGGCACTCGCAGCCCTGGTCGATAGGTCCGAAATCATTCACAAAGCGAGCATTGAGAAGGTTGATGCGGCCGAAACTACCCATGCGTCTGGAGCCGTCGACATTCGTGCTATGTCTGACATACGCGGCGCCATTCCTGCCGAGACGGGTGGGCGCGACACAGTCGAACGTGTCTGCGCCATTCTCGATGCCGAGGATGATGTCTTCCGGCTCGCCGATGCCGAGGAGGTGGCGCGGCTTGCCTCCGGCGCCGGCGCGGCCGAGCTCGTCGCAGACCCAGCCGACTGCCTTGGACATGTCGCTCTTCTCGAAGGTACCGCCGATACCGAAGCCGTCAAAACCAACCGCGTCATTCGTGCCGGTGCGTACAGCCGCGATATCGCGCGCGCTCTGCCTGCGCAGATCCTCATGCTTCCCTCCCTGAATGATGCCGAACAGGGCCTGTTCCATGCCAGCCGAACCAGGATGACCAGAGCCCGGTCCGAGCTCACGATGCCTGGCGATGCATCGTTCAGCCCATACGCGGGTGCGTTCGATAGCAGCGCGCTGAGCCTCGTAGGGCGCATCTATCCGCGCGCACTCATCGAGCGCGAATATGATGTCAGCACCGATGTCGTGCTGGATCTCGACAGACCTTTCTGGAGTGAAGCGGTGAGACGAGCCATCTATTATAGACTTGAATGTCACGCCATCGTCGTCGACTTTGGCTAGACTGACTGCGACATCGGACGCAGAAGATTTCTCACGGTCTGCGGAACTCGCTTCACGAAATGGCTCAGACAGTCCTCGACCGTTCGAAATCTCAGCGTCCGATGCCCTATCAAATTTCGACTGCCGCGACTTCATGCCGCCCTGGAGCGAGAACGCCTGGAAGCCGCCGGAATCAGTGAATGTAGGCCCCGGCCAATTCATGAACTTCCCAAGACCGCCGGCGGCACGCAAGACATCGGTGCCAGGCTGAAGATAGAGATGATAGGTATTGGCGAGGACGGCGTGAGCGCCGACAGCATCATGGACGAGCTCGGGTGTGAGAGCCTTGACGGTGCCCTTGGTGCCGACCGGGATGAATGCGGGCGTCTCGATATCGCCATGCGGCGTATGGATGACGCCGGCGCGGCCGAGACCGCGCTTCCCATCCGTGCCAGCCAGGCGCGCCGCGATGTCGAAGGTGAACATGCGCTAAGGATAGTGGTATACTATGCGCCATGTCAAACATAGATGCTGCCGACATAGGCACGAGCGGGAGGAGCGAGCATGAGAAAGCCATCGAGGAGCACCTCGACCGCATCCAGCGCGAGTTCCGCCGGGGCTTCGAATTCCTGGAGAAGTACCCGAAGTCGGTGACTATCTTCGGATCGTCGATGTTGCCGCCGGGCTCGCCCTATTACACGAAAGCCTACGAGCTCTCCCGGCGCATCGCGACCGATCTCGGCTATGCTGTCCTCTCGGGCGGCGGCCCGGGCATCATGGAGGCTGCCGCCAAGGGCGCCTCGGAAGCCGGCGGCACATCTATCGGCCTGCGCATCAACCTCCTGCGCGAGCGCCATGCAAATCCATACACCACGGACGGCGTCGACTTCACCTATTTCTTCACCAGGAAGACCATGCTCTCGTTCGCAGCCGAGGCATATGTCTACTTCCCCGGCGGCTTCGGCACGTTCGACGAGCTCTTCAGCGTGCTTACCCTCATCCAGACCATGAAGATCCCTCACGTCCCCGTGTTCCTCATCGGCTCGGAGTTCTGGAAGCCGCTCGAAGCGTTCATGAAAGAAGAGATGCTCGGCAAGCAGCAGACCATCGACCAGAGCGACCTCGGCCTCTTCACGATCACCGACTCGATCGACGATGTCGTCGCCGCGATCAAGAAAGCGCCCGTGTCGCAGTGGTGGAGGAATATCAACTAGCAAAAAAGCCCCGAGAGGGGCTTCTTTGTCGAGACGGCTCGAAGGGCCGGTTAGGCAGCCTTCGGGCGAGCCTCGGAGACGACGATCTTGCGGCCATCGAGCTCAGAGTTGTTGAGCTTCGAGACAGCGGCATCCGCATCGGCATCTGACTCCATTTCAACGAAGCCAAAGCCGCGGGAGCGACCAGTCATCTTGTCCATGAGCACATCGGCAGACTTGACGGCGCCGACCTGCTCGAAGTGCTTCCTCAAGCTGTCAGACGTCGTAGCCCATGCGATCGAGCCCACGAAGATTCTTTTCGACATATTGTTCACCGCACACTGCGTTCCACACGCACTAGCGGCACTCCCGTTCACTATGCTAATGCGCAAGGACGAGAAACTTGCACCTCTATAGACTAGCACGATTCACAGGAAAAAGCAAGGCCCCGGCTGGCTTCCCCATTCATGCCTATATGTGGCTCTGTATGAGCGTCATTTACCTATCTGGTAGAGCTGCTTGATCTCGGCACTGGAAAGCGGGCGGCTATAGAGGCGCACGTCATCTATAGAGCCATTCCACGCGAGCCCGCCGGATCCGATGCCCAGGAAGCTTATCCTGAACGGCTGCGTGCCGGCGGCCGGCATGACTGTCAGAGTGCCCTGCGTATCGGGCGATCCATTGATGTATATCTTGGTGCCATTGGTGCTCGTGTCGGTGACGACGGCAGTGACCATGGTCCATTTGCCTGTAGGAACCGCGCCATTAGCTGTCACAATCTGCGGTGTCCCGCCATTAAGAACACGGATGATCGGACGGCCAGCTGCGGTAGCCTCGAGCTGCCAGCCTGACGCGTTATTGAAGCGGTTGGTCAAGATCGTGTAGTTGGCGCTGAACGGGGTCGTCCTCTTGATCCACACGTTCGCAGTGAAGTTGCCTGTGAAATTGCCGGCAACGCCGGCATCTATGTATTGGGTCGAGGCGCCGCTAAATGAAAATGCCTGTCCCATCTTGCCCGGCACAGGGCTCGTCGAGGTGGACATGCCTATGAGCTGGCCATTGAAGCCCTGCCCAGAAAGGTCGCTGGTCACACCGGTTGCCCAGTTGGTATTCTGGCCATCGAAGGTCCAATGACCGACGAGGCCGTTGCCGGGAGCAGCGCCGTACGACGAACCGGACGAGAGCATGGCCGAGGACGCATTCACCTGGGCGGAGCCGAGCTGGTAGAGCTGCTTGACCTCGGCAGCCGAGAGAGCGCGGCTGTAGACGCGGACATCGTCGAGACCTCCCGAGAAGACACTGGAACCGCCGGTGCGCGCGCCGATCTCGGCAGTTTGAGAGTTCTGCATAGTGCCAGTGAGGGCGGAGTTAGAGCCGGTGCCGTCGGGAGCTCCATTGAAATAGACTTTGACGCCGTTAAGATTGCCGCTGCCATCATAGGTGCAGGCCATGAATGACCATTTCTTCAGAGGGCTCGCTGTAGCGCCGTTCACGTCGCCGCCTCCGGTAGTGCCATTCAATGTGCATTGCACGTTGTTGCTGCTCGTCATGCCGAATGCATATCGAGACGACGATTGGGTATCTTTCGAGAATATCGTCGGGCTCGAGCCGGTCGTAGTTGGATCAACCCACGCCGTGATAGTGAAAGGAGTATTGATATCGAAGCTGTACGTCGAGACATTGCCGAGCTCGACATATGAAGCGCTGCCATTGAACGACAGCGCCTGTCCCATCTTGCCCGGCATAGGGCTCGTCGAACGGCTCATGCCGGTGAGCGTGCCGTTGTTGCCCTGCCCTGAGCGGTCATAGGCGATCCCGGCAGCGGCGCTCGTCCAGAGCATGTCCTGGTTGTCCATGGTCCAGAGCCCGACGAGGCCAGAACTGAGAGAGGAGCCGGAGGCGAGGCGAGCTGAGGATGCCTGAACATGCGAGTGGCCGGGCATGACGGCCAGGGACGCGGCCGCGCGATACGGGACGATCCACAGGATCGCCAGGGCTGCTATGAGGATGAATGGCTTCTTATTCATAGCTATGGCGTAGTGGTGGTAGCGGTAGACGTGGCGCTCTGGTCAGAGGTAGATGCGGCGACCTGGTCTGTCGACGCGGTGGAGGTTGCAGCCGCAGCGCCTTGGTCGGCATCGCCGGTGGATTGCGTGCTGGTGGCCACAGCATCAGTGGTCGTAGCCGCGGCAGACTGACTACCATCGACAGCCGGGGTCGTCGTGGCTATCACGGCATCGGTCGTGGTCGCCTGAGGAGCAGGCTGGTTCTGCTGGATGATGTTGACGGACGACGACTGGCCGATAGGCTCGGTCTGTCCAATGGCATCCGCTGCTGCGGCAGTCGCTCCGGCTGGGGTCTCGCACGACCAGGGCACCTTGCTCCATGAGCCGTTCTTGATGGTCACGCACCAGACGGCGCCGGTGGCCTGGTCGGTGATATCGAAGCCCTGCGAGACGGCGACGGTCTTGGCCTCGACGCGGTCGGCGTAGACGACGGTGGCGGTGAGCTTGCCGACGGTCCACTCGCCTGCCACGGCGATGGCATTCTGGACAGCTCCAGCGACAGCCTGTATGAAGGGCGTCGATGAGGCGAGCTCAGCCGCAGTAGCTGTGGTCGATGTGCCGGCATTCGGGACACCGGCATACTGGCCGCTGGCGAGCTGGTCGAGCCTGGACTGGAGCGAGGCTATCTGTGCAGCCATAGTCTGGGTGCTCGTAGCCAGGGCGCTGACCTCGCCTTCGAGGATGCCGATCCTATTGAGCGCATCGGCGATCCTGTCGCCCTGGTCCTGTGTGATGCCGACGAGGTCGAAGATGGTGGTCTGCGCCGCGGAGAAGGCCTGGGTGGTGGACGAGACGGTCAGGGAGGTCGAGCTCGCATCCGTGGCGAGGCCGTTGACCGAGCCGTGGAGCTCCTTCACTGCGTTGACCGTAGCGGCGAGGATAGCGTTCGAGTCGAGGCCGAGGTAGCCGTTGGTCTGGAGCGGCGTAGCTTCGGGGAGCACCGTCTGGACATTCTGGGCGATGAAGCCGACGCGGGTATGATCCTCTCCTTTATACTGGAAGTACGAGGGGGCGATGCCGTCGATGACGGAGAGGCCCGCGACGTACGGGGTCATGTTCTGCTTGAGGTTGGCGTCGGAGGTACAGATGATGTCGCCGCTCGCGTTCGACGTGAGCGTACAGCTGACTGCGCCCGACTGCCTGACCGTGCCGTTGACATCGAGCGCCTGAGCGGGGGCAGCTTTGTTGATGCCTACGAGCCCATTCTGGTCGACGATGAGAGCGGTCGAGGTGGCGAAGGCGGCGGTCGAGGTAGCGACCACGAAGACTGGCGTGGCTCCGCCTGCTGCGCCGTTCACCGCGAGCCTCGCCCAAGGCGTGGTAGTACCGACCCCCACATTTCCGCTGGCTGTTGCAAAGTATGCTGATCCCGTAGAAGTGATCTGTGTTGTAGTAGCGCCCACAGAGAAGTTTGCCGTGTTTGATGAATTGAAGCTCAAACCACCACCGTTACCATCAAATCCGATACTACCTGTATTTGTTTCGATATTCTTACCTGGCTGCATTCTTATCTTATTATCATTCATCACAAATACAATACCGCCTGTAGGGCCACCGAATGTAAGAGCACTATTATCTGCTGCAATTATTCCACCGTAGCCATCTCCGTTTGCGAACCTGATCGCACCCTGGCCTGCTGCAGGACTTGAATTATAAAGATCGAGAGTGACTCCAGGGGTCGATGTACCGATGCCGACGTTGCCGTTCGAGCCGATGATGGCGAAGGTGACAGTAGATGTCGTCGCCGTGCCGGAGACCGTGGTCGTGGCGACATAGAGGTTGCCGCCGGCGTTCCTGAATGCCCACTGGGCGACGCCCGCTCCGGCGGAGAGCGCGAGCTGGGATGCAGAGGCGGAATAGGGGTTCAGGAGCCACTGCGGCGTCGAGGTCCCGATGCCGACGCTGCCAGATGCTGCGACGTTCAAGAGCACGCTCGGCGTATTATTCGTCACCTGGAATATATCAGCCGTCTGGGACGAGGCTCCCTTGACGATGACCGTCGAACCGGCGTTGCCCGGAGCGAGAGTCAGGTTGCTTGTGCCACCGCTCCATGTCGAGATCGTGGCGCCGTTGATGTTCCTCGTGAAGCCGAGGAGCTCATTGTTCGACTGGTCTTGGAACGAGAGCCATTTGACTCCTGCCGTGCCGCTATCGAACCTGAATGCAGTCGCAACAGAGCCGGTGACATGCAATAACGCCTGCGGGTTGGCGGTGCCGATGCCGACATTGCCATTGGCCGCCACGAAGAGCGCGGTCGAGGTGGCCGCGCCGTTCGTGGACGAGGCGATGTTGAGGAGCGGGGTCTGATTGTTCCTCTGCGAGAGGATGTCGAGAGCGGCGAAGGGAGAGGTAGTGCCGATGCCGACGAGACCGGCAAATGTGGAAACACCCGAAGTCGATGTAGCCACGAAGTTGGCTGCATCGACATACGACGTGAAGTGGCCGGCACCGGTGACATCGAGCTTGTACGTCGGCGCCGAGTTTCCGATGCCGACATTGCCTCCATTCGTGACGATGAGGTCGGTCTTTGTCGAGCTGCCGACGACGAACTCGGGCCCTTGGGAGTTGGCGTTCGGATTGATCGAGAAGAAGCCCCACGGCGAGGTCGTGCCGATGCCGACCGAGGTAGTGGCCAGGTTGCCGGCGCCATCCGAGACGCCGAAGAGGGTGAGGAGCGGGTTGCCGTTCAGGTCGGCGGAGTAGCTATCGACCACGCCGATAGCGGAGGCTGAGGTCACCGGCATGTCCATCCAGGTGAGCGTGCCGGCATCCGACGGGAAGCTCATGGCGCCGGCGTAGAGGTTCTGGATGGCGGTGTAGCCGCCGGAGAAGTCCGTAACGAGAGCGCCGTTGTTGATATTCACGCCGCCGGCGAAAGTCGAGGTGGCTGTGGTCGATGTAGCCGTGAATGCCAGCGCCGTGGTGGTTCCATTCACGGCGAGGGCTGTATATGGCGAAGTAGTGCCGATGCCGACATTGGTCCCGCTGTCGTAGATGAGGGAGTTCACGAAGGTCCCGCCGTTCCATTTCGGCAGGAAGTTGGATGTGAGGGACGAGTATGCTGCGCCGCCGAGAGATGCGAAATTGGTTGTGCCGAACGTCGCCGTCTGGGCGAAGAGGTTGGTCGATGATGCGGTGGTAGCGAAGGATGTCGTCGTAGTAGCGCTCGTCGTGGTCGCATTCAGGCCGGTGAAGTTCTGGAGGGTGGTCGAACCGAGGGCGAGAAGGTTCTGGATGTATGCCTGGTTCGAGACTGTAAGGAGCGTCGTCGACGCCAGCGGGAATGTCGAGGCGAGCGTCGTCGATGTCGCGGTGAATGCCAGCGCCGTGGTGGTGCCGTTCACCGCAAGGGCGGTGTATGGGGATGTCGTGCCGATGCCGACGTTTCCAGTCCCCAAGGCCGTCAGGACATTCGCAGTACCATCGACCTTGAAGAGCGTCGTCGCGGTCGTCGAAGAGAGATGCAGCAGTGCACTCGGGTTGATGAGCCCGATGCCGACATTGCCGCTCCCGAGGACGACGGCAGATGCACCGGAATAATTGCCGGGGTTGACGTTGATATTCCCGCCGAGAGCTACCGAGCCGCCATTCGAGAAGTCGCTCTTCATCGCTACTGTCGGCGTGAAATTGCCGGTGCCCGTGTTCGCCTGATTGAACAAGACCTGTCCATTATAGAATTGGAATCCTGACGCATATCCAGTGCCTATACGCGTGAAAGAGGAACCATTGTAGTAGGAGTTATCGCTTATGAACCCGTCGTTGAGAGCGAAGGGTTGCAAAGCGAAGCTGCCTGTCCTAAAGGTATATGACGATGAGTTGTATGTCGCACCGAGGTCGAGCAGCGCCTGCGGATTTGCGGTCCCGACCCCCACATTGCCGTTGGCTGCCACAAAGAGCGCAGTCGAGGTTGCGGCGCCATTCGTGGATGAGGCGATGTTGAGGAGCGGGGTCTGGTTATTCAATGTCGAGAGGATATCGAGCCTAGCGAACGGCGAAGTGGTGCCGATGCCGATATTGGTCCCGCTGTCGTAGATGAGGGAGTTCACGAAGGTCCCGCCGTTCCATTTCGGCAGGAAGTTGGATGTGAGGGACGAATATGCCGCGCCGCCGAGAGATGCGAGATTGGCTGTGCCGAACGTCGCCGTCTGGGCGAAGAGGTTGGTCGATGATGCGGTGGTAGCGAAGGATGATGTCGTGGTGGCGTTCGTCGTGGTCGCATTCAGGCCGGTGAAGTTCTGGAGGGTGGTCGAACCGAGGGCGAGAAGGTTCTGGATGTATGCCTGGTTCGAGACTGTAAGGAGCGTCGTCGACGCCAGCGGGAATGTCGAGGCGAGCGTCGTCGATGTCGCGGTGAATGCCAGCGCCGTGGTGGTGCCGTTCACGGCGAGAGCGGTGTATGGGGATGTCGTGCCGATGCCGACAAGACCGGTCCCATCGATGATGAAAGCGGTCGAAGTAGCGAATGCGGCAGTCGATTTCGAGACGGCGAAGATCGGATTACCACCGCCGGCCGTGCCAGCCACGGAGAGGTTGGCCCATGGCGAGGTCGAGCCGATGCCGAGCTGGCCACTACCCTGGCCATTGCCGGTGGCGGTCAGGTTGGAGCTCACCAGGAACAAGCGGCCGATGCTCTGGCCGCTCGTCGTCGAGGCCGTATGGATCTCTATCTCGTTGGAGTTGCTACCGGCGGTCCGGATGTATGGATTGGCGAAATTCGGCGCGTTATACTGCTGACCGATGATGAGGCCTCTCGTCGCATCGTTCGATTGCTGGATGAACATATATGCGCCGGAGCTCGACGTATTGGAATCGACCAGACGGAGGGCCTCGACATTGGTATTGGCCGGGCTGGATGTCGCGATGGTCAATGTTGCGGAAGGCGTCGTCGTGCCGATGCCGACGCTGCCGCTGCCGCCCGCTGTAGCGAGATACGTTGAGCCTGTGGTAGTGAGCTCTGTCGTCGTAGCATTTCCGGTTACGGTGAGGAGGTTGGCGGCATTGTTCCACAGGAAGCTACCAGAATCAGCGAGGAGGCCTGCCGTCGTCACGAATGGGACGCGGCCGGACGTGAGGTTGGAGACGGTGAGGGAGGAGAGCGTGGTAGCGCCGAAACTCGCCGCGCCCGCGATGTTGGCAGAGCCGAACGCCGCTGTCTGCGCATAGAGGTTGGTCGATGATGCCGTAGTAGCGAAGGATGTCGTAGTGGTGGCGTTCGTCGATGTGGAGTTCTGAGCAGTGAAGTTCTGGAGCGTTGTGGACCCGAGGGCGAGGACCTGCTGGAACTGCGAGGCGATGGAGGAAGATGTGGCCACGAAATTCGCGGCGTCTATATATGAGGTGAAATGGCCCGCCCCGGCCACATCGAGCCTGTATGTCGGCGCCGAGTTGCCTATGCCTACATTGCCACCCGTCAGGATGGCGAGAGCGTTGATCGGCGAGAAACTGTTATTGGTATCGAAGTTGATGCTGCCATTCGTGCCTGTGCGGATGGCCCAGAGGCCGGCGCTGCCGACGAGGTTGGCATAGGTCTGCCATGCGGTGCCCGCTCCACCATTCACGACCGTATCGCTCTCGGGAGCGTTAGCGTAGATCGTCCCCCCTTCTACTTGGAGCTTGCCCAGGGGCGCGCTATTCGTGCCGATGGCGATACCGCCCGCATTCAGCACGCCGAGCGAGGCGTTCCCCGCTGCGAGGCTGGTGGCATAGAGATTCGTCGAGCTCGCCGTCTGGGCATAGAAGCTCGTGGTCGTCGCCGCCGTGCCAGTCGCGTTCACGAAGGTCAAGTTCTGGAGCGTGGTCGAGCCCAGGGCGAGGAGATCCTTGAGAGTGCTGGAACCGGTAGCGGTAAGGCTCGCCGACGTGAATGAGCCGTCGGGGCCGATAGCGAAGAGCGTCGAGCCTGACGACGAGGCGATCTGGAGGATGTTGCCCGTCTGGCCGGCGACGCCCTGGAGGGTCAACGTCGGGTTGGTGGTCGAAGCAGAGCCGTTGTGGATATAGAGCGGCTGGTTGAGCTCGAAGCGCTTGGCATCCTGAGCGGCATTCCACGTAAAGAGCGCATTGGGGACGACCGAACCGCCGCGATAGAAGATGAAGCTCTCGCTCTCGCCGTCGATGCTGGCGTTGTCCGAGTTGAGGGTGAAGGTATCGTTGGAGGTGCCGCCGATGGTGGTCGAGGCAGCGCTGATGTTGTTCACATTCAGGTTCTCGATGTATGCGTCATTCCAGAAGTATCCCGGCGAGCCGAGGTTATAGGTCGCATTCTGGGTCGGGACCAGATTGGACGCGATGCCTGAATTGATAGCGATAGTATTGGAGGTGCTATCGCCGAGGACGATGGAGTTGCCGCTCACCGTGAGGCCGCCGACCGTCAGGCTGTCGGAGATGACAGCCGAGCCCTGGACTGCGAACTCCGCCGACGGCGATGTCGTGCCGACGCCTACCCTGCCGCCATATGGATTGAGGAGGAGCGGCGAAGACTGGTCTGCCGTGGCCAGGACGAAGGCGCCCGGCCCACCGCTCGTGATCGGGCCGCCGAAGGTCGAGGTCGAGGTGTTCGTGACGATGAGATTTGCCGCGGTCGTCGTCCCGAATGACGCCGTGCCCGGCAGCGAGATGGTGCCGGTCGCAACGATGTTGCCGCCGATGTACGCATTACCACCGAGATATGTCCCGCCGACGACCGAGAGCGCCGTGAAGGGAGTGCTCGTGCCGATGCCGAAGGCGCCGGCCACTGTCGTAGTAGCACCGAGCGATGTCGCCCCCGCGACAGATACGTTACCGCCTATGGCAGTCGAGCTCGCGACAGAGAGCGTATTGGCCAGCGTCGTCGAGCCGGTGACGGCCAAGGTGCCTCCTATCGAGGTCGAGCTAGCAATAGAGAGCGTGCTTCCGAGAGCCGTCGAACTGGCGACAGTGAGCGTGCCATTCACGCCCGTCGAGCTCGCGGTGAGGAGGGTCGCGCCGAATGAGACCGTGCCGGTCGCGTTCAGATTGCCTCCCACGAATACGTCGCCGCCGAGATACGTCGTGCCCGCCACCGCGAACGTCGCGGACGGGCTCGTCGTGCCGATGCCTATAGAGCCCGTGGTCGTGCTCTCATAGAGCAGGCTGTTCCCGAAGAGGCTGCCCGACCAGAGCGGCAGGAAGCCAGCGTCGAGCGACGCGATCGCCTCATGGTTGACGAGGCCGAGGGATGATGTGGCCTCCAATGAATAGTTGCCTGTCGAGTCTCCGACGAGCAGCTGGCCGTATTTCGGCGCCTCATGGAGGCTTGTGCCGCCGGAAAGGACCCCGCCAGACTGGGTAGGGCTGGAGACGCCGTTCGTGACGTTGGCGCCGATGATGGCCGTGAGCGGAGTGGCAGAGACCGGTACATACGGGCCATAGGTGTAATAGGCCGGCGCCTGGATGGCCGATGCGAGTGTGCCGAGCGAGGCGACCATGCTCTCGAGGTAGGAGACTCGCGAGGCGAGATCGCTATACGAGCTCGTGTCGGCGAGCCGTGCCGACGTGCGGAGGGCGCTCACTGTGCCTGACGCAGAGCCGGAAGATGTCGCCGTCGATGAGAATGCGGGGCCGGTGTAGTACGGGAAGTCGATGTATCCCTGGCCCGTCTGGCTCTGCGCGGCCGATCCGCCCGCGGGTGCCGATGCGATCCCGATGCCGGAGAGCGACGAAGCGGCGAGCTCGCCAGTGCCGTGGGCGATAGCGGCGATGCTCTCCCCGATCGCGCTCGCTGTCTCTCCCGCGCCGAGCTGCATCGCCCGGAGCGCTGCTGACGGATCCTGTACGAGCGCGGAGACTGCCGCTACCACCCCGATCGTCGCGAGAACGAGCGAGTATGACATGATCGATCTCAGCTCTGCCGAAAGTGGGCTCCTCACGGATCCGAGCGACGATGCGCGCGCCAGTTCCGGCTCTGTAACGGGTGTCGTGAGCTGGGCCGGAACAGGAGCCATGGTCAGAACCGGTGCCAGTGCCGGAATAGACGCATGAGCCTCTTTGTCGAGTGCAGGAAGGAGAGGCTCTGCATCGAGATCGTATCTGAAAGTCCACTTGATCGGCGGGACTCCCGAGGCAGCCATCTGCGATCCTGGCTCGACCGAACGTCCCGCCTCGCCCCGGGCTGCCTCTATCTCGGCCTTGAGATGATCCCAGACGATCGGAGCCGGCGCCTCAGGCGGACGCACGGACTGAATAGGTTGAGCCACCGAACGATCTGCCTGAGACGGTGCTTCTGCGATGGGAGCAAGGGAGGCAGCGGCCCCCGGATAGACAGCAGGGCGAGAAGCGTATTCCTGATAGCGTTTCTCCTGGAGCTCATCGGCGAGCTTCTTGTGAGCGATGATCGACTCTTCGAGGACATACCACGAACGTCCGATCATGCGAGCCTCTATCTTTTTGCCACGACAGAGCTGCCCGATATAATCCTTTGAATACTTGGATATCTCGGATGCTCGGCTGGACGAGATGTATGCCTTTCCTTCTATGACGATCGAGTTCTTCATTCACTGTAATTATAGTCTGTAACAGAGCAAAGCTTGTGTTGATAAGTCATATTCCTCAACGATATTTTCGAGATCAGTGAAGACTCGGCTCTCGAGGTGAAAAACTTACCGATACGATCTCCACGATCGGGATATCAGCACATTAAAAAGTTATCCCCTCATCTTGATTTAATGACCTTCATAAACAGTATGATTATCTGCTAAAATATAGTAACCAAATACTACCCTTTAGTAAGGTTTATCTACCCACTATCATGCAGACAGAGAAAAAGCTCATAACCATCAAAGAAGCGGCCTCATTGCTCGGAGTGACACCCCTCACCCTGAGGAATTGGGACAAGAATGGCAAACTGATCGCTTTGAGACACCCTTTGAACAACTATCGTGTCTATAGGCGCCTAGATATCGACAAGCTCATCGAAGACATCAGCACTAACGTCAATCCGGTGACAACCAGACGGACGAAGGTCATAAAGAAGCTCGATATCAAGCACCTCTAGCCCTCGTCTAGGACGCCCGAAACCCATCCGAGATGGGGCTCAAAATATGAACATCTCGGATAGACGAGATTGCCCTATCTGCTATACTTATGGCATATAAGCATCCCGCTACATCCATGGAATACATACCAACTATCGGACTTGAGATCCACGCTGAGCTCAGGACAGCCTCCAAGATGTTCTGTTCATGCAAGAATGACCCGGACGAGGAGACCCCGAACACGAATGTCTGTTCCATCTGCCTCGGACATCCAGGAACCCTTCCTGTCCTGAATAAGGAGGCCATCAAGCATGTCCTCTCGATCGGCATGGCAGTGGGCGGCACGATCGCCGATTTCACGGAGTGGGACCGCAAGAACTATTTCTATCCTGATATCCCGAAGGGCTACCAGATCAGCCAGTACAAGTACCCTCTCGTCTCCGGTGGCACGCTCGCCGGAGTAGAGCTCGAGCGCATCCATCTCGAGGAGGATACCGCGCGCTCGACGCATGACACGAACGCGAAGAGCCTCGTCGACTTCAACCGCTCCGGCGTGCCGCTCATGGAGCTCGTCACACGGCCGGTCATCCATGACGCCGAGACGGCAGTCGCCTTCGCGAAGGAGCTGCAGCTCCTCCTCCGCACCATCGGCGCCGGCGATGCCAACCTCGAAAAGGGCGAGATGCGCGTCGAAGCGAACATCTCCGTGGCAAGCCCGGAGGATACCCGCGCCGGGAAGTTCGGCACCAAGACCGAAGTGAAGAACCTCAACTCGTTCAGGTCAGTCGGGCGCGCCATCGAGCACGAGGTCGAGAGACAGATCGCCGCCCTCGGACACGGAGAGGAAGTCTCTCAAGAGACTCGAGGGTGGGATGACGCCCGCAACGAGACATACTCGCAGAGATCCAAGGAGAGCTCGCACGACTATCGCTACTTCCCCGACCCTGACATACCGAAGATGAAGATCTCCGAGATCGCTGAGCTCTCACCTGCTTCCCTCTCGAGGGGTCTTCCCGAGCTGCCCTGGGTCAAGCGCGACCGCTACAAGAAGTCATACGGCATGACCGACAAGGAAGTGGCTATGGTGATCGAGTCCCCTGCGCTCGCGAAGTACTTCGATGGGATCATTGCTCCTTTCGCATCGGACGCCAGGCGCGTGAAGCTTGCGACGAACTATTTGCTCACCGACTACATCGGCCTCTTGAAGAAGGCCGGAGCGGCAGACATTTCTACAGATAGCCTGGCAAGGATACCCGCGAGCTCATTCGGCGAGCTCATAGAGATGACAGCCTCGGGCGATATCTCTTCGAGCGGCGCGAAGAAGCTCCTCGACATGCTTCTCAATGAGATGACGCTCTCTACAGAAAAAAACCCGACCCTTCGCACTATCGCTGAGAGAAGCGGCCTCATCCAGAAGAGCGACGCATCATCGATCGCTCCCGCCATCGACCAGGTCATCGCCGAGAATGGGAAAGCTGTCGCCGAGTACAAGGCCGGCAAGACCGCCTCGCTCCAGTTCATGATCGGCATGGCCATGCGCGCCACCAAGGGTGCCGCCAATCCAGAGGTCGTGAAGAAGCTCCTCCTCGAGAAGCTTGGCTAGAAAGGACCTCGAGCAGGGCCCGCACCGGCAGGCATAAAAACCTTCATACTCATTACAAAAGACGCACTCGAGGGCGCCTTTCGACATGTAAAACATTCATAAAACCCGTTCCCCTGCCCCGAAGAGGCATGTCGCTTATTTCTGGAGCAGGCGAGTCAGCATGTCGCCGAATCTCTTCACGGACGCATCATCGAGGACGGTCACGGTATGGATATCTGCCGCCTTCACTCCGACTCCCTCGAGCGCTGCGCGCGCAGAAGAGACCTTGGCAGCATCAGCGATGTCGGTCTTGGTAAGGACGACGATCTCGCGCTTGTCCGCCAGGCCCTGACCGAACTTCTCGAGCTCGGAGCGGACGGTGCGATAGACAGCCGCGATATCTTCGTCCTCGAGCGACACCAGGTGGACGAGGAGGTGTGTGCGCTTCACGTGGCGGAGGAATTTGTGACCGAGGCCCTTGCCTTCGGATGCGCCCTCGATGAGCCCGGGGATGTCGGCCAAGATGTAGCCGCCCTTGAGCGCGCCGAGATTGGGGTCGAGGGTCGTGAAGGCGTAACTGCCGACTTTGGCATGGGCGCTTGTGAGAGCATTGAGGAGGCTGGACTTGCCGGCGTTCGGCAGTCCGATGAGACCGGCGTCGGCGATGAGGTCGAGTTCCACCGTGAAGTCAGCCTCGTCGCCATTGGAGCCGGGCGTGGACTGCTCGGGACGGATATTGGTCGAGGCCTTGAAGTGCTCGTTGCCGAGGCCGCCGCTTCCGCCATGGAGGATCTTGTCGGTCTGGCCCTCCTCGGTGAGCTCGACCTCGCGGCCGGTCGAGAGATTGGTGACGATAGAGCCGATGGGCAGCTCGATGATGCAGTCATCGCCGGTCCCGCCCTGGCGCGACCAATTGGCGCCGGCTTCCCCATTCTGGGCAGAGAATACTTTGACTGGCTTGTGGCGGGCAAGGATGTTGATGTCGCGGATGGCGCGCACGTAGACATCGCCGCCGCGGCCGCCGTTGCCGCCGCCCGGTCCGGAATATTCCTTGTTCTTCTCATGCTGCCAGCGCACGACGCCGTCGCCGCCGCGGCCTGCGCGGGCATGGAACTTGATCTCGTCGACGAGGGCCATAGAGGCTATTTATAGCAGGTAGAGCCTGTTTACGCCAGGCGAATCTCCTTCTCTAGGATGCGGGCGTTCTCCTTAGCGGTCGACGGCTTGTCGAATTTGAAGCGAGCACTGAACTTCCTGCCCTTCAGGAAATGCGGCAGCCAGAACGGATCGTCGCTCCACATGTCCCTGAATGGGATCTCGTCCACGAAGAACCACTGCGGCCGCATCTCCTCTGTCTCCTGTGGCTCGCCCGAATGATCGAGGACGCGGAATACATGGACTTCGAGCTCGGTTACGGGGTCATTCTCGAAGGAGAACTCGAGGATGCCGGCTCTTTCGAGCGAGGATGGGCTGACGATGAGGCCGGTCTCCTCGCAGAGCTCGCGGACAGCGGCGTCTCCTATGGTCTCGCCAGGCTTGACCTTGCCGCCAAAGCCATTCCATCGGCCAGCGCCGAATCCGCGCTTCTTCATGCCGAGCAAGATGCGCGGGTGGTCGTGGATAAAGCAGAGGGTCAGGAGTGTGCGGGTTTTTTCGGGTTTGCTTGACATGGTGATTTGATGCGCCTATCATTATAGGCGTTCTGGACTTAGTCCGCGACTCCCGCCCTAGTGGCGGGAGGTCTATTTAAGGGGCACCATGAGATGCAAAGCCGCGTATCCTTGCACTACGTTCTTGAAATCTGTAACAGAAAGCCTCCCCAACTGTTCTTTGAGGCGCCTATGATCGAATGCTCTGCCCTGGGTAAGATT
>Ga0265331_10000973_pt1 | contig 22760 bp, 16 predicted proteins | sample 41923metaG_FD_202088 | JGI IMG/M metagenome (GOLD analysis project Ga0265331, IMG submission 202088) | Rhizosphere microbial communities from Carex aquatilis grown in University of Washington, Seatle, WA, United States - 4-19-23 metaG | ecosystem: Host-associated > Plants > Roots > Rhizosphere... | reverse complement strand
GGCAACTCGACGGTGAAGCAAGTTCCTTCTGGCTCAGACGACGTGACGCTGATTCAACCGCGAATCCGTAGGCGGCCATCCTCGACGATCCAAAGCTTTCCTGTAACCGGTTCAGCAACTGCAGCCGCCGCGACTTCCGCGATCGCGGCAAGCACGACGGGCTTACTTTGTCGTCCCAGTCGAAGCACGATGATGCCCGTACTCATCCGGGGCGTGTACGTTCGGATATTGCTGAAGCCGACGTCCAATGTGATGAGCGCACGGCCCTCGGCTTGAACGACTGCGAATATCTCTGGATCCGGCCTTCCGCCCCATCCCTGATCCAGCACGGTGACCGCGTCGTGGCCGGCGGCACGGAGAACAAGGACGCCCTCCCCGGGCAGATTCTCGTCGAGCTTGAACTTCATCCCGAAGCGTGACGCGGGAAATCCAAGACTCGTTCCCGAGCCAGTTCGGCACCGTAGGCCACGGCAGCTCGCACGTCGTCGAGCGTCAGGCTTGGGTAGCTTGCCAGGATCTCTTCAGCTGGAAGACCGTCGGCCAGGTTGTCGAGCAAGACCGAAACCGGAATGCGCGAACCCCGGACACACGCTGCCCCGTGGCAGACGTCAGGACTTGTCGTAACTCGGTCGCGCCAGTCGTTCATTGCGCGCTCAGTGTACCATTCGACGAGGCTCAGGCCGGCTTCTCGGCCTCCCCCGTGGACACCAGCGAGAGGTGCGCCGGCCTGCGCCGTCGAACGCCTCCGGTCTGGGAGCGCGGTGCTACCGCTCGCGCGAGGGACAGCTCCCCCTCATCACCGTAGGGCCTGCCGCTTGGGTTCCCTGGTGAGTTGCGGTCAAATCCACTGGCCACCCCGGGCAGGCGCTCTACGTACCCCTTGTTTTGGAGCGGCTCTCCTTGAAAATCTGTCGCCCACCTGTCGCCCAGACGACCCGGATTCACCGGCTTTCGGACGCTCCCAAGCGCCCCCAACCGACCTGTCCTGAAATCCCGTAAACTCGCGTCAACATTGTGCAAGTCGGCGCAGTACTTGGGTTTTTTCGTTTGACGCCAGGTGGGTTCGACTCCCGGCACCTCCACAATGATTTCAGCTAGTTAGGCCGGTTTGGGTTTGTTTGTCGCCCAGTTTTTCGGGGGCCGGGAAAGGGCAACCCAGTTATTCCGCACGGTTCCGTTATCTCTGGACGAACTTCGAGGTGGAAAACCCGGCGCCACGCGAAGCACATTTTTGGGGCGGCCGGTCGGGGGGTATCACTGCGCCGCGTGAAGACCGCAGTTGTCGATCGCCGGGCACGCCGGTTCCATGGGCGGACGCTTCACCGGGGGTATGTATCCGCGGGCCACGCGAGAGCTGCAGGCGCTCCTGGTACGGAGGCGCGCCCTATGAACGCGGGATGCCAATGGGAGCGGGCCCCAAGCGTAACCCGTCCACGAGCGGCGTAATGAAGGGCAGACGGGCGGGGGTGGCGGGGTGGGATGAAGGAGTGAGAGCGAGAGGTGCCCATGCCGCGCTTTACTCCCCACCGTTCGCAGTTGGCGTCCCCGAAAATGAGGAAGCGCTGGACCGTCGCCGATGCCCAAGCTGTCGTCGACAGGATGGCCGTATCCGGGCTATCGGTGCGCGAGTTCGCCGAGGCCGAGGGATTGGAGACGCAGCGGATCTACCGCTGGCGCAGCCTTCTCGGTGAGAAGAGGAGGCCCGCGTTCGTGGAGGTCAACGACCGGCGCTAGCGCGCTCCGCGCTGTTCGTCCTTTGCCCAGAAGCCGGCCGTATAATTGACACGTCAAACGCCGATAAATCCTCTGTAGACTTCCCCGCCGCCCGCCGGTGGCCGACCCCCGCGCTTCGCAGCGGCCAAGGTCATGATCACGATCAGTCCTGAGCGCCGTCCGCCTCGGTTGAAGCTGGATGCGGTCAGATCGACCCGGGGGTCGGATCGGTCATGGCGTCGACGTAGATCAGCTTGCCGTCCTTGCTGGCCGCGTTGGAGGTCGAGATCATGTAGGAGGACGAGGAGTTGTCGTAGGCGATCCCGGAGACCTTCGTCGAGCTGCCGAACTTGTACGTCTGCTTCAGGACCGGGCCGCTGCCTCCGTTGGCGTCGATGAAGTAGACATTCCCGGTCGTCGTGCCCGCCACCAGGATGCCGAGGCGATAGAGCGGCGCGCTGCCGTAAACCTCGCTCGAGCTCCCGGGGCGATAGGGAAACCCGGTCGACTGCGCCCCGGTGGTCCCGCTCGAGTTGTAGGACGAGTACAGGTGCCCGTCCCCGTCCCCGTAGAACGCCCGACTGAGCGCCGGGTCGACGTAGAGCGAGCCGATGGCGCAGGTGCTGCCGGCGGCACATCCGGAGTGGTTGCCGTTGTCGTGGTAGCTCCACGAGGTGGTCCCGAAGCTCGCCGGATCCACCACCAGCAGGGAGCCCGCGCTGTCGGCGGCGTAGACCTTGCTGTTGATGATCGAGAGGCGTCCCGAGACCGTCCCGGTGAGGGTGGAGTTGTCGGTCGTGAGGGTCTGCGTGGTCGCGTCGACCTTGTAGATGTGCGCGGTCGTTCCCATCATCACGTAGGTGTCGCCGCTGATCCAGACCGCCGGCGCCGCACCGCTGACGACCGCCGTGACCGTCAACGGACTGCTGGCGGCGAGGGCCCGGCTGGTCTTCCCCAGCGTCCAGATCTTGTTGTTGCCGCTGGCGGTCCCCCCCCAGTAGATGTTGCTGCTGTCGATGGTGAGCGGGGTGGTGATGGTGCAGGTGCAATCGTAGGCCCCCGAGGACCAGCTGCCGCTCAGATCCTGGGTGAGGGAGCTCGTGCCGTTGTCGATCAGACGGTAGACCTTGCCCGACGAGGTGGCCACGTAGACGTAGTGCACGCTCGAGACGGTGTCGAAGCGCGGGGTCCCGACCAGATCGACCCCGCTCGGGCTGTCCCAGGAGTAGAGAGCGGTGCCGTTGGTGTTGCGCACGTAGATGCGATCGGCGGTGCCCCCCGCCACGTCGTGATAGAGCACGTAGGTCGAGTAGTAGGTGAAGGTGTTCCAGTCGAAGGCCGCGGTCGGGAACCCCTCCAGGGTGCCGCTCGTGTCCGCCATGGCGGCGTGGGTCCACTGGATGACCGCGGCGTTGCTGGCCGTCGTGTCCCCGATGCCGTCGTTGTTGGCGTCGTCGTCGTCGTCGCTGGCCTCGCAGAGGGCATAGGTCGGGTTCGAGCCGTTGAGGCAGGTGGCGCCTCCGAATACGGCCCGGGTCTCGGTGGCGCTCCCATCGCCGCGCAAGGTGACGTTCTTGGTCGTGGTACCGCTGGAGGCGCCCGAGTCGAAGGAGCATCCGTTCGAGACCAGGTACAGCGATGGCGCGTAGATCTGCAGCAGCCGCGCCCCGGTCCCCGCCGAGAACGCGATGTTGTCGAAGCGCGTGAAGGTGGTGGTCGATCCCGACACCGCGTTGATGTACATGCCGTTCGTGTCGGTATTCTTGACCTGCAGGCCGGTGATGTTGACGGTGGGTGTGGCCGAGGCGCTGGAGCCCACCTTGAAGGTGAAGTTATTGGCGCCTGTCACCTTGCGAATGATGGCGCCCGTGCTCGCGGCGCTCAGGGTCCCGTCGATGGTCAGCACCTGGGTCTGCGCCGAGGTCCCGATCTCCACGACGCCGCCGCTGGTCGGCAGATCCAGGGTGCCGTTCGCGTTGACGGTCAGCCCGCCCGGGAAGGTGTTGGTGGCGGAGCCGACCGAGTAGGTGCCGGAGTTGACGGTGGCCGCGGACCCCCCTGCCGAGGCCGCGCTCAGGGTGAAGCTGCTGGTGGCGAGAGTGCCGTTGTCTATCGAGAGGGCGCCGCTGACGGTGGTGGCATACCCGAGCGTGTAGATGGGGGTCCCGGCCAGGCCCGCCGGATAGGTCCCGCTGGCGAGCGCGTTGATCTGGGCTGCGATCAGCGCGGTGTTGTAGACGCGGACGTCGTCGATGGTCCCCGTGAAGTCGTAGCTGGTATTGTCCGGATCTCGCCCGATGTTGAACGAGCCCGGGCTCGAGTAGTCGATGGCGGTGGAGTCGGCGTTCGAGCTCACCGCGTTGCCGTCGAAGTAAACGAGCATCCCGCTTGGGGAGATCACCCCGGCCACGTGATGCCAGCTGCCGTCGAGGGCATTGGCCACCGTGCCCGCCAGGGTTACCCAGGTCGACGCCCCGGTCCGCTTGCGCACGTTGATCACGGTGTTGCTGACAACCCTCAGCGCGTAGCGATCCGAGCCGCTCACCACCTCCGCACCTCCCGTGTCGACGCTGGTGGCCTTGTACCAGGCGGACATCGTCAACGTGGTCGGCTGCAGCACCGGCGGCAGGGAGGCGGTCCTGACATACTGGGAGCTGGCGCCGCTGAAGGTCACCGCGGCCGGATTGTCAAAGGTGATGGCCGATGGCAGGCCCGCATTCACCCAGGTCGGGCCGTTGGTGAGCGTGCCGTCGTTGCCGTTGCCCGAGTAGTCCTTGACGGTGACACCTTGCCCGGTGTCGAGCTTCCAGTAGCCGACCAGGTTCGTGGCGGCGACCGGCTCGATCCGGACGTTGTAGAAGGTTCCGGTGTCGAGCGTCTGTGACGCGCTGGCATCCAGCACCACGGTCCCGGTACTGGGGGTGATCGTGATCGCGCCGTTGCGGCTGACGTCACCGGCGCGCAATTTGTACGAGGACAGGCTCAAGGCCCCCGCGGTCATGGTCAGGCTGCGGGCGGGATCGATCTCCATCCGGTCCGCCAGGGTCCAGGTTCCGCTCCCGGTGACGCTGACGTTTTGAAATATCGACCCCCCGGAGAGGATCTTGTTGGTGGCCGCGCTGCCGTTGAACACCACCGACCCGCTGGTCCCGGTGGTGTAGAAGCCACCGTTGTTGAACCAGTTTCCAGCCACCGTCACGGTGTTGGTGCCCGCCGCCAGCGTGCCGCTGGCGATCACCAGATCGCCGGCGATGGTCGGGTTGCCGGTCAGCGTCTGCGTCCCGAGCCCGGTGCCGGTCTGATTGCCGATGTAAAGGGAGTTGATCTCGGAGGCCGACAGGGCCCGGTTGTAGATTCTCAGATCGTCGATGAGGCCGTTGAAGTACCGATCGGCGGCGGCCCGGTTTCCGATGTAGCCGGTGCCGGCGTTGCTCGGTTGAGTTCCCGAGGGCGCCGCTTGCACGGTCGTGGCCACCAGGGCCCCGTTCACGTAGAACGTCGGCAGATTCGAGGTGCTCGCCGAATCGTATGTGACGGCGAAGTGATACCAGGAGCCGAAGCTCGCGCTGTTCGACGGGGTCTTCCAGTCCGAGTTGGCCGTCGAGCGCACCGAGACGAACGACAACGACATCGGATTGTCGGGCGCGGTCGAGCCGGTGTTGAAGTAAACTTCATAGCCCGGCATGTCGACGATCCGGGCACAGCAGCCCCCGCCCGCGGCGGTCGCCTTCACCCACGCCGCAATGGTGACCACGGTCGTGGCCGGGGATGCGAAGGCAGCGTAGTCGGCGGCACTATCGATGCCGAGGCTCCTGGGGTTGGCGAAGTTGACGCTCGGGACCGTGGCGGACGCAACCGGAGTCCCCGCCCACGTCGCATCATTGCCGTGCCCCGAGGAGTCCAGGCTGGGGCTGGCGGCGTCGTCGAGCTTCCAGTACCCGATGAGACCGTCGTTGATGACCAGGTTGTCGAAAGTGGCGCCATTGCTGGCGAAGGTCTGGCTGGTGGTCGAGCTCAGCAGCACCGTGCCTGAATTGTGGGTGAAGGTGCCGCCGGTCTTGTTGAAGGCCCCCTGTACCTCGAGGATTCCGGGGGTCGAGGTCAGGGTCCCGGCGGAGATGGTCAGATCCTTGTCGATCTCCACGCTCGTCGTGTCCACCAGGTTCCAGGAACCGGTGCCGGCGATGTTGACGGTGTTGAAGTCCGACTGACTGGCGCGGATGGACTTGCCGCTGGTGCTACCGTTGAACGTCACGCTGCCGGTGGCGCCGGTGGTGAACAGGCCGCCGTAGTTCCACCAGTTGCCAGCGACGCTGATGGCGGTGTTGCCCCCCGCCAGGGTCCCGCTGGCGATCACCAGATCGCCCGCGATGATGGGATCGCCGGTCATGGTGTGGGTGGCCACCGAGCTGCCGGGCTGGTTCCCGGCGCCGAGGGCGGCGATCTCGGTGGCCGAGAGCGCCCGGTTGTAGATTCTCAGATCGTCGATGAGGCCGTTGAAGTACCGATCGGCGGCGGCCCGATTGCCGATGTAGCCGGTGCCGACGTTGCTCAGTTGAGTTCCCGCGGGCGTTCCTTGTACGGTCGTGGCCACCAGGGCCCCGTTCACGTAGAACTTCGGCAGATTCGAGGTGCTCGTCGAATCGTACGTGACGGCGAAGTGATACCACGAGCCGAAGCTCACGCTGTTCGACGGGGTCTTCCAGTCCGAGTTGGTCGTCGAGCGCACCGAGACGAACGACAACGACATCGGGTTGTCGGGCGGGGTCGAGCCGGTGTTGAAGTACACCTGGTACCCGGGCATGTCCAAGATCCGGGCACAGCAGCCCCCGCCCGCGGCGGTCGCCTTCACCCACACCGCGATGGTGACCACGGTGGCGGACGAAGACGGAAACGCAGCGTAGTCGGCCGCGCTATCGATGCCGAGGCTCCTCGGGTTGGCGAAGTTGAGGGTCGGGACGGTGGCGGACGCGACCGGAGTGCTCGCCCACGCTGCATCATTCCCGTTGCCCGAGGAGTCCACGCTGGGGCTGGCGGCGTCGTCGAGCTTCCAGTATCCGATGAGACCGTCGTTGATGACCAGGTGATTGAACGTCTCGCCGTTGGAGGCGAAGGTGTTGCTGGCGGCGGTCGAGGTCATCACCACCGTGCCGCTGTGGTGGACGAAGTTCGCGCTCCCGGTCTCGGTGAAGGTCCCCCCGATGGTCAGGATCGTGCTCGTCGAGGTGAAGCTCGCCGTACCCGAAAGGGAGAAGTTTCCCCCAACGTTGATGTCTGCGTTGTTGCCGGCGAAGGTTCCAGCGGCCTGGGAGAAGATCCCGGAGGTGGTGATGGTCCTGGTCGAGCTCTGGGTGACGGTGCCTGTGAATCCCGTACTGACGGTGATCGAGGTCACCGTGACGTTGGCGTCGACCGTGCACGAGCCGAGCTTCGAGCTGTTGAAGGTCACGGTGTCGCCCGCCTGGGGCGTGGTCCCACCGCACGAGGTCCAGCTCCCGGAGGCGCTCCAGTTGGCGGTGCTGCTGGAGTTCCAGACGCAGGCGTTGGCCAGGGCCGGGCTCTGCGCCGCGACCGTCGCCACCACCGCGAAGCCCAGGGCAGCCGTCCAGCGCCGGCGCGACCGCCGCCGGGCCGCCCCGGCGAGGAGCGCGAGCCCACCGAGGGCTGCCAGCACCGAGATCATCTCGCTGGCGGTGGCGGTGCCGCCGGCGCCGGCGCCGGCCTGGCCGCTCATGAAGCATCCCGCCCCGTCGCCATCGCGATCGGCCCGGACCTGGGACGAGATGCTGTCGCCCTCGGGATCGAGCGCCGCGGCCCAGTGAATCTTGGCGCCCCGCGTGCCGATGCTTCGAAGGGCCCCGCCGGTCAGCGACGGGGGGTCGGGTGGCTGGTTGGAGCTCGACAGCTTGCCCTGGATGACCCCGCTTTCGCCGCCGACGATCAGCCTTCCGTTCGCGAGCACGGGGGAGATCCGGGAGGGCGCCACCAGCGCCACGGTGGGAAGGAGCGCCCCCGAGGCAGCGTCGAGCACGTGGACCGCCGGGACCAGCGAGGAGGCCGCCGCCAACAGGGATCCTCGGGTCTTCGGGTCTTGGTACGCAGCGGGCGTGGGACAGAGCCAGTTCTTCGGGGTCTCGTTGAGCGACGCCACCACCCGGCGACCGTTGTCCTTCTGCCACGACACGTGTCCATCGGAGGGGGCGGGCGAGATCAGCCACTCGCGCATCGAGAACTGGTCGGCCGCGCCGTCGGCGTTGGTGTCGAGCAAGTCGTCGGTCCGGACGTCGATCACCAGGCGGCCGGCCGCCACCGTCAGCGAGGAGACGGCGAAGGAGCGCTCCAGCAGCTTCCCGGTGACGTTCGCCTCCGTGGTATCGGCGGGACCCGGGAGATCGACCGGCCAGCCAGGGACGGCTTTCCTATCGGCGAGAGCGTGCAGCCGGCGGCTGTCCCCGCCCGGTAGAAGGTAGGCCCGACCACCGACGATGACGGGCGCGGACAGATTGATTGTCGCGTCCGCCTGGTAGGTCCAGCGGTGGGCGCCGGTGGTCAAATCGAAGCTGTAAAGGCGGCCGCCCATCGCGCCGATCAGGACCTGATCGCCGTCGCAGACGGCTGCCGAGTTGCTGAATTGGGCCATGACTTCGGGAGCCGTCTCCCAGATGCTCGCGCCGGTCGCAGCATTAATTCTGAACAGCTGGCGCAAGGGATAGCCGCCCGCGACGATCAGGCTCTCCCCCATCACGGTCGGGGAGGAGTGTGCAAGGCCGCCCAGGTTTCGCTTCCAGGGGATCGCGCCGTCGGTCAGGCGCAAGGCGTAAAGGTGGCCGTCGAGCGACGGAACGAAGGCGCGGCCCCGGTGGATAGCCGGCGATGCGACCACGCCGTCCGCCACCTGAATCTCCCAGATCCGCCGGCCACTGCTGGTGCGGATGGCGTTCACCGAGCCGTCGCGGGTGTCGAAGACTGCGACACCGTCCGCCACCGCGGGGGTCGAGACATCCCACGAACCGTTGGGCACGGGATACGACCAGGAACCGGCGGCAAAGGCCGATCCGGAGCGTTCTTTGCTGGCGTGCTGGTGAGCGGGATCGAGTCCGAGACTTGGCCAATCATCGGCGCGGGCCCTGGTGCCGAGGAATGCCGGGGCCAGGACCAAGAGGACGAGGGAAAGGGTCGTGACGCAGCCTCTGCCGAGTGCTCGCCTGCTCTCGACCCGTGCGCTTGAACGCGGGGTCTCCGCCGATGGTGCTCCTCCAATCACGGGCAAGACTCGCCGAACAACGCTGCGCGTCATGGAGACGGGCATGGGGGTGGCGAGATCACCAGTGCACCGTCGGAAGGAGGACACCGCGACTAAAGCAACTTGTCTTGATTGGGTTTGCGGAGTTCAGGTGTGGACCCGGAGTGAGCAATGCGGATTTACCGCAATGCCAGACCGAGGCGGGTGGGCCCGTAGAAGGGCGAGCCCTCCCGCGAGCGGCGCAGCGCTCTAGAATTTGCGCAACCGGCGCAGCAGACGCAGCGTGATGGTAATGGCGGCGATCATCACGCCGCCCACGCTCCAGAATCCCGCCGGGTCATTGAGCCAGGGCAGGCCCCCCACGTTCATGCCGAAGATCCCGGTGGGATTGGTCCGGTACCACGTACTGTCTGTGATCGACATCGGGAGCCGGATCGTCGCTGGCGCGCGATCCGGGCCGTGTGTGGATGAAGCAAATGGCGCGGAACCTGCTCGACGCCGACGCCGGATTCTTGTGCGGAAAGCGCTACCTGATCCTGGACCGCGATCCTCTGTGCACAAAGGACTTCCGGGAGATGCTACGAGGGGCCGGGGGTGAAGCCGCTACTGCTGCCTGCACGGAGTCCACTTTGAACGCATATGCGGAACGATTTGTACTATCGATCAAGAGCGAATGCCTCGACCGAATCCTGCCGCTGGGAGAGAGACATCTACGGCGGGCCATCGGCGAGTACCTCGCCCCCTACCACGGCGAACGGAACCACCAAGGCCTGGGGAATGTACTGCTCATGGGAGCGCCGGAACCGGCGAATCAGAACGGCCGAGTGCGGCGCCGCGAGCGACTCGGCGGCCTGCTGAATTTCTATCATCGGACCGCGGCCTGATCGGGGTCGATCAGATTCTGGGACAGGACGGGATGTATTGCGACGACGAGCGACGCCGCCATGCGCGGAGACCCGCGCTGTCGCGACGGGAGTCAACCTGTTCGGTGCTCTGGGTCATCCTGCCGAGGCGGCGGGCGAGCCCGCGCGTTCCCGCACCATCGCCACGGTGGCGACGGGCAGGTACGCCCTGCGGATCGGGGGCTCTACCAGCCCATCACGGTGTGGAGATCGGCGGCGAGCGCGGCACCCATCGCCTGCGAGGCGGGGATGTCGGGGTGCCCGCCGCATTGCTTTTTGTTGGCGTAGGGGCGCATGTCGAACACGTAGTGTTTCATGTCGCCGCCGGCCTTCAACGTCGCCACCATCTGGTTGACGGTGGTGGAGGCCGACTGGTCGGTGGTGTTCCCGGTCTCCCACTCGATGACGTGGATGAAGGTCGCATTGGGATAGTTCGACCGGATGTGCATCGTGAGCTTCAGGTAGGCGTCGATGTACGGCTGGCCCGGGTTTCCCACCGAAAAATCGTTGTTGTTGAGGTTCATGACCACCACGTCCGGCTGAAACTTCGTGAAGTCCCAGGCCGTCTGGCTCGTCGGGATGGAGTAGTCGTAGCGCGCGGGCATGACCGTTGTGGGGGTAGGCGTGGTGGTCCCGTAGTTCCGGTATACCCCGATCCCCGACCAGGCGATGGTCACCAGGTCGGCGGTGACCGCGCGGGCCGCGATGGCGCCGTACGAGAGATAATGGTTCTCGATCTTGATGGCAGCCGGGCAGTTGGGGGTGGCGGCCAGGATGCCGGCGCCGCACGAGAACGAGTCGCCCACGATCTCGATGCTCCGGCCCGGCGCGGGCGGGGGCGCCAGGAGCGCGCCCCCGGTCCCGAAGCCCGTGAAGCCGATGAACTCGGTCGGCCCGTCGCTGGCCTCGCTGTCCCGCCAGAGAAGGACGTCGTGCACGCCGCTCGCGAGGCCGGTCGCCAGCGCGTAGGTCGTCTGGCCCCCGACGGTGAAGATCTGCTTGGGGGTGCCTCCGTCGATGACCACCTCGAAGCTGTTCCCGTTGTTCCCGTCGCTGATCTGGGCCGACACCTGCGTGCCCATGAAGCGCGCCGAGACGTTCGACCCCGACCACTCGAAGCGGGTCCCCCCCATGGTCCCCGGCGCGGTTCGTCCCACGATGCGAACGCCGGGCGGGCCCGAGGGCACGCCCCCCCCGCCGGCGTTTCCGGCGCCGCCCACCCCGGTCGCTCCGCCCGTCCCGTTCTTGCCGTCGGTGCCCGCCGTGCCAGGCGCGCCGCCCGCCCCGGCCCCGCCCGTCCCCTCGATCCCGCCGGTCGCGCTCGTGTCGCCGCCGGTCGCGCCCGCGCCTCCAGTGCCCACGCTCACGCTGCCGCCCGATCCGATGCCGTTGCCCGAGGAGCCGCCCGAGGCCCCCCCGGTGCCCGCGCGGCCTCCGGTCGACGGACCAGAGCCTCCGGAGGCCTGGTTCGATGTAGGGCTCCCTCCGCTGGTCCCCCCACATCCCAGCGCTCCGCCGAGCGCGCCCGACAAGAGTGCCAGCATGGCGGCCGGCTTGGCGGCCTGCCTGGCCAGCTTGATGGCCACCTGCACGGCGTTGAGCACGAGACGACCGGACGACTGTCGGGGGCTTTGCAACTGCACGAGGACCTCCGGAGGTCGGTCCGAGCGGCAGCCCGAGAGCATCCCGTCTGACATGGACCGACTGTGATAGGGCGCCTGAGCATAGGAAATTTAACCCAGGGGTTCCCCTTTTGGGCTCCGAACAGCACGGCCGAAATCGGCCGACTGAAAACGCCCGTAGCGCGTCCGTACTCGTAACTCGGCCGTCCCGATACCCACGATACCGTAACGATACTGGAAATCCCATCATTCCCGCCCGGTAATCGCTCGAGAACGGGTCAGTCGGACCCCGTTCAAGTGACGGGGCTGACGTCGTCGCCGGCGGCGCGCTGGTTCGCTTCTTGCCTTCTGTGGCGGGATGACCCCGGGGCATCGGCGGGCCGGCCCTGGCCCGGATAGAATCGAGGCGTCTTGAGGGTGACGCTGAAGCTCGCTCTGGCTGTGCTGCCGGGGGCCCTGGTGGTCGTGGCGGCGGCGGCGTTTCTCGAGCTGGCCCGCGATCGCGCCGAATTCGAGGCGGATCAACGCGCCGACGATCGGGCGGTGGCCGACGCCTTCGCCGGGAGCCTCGGCCAGTTGTGGGAATCGGTGGGCGAAACGGCGGCACGGACGGCCATGGATCGCCTGCGGATGTTCGACGCCCGGTACCGCATGAGCTGGCTCGACCTAAACGCCAAGGCGCAGGGCCTGCCCGACGCCGAGCGCGAGGCGTTGGCCCGCGGCCGGAACGTCATGTGGCGCGATTCGCGGCGCGATTCGCGGCCCGATTCGATTGGCTGGCTGCACGCCGTCTCCCCGGTTCTCGCATCTGGCGTGGTGGTCGGCGCCGTGGACGTCTCGGAGCCGCCGCCCGATCTGCGGGCCCACGTCCGCCGCACCATTCGTGCGACTGCCCTGACCACCATCGCGCTCGGCGCCACCATGACACTGGTGACGCTGCTGGTGGGAGGCTGGGTGGTGGGCCGCCCGATCTCGGCGCTCATCGCCCAGGCGCGTCGGGTCGCCGCCGGTGACCTGCGCGCGCGCTCGTTGCCGCGTCAGCGCGACGAGCTGGGGGCGCTGGGGCGCGAGCTCGACGACATGCTCGATCGGCTGGAGGCAGCGGCCAACGAGGTTCGTGCGTCGACGCAAGAGCGGATCGCCGCGCTGGAGCAGCTCCGCCACGCCGAGCGGTTGACCACCATCGGCCGCCTGGCTTCCAGCGTCGCGCACGAGCTCGGCACGCCCCTCAACGTTGTGGCCGGGCGCGCCCGCCTCATCGTCGAGGACGAGCGCGAGGGGCGCGCACACGCTGGCATCATCATCGACCAGGCAGAGCGCATGACCAAGATCATCCGGCAGCTCCTCGACTACGCGCGCCGACGGCCCCCACGCAAGGAAGGGCAGGACCTGGTGCAACTCACGGCGGCCGTGCTGACGCTGCTGGAAACGCTGGCGCGCAACCGCCAGATCGAGCTGCGCTTCCGGTCGGAGCTGGCGAGGGCCTCGGTGACGGCGGACCCGACCCAGCTTCAGCAGGCCCTGACCAATCTCATCGTCAACGCCATCCAGGCCAGCGTCGATGGTGGCGTGGTCGACGTGACGCTGAGGGCCGTGCGGGCGCGCCAGCCCGAGCGCCCGGCCCAGAGAGGCGGCGGCGCCGAGACGGAGGTGTTCCAGATCGACGTGCAGGATCACGGGGCGGGGATGTCGCCCGATGTCCTGGCCCGGGTCTTCGAGCCCTTCTTCACCACCAAGCCGGTGGGGGAATCGACGGGCCTCGGGCTGTCGGTCACCCAGGACATCGTCGACGAGCACGGCGGCTGGATCCAGGCGGCGAGCGAGCCGGGGCGCGGCAGCCGCTTCGTGATCGTGCTGCCGCGGGGAATGGCATGACCGGCGGAATGGGAGCTGGACGCGTCCTGGTCGTCGACGACGAGCCGGAGATGTGCGCGCTGCTGGCGACCGGGCTCGGCAAGCGCGGCTTCGAGGTGGTGTTCCGCACCTCGGGCGACGCGGCGCTGGCCTTGCTCGACGAAACGGATTTCGACGCGGTGGTGGCCGACCTCAACATGCCGGGGACCTCGGGCCTCGACGTGGCGGCCTGGGTCGCCGCCAATCGATCGGACACGCCGGTCGTCGTCATCACCGCCTTCGGCAGCCTGGAGACGGCGGTGGCCGCCATCCGGGTCGGCGCCTACGACTTCGTGACCAAGCCCTTCGAGATCGAGGCCATCGCCCTGACGCTGGGGCGCGCGGTCGGCTACCGGCGCCTGCGCGCCGAGGTGCGCCGGCTGCGCGAGCTGGCGCCCGGCAATGGCCCGGGCGACGAGCCCGGTGGGGATCCCGTCGGCCTGGCGGGCACGGCGCTCGTGGGGCGCAGCCCCGCCATGCGCCGGGTATACGACGTGCTGCTGCGCGCCGCCGCCACCGACGCCACGGTGATGATCACCGGCGAGAGCGGCACCGGGAAGGAGCTGGTCGCCCGCGCCCTGCACGACAAGAGCCGGCGCGCCGCGGGTCCGTTCGTCGCCATCAACTGCGGCGCGCTGCCCGAATCCTTGCTGGAGAGCGAGCTGTTCGGCCACGCGCGCGGCGCGTTCACCGATGCCCGCGCCAGCCGGGCCGGTCTTCTGCTCCGCGCGAACGGCGGGACGCTGTTCCTCGACGAGATCGGCGAGGCGCCGCCCGGCTTGCAGGCGAAGCTGCTGCGCGCGCTGGAGGATCGGCGGGTCCGCCCGGTGGGAGGGGACGATGAACGCCCGTTCGACGCGCGCCTGGTGTGCGCGACCAACCGAGATCTCGAGGCAGAGATCGAGAGCGGCCGCTTCCGCTCCGATCTCTACTACCGCATCAACGTCATCGGTATCGATCTGCCCCCGCTGCGGGCGCGCCGAGACGACGTGTTGCTGCTGGCCCATCGGCTGCTCAGGCAAGAGGCCGCGGCCAACGGCAAGAACGTCACCGGCATCGCGGCGGCGGCCGCCGAGCTGCTGCGGAGCTACGCCTGGCCGGGCAACGTGCGTGAGCTTCGCAACTGCATCGAGTGCGCGGTGGCGCTGACCCGCTTCGAGGAGCTGACGGTGGCCGATCTGCCCGAGGCCATCCGCGACTACCGCCGGTCCCGCCTGGTCCTCGATCTGGATGATCCAGGGGCCCTGCCGCCGCTGGCCGAGGTCGAGCGCCGCTACATCCAGCGGGTGCTGGAGGCCGTTCAGGGGCACCGCACGCGCGCCGCCGAGATCCTGGGGCTCGATCGCAAGACGCTGTACCGCAAGCTCGAGCGCCGCGGGAGCGGCGACGACTGAACGGCGCCCCGCACCGGGGGCGAGGCAGTTTGCCCCGCGGGGCATTTTGCCCGCGCGCGAGCCCCGTCTCGTCGCGCTGATCCGGTCCCGACGTTGGCGCGCGCCTTGCCTCATGGGCAGGAATGCACCCCAGCGCTCCCCTCGTGGCCTCCTATGAGGACTTCGCCCGACACCTCGTCGCCGATGGAATCCTGAGCGACCCCTGGGTCGACGGCGTCCCGCGGTTTCGCATGACGCCGCTCGTCCTCGACCGCGTGACGCAGGTCTCCCTGTACGAGGCGGCGGAGTCGGTGGCCGCGGCGCACAGCGAGGCCGCCGCGCTGTGCGCGCGCGAGCCGGCGCTGGTGTCCCGCTATTTCGATCCGCCCTGGGCGTACCAGCTGATGTGGCAGATGAGCGGGGCGGCCTGGCATGGCATCGCGCGCGCCGACGTGTTCCTGACGGCGCACGGCCCGCGCGTCTGCGAGCTCAACTCCGACACGCCGAGCGGCGAGCCCGAGGCCGTCGCGCTCAACCATCTGGTCGACGGCGCCGGGGCGGCCCTGTTCGACGATCCGAACTGCCACCTCGGTGACGACCTGGCCGCGCTCGTCGAGGCGTCGACCCTCGCCGGCTGCCCGCCCACCGTCGGCATCGTCTACCCGACGGAGCTCCCCGACGATCTCTCCGTGGTCGAGCTCTACGCGCGCTGGTTCGAGGCGCGCGGAGCACGGGTGGTGCTGGGCTCGCCCTTCAACCTCCAACCCGATGGGCGGGGCGGGGTGGCCATGTTCGGCGTGCCATGTGGGGTGATCTGGCGACACTACAAGACCGACTGGTGGGGTGAACGACGCCCGGTGTGGCGCTCGGAGGAAGGGTACGCCGACCCGGCGCCGCTCGCCGAGGCTCTGATCCTGCTCGCCAGGGCCAGCGCCCGGGGCCGCTGCGCCGTCATGAACCCCTTCGGCGCGGTGCTGACCCAGAACAAGCGCATGATGGCCCTCATGTGGGGGGAGATGGAGCGCTTCTCGCCGCGGGCGCGCGACTCGATCCGTCGCTATCTGCCGTACACGGTGCGCCTGGAGGCGTTGCCGCGGCGGCGCCTCTGCGCGGAGCGCGCGCTGTGGGTGTTGAAATCCGACTATGGGTGCGAGGGAGAAGAGGTCGTCATGGGGGCCGCGCTCGACGACGGGGCCTGGGCGCGGGTGCTCGACGACGCGCGACCGGCGCGCTGGATCGCCCAGCGTCGGTTCACGCCGCTCGCCGGCGCCGGAGGCCAGGTGGCGAACTTTGGCGTGTACGTGGTGGGTGGCCGGGCGGCCGGACTCTTCACCCGGCTCCAGGCTGGGTGCACCGACCGCAGCGCGCAGTGCGTGCCCACCCTGGTGAGGCTGTCATGAGCGCGCCCCCGCGTCGGGTGGTCACCACCCCGGGTTGGTGGCGCGCCACGCTGCGCACGCGGCCCCTCCTCGGCCTCATCGGCAGATGGTCGATGCCCCTGACCGGCGGTGGCTCGTCGCTGGTGCTCGGGGGCTGCGCCGAGCTGGCAGCCGAGACGCGACCGGATGACCAGGCGATGAGCGCCCTCGACGAGCAACGGCAGGACGGCTGGAACATCGGGGGAGAGGATCGCCCCCTCGTGTTCCCGGGGGCGCAGACGCTGGACGCGGCGGGAGGCGTCCGCTGGCGCGCGGTCCTGCCGACGCTGGCCAGTCACCTCGCGCCCGCGGATCCGCGCTGGGCTCCCTACTACAACCCCACCCTCTTCCAGGCGCTGGAGGCGCCGCGAAACGCCGCCCTGGCCGCGGTGATTCGGCCCATCTCCACCCCCGAGATGACGACCGCCGCGCAGCGGGGCGAGGCGTTGCTGTCGTTGCTGGCGGACGGGGACAGGTGCAAGCGGGACGTCGCCGTCGTGCTTGACCTCCCCGGACCCGAGGCGATCGCCGTGGCGGCCATGCTCTCCCCCTGTCTTGATCCGGTGTTCGTGTTCGCGAACTGGCCGCATCCCCTCGGCGTCGTCCCGGCGCACCTGACGCTTGGGGCCGCGCTGTTCGAGCTGCCGACCTTCGAGCAGCAGCGGAGCCTCCGGCCGGCGACGGCGGCGCCCGTGTTCGTCCTCGATCGAAACCGGCTCGCGCCCTACGTCGACGATGCCGGGACGTTCGACAACCGCTACTTCGCGAACCTGCCGCCGGCCGGGGCGTTGCGCGCCGCCGGGATCGCGCACGTCCTTTACGTCACACCCGACGATCGGGTCGGGCGCGAAGTGGACGGTCTCGACGACGATCTGGCCGCGCTCGATCACGGGGGGCTGGACGTGCAGGTGCTGGCGCTGTCCGACTTCTCCGAAACGCCGATGCCGGGATGGCCCGACATCCCGTCGGTTGGTTCGCCCTCTCCGCTCGTCGGCACGACCGGGCCGCGCTTCTATTTCGGCGGGTCGCCGGGGACGCACGGCTGTTTCTGGCGGTGGTACGGCTGGGCGGATGGCGGGGTGCCACGCGCTGGGTCGCCGGCGGCCGGGCTTCCGCCGGCGCCCGTGGCCGCCCGCGTGCACTTCCATCCCGCCCCCAGGTCATCGTTCCCGGCGGCGGCGCACGCCACCGTTGGATGGGGGACGGGTAGAGGCGCCATGCTGGGTCACGCCAGCTCTGGTCGCAGCGGCTCGCTCGGGCGGGCCTCCACCGGGATGTCGGGGTAGCGGCCTCATGATCCGGACCATCTTCGGCCGCCCCTTCATCGATCTGTCGCCCTTCTTCGATGTCGAGGCGCTGGCCGCCCTGGACGACGAGATCTGCTGCGGCTTGACCCGCGTGCCCCTCGAGTACACCGGCGGCAGTCACAAATCGATGGGCATCGTCCCCCCGTCGATGGCGAACGACGCCACCGTGGACTACGGCCAGGTCATCGCCCGCATGAACCGCGCCGAATTCGCCCGCTTCGTGACGATGTCCGACACGCCCGAGGCGTTCGACCTCGATCGCCGGGACCAGTATGAATTCGGCGAGGAACGCGACTGGCCGCTCAGCCGCCGGCAGATGCAGTATCTCGAGTACCGGTACGGCGTGTACTTTCCCTGGAAGGTCTTCTACGAGCTGATGCCGAACCTACGCTGGGAGGACCGCGCGCAGGCCGGCGGCAAGGCCTTCTGCGCCGAGGCGCGGCGGATCTTTCCCGAGACCGTGGCGTTCATCGAGCGGCTGCCGTTTGCGAGCATCGGGCGGTGCACGCTGCTCGGCCTGCGCTCGAACGATCACGGCACCGTCCATCACGACGGCGAGGACGAGCCGGCGCTCGGTCACTTCGTCGCGCTGTGCCCGCGCGGGGACAAGCGGCTGTTCCTGTGGGACGAGGAGACGGCGACCCGGTTGCCGGTCACCGGGCGCGCCACCTGGTTCGACGATCGGAACTACCACGGCGTCGAGGCGGCGCCCTTCTTTCGCTACTCCATCCGTGTCGACGGCGTCTTCAGGCCGGCCTTCCTGGCTCGGCTGAGGCGGGAGCTCGATGCGCCCCGCTGACGGCGTGGCCCACCTGCCGGGGGCGCTGACGGTCGCCGAGTGCGCGCGCTGGACCCGTGCGGCCTACGCCGCGCGCGGGTCTTGGACCCCCAACTTCGACGGCGTCCAGTTCACGCTCGGCCGCGCCTATTACACCCACCTCGAGGAGGACCGCGCCGCCGAATACTTCGCCGGCGCCGATGCATCCGACGCTCTGGTCGAGCGGACACTGCCCGGATTGCAGGGGCGCCTGCGCGATCTCCTGTCCGGCTGGCTGGGGGCCCCGGTCGAGCGGCGGCGCGGGTGGTGCGGACCGGGTCTGCACATCTTCCCCGCTGGCGGATGGCTCTCCGAGCACGGCGGCGACGTCCACTTCGACACCGAGGGGTTGCGCGCGCGCGAGCTCGCCTCCCGCGCGCCGGCGCTGAGCGCCATCGCCATGCTTCAACCCGCCGCCCGCGGGGGGGGGCTGCGCGTCTGGAGTACCTCATACGAAGGGGATGACGAGGTGGCCGAAGACCTCGTGCGGACCACGCCCCACCAGACCATCGACTACGGGCTCGGCGATCTGGTGGTGATCGACAGCTACCGCCTTCATCAGATCCAGTCGTTCACGGGCGCGCTCGATCGGCTGTCCGCCACCGCCCATCTGGTCTTCAGCAAGGGGCGCTGGCAGAGCTGGTTTTGACCCGGCTTCGCCCGAGGGTGTTGCAGCGCCAACCCCCGTCAGTGGACGCGCACCTTCCTGCAGGACCCGAATCCGATCTCGCTGTTGAACGATTCCGCTCGCGCCGTACTTGGCGCTCGTGAAGAAGAAGTCGAGCGACCAGAGGGCCGAGATGAGCGCGTTGCTGAGGCCGGGCTCGCCGTGACCCGAGAACGTGTTGCACTCGCCGACGCGAAAACCGTCCGGATGAGGCCCTGTCCGGAGGTGAGAGGGACCCGGCGGGGCCGATCAGGTGCGCGGCGGGGTTGGCGGCGAGAATGGCGGTGGCGAAGGACTCCCACTTCGGCTTCAAGGTCGCCCAGGTGCCAAATCGGTTGATCTCGTTGCCAATCTCGAAGCCGTACACGCTTGCGCCGAGCTTCGACATCACGTACGTGGCCTCGGCTGTCGAGTTCGCGGGTGTCGCCGTGTCGAAGTTGACGCCGTAGATGACCTTGGCGTGGGTCGCATTCAGGAAATCAGCCAGGTCATCCACCATCGCCGTCCCGATGCTGCGCGAGTAGGGGGGGCCGCCGGGGCCCGGGACGGCGCTTGGCACCCACTGGCACTTGTCCACGTCATCCGCGCCGATGCGAATGACCGTGGGACCGAGCAGGTTGAAGAGCGCGATCATCGCCGCGTTCTTGCCGCTGAAGGTGCCGTGAGGGTGCCGGCCGCCGAGTCGACCGTGCCGGCGGAGTCGCGCGAGGACGGGTACGCGGCCGCGTCGGTGACCGACGACGACGGCGCGGACGCAGCGGCCTCGACGGGCGCCGCTGGCGACGAGCTCCCGCTGCACGCCAGCGCGCCGGTGGTCGCGGCGCTCGCAGCCAGCAGCCCGATGGCGGCGCGCCACACGACCGGATGGAGCAGGTTTAGACGCGATACATAACGTCGCTGAGCCATGGGTTCGAGTCTAGTGCGCAGCCGCCGAATGGCGTCAACGCCCAGGACGCCGCCCTCGACGACAAGCAAGCGATATTGGGAACAGGGGTCACACGGGACGGCGGAGCGTCAGCGGGAGGTCGAACCCGCGCAGGTAGTGCGGCCCGATGAAGTTGATCGCCTCCGCGAGCGCGCCACCTTCGAACCGCATCACGTGGATCGAATGCAGGCGCGGCTCGCCGTCTTCGTCGCCGCCCGAGTACCAGGCGAGGGCTGGCAGTCCGCTCGCGCGGGTGGGCGTCGCGCGCAAGCCCCGCGCCCAGAAGGCAGAGAAGCGCGGCGACTGCAAGAACCCCCGGACGGCATCCCGGCCGCGCAACCAGATCGCGTGCGGCGGCATCGCGAAGATCACCTCCTCCCGAAGGAGCGCCACCAGACCATCGAGATCGCGCGTCTCCCACTATCGCACGTAGGCGGCCAGGACCTCGGGCGACGGCTCGTCGGCGGGCGCGCGGCGGTGCGCCGCCATGGTCTCGCGCGCGCGGTGGAGCGCGCTGCTAACGGCCGGTACGCTCAGCTCGAGGGCGGCCGCCGTCTCCTCGGCCGACCACCCGACGACATCCTTGGGAAGGAGCGCCGCACGCTGCTTCGGAGGGAGCCGCTGCAGGAGCGCGATGAAGGCGAGCGCCACCTGCTCGCGGGCCTCGGCCGCTCCCGCCGGATCGGGGAACAGCCTGGCATCGGGCGCGGGCGTGACCCAGACCGACGCTGACCTACGACTTCACGCCCGGCGCCCTCTACCAGATCTACGCCGCCCCGCTGCGCCTGACCGCCATTCAGCTCCAGCCCGGCGAGAAGGTCATCGGCAAGCCGGCCGTCGGCGACAGCATCCGTTGGATCATGGCGCTCGGTCGCTGGGGCTCGGGGGCCCCCGACGCCCTCGAGCATCAATGCCTCTACCTCAAGCCCACCCGCCCCGGCCTGCAAAGCACCCTCGCCATCAACACCGATCGGCGGACCTACTACCTCGAGCCCCACAGCTTCGAGGACACCTACATGGCGGCCGTCAAGTTCCGATACCCCCACGACGAGCTGGCCGACGTCGAGGCCGCCAGGTCCAGGGACGACGCCCTCGCCAAGACCACGACCACCACCAACGTGAACCTCGACTCCATCAACTTCGGCTACCGCGTGACGGTGGTGAAGGACAAGCCGTCCTGGGCCCCAGAGCAAATCTTTGACGACGGCCGAAAGACCTTCATCCGGTTCCCGGTCTCGATGTTGACCCGAGAAGCCCCGGCCCTTTTCGTGCTGTCGTCGACGGATGAGGTCCAGCTCGTCAACTACCGGGTCAAGAACGACTTCTACGTCGTCGACCGCCTCATCGAACGGGCCGAGCTCCGGGTTGGGCAGAAGGACCAAGAGATCGTCCAGGTTGCTCGCGAGCGGTAGCCCACCACGGAACAGACGATGTCACACCGCACCGACCTCGACTCGACCCCCTCCGAGGGCGGTCCGCCGGGTCCCGATCCGGTACCCGATTCTGAGACCACGACCATCCCGCGCGAGCCGACTGATGTGCATCGGAGCAAGATTCCCCCCGACGATCCGCGGCTGCACATCGAGCGCCCGCAATTCCGCACGTTGAGAAAGGCACCTGCCTTGCTGGCGCTCGGCGGCATCGGCGCGTTCGGTCTGGTCGCCCTCGCCATCGGCCTCAGACCATCCGCGGCTCCGCCGGAGAGCAAGTCCACGACCCGCCCGCCCGAGGGGAGTGCCCCTCCCGTCCCCCTGCCCGAGATTCTACGGATCCCCCATGAAACCAGCACGACTGGTGGCGATGGCCGTAACCGCCCGGCCTCCGACGGAGGCCAACCGTCCACGGATGCTCCGGCGGCAACGCCGCCAGCGGTGCGACCGGCCGACCCACGGGCCGAAGCCCGACGAGAAGAATTCTGGAGGGCCCGGGGTGCCGGCCTGTTCGCCGCGATGGACGACACCAGCACCGCGGACCCAGCGATCCGACTATCGACGACGCCAGTCCCGGCGCCACCGAACAACGCCGGCCCGGCGGCCGCGGCCCAGTCCCCGGCCGATTCAACCCATTCACCCGACTCGAACCTCCAGGAGCGCAAGAACGACTTCCTGTCCAGAGCGGGGACGAGCGCAGCGGAGACCGTCGCCCGATCGGTCACCGCACCCGCGAGCCCCTACGAGCTCAAGGCAGGCACGCTGATCCCCGCCGTTCTGATCACCGGCATCAACAGCGATCTGCCCGGCCAGGTCGTCGCCCAGGTCCGAGAAAGCGTCTACGACACCGTGACCGGCAACTACCTCCTCGTCCCCCAGGGCTCCCGGCTCATCGCCGCCTACGACTCGATGGTCGCCTGGGGCCAAGAGCGCGTCCTCCTCTGCTGGAACCGCCTCATCCGCCCCGACGGCACCTCCATCACCCTCGACTGCATGCCCGGCATCGACCTCGCAGGCTACGCCGGCCTCTCCGACGAAGTCGACAACCACTGGACCAAGCTCATCACCGGCGCCGCCCTCTCGAGCATTCTCGCCGCCACCGCCCAGCGCACGCAGGGCGACGTCACCGGCTTCCAGCCCTCGCTCTCCCAGTCCTGGGCCAGCAACGCCGCCGGCCAGATCAACCAGGCCGGTCAGCAGCTCCTGTGCGAGCCTCACGAGACGACGACCTCTTGGCGGCCCGTCCGTCCACGAGAAAGGCCACACCGGGGTCGCATTCGGCACTCGCTGAGGCTCTCGCTGCAAGAATTGCGGCGGAGCGATCGCTTTACCCCTACTGCTGTGCCCCCGCGGGGTGGCACGAAACCTGCTGGGTATCCGACTTGGAAAGCGAGGAGGACCATGCTGTGGACTTTGGCTGTGATACTTGTCGTACTGTGGGCGTTGGGTC
>Ga0265331_10000972_pt1 | contig 22763 bp, 21 predicted proteins | sample 41923metaG_FD_202088 | JGI IMG/M metagenome (GOLD analysis project Ga0265331, IMG submission 202088) | Rhizosphere microbial communities from Carex aquatilis grown in University of Washington, Seatle, WA, United States - 4-19-23 metaG | ecosystem: Host-associated > Plants > Roots > Rhizosphere... | reverse complement strand
CTTACAGTGTAAGCACCAGCCGCTTCCCATCGGAGGACGCATGGACGCCGTCGACATCATCGGGCTGCTCGTTCCCGTGACCTGTGTTGTCTTCCTCGCGACCGGGAGGGGCTCCGGCCGGCGCCGGAGTTCCCGCGGCGCAAGGGCTGGCAATGGATCGGGGTTGGGTTCCTGGTCCTGATCATGACAATCTCGACCGTCGTCCCGCTGCTGATCCCCGAACCGTGGCTCGATGCGCACCGCATGCTGGACGGGACGCGTCTCGGCGTCGTCGGCGGAACGATCGTCGGGTTCGTGGTGCTGGAGGGATTCATCTACGCCTGGCACCGCACGGCGCACAACGTCGGGCTTCTCTGGCGCGGCTTCCACCAGATGCACCACGGTCCGCAGCGCGTCGACATCGCGGGCTCGCTCGTCTTCCATCCGCTCGAGATGGTGGTTCAGGTCCTGCTCCAGCTCTTCGCCACCGTGATCGTGCTCGGGCTCGACCCGCTCGCCGCGGCACTGGTCGGCTATCTCATCGCGTTCAACGGATTCTTCCAGCACTGGAACGTGCGCACGCCGCAATGGCTGGGCTACCTCATCCAGCGCCCCGAGTCGCACTGCGTGCATCACCGGATGGGATTTCACTACTACAACTACTCGGACTTTCCTCCGTGGGACATCCTGTTCGGGACCTTCCGCAATCCCGCCAAATTCATGGGCGAATGCGGATTCGAGGCCGGCGCCGACCGAAGGATGGGCGCGATGCTGGCGTTTGCCGACGTCAACGCCGCGCAATACGGCCCGGGCAATCGGGGCGCGAAGCGCACGAGCGCCGCCGCCTGACGTTCGGGCTGCGTCCGATCCTTTCACAGACCGCGTGCGTCAGCGCGGCCTGTGTTTGATTTGGATCGCAATCCCTCACGTGCGATCCGGCCCGAACCGGCGGATAATTGACATCCCTTTCCCGGAGGTCGGACCATGAGTGAGCAACGCGAAGTCGTCATTCTGAGTGGAGTGCGCACCGCCATCGGCGATTACGGCGGCAGCCTCAAGGACATCTCGCCGAGCGAGCTCGGCGCGCGCGTCGTCAGGGAAGCGGTCAGCCGCGCCAAGATCGACCCGAAGACCGTCGGCCAGTGCGTGATCGGCAACGTGATCCACACCGAGCCGAAGGACATGTACATCTCGCGGCTCGCCTGCGTGAACGGCGGCCTGCCCCACGACACCGGCGCGTTCACCGTCAACCGCCTCTGCGGCAGCGGCATGCAGGCGATCGTGTCCGCGTCGCAATACATCCTGCTGGGCGAGACGGACACCGCGGTCGCCGGCGGCACCGAGAGCATGAGCCGCGCCGCCTATGCGTCGCTGACGCAGCGCTGGGGCGCGCGGATGGGCGACTCCAAGATGATGGACATGATGGTCGGCGCGCTGACCGACCCGTTCGACACCATGCACATGGGCGTCACCGCCGAAAACGTCGCGTCGAAGTGCGGCATCACGCGCGAGCAGCAGGATGCCTTCGCAGTCGAGAGCCACAAGCGCGCCGCGGCGGCGATCGCCGCCGGCCACTTCAAGACGCAGATCCTTCCGGTCGAGCTCAAGAGCAAGAAGGGCACCGTGGTGTTCGACACGGACGAGCACGTGCGCGCCGACTCGTCGATGGAAGGGATGGGCAAGCTCAAGGCCGTCTTCATCAAGGAGAACGGCAGCGTCACCGCAGGCAACGCGTCGGGCATCAACGACGCGGCGGCGGCAGTCGTGCTGATGGAACGCGCGGCGGCGGCGAAGGCGGGATTCAAGCCGATGGCGCGGCTCGTCTCCTACGGTCACGCCGGCATCGACCCGAAGATCATGGGTCTCGGCCCGGTCACCGCGGTCAAGAACGCGCTGGCGAAGGCAGGTCTCAAGCTCAGCGACATCGATGTGATCGAGTCGAACGAGGCGTTCGCGGCGCAGGCGCTCGGCGTGTCGAAGGAGCTCGGCCTCGACGCCGCGAAGGTCAACCCGAACGGCGGCGCAGTGGGAATGGGCCATCCGATCGGCGCGACCGGAGCGATTCTCACGGTAAAGGCTATGTACGAGCTGCACCGTACCGGCAAGCGCTATGGCCTCATCACGATGTGCATTGGCGGTGGCCAGGGCATCGCCGCGATCATCGAACGACTCTGAACACCGTCGTTCCCGCCACGAAAAAAGCCCCGCGCGATCGCGCGGGGCTTTTTTTCGCATCCCGGGGCGGCTGCCGCGGCGGCGATGCCGCGGGCTGCGGTCTGCCTGCGGTGCTACGGATTGCCGATGTAATCGCGCTTGCCGATCTCGACGCCGTTGTGACGCAGGATGTTGTAGGTCGTCGTCACGTGGAAATAGAAGTTCGGCGTCGCGTGGCCGAGCAGGAACTGGATCCCGGTATAGCGCGTCTCCTTGTCGCCGCGCTTGATCACGATTTCCTTGTCCTCGGTGCCGTCGATCTGCTCGGGCGTCACGGTATCGAGGAACGCGACGACCTTGGCGACACGCGCCTTCAGGTCGGCAAGCGTCACCTCGTTGTCCTCGTGCGCGGGAATCGGCACGCCCGCGAGGCGCGCGACGACGCCCTTGACGGCGTCGCAGGCGATCTGCACCTGCGACTTCATGGGCAGCATGTCCGGGAAAAGCCGGTAGTTCGGCAGTACGGAAGCGTCGATCTTCTTTGCATCGACGTGGGCCTGCGCCTTGTCGAGGATGTTCGAAAGATTGCCGAGGATGTTGACGAAGCGGGGCACGCTCGCCTGATACATGGAGATCTTCATGGGAGTCCTTGCGGTTCGGGGTGGGACGACGACGGACGTGCATTCTATCCGCGAACGCGGGCACACGCGTCAGTGGCCATTCCGGCAATCGCGGCGCCGCGTGGCGTCAGGGCCGACCGGCGCGGCCCCTGGCGCCGGGAGCGCCTGGATGACACACCGTCGGACGCGGCCCGAACCCGAGCGCCGACGCGGCTAGCGGGGGGTATCCGCGCGCCCCGCCGGAACCACGCTGACGGCAACATGCGGCGTGTCGGCCTGTGCGGCCACGGCGCGGAACTGCTGGAAGTCGGTCGCCACCGCGAGCGCCACGCCCGCGATCACGAGGCAGCCGACCAGCAGCCGGCGCCCGGCACGACGCAGTGTGCGGCGCTGGCAGTTCCGTTCCAAGCGGCGGGAGACGGCGCGATTTTTCATGCGGGTCGGCGGACTCTCCGGTTCCTGCAGCATCCGGCCGATGCGCGGTGTGCTCGCCGGGCGTCGATCGTTGGCCATGATGTCCTCCGTTGCGTGCCGCCGGGTGCGCCCCGCGTGCCCGTAGCCGGGCAGCCCGCCAATGGCGCGTGCCGCGTTGCGGCGCTCGGCCGATGGCGGGATGTGCCAATGCTGGGCGCGGAGCCCGACGGAGAACAGCGAGGAATCAGGCAATCGCCTGCAGAATCTTCACGCCGCCGCGATGGGCCGGGGCCATCGGCGGCGAAGCGTCCCGCGGCCGCGGGCGCGGGCCCGAACGCCTTTCGCAGCCGAAAGTCGCCGGGGCTACGCCGATCCGGTCTTCGTCGGATCGGGGTGAATGTTGTCGACCCAGTGCACTTCCTCGGGATTGGGCTCGACGTTGGGCAGGTCGAGGTTCACGACGACGGGCTCCTGGCCGCTGCGGCAAAGCACGCATGAGAGCGGCTCCTCGGCGCTGGCGTTGATCTCCTGATGCGGGACGTACGGCGGGATGTAGATGAAGTCGCCGGGACCCGCCTCGGCGGTGAACTCGAGGCGATCACCCCACTTCATACGCGCGCGTCCGCTGACGACGTAGATCACGCTCTCGACCGGGCCGTGGTGGTGGGCGCCGGTCTTCGCCTTCGGATGAATCACCACGGTGCCGGCCCAGATCTTCTCAGCGCCGGCGCGCGCATGTGTGATCGCCGCCGCGCGATTCATGCCCGGCGTCTGCGGCGTGTTCGTGTCGAGCTCGTCCGCCTTGACGACGCGGACACCATGCACGCGCCAACGATTCTCGGAGGATTGCGACATCGGAGACCTCGCTCGTGATTCAGGCGTTTCCCATTTCACACCGATCGCCGCGGCGCCGCAAGCCGCCGATATGGAAAGGCGGGACGGCGCATCCTTCAGCCGAGATTGGGCGCGAGCGAACGAGCCAGGTCCGCGCGCGCGATGCCGCTCCGCCCGGCGAGATCGTCGAGCTGGTCGGTGCCGATGCGGCCGACGGCGAAGTACGTCGCTTCAGGATGCGCGAGGTAGAAGCCCGCGACGGACGCCGCCGGCAGCATTGCGCGGCTCTCGGTGAGATTCATGCCGATCTGCGTGGCCTGCAGGAGGTCGAACAGCGGCGCCTTCACGTGATCGTCGGGGCAGGCGGGATACCCCGGTGCCGGGCGGATGCCGCGATACTCCTCGCGGATCAGCGCGACGGGGTCGAGCTGCTCGTTGCGCGCATAGCCCCAGAGCTCGCGGCGCACCTTCATGTGCAGCCACTCGGCGCAGGCTTCGGCGAGCCGGTCGGCGAGCGCCTTCAGCATGATCGCGCTGTAGTCGTCCTTCTTCGCTTCGAATTCGGCGAGCTTCTTCTCGATGCCGAGTCCGGCCGTCACCGCGAACACGCCGGCGTAATCGTCGACGCCCGAGCCCTTGGGCGCCACGAAGTCGGCGAGACAGTAATTTGGCTTGCCGGCCGGCCGCTCGTTCTGCTGGCGCAGGTTGCGCCACGCAAGCGCGACCTTCGTCCGCGTGTCGTCGGCATAGAGCTCGATGTCGTCGCCGGCGGCGTTCGCCGGCAGCAGCGCGATCGCCGCGCTCGCGCTGAGCCAGCGGCCGTCGACGATCTGCTTGAGCATTGCCTTGCCTTCCGCGTGGACGTTGCGCGCCGCCTCTCCGACGATTGGATCGTCGAGGATCGCAGGGTACGGGCCGGACAGCTCCCATGCCTGGAAGAACGGTGCCCAGTCGATGCATTTCGCGATCTCGGCGAGATCGATGTTGCGCAGCTCGCGGCGCCCGATGAAGGTCGGCGCAGTCGGGGAGTAGTGCTTCCAGTCGGCCTTGAAGGCGTTCGCGCGAGCGGCGGCGAGCGGCAGCAGCGTCGGCCCCTTCTTCGCCGCGTGCTGCGCGCGGATCTTCACGTAGTCGGCGGCGACCTCGGCGACGAAGGCGGCGCGGCTGTCGGTCGACAGCAGATGACTGGCGACACCCACCGCGCGCGACGCATCGGGCACGTAGACCGTCACGCCCGAATAATGCGGCGCGATCTTCACCGCGGTGTGCACGCGCGAGGTCGTCGCGCCGCCGATCAGGAGCGGCTGCTTCATCCCGAGCCGCTGCATCTCGTGCGCGACGTGGGCCATCTCCTCGAGCGACGGCGTGATGAGGCCGGACAGCCCGACGATGTCCGCGCGGCGCTCGTTCGCCGTGTCGAGGATTTTCTGCGCCGGCACCATCACACCGAGGTCGATCACGTCGAAGTTGTTGCACTGGAGCACTACTCCGACGATGTTCTTGCCGATGTCGTGGACGTCACCCTTGACCGTCGCCATCACGATCGTGCCCTTGGGCTTGCCGGCGTCGCCCGAGCGCGCCTTCTCCTCCTCGATGTAGGGGATGAGATGCGCGACGGCCTGCTTCATCACGCGCGCGCTCTTCACCACCTGCGGCAGGAACATCTTGCCGGCGCCGAAGAGGTCGCCGACGACGTTCATCCCCGCCATCAGCGGACCCTCGATCACCTGGATCGGACGCTCGAAGTTCCTGCGCGCCTCCTCCGTGTCTTCGACGACGTAGGTCGCGATGCCGCGCACCAGCGCGTGCGTGAGGCGCTCTTCGACGCTGCCTTCGCGCCAGGCGAGGTCCTCGGTGACGACCTTGCCCTGCGCCTTCACCGTCTCGGCGAACGTCACGAGGCGCTCCGTCGCGTCCGGACGCCGGTTCAGCACGACGTCCTCGACCCGCTCGCGCAGCTCCGGCGGAATCTCGTCGTACACGCCGAGCTGGCCGGCGTTGACGATGCCCATCGTCATTCCGGCGCGGATCGCGTGATACAGGAAGACCGTGTGGATCGCCTCGCGCACCGGCTCGTTGCCGCGGAACGAGAAGCTCACGTTGGAGACGCCGCCCGAAACCTTCGCGTGCGGCAGGTGCGCCCGGATCCAGCGCGTCGCGTTGATGTAGTCGACCGCGTAGTTGTTGTGCTCCTCGATGCCCGTCGCGATCGCGAACACGTTCGGGTCGAAGATGATGTCCTCGGGTGGGAAGTCGGCCTCGCCCAGCATGAGGTCGTAGGCGCGCTGGCAGATCTCGACCTTGCGCTCGAACGAGTCGGCCTGGCCGCGCTCGTCGAACGCCATCACCACCGCGGCGGCGCCGTAGCGGCGCACGAGGCGCGCCTGGCGCACGAACTCGGCCTCGCCTTCCTTCATCGAGATCGAATTGACGACAGGCTTGCCCTGCACGCACTTCAGGCCCGCCTCGATCACCTCCCACTTCGACGAGTCGATCATCACCGGCACGCGCGCGATGTCGGGCTCGGCGGCGATCAGCGTCAGGAAGCGCACCATCGCCGCCTTCGAGTCGAGCATCGCGTCGTCCATGTTGACGTCGACGATCTGCGCGCCGCTCGCGACCTGCTGCCGCGCGACCTCGACCGCGCCAGCGAAGTCGCCCGCGAGCACCAGCTTCGCGAAGGCGCGCGAGCCGGAGACGTTGGTGCGTTCGCCCACGTTGACGAACAGCGACTCGTCGTCGACGTTGAGCGGCTCGAGGCCGGCTAAGCGCATCACTCGGGACATGGATTCGGCATGCTCGTTCGAAAGGCTTCGCCCCGCCGCCGGCGCGCGCCGGAACCGGCGGCCGGGATGAGGGGCCACGCCCGACGCATGTGCGCGCGGGCCTCGCGCAATCGCGCCGCTACGCCGCCTCCGCGATCTCCGCGCGCGGCAGCACGCGCGGCGGGAGTTTCTGCACGGCCTCGGCAATGGCGCGGATGTGCGCGGGCGTCGTGCCGCAGCATCCGCCGACGATGTTGACGAAGCCGCTCGTCGCGAAGTCCCCGAGGAGACGCGCGGTCTCGGCGGGCGTCTCGTCGTAGCCCGTTTCCGCCATCGGGTTGGGCAGGCCGGCGTTCGGATAGCACGACACGTAGGTGTCGGCGACCCGCGCCATCTCCTCGATGTACGGGCGCATCAGCGCGGCGCCGAGCGAGCAGTTGATGCCGACCGCGAGCGGGCGGATGTGGCGGACCGAATTCCAGAACGCCTCGGTGGTCTGGCCCGACAGCGTGCGTCCCGACGCGTCGGTGATCGTCCCGGACACGATGACCGGCAGCCGGCGTCCCGCCTTGACGAAGAAGGCTTCGAGCGCGAACAGCGCGGCCTTGCCGTTCAGCGTGTCGAATATCGTCTCGACGAGGAACAGGTCGACGCCCCCCTCGGCGAGTCCTTCGATGGCTTCGGTGTAGCCCGCGGCGAGCTCGTCGAACGTGACGTTGCGCGCACCCGGATCGTTGACGTCCGGCGAAATCGACGCGGTGCGATTGGTGGGACCGAGCGCGCCGGCGACGAAGCGCGGCTTGTCGGGCGTCTTCGCCGTCCATGCATCGGCGCATCCGCGCGCGATTCGCGCCGCCGCGAGATTGATCTCGCGCACCTCGCCCTGCAGCTGGTAGTCGCCCTGTGCGATCGACGTCGCGTTGAAGGTGTTCGTCTCGATGATGTCGGCGCCCGCCTCGAGGTAGGCGTCGTGAATGTCGCGGATCACCTCGGGACGCGTCAGAACGAGCAGGTCGTTGTCGCCCTTGAGGTCGTGCGAATGCGCGGCGAAGCGGGCGCCGCGGTACTCGGCCTCGCCCAGCCGGCAGCCCTGGATCATCGTGCCGGTCGCCCCATCGAGGATGAGGATGCGCCGGTCCAGCAGCGACTTCAGTTCGGCAGTTCGGTCGGGTTGCATGGCGGGTCGTCCGAGAGACTTCGCCCGCGAATGGCGGGCAGGAGGGAAATTCTAACATCGCCCCTGCGGACGTCGCTCCCATCCGGCCTCTCGCGCCGGGGCACAAGCACGTTCCCGGCGGCCATATCCGTTGCGCGCCGCCCGTGCTAGATTTGGCGCATGAAACACCTGAAGCCGAAGGAAGCCTACGAGTTCCTGCAGAAGAACCCTGCCGCGGTCTTCATCGATTGCCGCAGCGAAATGGAGTTCTATTTCGTCGGGCATCCCCTGGGCGCGCAGCACGTCGCCTGGAACGACGGGCCGGATTGGGAGATCAATCCGCATTTCGTCGGTCAGGTGAAGAAGGTCACCAGCATGAACCGGCCGGTCGTGCTCATCTGCCGCAGCGGCCATCGCTCGATCGATGCCGGCATCGCGCTGGAAAGCGCCGGCTACACCGAGGTCTACAACGTGCTGGAAGGCTTCGAGGGGCCGCTCGACGACGCGCATCATCGCGGCACGCGGTCGGGCTGGCGGATGGAAGGCCTGCCGTGGGAACAGTTATAGCGGCGTGAGACGAAGGCGCCGGGCGCGTCCCGGTGCACGCGGGATTCGGGGCACAATACCGGCGTCGCGACACGATGACGGTTTCCGATGGCCGCCTACGGCCGCCTCTGCACGCTTTTCTACGACGCCGACAAGCCGCGCGCCTCCGACGCAGAAGCTGCGTGGTACGCGCAGCGGCTGCCGCATGACGCGGGCCCTTCGCTCGAAGTGATGTCGGGCTCCGGCCGTCTGCTGCTGCCGCTGTTGCAGCTGGGGCGAAACGTCCATGGCGTCGACGTCTCGCCGGCGATGCATGCGAGCTGCGAGGCGCGGCTCGAGGCGGCCGGATTGACGACGCCGCTGTTCCGGCAGGATGTCGTCACGCTCAACCTGCCGTTCCGCTATGCCGCTGCGTTTGTCGCCGCAGGATCCTTCCAGCTGCTGGTCGATCCGGTCGCGGCGCAAAAGGCGCTGGAGCGGATTCGCGCGCATCTCGTCGCGCCCGGGCAGTTGCTGATGGATCTCTACGTTCCCGCCGAAGCCGCGCACCCGCCCGGCGCGCCGGTGGTTCACGTGCAGACGGTTGCGCCGCCGGACGCCACGAGCATCGCGCGGCGTTCCGAGATCTTCGTCGACGTCGAAGGCAGGCGCATCGACATCCGCAGCCGCTACGAGCAGCGAGAGCGCGCGACGATCATCGCGCGCGAGGACGAGGCGCTCGCGCTGACCTGGTACACGGAGGAGGAAATCGTCGCGCTGCTCGGCGATGCGGGCTTTTCCGATGTCACCGTCGGGCCGGCGGCGTGGCCGATCGACGCGGAGACACCCGAGGGCGAGCGGCGGTTCTCGGTGAGCGCTAGCGCGTGACACGCGCCGCGGCATCGAGCGCGAGCGACATGTACACGACGCCCGCCAGCGGATTGTCGTAGTACGGCGCGCACGTGCGGAACCCGAGCGCGCCATACAGCGCGCGTGCGCGCGTCATCCATTCGAGCGTGTCGAGCTTGAGTTCGGCGTAGCCGATTCCGCGCGCGTCGGCGATGACTCTTTCCGCGAGGCGACGGCCCCAGCCTCCGTTGCGCGCGCCCGGCTGCACGTAGAGGCGTTTCACCTCGCCGACGTCGGGAGCGCTGCCGCCCGCCACGCTGTCGAGCGGACGCAGCGCAATGCAGCCGAAGGCGCCGCCGGGAGGTCCGGCAAGCAGCAGCCGGCCGCGCGGGCGCGCGTACGCGCCGGGCAGCGTCGCGAGCTCCGCGTCGAAGCCCTGGAAGCAGAGGTCGACGCCCAGCCACTGCGCGTATTCGACGAACAGCGTGCGCGCCGACGCGATGTCCTCCGGTGCCGTCGCTTCGCGGATCGTCGGTGCTGCGCTCATCACGGAAGGACGCACGCGCGAGGCGTGCTGAAAAGTGCCGCCGTCAACCGGCGGGCTTGTCGCAGCTGCCGATCTTCAATTCGCTGCCGGGATACGCCGTCGACAGCTCCTTGATCCGCGTGACTGCGGCCGCCTGCGGATCGCGGACCACGAGCGCCGTCTGCACGACGGTCTGCTGCCGTGGTGCAACCTTGACGCCGGTGATGCCGCGCTTGGCGAGCACCGCCTGTGCAACGTTGGCCGCATCCTCGTTGCGCCAGACACCAAGCGAGATGGCGAAGCGCTGCGCGCCGCCGTCGACGATGAAGGCATCGGCCTGGCCCTCCGCCTTCAGCTCGTCGAGACGCTTGGTGGCCGCCGCCTTGGTGGCGAACGGCGGGATGAACGTCCAGTAGGTCATCGCCGCCTCGACCTTCTTTTGCGTGACGAGCTTGCCGAGACCGAGCGGATCGAGGTCGGCGAGCGCGCGCGTGCGATCGGCGTCCGAAAGCGGTCCCCATTCGAGGCAGACGTCGGCCAGCGATGCGGCCTTGGCCGGCCCCAGTGCCGCGACCTGCTGCGGCGTCAGGAGCTTGATCTTGTCGGGCTGGACCTGCTGGGCAAGACGGAAGCTCTCGCCGCCGCTCGCGCCGTCGAGAAACGTGTACCCGAAAAGCGTCAGGTTCGCGAGGATCAGGAGGATGACGACGGTGCGCATGAGTATGGGAGAAGCAAATGCCGTGCGCGCCGCATCGGCGCGACGCTAGTCGAGCGAAACCGGGACTCCGGCCAGCGCCAGCACGCCTTCCAGCACGAGATTATCCACGACCTCGACGGGCGGGTTAAGCTGCGGCGCGATTTCCGGGGCGGCCCCGCCGGCGAGATAGATGCGCACCTGCGCCGGATTGGTGTCGACCTGCCGGCGCATCTGCTCGACGGCCCCGCACACTGCCTGCATCGCTCCCGTGTAGAGCGCATCGGCCGTGTTGTCGGGGAATGCGCTGTACATTCCGGGCGGCACGCCGAGCGCGGCCGTGTTCTCGGCCAGCGCCCGCAGCATGAGCCGCATCCCCGGCAGGATGAAACCGCCGCGGAAGACCCCTTCCGCGTCGAGCGAGTCGATCGTGACGGCGGTGCCCGCATTGACGACGACGCACGCCGGCGGAAAGAGATCGGTGGCGACCGCGCGCCGCCGTGCGGCGCAAAGCGACGCCCACCGGTCGGGGCCGAGCTGGGCGGGCCGCGCATATTGATTGATGACGCCGCACGCGGATTCCGTCGCGAGCAGCCATTCCGGAACGAGCCGCCAGCGCGCGAGCTGCGCCTCGACGCGGACGCGCGCCGCCTCGCCCGCGACGTTGACGCCGACGACGCGCAGCGGCCGCGGCAGGTGGTGCCAGTCGCGCAGCGCGAGCGCCCCGATCTCGTTGTTGGGAGTGACGCCAAGCGTGCGCCAGCCATGCGGGCCCGCGAGGCCCCACTTCATCCGGCTGTTGCCGACGTCGAGACCGAGAATGAGGCTCACGCGGGAAGGATGCGCGAGCGGAGCGTGTCGTTCAAGTCCGGTGCGCGGTCGGAGCGGTTCCGGGTGCCTGCGCGCACGTCACGCCCGTCGCAGCGAAATCTCGCCGGAGAGAAAGCGCGCGCGGCGCGGCCCGTCGGCGAGCACCAGTGCGCCGCTGGCATCCACGCCCGCGACCTTGCCGGTCACCGCGGCGCCGTCGGGCAGAAGCAATCGCACCGGCTTTCCCTGATACGCATGCCGGTGCTGCCACTCCGCGGCGAAGGGCGCGAAGCCCTCCTTCGCGTATTGCTCCAGCACCGCGGCAAGTTCGGCGAGGGTCGCCCCCAGCACATGATTGCGGTCGATGCTCTTCATCTTGCGTCCGGCGACCGTCGCGAGGTCGGTCACGGGCACTGCGAGGTCGGCCCGCGCCGCCTGCGGCAGGCGGACGTTCAGGCCGACGCCGATGACGGTGTCCGAGGGTCCGAGCGCGTCGCCGTTCACCTCGATCAGGATGCCGCCGAATTTCATGTGGCGATGGACGAGATCGTTCGGCCACTTGAGCGCGATGCCGCTGAAGCCTTCGGCCTCGAGCGCACGCGACACCGCGACGCCGACCGCGAGCGAGAGCCCGGCGAGGAAGCCCGCGCCCTGCTCGAAACGCCAGCCCAGCGAGAACGTGATGCTGCCGCCGGCGACCGCGGTCCACGTGCGGCCGCGCCGGCCGCGGCCTGCGGTCTGCCATTCCGCGGCAAGCGCAACGCCGTGGATGTCGCGGCGGCCGATGCGGCGCATCAGCTCCGACGATGTCGAGTCGATCTGGTCGACGACTTCGAGCGTCAGCGGCGTGCGCCCCGGACGTGCCGCGACCGCGGCCTTGATCCGGTCGGCATCGAGAAAGTCCGGCGTGCCGAGCAACCGGTAGCCACGTCCCTTGATGCGCTCGAGCGCAAGTCCGGCCGCCTCCGCGTCCTTCAACACCTGGGAAACGCGCGCACGGGTGAGCCCCACGGTGTCGGCGAGATCCTCGCCCGAGTGGAAGTTACCATCGGCAAGATGGCGCAGGAGCGTGAATCCGAGAGGAGTGAGCACTAACAGACCTATTGATCGGAAAACTCCGCAACTATGACAGAAAGCGCGTGCGAACGCATCATCCCGTTGCGAATCAACGATGTGGGGGCACGGGCGCACCGACGCAAGCCTTGACCGCGAGGACGCGGCAGGCCCGGGCCTCGCACCGGTCCGGTCTCCCGCGGAGGAACGCTTCCGGAGATCGGCATCGGCGCGCCGAGCGTGCGCCCGGAGGCGCTCGGCCGGTCAGGCAGGCTGCGGCGGATCGGATCGAACGTGACCGGGCCGGAACGGTGCCCGATCAGGCGCCCGCCGCCGCAGCTGCGGACTTCGCCGACCGGAGGATCTCCCGCTCGGCGTCCGCCGACAGCACGTGCTGCCATGCACCGGCATTGGTGCGCGCGGCGAGCCATTCTGCCGTGTCGCGGACCGTGTCGGCGAGGTCCCGCGCGACGAGCCCCGCATCCTGCGCCTTCGTGGCGTCGACCGACATGAACCCCGCGGCGTCGGGCTCGGTGTCCGGCAGCCACAGCGGCAGCCCGGTCCAGGGCGCAACACCGTGGGCGACCAGGACGGCGTCAGCGATCGCCACCGGTTCGGGAGGTTCGATCGCCGCCTCGACCAGCACGTCGATCAGGTCGGCGAAAGTCCACTGCCCGGCGGGACTCACCGCGTTGAAGGTGCCGCCGCGTTCCTGTTCGAGCAGATCGACGATCCACGCTGCGAGGTCGCGCGCATCGATGATCTGGATCGGCCGCTCGAGCGGCGCCGGGACCACCGCCCTCGCCGCGCGCTTGCCGAGCAGATGCGGGCACAGGAAGCGGGCGACCCAGTAGCCGAAACGGTCGGTGCCGTCGCCCGCGCCGACGATGAGGCCCGGGCGGACGATGGTCGCGCTGCTGCCGAAGACGTCGCCGACGCGCGCTTCGCATTCGGCCTTCAGCGCGCCGTAGTTCGGCAGGATGTCCTCCGTGGCCGGATCCTCGAGCGTCGCGACGGCGCTCGCCTCGTCCTGCCCGGGACGGCTCGAATCGGCGTAGACCGAGACCGACGAAACGAAGAGGTAGCGCCCGGCACGCTCGGCGAGCAGCGACGCCGACGCGCCGACGATGCGCGGCACGTAGCCGCTCGTGTCGACCACGGCGTCCCACCGGCCGGCGGCCAGCGCTGCGAGCCCCGGCGCGATGTCGGGATCGCGGTTGCCGGCGAGCGGAACGACGCTGCGATTCGCGATCACCGGCAGATTGCCGCGCGTGAACGTGGTGACGGCGTGGCCGCGTCGCAGCGCTTCGCCGGCGACGTGGCGGCCGAGGAATCTCGTTCCGCCGAGGATCAGGAGTCGCATCGCGAAAGCAGCGTCAGCACCTGCTCGTGCAGCGCACGGTCACCGCATGCGACGACCGAGCCGCCCTCGTCGCAGCGATTGCCGCTCCAGTCGGTCATCACTCCGCCGGCCGCCTCGACGATCGGAATCAGCGCCTGCACGTCGTAGGCATGCAGCGACGATTCGATCACCACGTCGATCAGTCCCATCGCGAGCAGGCAGTAGCAATAGCAGTCGCCGCCCCAGCGTCGCAGCCGGACTTGCGCCGCCACGCGATCGAACGCGTCGAGCGTCCCGGCAGCCCTGAACATGCCCGGGTCCGTGCCCGCCAGCACGGCGTCGGAAAGCGCGGGACAGCGGCGCGTCGCGAGCCGGCGCCGTTCCGCACCGCGCTGCCACCACGCCTCGCCATCCGCGGCCGCGAACGATTCGCCGACAAACGGCTGGTAGGCAACGCCGGCCACGATGCGCTCGCCGTCGTTGAGCGCGATCAGCGTCGCCCAGTGCAGTTGTCCGAGGATGAAGCTCCGCGTGCCGTCGATCGGGTCGATGACCCACGTGCAATTCGAACGGCCCTTCTGCCAGCCGTGCTCCTCGCCGCGGATGCCGTGGCCGGGATACGCGTGCGAAATCCGGTCGCGGATCAGGGCCTCGGCGGCGCGGTCGGCGACCGTCACGGGATCGTACGGCTCGCCGTCGGCACCCTTGTCGGCGACGTCGAGCGCGACGCGGAAATGCGGCAGGATCAGTGCGCCCGCGGCGATAGCAGTCTCGCGCGCAAATGCCGCGTAGGCGCCGGCCTCGCCCGAGGTCATCGGCATCAGCGCCGCGGCACGATGGTCACGCCGGCGAGCTTTTCCTGCGCCTCGATCAGCGACGCCACGTACTTGTCGCCGAACCCGAGCAGATTGGCGTTGACGAGCGTCTGGTGCACGGCCTCGCCGACGATCGCAGACACGGGCAGCGATTCCGCGAGATGTGTGTAGTAGCGGAGATCCTTCATCGCGTTGACGAGCGTGAACTTGAGTCCGGCGAGATCGCCCGATTCCAGCATCTTGCCCGCGAGCATCTGGAAGATTCCGGAGTTGACCGCGCCGGCTGAAATCACCTCGTGCAGCTTCGTGATCGATACACCGGCCTTCGCCGCGGTCGCGAGCGCTTCGGCCGTCGCGGTGGCGATCGCCATCGCCATGAAGTTGTTGATGAGCTTCAGCGTGTGGCCGTGTCCCGCGGGCCCGGCGTGGATCACGTTCTCGCAGAACGCCGCGAGCACGGGCTTCAGCGTGTTGAACGTCGCCTCGTCCGCGCCGACCATGATGTTGAGGCGACCCTCTTCCGCTTCCTTGGGCGTCCGCGCGAGCGGCGCGTCGACGAAGAGCGCGCGCTTCTTCTCGAAATCGGCACGGATCTTCGCGGTCGACGCGGGCTCCGCGGTCGACGTGTCGACGAAGATCTGGCCCTCGCGCGCAGTGGCGAGGAGCCCGTCTGGGCCGTAGACGATCGCCTCGACCTGGGGCGTGCCCGTGACGCAGAGGATCACGACGTCGCTGCCGCGCACGAGCTCGGCATGCGTCTTCGCTTCCACGGCGCCCGCCGCAAGGATGTCCGCCAGCGGCGCGCGATTCCGGTGCGCGGTGACGGTCAGCGGGAAGCCCTTGGTGACGAGGTTCTTCGCCATGCCGTGGCCCATGAGCCCGAGCCCGATGAAACCGATGCGCGCCTTCGTGTCGCTGCCCATGAGTGCCTCCGTCGGTTGAAATGCAAAGCCCGACCGCGGCGGGTCGGGCCCATTGGCGGAATCTTACTACCGGGCGGCGGCAGCGCGCGAGCGCGTGCGCTTCGGTCAGTCGACCGCGGGCGGCTCCGCGACGAGCGCCGCACCGCGGGCGCGCCGTCGCTCGTGCCAGGCGAGGAGAAGCCCGCTGACGGCGATCACGCCGATGCCGACCAGCGTCAGCACATCGGGGAACTGGCCGTAGAAGAGCCATCCGAGCAGGATCGCCCAGACGAGCTGGATGTACGTGAAGGGGGTGAGCCCGGACGCCGGCGCGCGCTGGAATGCGAGGATGAACAGGAAATGGCCGACCGTGCCCAGAATGCCCGTCAGCCCGATGAGCGCGATGTCGATCCACGGCATGCTGGCGCTGTGCTCGAGGAACGGCAATGCCACGAGCATCAGCACGGTGCCGCACAGCGCCGGATAGAACAGCGTCACCCGTGGATCGTCGCCGCGCAGCATCCGCGTCAGGATCTGGTAGACCGCGTAGAACCCCGCCGCGGCGAGCGCGAACACCGCGCCGCCGTGCAGGATCGACGCGCCGGGCCGCACGATCAGCAGCATGCCCGCGAAGCCGGCGACGACGAACGCGGTGCGCGCGCGCGTCATTCGCTCGCGGAGGATTGCCACCGACAGCAGCACGACGAGGATCGGCGTCGTGTAGTTGATGGCGGTCGCATCGGCAAGCGGCAGGAACCGCAGTGCGTTGACGAAACAAACCGACGAAAGGAGCAGGACCGTTCCACGCGCGATCTGCATGCCGGGCTGGGCAGTGCGCAACAGGTTCCAGCGCATTCTCGGAGCGAGCCACACCACCATCGCGACTTCCTGTGTGGCATACCGCGTAAAGACGATCAGCGCGACGGGATAGAGACCGGCTAGATGCTTGGTCGTCGCGTCGAGCAGAGAAAAGCAGCCGACCGCCGCGACGATGAAGCCGACCGCTGCGAGCGGGATCTGGGAGGCGGGTCGCGAAGCGATCAGGAGGTCACCGGCAGGTGCGGTCTGGTGAAACGGCGCGGTCGCCGATGACGGGCGGAGGTTGGAGCGGTTTCTGGAGCGGGTGAAGGGAATCGAACCCTCGTCGTAAGCTTGGGAAGCTTCTGCTCTACCATTGAGCTACACCCGCAGCGCCTGCAATTATCGCTTCCCTTCACCAGGGAGCGGGTGAAGGGATTGCTCGGCGATCGCTTCCGGCGATCGCCTCGTCCTCGCCTCGCTGCATCGAGGCAGGGACCGCCGTGCCGCAGCTCGCGCTGCCTGCACGGCGTCCTGCGCGGCCCTCACATCGCTCGGGCCGCTGGTCGAACCCTCGTCGTAAGCTTGGGAAGCTTCTGCTCTACCATTGAGCTACACCCGCACTGGGCTGAATTGTATCGAAATACAGGCATTCCCGGGCCGCGCAGGGTGCCCCTGCTCCCACCACGGTCGCCTTTGCTATGCTGACGACCCACCGGCGTCCTCCAGGAGTGGTCCGATGCGCAACGCCGCACTGCCCGTCACGCTGATCGTCCTCGGGGCTCTCGGGCTCGTCTGGTACTTCGGCTGGTTTCCCGACTTCGACGCGATCACCTCGATCGGATTCATCGCCGGCGGAGTGCTGGTGCTGGCGATGGACGGCGTCACCAAGAGCTCGGTCGTGCTCGGTCCTACGCTGATTGCGGTCGGGGTCGCGTGGTGGGCGCACGACCAGCATCGCGTGCGCTTCAGCCTGCTCGTTCCGGTGCTGCTGATCCTGATCGGCGTGCTGATGCTCGTGGCGCGAAGCCCGCGGATCCCCGACCGGCGGCCGCCGCGCGAAACGACCTGAGCAAGCGTGCCGAAAGGACGGGAATGCCCTGCTGAGCACGCGCCGGCTGAGCGGGCCGCCGGCTGTTTCAATTTGTTGCAGATTCGGGGCTCATTTTCAAGCAGAATTTCCGGTTCGCCGTCTGTAGGGCGAAAGGAACCGCAGCCCGTCGTGATAGTCTATTTTTCTGGCGCCGGCGCCCGAGAACGCCGCCGCTCCTGCCCCCGAACCACGCCGTCGCGCCCCAAATGACCATGGTGCAAAGAAAGAACTTCTGGATCGCGGCCGTCGCCCTCCTGGCGCTGGTGGCCGTGGCCTTCGTCCTCATTCGCGGGCTGCCCGGCTCGCGCGCGGCCGACGCCAAGGCGGCGCCGCTGATTCCGGTCACCGCGGCCGCCGTCGTTGCGCGGACGATGCCAGTCAGGCTCTACGCGATCGGCAATGTCGAGCCGTACACGACGGTCGCCGTCCGCGCGCGCGTCGACGGCCAGCTGGTCGGCGTCCGCTTCAAGGAAGGCGACGAGGTGAAAAAGGGCGCCGTGCTGTTCGAGATCGACGCGCGCCCGTTCCAGGCGAGCCTGCGCCAGGCCGAAGCGAATTTGCTGCGCGACAAGGCGCTGCTCGACCGCGCGGTCGAGCAGGAGAAGCGCTACAAGGACCTGCTCGACAAGAAGTTCATCTCGGAAGACGCCTACGCGCAGAACGTCACGAACACGGCGACTGCCAACGCGACGGTGCGCGCCGACGAGGCCGCGGCGGACAGCGCGAGGCTCCAGCTCGAGTACTGCACGATCCGCGCGCCGATCACGGGCTACGCCGGCAAGATCATGGTGCAGGAAGGCAACATGGTGAAGGCGGCCGACAGCACGCCGCTCGTCACCCTGAATCAGATCATCCCGGTGTTCGTGACGTTCTCGGTCCCCGAGCAGAACGTGAGCGAGCTCCGCACGTACCTCGCGAAGGGCGACGTCAACGTCCAGGCGCGCCTGCCCAATTCCACCGTCGTGCCGACGGGCGGTAGGATCAGCTTTCTCGACAACAGCGCCGATACGACGACCGGGACCATCAAGCTCCGTGCCGAATTCCCCAACGCCGACCGCGCGCTCTGGCCGGGGCAGTTCGCCAACGTCGCGGTCACGCTCTATGACCAGAAGGACGCCGTCGTCGCGCCCTCGGCGTCGGTGCAGAGCGGACCGACCGGCCAGTACGTCTACGTCGTCAAGCCCGACATGACCGTCGAGCTGCGCACGATCAAGGTGAGCCGCGCCGAAGGCGACGACACGATCGTCGCCAGCGGTCTCGCCCCCGGCGAGCGGGTGGTCACTGCCGGACAGCTGCGCCTGTCTCCGGGCACCAAGATCACGCTCGGCGGCGACACCGGCGCATCATGAGCATCTCCGAACCGTTCGTCCGCCGGCCGGTGATGACGGTGTTGGTGATGACGGGCATCCTGGTGTTCGGCGTCATCGCATACCGGCTGCTCCCGGTGAACGCGCTGCCCAACGTCGACTTCCCGACGATCCAGGTGCAGGCTCAGCTGCCGGGCGCCAATCCGGACACGATGGCTTCCGCGGTTGCGACCCCCCTGGAAAAACAGTTCTCGACGATCGCCGGCGTCGATTCGATGACCTCGCAGTCGACCGACGGGCAGTCGACGATCACGCTGCAGTTCACGCTCGACCGCAACATCGACGCCGCCGCGCAGGACGTCCAGTCGGCAATCGCAGCCGCGGCGCGCTCGCTGCCGCCGTCGATGCCCAATCCGCCGACGCAGCGCAAGGTGAATCCCGCCGACGCGCCGATCATGAACATCGTGCTGTCGTCGACGTCGGTCCCCCTGTCGACCGTCGACGACTATGCCGAGACGCGGCTCGCGCAGCAGATCTCGACGGTGAGCGGCGTGGCCCAGGTCGGCGTCTACGGATCGCAGCAGTACGCGGTGCGCATCCAGCTCGATCCCAACGCTCTCGCCACGCGCGGGATCGCTCTGACCGATGTCGAGCAGGCGGTCGGCAACAGCAACGTCAACATCCCGACCGGCACCCTGTACGGCCGCGACCGCGCGACGTCGGTCCAGGCCACCGGCCAGTTGATGAATGCCGAGGCCTATGGGCCGATGATCGTCGCCTACCGCAACGGCGCGCCGGTGCGTCTCAACGAGATCGGTCGCGTGCTCGACAGCGTGCAGAACGACAAGATCGCCGCCTGGTTCAACGGCACGCGCGGCATCATGCTCGGCGTGCAGCGGCAGCCAGGCACCAACACGATCGAGATCGTCGACGCGATCCGGAAGATCCTGCCGACCTTCGAGGAGCAGCTGCCGCCGGCGATCAAGCTGACGGTGTTCTACGACCGCTCGGTGTCGATCCGCGCCGCGGTGCGCGACGTGCAGGAGTCGCTGCTGCTGGCGCTCGGCCTGGTCGTGGCCGTGATCTTCGTCTTCCTGCGCAGCGTCTATGCGACGGTGATCCCCAGCCTCGCGCTGCCGCTGTCGATCATCGGCACGTTCGCGCTGATGTACGCGTTCGGCTACAGCCTCGACAACCTGTCGCTGATGGCGTTGACGCTGTGCGTCGGCTTCGTCGTCGACGACGCGATCGTGATGCTGGAGAACATCACCCGCCACCTCGAAATGGGCAAGTCGAGGCTGCAGGCCACGCTCGATGGCTCGCGGGAGATCGGCTTCACCATCGTGTCGATGACGCTCTCGCTCGTCGCGGTGTTCATCCCGGTCGTGTTCCTGGGCGGCATCCTCGGACGGCTGCTCCGCGAGTTCTCGGTGACGATCATCGTCGCCGTGCTGATTTCGGGGTTCGTTTCGCTGACGCTGACGCCGATGCTGTGCAGCCGGATGCTGGTCGACGAGCACCGGCGCAAGCACGGCCGCATGTACATGTTCGCCGAGCGCGTGTTCGATGCGTGGCGCGACGCCTACCGGCGCACACTCGCCTGGGTGCTCGCGCACCGGCCGATCACGATGGCCGTCTACGGCCTGGTGATCGTCGGCACGGCGACGCTCTTCGTCGTGATGCCGAAGGGCTTCCTTCCCGCCGATGACCAGGGCCTCATCCTGGTATTCACCGAGGGCCCGCAGGACGTCTCGTTCGACGCCATGGTGGCGATGCAGGGCAGGATCGCCGAGATCGTCAAGCAGAATCCGTACGTCTACGGCGCGATGTCGTCGGTCGGCGCCGGAGGGCCGAGTCCATCGCTCAACGTCGGCCGCGTATTCGTCTCGCTGATCCCGCGGCGCGAGCGTCCCAGCGCCGACGAGGTCATCCAGCAGCTGCGGGGCCCGCTCTCGCAGGTCACCGGCATCAAGGCCTACGTGCAGAACATCCCCGCGATCCGGATCGGCGGGCAGGTCACCAAGAGCACGTACCAGTACACGCTGCAGGGGGCCGACGCCGACCAGCTCTACGAGTGGGCGCCGAAGGTCGAGGCGAAGATCCGGACGCTGCCGGGATTCGTCGAGGTGACGAGCGACCTGCAGATCGCGAAGCCGCAGGCGACGGTGGTCATCGATCGCGACAAGGCGTCCGCGCTCGGCGTCTCCGCGCAGGCGATCGAGAGCACGCTCTACGACGCCTACGGCCAGCACCAGGTGTCGACGATCTATGCGCCCACGAACCAGTACTGGGTCGTGATGGAGCTCGAGCCGCGCTTCCAGACCGACCCTTCGGTGCTGCCCCTCCTGTACGTCAGGTCGAGCACCGGCGCGCTCATTCCGCTCAACAGCGTCGCGACGATCACCCCGACGGTCGGCCCGCTCGCGATCAATCACCTCGGTCAGCTGCCGGCGGTGACGATCTCGTTCGACCTGAAGCCGGGCGTGTCGCTCTCCGAGGCGATCGCCTCGATCAACCGGGCTTCGGCCGGCCTGCGGATGCCGGAGACGATCAGCGGCCTCTACCAGGGCACGGCACAGGCGTTCCAGGCGTCGCTGCGCGGCATGGGCATCCTGCTGGTGCTTGCGATCTTCGTCATCTACCTGGTGCTGGGGATTCTCTACGAGAGCTTCATCCACCCGCTGACCATCCTGTCGGGCCTGCCGACGGCGGGATTCGGCGCGCTCGCGACGCTCTGGCTCTTCGGCATCGATCTCAACATGTACGCGTTCGTCGGGATCATCATGCTGGTCGGCATCGTGAAGAAGAACGCGATCATGATGATCGACTTCGCCATCGAGGCGCAGCGTCGCGACGGCAAGCCCGCGGCCGAAGCGATCTTCGAGGCGTGCATCACGCGCTTCCGGCCGATCATGATGACGACGATGGCGGCGCTGATGGGCAGCCTGCCGATCGCGCTCGCGCTGGGCGCGGGCGGCGAGGTGCGCCGGCCGCTCGGGCTCGCGGTCGTCGGCGGCCTCGTCGTTTCGCAGGTGCTGACGCTCTACATCACGCCGGTGGTCTATCTCTATTTCGAGCAGCTGCAGCAGTGGTTTGCGTCACGCCGTAGCTCGACGGCTCCCGCGACGGCGGCGGCGGACTGACCTCCACGAATTGCGGCCGCCGCGGCGGGCGGGTGATGAAGAAAAGGGCGCCGCGCGGCGCCCTTTCGCTTTTCAGCGCCGGCTCATTTCGGCGGCGGGACGAAGCGCAGGTACGGCTTCGGCGCGCGCCAGCCGTTGGGAAATCGCGTCTTCGCCTCCTCGTCGGAGACCGACGGCACGATGATCACGTCCTGTCCCGCCTTCCAGTTCACCGGCGTCGCGACCTTGTGCTTTGCGGTGAGCTGCATCGAGTCGAGCACGCGCAGGACCTCGTCGAAGTTGCGCCCGGTGCTCATCGGGTAGGTCAGCACGAGCTTGATCTTCTTGTCGGGACCGACGACGAACACCGAGCGCACCGTCGCGTTGTCGGCGGCCGTGCGCGGCGCCTCGCCGCTCGCATTCGGATGGATCATGTCGTAGAGCTTCGCGACGATGAGGTCCTTGTCGCCGATCAGCGGATAGTTGACCTTGCTGCCCTGCGTCTCCTCGATGTCGCCCAGCCAGCGCTTGTGGTCGCTCACCGGATCGACGCTCAGGCCGATGATCTTCGTGTTGCGCTTGTCGAACTCGGGCTTCAGCTTGGCCATGTATCCGAGCTCGGTCGTGCAGACGGGCGTGAAATCCTTCGGATGCGAAAACAGGATCGCCCAGCCGTCGCCGATCCAGTCGTGGAAATGGATCGTTCCTTCCGTGGTGTCCGCCGTGAAGTCGGGTGCCTCGTCGCCAATTCTCAGTGCCATGGTTTTCCTCGTCTCGAGAGTTGTCGTCCGCAATCAGGGCCGCGCGTGGCGTCGAATCACCGGCATCCGCGTCGTTGCCCGCATGGGCCGGGAAGTATAGATCGACTGGGCGCCTTGCAACACGGTAGGCGCTGCGGAACAGAGCGAAATCGGAGTGTCATCCCTTTGCGGAATATCGTTATTCCGGTGCAGCCCACGAGGGAATCCGGCGCGTCGAACATCGGACACACGGCATCCGGTTCCA
>Ga0265331_10000971_pt1 | contig 22782 bp, 14 predicted proteins | sample 41923metaG_FD_202088 | JGI IMG/M metagenome (GOLD analysis project Ga0265331, IMG submission 202088) | Rhizosphere microbial communities from Carex aquatilis grown in University of Washington, Seatle, WA, United States - 4-19-23 metaG | ecosystem: Host-associated > Plants > Roots > Rhizosphere... | reverse complement strand
AGCAGGTACCGCTGTTGCGGATCGTGCGAGAAATTGATCGTCCAAACAGATCCGGTCCGAAGCGTCTTGGCGGCCACGAAAAATTCCTTCACAAATTTGCCCTGCTTGGTGAACACTTGGATGCGATCGGCCGTTCGATCGCAGACATAGACCAGGCCGTCCGTCGAGATGCGCACGCAATGCACCGGTCCCAGAAACTGTTTCGAAGGCGGGTTTGCCGGATCGTACGGCGGCAATGTGGAATTATCGACTTCGCTGAGCGGAATTCCATAGGCTCCCCAGCCGCGTTTGAACGCGCCTGTGTTCGAGTCATACACAACGACGCGCCGGTTTCCGTAACCGTCCCCGGCATAGAGTTCGTGGGCATCCTCGTCCACATACATGGACGCGACTCTCCCTACGTAACTTGTATCTTGATTGTTGTCAACCCCACCTGCCGGATGGCCGATTTGCAGGAGAGGTTTTCCATCTCCGGTAAACTTGAACAGAATCCTGTCCTCGGGAGCGTCCTTCGTCTGCGCGCCACTTCCGCTAAGCCAAACATTCCCCGCGTTGTCCACGTAAATGCCGTGTTCGCTGGCCGGCCAATTGGAAATATAATTCGGCCCTCCCCAGGACTTCATCAGGTTCCCTTCGGAGTCAAATTCAAGGACGGAGGGCGCGGGAAAACAGCATTCCGACAAGGGCGGTGTTTGCGCAGCGCCGGCTTCGTCGAGCGTCAGGCTGCGAGGGCGCTGGAATACCCAGATGTGATCGTCTTTGTCCACCGCCATGCCGCCGATTTGGCCGAGAATCCAGTCGTTTGGCAGCTGCTTTGGCCAGGAGGCGTCAACTTTATAGGCAGGTACGCCGGGCGTTTTCGCCGATCCATTTGGCGCGTGAAATAACCACAAGCCGACGATTGCCGCCAGGATCGAAAGCACAAACCAGCGATTCAACTTCCCCATGGCACGCACCCCCTCCAGAATTTTGGCTGGTTATAGAAGGTCTGGAATATTTCTCCCGATACGGAAAGTATATCCGACCCGATTGGGCTTGCAACGAGAAGCTCAAATTTTTGCGGGGTGGCTGAACTATTCACGCGAAGGCGAGGCGTGGTGCGGGGCTTCCTGCGAGGCTTCCTGCGAGGCTTGATGAAACACTTCAGCACCCTCCGCGCCGTTTTCCGCGCGGGAGGCGGACCAGGAAATGTATTGTCCGGGGTCTTCCATGAAGCGCCGGATCGCAGTCAACGTGTGCGCGCAATAAAGACCATCTGTGACGCGCTCGTCGAAGCTCCAGTACACTTCCAGCACCTCACGCCCGCCGATCTGACCGGAGGCGTCCACGACCGTCGTCTTTTTTACATTGCCGAAGACAGCGAACAAGCTGCACGTGCCGTGTTCATAGAGATGATGGTGCGCGTTGGCAATTCCCACCGATCCGTCGTTGGTAAGAAATGCGGTGGCGAACAGGGGATCGGGCTCAATGAGCGCCGCAGGAAGCAGGTTGAAACGATCCAGCCAGCGCCCGGCGGCCAGCACGATCCGCAATAACGGGGCGGGCAGCCGCAGGAGCAAGCGCAGTTCGCGATCAATCGCGGAATCTTGGCCAGTGCGGCCGGAGTCCACCGCCTCGTACATTCGCCGCATGCAATCGGAAAATTTTTCGTCTGGCGGGAATTTCAATTTCACCGTGATCAGGGGCGAATCGTCCACGATGCGTTTCTTGGCCGTATAGGAAAGCCAGACATCCTTGCGCTGGTAGATCCGTCCGCCGGAGACAAAACGATTCGCACCCGGACGCTCGTTCATGCTTTTGGCAAGCGCGTACATGTAAAGATAAAAAAGGCTGGCATGTTGATTTTTGGGATGAGCGCGATTGTATTTGCGTAGCCACGCGCGGGTCCCTGCAACTTCCATCTGCATGGTGTGGAAGACGATGGACTCATTCCGCTTGCGCATCACATACGGCATGATGCGCCGGGAATCGCTGAGGCCGGTAACCAAGTCCCCGTCGCTCCTGCGGAACAGGGGCATAAATTATGCTCCCAGATGTGTGGCGGATTTCTGCTGAGTCTCAACGGCGGGGCGGATCGCCAGATGACGCGGGTCGATGCGTTCCAGTTCCTCGGCGAGAGCGTCGGTAGCCAAGCGAATCTGCTGCTCGCTGTGGCGCGCCGTCAGGAAGAATCGCAGGCGTGCCATGTGTTCCTCCACAGCCGGATGAAGAATCGGCTGCACGTTGATGCCGCGAGCCGCCATGGCGCGGCTCAAATGAACGCTTTCGACCGAACTCCCAACAATGCACGGGATGACGGGCGTCCCTTCGCTCATGCCGGTATTGATGCCGCGTTTGCGACACAGATTCAAGAAGAGGCGGCTGCGCTCCTGAAGCGTTGCGACAAGATTGGGCGACCTTTTTAGTTTGCGCAGTGCTGCCAGCGCGGCACCCGCATTGGCCGGAGACATGCCTACGCTGTAAACAAATCCGGGATTGCTGTGCTTCAGATAATTCACCAGTTCACTGGAACCCGCGATGTAGCCTCCGCAGGAAGCCAGCGACTTCGATAAAGTGCCCATCCAGAATTCGACGTCCGCCCGGTTGACGGCGAAATGCTCGCCGATGCCGCGGCCGGTTTGGCCGAGCACGCCCAGCGAGTGCGCTTCGTCCACCAGCAACAGCGCATTGTGACGCTTCTTGATTTCGATAATTTTCGCAAGCGGAGCGATATCTCCGTCCATGCTATATACGGCCTCGACGGCAATCAGAACACGGCGCGCGGTGTGCCGTGTTTGGCGCAGCAGTTGGTCCAGCGCCTCCGGATCGTTGTGCGCGAAGGCGTGCCGCTTGGCTCCCGACAGACGAGCGCCCGTGAGAATCGAGTCATGCGCCAGGCTGTCATGAATCACCAGGTCTTGCGGGCCGAACAGGTCTCCAATGACGCTGACGTTGGTCGCATGGCCGCTGACAAAAACAATGGCGTCCTGGCATCCCAGAAACTCGGCGATCTCGTGCTCGAGTTCGCCGTGCAGCGGCTTTTCACCGGAAACGAGGCGGCTGGCGCTGACGGAGGTTCCGTAGCGATTCATCGCTTCCACCGCTCCCGCCGTAATTTCCGGATCGCCTGAAAGCCCCAAATAGTTATAGGAGGCGAAGTTCACAAATTCGCGCCCACCGATCATCGACGTCTCATTGGTGACGCGCTCGTGAACCGAAAAGTACGGGCTTTCAATTCCAACGCTACGCGCGCGTCGCACCAGATCCTGCAGAGCCAACACTTCCGGAAATTCCCCGATATGCCAGCTCGACGCATCCACCCTTGTTTCATCCACCACGGCTGCTGTCGCGGCTTCCGGCGTCTGCGCGCGGCGCTGGATCAGCTTGCAGCGCAAACCGCGAATCTGAATCAGCGGCCGTTTTTCCGAATCCAGCAGATCGAGATCGGCCGTCAGGACGCCTTCCGAACTTGTCTTGAGCAAGGCAATAGCGCCAAGATCGATTCCCGCCTGGGGACGCGCCAGGAGGCGAATCTCATCGGCCCCAAACGGCAAACCCGTGACGCCAAAACTCGCCCAGCCCCAATAAGCGATGAGTTGCAGCATGCCGTCCAAGGCGAGGATATCCAATACCGCGCCTCCAGGACCGTCCGTGCCGCCGGGCACGCGAATCTGTCCGGCAATATGCGAGGCGCCCATATCAAGCACCGATGTAAGGACTTGAAATCTCGGGCCGTGGAAATCGAGGCCCTGATAAAATTCACGAATCGTTTTATCTGGCGCCTTGCCGCCCGGAGGAAGTGCGAGAAGCTCAACCGGCGCTGAAATGGTCGAAATTCTCAACCCAACCGCGGGCTGCTGCTTTGCGTGGCCGACTGCGCTCACTCCAATTTCCACGGCATCCCGATTTCGGAGAGCGGTAACTTCCAAGCGGGTGGCTCCAGTTTGGGGAACCATAAACGGTTCCGCCACCTGAATGTTCGAAAGAGCCATGCCAGGTCCCACGCCCACACGAACAGCGGCCGCGGCTGCGTAATCCAGAGAAGCAGCGAGCGGGACGAGGACTCTACCGTCGAGGCTGTGATCGTCCAGCCAGGGCTGTTCCGTTCTCGAAATTGAAATTTGCGAACGGTCGGCAGCAAGTTTTTCTTCGAGCCCCGCGCCGACGACAATTTCACCCGAAGCGCCTTGCGCGCCAAGCTCGGCCAGGACAAGACCAAGCCCTGTCTCGTCACTCAAAAACCGGATGCGACCGGCAAGCGCGTTCCTGACAGCCTCGGGCATCGAATTTACCATTCCGCTGCCTTCCCACGGCGGGAGATCCATTGTAATAACACGCACGGACGGACGATCGGCGTTCAATGACGAAGCCAACCTGCCGAGAAGGTGATTCGCAGCCGAATAATCGGTCTGGGAGGCGTTTCCGAAACGCCCGGACCACGAAGAGTAAAGCAGGAAAGTGCTTAGCGGATCGGCCTTCGCAGCTTCCCAGAGCGCAAGCCCGCCAGCAATCTTGGTGTCGATCACAGCCTCGGAGAGGTCGAGGTCCTTTGTGTCGATGGAGGCGTCTGCAAGAATCCCCGAAGTGTGAACAACGTATTGAATCGGGCCCACCGTATCGCGGAATTGCTGAAAAGCGTTGGCCACTTCGAATGCATTTCGGACATCGCAACTGACGTAAAGAGCCTGTCCCCCGGCATCGATGACCGATTGAACAGTCTCGGAAGCCTCAGGAGAGCGGCCAAGCAGGAGCAGACGCGCTTTGTGGCGGCGCGCGAGTTCGATGGCGAGTTTGGCGCCAAGGCCGCGACCACCGCCGGAAATGGCGACAACAACCCCATCGGGCAAGGTGCGATTTTCAATCGCTTGCTTCTCCAGCGCCAGAACCGTTCTCGATCCGGAAGCATAGCTGATTTCGGCGGGCTGATCTTTAAATGCGAGTTCCGCGAAAATTTGTTCGGCAATCCATTCCGGCGCCGCGTTTGTATCCATCTCCACGGATCGCACCAGTGCCTCTGGCCATTCGTGAGCCAGCGCCTTTATCATGCCCGCAATTCCGGCATTTCGAATGCCCGTAGACGCCGTCACGAACGTCGTTGGACCCGGTCCACCAGCGGCCATTTCCCTGGCGCGACGCATTGCAGCCATAACCGGGGCTCGCAGCGCCACAGGATCCTGAAGGTTTTGTTCTGCCGGATTCAATCCGGTCAGATCGATGAGGCCAGCGGCGCCGTCGCGTGAAAATGGTTCCGCGGATAAAACCGTTTTTACTTCACAACCGGCTTGTTCCAGCCGCTGCGCCAGAAGCGACGCGACACCGCGCGTATCCGCGATAATCGCAATCGGACCGCCCAACGCCAACGGGCCGGGCGGCACAGAAGGAAGCGGACGGTCCACGGAAACTACAGCGTATCGTTGAATCTCTCCCTTGTTCGAACCCGTCTGCGCGCCCAGTTCAGATCGCAGCACCGCGGCCGAGACTTCACGCATCAGGTCGCCAACCGTGGTATCCATGCGGATCAGGGATTCAGGAAGGTCCTTCGCCTCGGGAATAGCCGCGATGAGTCCATCGTAAAGATCCATCCACATGAGGGAGTCAAAACCAAGGTCAGCGGCAAAACGCAGCTCGGGCTTCAGACTCTCCGCTGGAAAGGCAGTCAGTTGCAGGATGACTTCAAGAACTTTTTGCTGGATTGGATCTTCTGCCAGTCCAGCGACGCAGGTGGCGATGGATTCGTTGAAAACGGCATCCTCATCCTCTTCATCGGAGAATGCCTCGAATGGAAGATCCACAACGGGCCCGCCAAGAGTTAGCTCCGCGCCATTTTCGTGCCGGCGGCCCTTGGAAACAATCCAGTACGGGCGCGAGGGGTAGGGAGGGCTGGGCAGACTCGTCATTTGCGGGCGATCGAAAAGCGACGTCAGATTCAACGGAACGCCCAGAACGGCCAACTCGGCAATCCCGTTCAGGAAGCTCGTGCCGGCATCGGTCTCCGATTCGAACATGTGGATGACACGGGGGGATTCCGCGGATTGCGAAGAGGAAGTCTGATTCGCATGTCCCGCGGACGCTCCGTTCCTGCCAAGCTGGATGAATATTTTGGGATCTGTCTCTTGCCGCAATTCAAGGCCGGCGAAAAATTGAACGAGGGCGGTTTGCGTTGCGGCCAAACCTTGCGGATCTTCGCCGTGGTGCGCGCCCTTTTCGCCGGAGGAGCCATTTCCGCTACCGTTGCCGGAATGATGCAGGTAGGCAAACGATGGAAACTTTTCAACACCGCCCATGGTCGAAACAATTTCCTCGAGACGGGCCTGGAAGGCGGGAAATCGCCGGCAAAAATGCCCGCCGTCTTCCGACCAAAGTTTGCCCTGTCCGGGGAACAGGAATGCGGTTTTGCGCTTATCTTCAGCCAACGGCTCGGACGAATAAAACACGCCATCCTGCAACTCGCCGTCCACCACAGAAATGGATTTCTTCAACATTTCGAGCAGGTGGGTGCGGCTGTGGGCGACAAAAGCAACGCATGCGTTTTCCCTGCGGCGAGCCACCGTGAGCGAGTAAGCCAGGTCGGACAGCGGAGTGGGCCTGGCTTCGATGGCCGAAAGCAGATCGTTCAAATGTTTCGTCAGATGGACCGGAGTTGCGGCCGAGATCACGAATAGCTGAGGCGGTTCCAGTTTTGCGGTGGCGGAGATTGCTTTCCGCTGTCGCGGCTTGCGCATTTCTTCCAGGACCACGTGAACATTGGTGCCGCCGAAGCCAAAGGCACTGACACCGGCGCGGCGAGGCAATCTGCCTTGGGCTTTAAAGGGCTCAGGGGCCAGGGGAATATGAAACCCGGAACCCTCAAGATTGAGTTCGGCGCGGACCGTCTGAAGGCCCGCTTGCGGAGGAATGGTTCCGCGATCGATCGCCAGCACGGCCCGAATGAAACCGGCGATCCCCGATGCGGCGAGGGTGTGCCCGATGTTTCCTTTGACGGAAGCGACGGCGCAATTTGCTTTGCCCTGGCCATGAGAATTGAGATTCTCTTTGAGCGCGGCCATTTCGGTCAGGTCGCCCACAGAAGTTGCCGTGCCGTGCGCTTCGATATAGCCCACGGTCTCGGGAGAAACGTCGGCATCTTCGTAGGCCCGTCCAAGAGCGTCCACTTGGCCGCTCAGCCGCGGCGTCATGGGTCCTTCTCCACGGCCATCGTTGTTGAGGCCGACGCCGCGAATGACCGCCCAAATATGATCGTTGTCGCGCACCGCGTCGTCGAGCCGCTTGAGCACCACGACGCCCGTGCCCTCGCCCACGACGAAACCATCGGCGCTCTGATCGAACGGCCTGCAAACGTCGCTGCCGGACAGCGCGCCGATGCGGCTAAAACCAATCAGCAAGTCGGGAGTGCAGATGGTGTACACGCCGCCAACGATGGCGGCGTCGCAAATGCCCGTTCGCAGGTGAAGCACGGCCGAATGAATCGCCAGCAGCGCGGAAGAGCAGGCCGCATCCGTAACAAGGGCGGGTCCGCGAAGATCGAACGCCCCGCTCACGTTGCAGGCAATCATATTCGAAAGCAGTCCGACCATCGTGTACTTTTGGGCAGGCGAGACATTTCGAACAATTCCGGATAACGTGTCCGAAGGAAGCGACGGAACTCGGCCCAGTTCACCACCCAAAAGCTGCCGGGCACGTTGCCGGCTGGCGACGAGGTCCCTGTATTCTGTGCCGGACGCGCCCACATACACGCCTGTCGCTTTGGGCAGAGGACGTCCACGGTATCCGGCATCGTCCAAAGCAACTCGAGATTGATCCAGGAACAGCCGTTGTTGCGGATCCATCGGATAGGCGCGGCGCGGCGGCATGCCATATTGCTCAGGACCAAAAGACCGGATGTCATCGAGGTAGGCGATTTTGCGGGCGTATGTGGACTCGGCATTTCGCCGATCGGGACTGTAGAAGGCTGCGTGGTTCCAGCGGTCCGCGGGAATTTCGCGAATATGCACGGCCCCGTCGTGCATGCTTTGCCAGAACGCATCCAGGTTGGACGAACCGGGAAACAGGCAACTCATGCCTACAATGGCGATGGGGTCTGACTTTTTCATGCGAGGTGTCCCGCTTCCCTCAGCCAGGCGATGGTTGGCGCCAGTGTGGAGCGCGCATCACGAAATTTTACTCCCAGGTCTCTTTCCGCTTTCGATCCATCGACAAACCAGTAGCGCGTTGCGTAGGGGATAACGCCCGCGGGATAAGGCAACGGCAATCTCAGCGTCGTCGCCACGTTCGTCGCCCAGCGAATCAAATGGTTCGGCAAAGTCACAATTCTCCGGCTGAGACCGATCATCTGCAGGCAAAGACGAGCCAACTGAAGAATCGTCAGGTTCTCCCCCCCCAAAATGTATCGTTCTCCGGATCGGCCTTTCTCGAGGGCAGCGATAATGCCATCGGCCACATCGTCCACGTGAGCGACGCTGGTGCCGCCCGAACAGACCAATACAGGATTGGAGCGCGCGAACTGAAGAAGGTTCCCCGCCGTGACCAATGCGGTGTCCGACGGTCCGTAGACCTCTGCTGGATTGACTACAATAACGGGCACACCCCGTGACACTGCATTTTGGCACTGCATCTCGGCGTTGTGCTTGGCGTGGGCATATTTGAGCTGCGGATCATCCAGAGTAAACTCCGAGGCTTCATTAAAGACTTCCGGTTTATCCGAGCCATTCACCGCCGTGGCGCTCGAAACGAAAATGACGCGGTGCGCCGGCAGAGACATCGCGGTGTGTAGAATATTCCAGGTGCCGCCTTCCACCACGTCCCGCAGAACGGGTGAATCGATTTCATCCCAGGAAGAAAGGCCCGCCAGATGAATCGTCGCCTGACATCCTTTCATTCCGGCCAGGAGCGAGTCGGCGTCACGCACATCTCCCTGCACGCATTCCAATGATAAACCATTGATGCGTTCGGTGCGACTGGTTTGACGAAGTAAGCAGCAAACTTCATGACCCTGCTGGAGAAGCTTGCGAACCACGACGGAGCCGATAAATCCATTGCCTCCGGTAACAAAGACCTTCATGCCGGGCAGACCTCACTACAGATGGGCGCGCTCTCGCCAGAGGCGAAACCGACGACGCCGTTTCTTCCGACGAACTCTATCATAAGTCTCTCAGCACCGCATGTTCCTCGTTTTGATTCAACTCATTTGATAAGTGAATCGCGGTGGCCCCTTCATTTCATTCAACAAACTCCGCCGAACTTTTTCAATCTCCGGTCGATTCGCCGCTCGCTTTCACCGCCGGAGCGGATTCCAGAAATGGCAAACGGTCCGGCTCCTTTCGTGAAGAAGGAAATGCCACGGCAGAAACGACGGGTTGAACGCGGGAAGAAGAAGCGGGCCGAACGCCTTCGCGAAGCTGTTTCCACCCGCGCTGCATCAGGGACATGAAGCCAATGCCTAGAAACCCCAAAATAAAAGTAACCACAAACGGCAGAATCAAGTAATTCCTTCTCTGCCACATGGAGACCAGCACAAAAATATAAAAGATGCCGAAGGCAATTTCGAGATACGGAACCCATCCCGCGGGACTCCAATATTGTTTCTTGTGCCAGGCGCCGTCATCGCCGTCAATGTTGTACTTCGGTGTCCGTACAAAATCCGATGAATGCCCGAGCAGAGCCTCCATCACGGCCTTGGTGTTCGACAGCGCCAGATCGATTCCCAATGAAAATAACAGGGGCAGGTACAAAATCGATTTCTTCCACGATCGGGGATACAGCGAGTGCTGCGAAACCAGGTAGAAAGCAACAACGGCCGCGGTCGAAGAAAGCCCGCACAAATTAATCCAGAGTGAAAGAAGCGGATGCCGGTCGAGGGGCACGAACGAGGCCGGAAGCAGCAAAAGCGAAAACAAGACCATGATCGGAGACGTGATCCCCGCCGTCAGATGAAAAAATGCTTCGGCCTTGACGCGCACAGATGCATCCGACTCTAGAATTCGCGGAAGAAGTTTTTTCGCGGTCTGGATTAATCCCTTCGACCAGCGCGCCTGCTGCACTTTAAAGGCATTCATCTCCACGGGCAATTCCGAGGGACATTCGACGTCTTGCAAATAAAGAAAACGCCAGCCGCGAAGCTGCGCGCGGTAGGAGAGATCGGTGTCCTCGGTAAGCGTGTCGTGTTGCCACCCGCCCGCATCTTCAATGGCGACGCGACGCCACAGGCCCGCTGTGCCGTTGAAATTAAAAAATGCGCCGCTGCGCGAGCGCGAGCCCTGCTCAACGACAAAATGGCCATCCAACATCAGCGACTCGATCTCAGTCAAAAGAGAATAACTCCGGTTCAGATACGTCCACCGCGTCTGGACCACCGCAAGCTTCGAATCCACAAAATAAGGAACCGTGCGGCGAAGAAAATCCGGCCCCGGAATAAAATCGGCGTCGAACATTGCCACCAGCTCACCGGTGGCCGTTTTTAAGCCCTCTTCCAGCGCCCCAGCTTTAAATCCGGAGCGATCCGAGCGATGCATGTAGCGAATGGGCAAGCCGCGCCGCTGCCACTGCTCGACGCAAGCGCGCGCGACTTCCCGGGTTTCGTCGGTGGAATCGTCCAGAACCTGAATGTCTAAAAGCTCGCTCGGGTAATCGAACTTCGCCACGGCATCCACCAGACGTGCGATCACGTAGCGTTCGTTGTAGGTGGGAAGCTGAATCGTAACGGAAGGCCACTTTGCCGGAACGGCCGGTGCGGTGGGCGCGTTGTGCCTCCAGCGAACGTAGGTGTAAACCAACCAGCAGCGGTGGATGCCGTATATGCTGAGGACCGCCAGAGCGGTCAGGTATGCGACGAGAATGGGCACGGCGAATGAATCAAACTGATAGTGCGCGTTGAAGGGGTTCAGCGCGACGCCGGCCAGGATCATATGTTGTTGCTCCAGCATACGGGCGCTCACGCTCCTATTCGTACCTCAGCGATTCGCACGGGTCCACTCTCGCCGCGCGATTTGCCGGCAAGTAACCGAAAAAAAGTCCGAACAAACAGGAAACAAACAACGCCAGAAAGGGGGAAACCCAGGAGGATTGCACCGTGATCGTTCCCTGTAAAAGCGGTTTGGCTACCAGGGGAATCGAAAGCCCCAGCACAATCCCGGCAAGCGCTCCCGTCAGACTAATAACGAGCGCCTCCAAAAGAAACTGGCGAAGAATTTCCACACGACGCGCTCCAAAGGCTCTCCGGATTCCGATTTCCTGCGTGCGCTCAATCACGGACGTCAGCATTATATTCATGATCCCCACGCCGCTGCTGACCATGGCGATCAAGGCAACTCCCAACATCACCAAAGTGAGCGCGAGAGCAACGTGGTCGGCCATCTGAAGCATCGGGTCCAGATTTTGAACGCGATATGCGGAGGGGCCCGGATGCCGGGATTTTAGAACTCGAGCCACGCTTTGCGTGACCGAGCCCACATCGCTCGCGTTGCGCGCCTGCGCATAGAGGTACAACAATTTGTCTTCGCCGGTAAGGTACTTCATTTGTTCGTATGGAACCAATACAGACTCGGCTTGAATTTCGGCCATGCCGAAGCTGGAGACCCGCTCCTGAAAGACTCCAATGACCTGAAAGCGCAGCTCCCCCAGGCGAATATTCTTACCCACGGGGTCTTCACCGGGCGAGATTCGATCGGCGAGTGTGGACGTGATCAGACACACTTTGCTGCGGGATTTGCCGTCGCCCGGCTCAAAGTAGCGGCCTTCCAGAATGCTCAGCTTTCGAATCTCCTGGAATCCCTGGGTCACGCCGATCAGGCTGGCGCGGGCTTCATTTCCGTCAAGTTCCACGGAAGTAGGCATTCCTCGCGTTCCGGCAGACTCGGAAACCTCCGGGATGGCAGCCTTTACAGCGGCCACGTCCTCCAGGTTGATGTCCTCACTGCGAGCGGTAGGATGGCGCGGGTCATATTCATAATAAGCGTAGATGAGGTTCGAACCCACGCCTTCAATCTGTTCCATTACATAGCGACGCTCCGTCAGGGAAACGGTGACGACCAAAACGATGCACGCGCTGCCGATCATGACGCCGAAAATCGCCAGACACACTCGTAACTTGTTTAGTCTGAGTGAATCGAAAGCGACGCGAAGTGTTTCGTTACGCAGCATCCATATTTTCCCGGCCAGCTGTCGCGCCGGTCCAAGCGTCTTGGAAACAAATCTGGTAAAGGTATCCCACTGCAACGCGCAAGCGCACGCATTGCCCGATAATACGATGCGTTCAAATTACACGGCGTTCAATTGCAAGTTTCGAGACCGACTCGAAAGAACGAATGCCCCACCGATGGCCGGGATCCGGCCAAGTGGGAGGATGTCCTGCCAAAGTCTACTTGTCAAGGCGGAACCGGGACGCCCATGTCCAATTTTGCAGTTCGAAGGCATCCGCGAGGAGCATTTGGAAGCAGAGCGAGTTCGCTCGTGTTAGCATGACGAAATGATTTCAATTGTGATCCCCACACTTTCCGAAGAGAAGGTCATCGGGTCCACACTATCCTCGCTGAAATCGCAACTGACCATCCCTCATGAAATTATCGTATCGGATGGCGGCAGCAAGGACCGGACCGTTGAAATCGCCTCAAAATACGCCGATAAGGTGCTTATTCACAGCGGAAACTCGCGGCAGACGATCGCGCAAGGCCGAAACGACGGGGCCCGTGCGGCACGAGGCGAGTTCCTGGTGTTTTTGGATGCCGACTGCTTCCTTCGGGATGCCGATTCATTTTTCCATGCGGCGATCGCCGATTTTGAGAAGGTCGCCAACCTGGCAGGCCTGACGGCTCTGCTTCGCGTGCTGCCGGAAAGCGAAACCTTATCCGACCGATTCATACTTTCAATAGTAAATTCCGTCGTTTTATTCAAGAACAATGTCTTGCATCAGGGAGAAGTGCCAGGCGGCGAATTCCTGATGGTTCCTCGATCGGCTTTCGATCGAGTCGGCGGCTTCAATGGAGAATTGGTCACGAGGGAAGACCGGGATTTATTTATCCGCCTGGCAAAAATTGGGCGCACCTTTTGCGACCCTCAACTTACCGTTTTTCATACCGGAAGAAGATCTCATATCGTTGGCTGGCCGCATCAAATCGGCCTGTTGCTGGTCAATACGGTTTCGTATCGCCTGTTCGGGAAAGTTCGATCCAAGGAATGGACGACGATCCGATAGGGTTCCCTGCAAAAGTCATCTACCCATTTCCAACTTGCCGGCGAGACTGGAATTTAGCGATGGACGGACGTAGATTTCGATCCACTGCCTGTGGCTCTGCCACCGGGCTATCGGTACGAATCCCGTCTTTTCCTGAATTTCCTCGGGTCTCATCGCCGGTTCGTAACCGAAATATTTCCTTTGAATGTCGATGAGCGGAGTCCAGTCAATCGCCGTCCAGGGCAAATCCCAGGGACGCGGGTAAACCGCCAGCACGTCCACTTTTCCCGGATCGATCGCCGCAATATCCGCCGGATGGAAATGCTGTAGCTCGACGGTCGTGAAAGGATGGCGAACGTAACCGAAATTGGGATTGGAAATTTCCTGCGTGAATGGCCAGACCGTCGCGACAGGACGGTTCGCGAAATGATTCTCCAAAAAAACCGCGGCGTTCTGCTGCACGCGGATGAAATCAACCATCGCCATGTCGTCTTCCAGAGAAAATACGAATGGTGCGGGAAGAAAATCCCAGAATAACGTGACGATGAGTCCCGCCAGCAAAACCAGAATGCCTGACATCCGCCAGACAGCCGGGACCTGCGCAAACGAAGCGACGGCGGCAATATAAATCAACGGCAAAACGGGAAGCAGATAGCGCTGGAGCGTGGCGCCCCCCAATACACTGACGAGGAGCACGTGAGCGGCCGCGAATAGAAGCACAAGCATCCACCGCGGCGTGACAAACAAACGCGACTTCCTCCACGACAGCGCGATCGCCAACGCGGCAACCCAGCGGAATTCCGCGAGAAAAAGATAATAAAAACGGCGCACGAGCGCGATGGCGATCGGAGCCGGATTGAGCGCGGACGTGACGTTGTATCTCACGAACTCCGAATTCCCCAGCCAATGTCCCGTGACATTTTTCAGAATCAGCAACCATGCGGACAAAACGACGAAAGGCGCAAGAAAATAGCAGGCTTGCTTCAGGCGACGTTCTCGAATCGCAAGCCACAACAGGAAAATACCGGGGGCGACAATGCCGGTTTCTTTTACAGACACCAGCAACGTGCAGACGAACGCGCAGGCGGCATAACGCTGCCGCAGGAATAGCAGCAAAGCGAGCAAGGTGAGCACCATCGCCGGCATATCCAGTTGCGCCAGCATCGACTGCGTAAAAAATAGAGGCGAGAACAGAAGCAGCGCCGGCGCGAGCAGCGCGGGCGGAGCACGGAGAGGCCGGCACAGTTCGATGCCCAGCAGGAATGTGAACAGGAGGCCAAACGCAGCGATCAGCAACATCGCCAGCCGCGTAACAACAATCGAAAAGCCGGCCAGGCGCCACACCAGGGCCAAATACGCCATCACGCCCGGGGGATGAACATTGGGCGCCGTGGAATGGGGAATCCACGCACCGTCATGTTCCAGGTCCAGGGCCGCCGGCACAAACTGGCCCATTTCATCCCAGAAATACGGAAGGCGCAAATAAGGCATATGCAACGCAAAAATTATTCCCGCAAAAATGACGAAGAAAACAAAACAGAAGGCCGGAGAAAGAGCGTGCCCCGGGAGATCGCCGGGGCAAATCCCCACTTCCGCGCCATGCTCGCCGCTTTCGCAATTTTCATCGCGAACACAGAAGAGGGATTGAAATAAATTGCGGAGGGTGGAGGTTGGCGAGGTCATTGGCTCGAGCCGGGTCCGCTTGCGACGGCGCCGGATTTGACTCAGGGCGAAACTTTGCTTGCGCGGTGCCTGCTTGTCAAGTCTGGCCTGCTGGTGCAACATCTGTTCAGGGTTGCCGTTGTTTGGTAAACTCGCGCCCTTCCAGGCGGCTGCGCCGATCTAATCGAGGGCAATCTGTGTCGAATATGAAGTGGATCAACAATTGGAAAATTTGGGCGGGTGTGGTTACCGGGACGGCTCTTCTTGTTTTGGCTTATGTATTGTTCTCGAATCGGACGACGGTTCCCGCAGTGCAGATTTTCCAGCCGACGCGGACGCAGCTTGTAGATTACGTGACATCCAACGGAAAAATTGAGCCGATTGACGCCCATGTTTTCCGCGCTCAATTCGATACGTTCGTCACCAGCGCCACTGCGAAGGATGGACAGCCGGTCCGGCGCGGCCAGACGATTCTGAGGCTCGATGCGAACGAAGTCCGCGCGGACCTGGCGAAGGCCCGCATCGAATTACTCGAGTCGCAGGAGAATCTGCGCAACGATCGAGGGGGCGGACCGCCCGACGAGCGGGCGCAAGTCGCCGGCGATCTTCGCCGCGCGCAGGCGGACGTGGACCATCTGCAGAGCAGGCAGCAAACACTTGAAAAGCTGCTTCAGACTCACGCCTCCACGGAGGATGAAGTCAGCCAAAACTCGACGGCGCTGGAACGGGCGCGAGCACTGCTCGACGCGCTGAAAAAGAAACAGGGCGATATCGCGGACCGCGCGGCGATCGAGGAGAAAAGCGATTCGCTGGGAACGCAGCAGGCCGAGGAAAAAATTAAACTGCTGGAAAACAGGCTTCGATCCGCAACGGTGACAGCGGACCTTGACGGGACGCTCTACTCGTTCCCATTGCACCAGGGCGATTTCGTGCACGCCGGAGATGTGCTCGCGGAAATCGCGGACCTTCGCAAGGTGCGGCTGCGAGCGTTTGTGGATGAGACCGACCTGGGCCAGATCAAACTCGACCAGCCCGTGAAGATCACCTGGGATGCCATGCCGGAAAAGTCCTGGACGGGAAAGACCGTACAGATTCCGCGACAAGTCCTGGCGCGAGGGACGCGAAGCATCGCCGAAGTGTTGTGTTCCGTCGAGAACGACAAGCTCGAGTTGCTTCCGAACGTGAACGTCGATGTTCAGATTCTGGTGCAGGAAAACGATCGCGCGCTTGTGGTTCCCCGGGGCGCCGTGCGAACGGAGCAGGATAAACACTTTGTCCTGGTGCTGGATGGCGATCGCCTTCGCCGGCGCGAAGTTCAATTGGGTATGGAGAACGCCACAAGCTATGAGATTGTTTCCGGCCTGAACGAGAACGATCAAGTGGCGCTGACCAGCAACGCGAGTCTGCGCGACGGGACGCTGGTTCGAGCATCCGAAACGAAATGAAGGACGGGCCTTTTCTTTCACCGGCCTCGGGATTACGACCGATTTTGTAAAACTGCAGGCGAACCTCGCCCGAAGATCTCAACGAACGGATGTGTAAATCATGAATCAAACAAGAAACTTTTTCAGAGCGGGATTTCTGGCGGCCGCACTGCTTGGCGGAGCCGCCCTTGCCCGCGCGCAATCTTCGCCGCAATTGACATTGATGCAGGCGGTATCGCAGGCCGTGGAACACAGCCGCGATCTCGCGCTGGCACGGATGCAATACGTCGCAGCGAAAGATCAGGCGCGCGTTTTGCGGTCTCCGTTCCTGCCCAGCGTGGATACGGGTTCGGCCCCGGCCTACAGCTCCGGCTTTCCCCAGGCGCTCAGCGGAGAGCCCCCTTCTCTATTTTCGCTCACCTATTCACAAGCCCTGTTTGACGAGCAACTGCGCGGCCAATACCGGGCGCAGCAGGAACGCGCGAAAAGTCTGGAGGTGGAAATCACACGTATGCGCGACGCCGTGATTGTCCGCGCAGCGACATCCTATCTGGAATTGGTGAAGGCTCGCCATTCCCTGGAACTGCTTCGCAACGAAAGTGAAAGCGCGGGGAGAATTGTGGAATATATGCGGGAGCGGTCCGCCTCTGGAATGGAATTTCCGATTGAGGTCACGCGCAGCGAACTCACGCGCGCCCGGATTGACCAGCACATTGCAAAACTGCGCGGCCGCATTCAGATCCTTACCGACGAACTTCACAATCTCACCGGGCTTCCAGCGGAAAGATTCGACGCCCTGTCGACGGATAGCCTGCCGGAAATGGCTGAACCGGAGGGCGATCGCATTCAAAACGCCATTGCAAACAGCCCGATTCTTAAAGAGATGCAATTTGAGCGCAGCGCCCGCCAGGCGACACTGAAGGGGGCTCGGGGCGGCTACTGGCCGTCGGTGGATGTGGTCGGCCAGTACAATGTGTTTGCCCAATTCAATAACTACGATCTGTTCTACAAAACATTTCAAAGAAACAACGTCGGGGTGGGATTCCTGATCAAGATTCCACTGTTCAGTCCCAAGACTTCGGCAAACGTCGCTCTCGCCAAAACGCAATTGTCGGCTGCGGATTTGAATTTCACCAAGCTGCGTGACGACGCGGAGATCGCGGCGAAACAAAATTCAATCGATGTGACCGATCAGAATGCCGCACTCGAGGTCTCCCGTCTGGAGCTCAAGCTGGCGCAGGAAAATCTGGCTCTCCTTCAAACCAGATTCGATCAGGGACAATCGACCCTAAAAGATCTTGAGCAGGCTCGGCTCGATGAAGGCGAGAAGTGGCTGGCATTTTTGGACACGGACTTTGCACGCCAGCAGGCCGAACTGGCGCTGATGCAGATCACCGGAAAATTATCCGAGGTATTTAAATAGGCGAGCCGGGTGGGCTTCGCGGGCATGACTTCCGCCGGCGGATCGAGTCCACAACGGAATCGCGTCCTGCGAATTTCCGCTTCCCCGCGCCCCGGTCGGTTCCATGACGTTTGCGCGTGCGTCCATTGGGAGTACTCTCGGAACTCTTAGTACTACTTCTTAAATATTAATATTAGTATTTCATTGGCTATCTCAAATCGAATGAAGCCCCTGCCTGAAGTCATTCAACAAATAAATCAACACGAATAGCCAAGCCTTCCCCTCTTTTGTGCAACGAAATGCGGTGAAGCGCGATGGGTATGCGTCCGACTCACTTCTTTGAACGATAACTTCATGTAAATCAATGAGCCTTTGGTGTTCCGAGTTGAAACGGAATGGTCAGCATCTTGCAGATGCAATGCTGCACTTGTTTGTTCAAGCGGGGTGTATTTCAGATGCGGCCGAAGACTTTTTTAAACTTGACGATCGCTATGGGCGCGTTGGTATTTCTCGCCGCATCGTCGGCCCGGCCGCCGCACGCCCGGCTTCCGGCATCCAGTCAACCCATCCTCGTGGTTTTAGACAATGGTTCGCTGGACCGATATCAAAATTTCGTTCCCGAAATGCTCAACACGGAAGGCCTGAACGAGTTTCAGACCGCGCAACTCAGCCAATTGACGGCCGCTTTTCTCTGTAATTACGATGTCGTTGTTCTGCCTCACCTGAGCCTGTCCGCTTCCCAGGCGATGCTGTTTCAGGACTACGCCAATGCCGGAGGAACGCTGGTTGGATTTCGGCCCGATGCGAAATTGGCCCATATATTCGGAGTGACGCCCCAGGGAAACACCTTGAAGGAGGGGTGGATTAAAATTAACACCGCTACACCTTACTCTTCGGCTCTGGTGGGCGATGCGTTGAAGTTTCACGGTGCGGCAGACCTTTACTCGCTTAGAGGCGCCAGCGCCGTGGCCACTCTATACCATACTGTCACGTCCTCGACCCATTCGCCCGCGGTGACAATCAACAGGTACGGGTTCGGGCAGGCAATTCTGTTCAGCTTCGATTTGAGCCAGAGCATTGTTCTGATGCGCCAGGGCAATCCTGCCTGGGCCGGCTATCCCAACAATCACGACGGCAATCACACGATGCGGGCTTCGCAGATGTTCATGGATCAGGGGTCCCGACAGTTCTGGAACGATCTGGGCGACGGGACACTCAATGACGTGCCCCAAGCCGATATTCAACTCCATCTGCTTACCAATCTTATAACGTTGACCAACGCCGCCAAACGGCCTCTCCCCCGGCTTTGGTACTTCCCCGATCAGGCGCGTTCCCTGCTGCTGGTGACCGGAGACAATCATTCCCATGCGGTGGCGAATGCTCTCGCTGAGGTGGATAATATTTCCTCCCATGGAGGCCAGTTCACCTACAACCTCTGGTATCCGTTTACGACCATCACCGAGTCTCGGATGAACGAATGGCTGGCGGGGGGCAACACGATGGCCATTCATTTCAACGACATAGCGGAGGCCGATTCCAGCCGGGTGGGTGGCTCGGCAGCTTCCTGGAATGGGATGCGCAAAGTATTAAACCAGGCGCTTACATCCTACGTGGCTGCCTACCCGAACGCTCCTTATCCGGTGACCACGCGAAATCACTACCTGGTTTGGGTAAGCAATGGAGCGGACGGAACGCCGGATCAAGTCGCACAGGCCAAGCTGTTCCAGAATTTTGGCATCCAAATGGACACTAGCTATGCGTCATTTCCGAAGCGCTGGGGCTACATGACCGGCAGCGGATTGCCGATGAAATTCCTCGATACGGCCACCGGCAACGTGATTCCCGTATATGAGCAGGCCACCCAATATGAAGACGACATCCAGTTGGGCAGGGAAAACTATTCCTTGAATTGGGATCAATTGACGGCGCAGAAACACTATCTGCAAAGTCTTTCCGACAGTCTTACTCGTTACAATACCGCGATCACCATGCTGTTCCACCCGGACAGCTGGAACAGGTACCGGGACTATATCCAGTCCTCGTTGCAATATGCACAGACGCGCGGTATCCCGATCGCTTCCATCGGGAAATGGCTGGATTTCTGGAAGGCACGGTCGGCCACAACACTTTCGATGCCTTCGTTTTCCTCCAATCTGCTCTCTTTCACAACGACAGGGTCGCCCGCCGGCTTGACGGTGCTTGCCCCGCTTGCTTCCGGCAGGAACAAATTTGTTTCCGTATTCAAAGTAGATGGCCTGCAGCAGAATTTCACGACAGCTACGTATCAAGGAGTGATGTATGCCGCTGTCGTTCTGACGGCAGGAACTCACAACATTTCAGTGGTCTATGCAACGAAGGAAATCATCCGGAGAGAGGGTTCGCCAAACATGACGGCATCCACATCTACTCCGGTTCATCGGGGCTCGATGCAGTAAGCAAACGTATTCGAAATGCCAGTTCGGGCAGCGCGCATCGATTCACAGGGCGTTCAACATCGTTGCTTCCCGCCTGTGGTAAACTCCCGCATTGAGGGGGATCCAATCATGCCTGATCAAGAACCGCTGAAGAAGGGACAAGAGGTTTTTGTCCGGCGACCCATTCAAGTTTACGCGACCGTGATCGGACCGCGCGACTTCGGTGCCCCGGACGGCACAGATGTCTATTGCGTTCAGCTTCAGCCCCTGAAGCAATATTACAGCTCCGAAGATTTGGAACCCTCATTGAAGCAGGAATCAAAAACCCTAACACGGATGGACCTTTTCAAAAGCGCGGAGGAGATTCAGGAACGAATTACGAAGCGCGCCTATGAGTTGTTTGAATCCCGCGGGCGCGCGCATGGTCACGACCGCGAGGATTGGATCCGGGCTCAGTCGGAAATACTGATGAACGTGCCGGTGGAGATCCGCGAGACGGAAAGCGACCTTACGATCCTCGCGGATGTGCCGGGCTTTAGCGAGGAGAATCTGCAGGTGCAGGTGGCGCCAGATTCACTTTGCATCGCAGGCAGGCGGCCTGAAGGGTTGGAGATGAAGGAATGGGCCGCCGTTTTCTCCGAGCGCCGCTCCAATCAGATTTTTCGCGTGCTGAAACTGCCCTCCCAGGTGGACCCCGCCAGCGTAGACTTGACCCTGGACAGCGGCATTCTTGAAATTCGGCTGCGGAAGGCCGTCCAGGATCGGAAGCTCATCGTTTTTTCCAAAAGCGCTGCCGCCTAAGCGCTCGAAACGCCCCGGCTTATACTTCCTCGAATTCCGACGGAGCTTTTTTTCGTATGGGATTGCCCTGAATGGGGTTGCAGGTCAGGGGGCGGCTACGGAGCTTGGCGGGGTATGTTTGGATTTTGAAATTTCATCGATCAGGAACAGATCGGTGAGCAGTGCGCGAACGTGGATCGAGGCGTTCAAGTTATCGATCAATTGAGAACTAAGGCTGGGCTGCACGAGGACAAGCTCCATGGCAGCCAGCGCATCGCTCGCATCGCGCTCCAGCACGGCGATGAACCTACCATACTTTTCCGCCGGCTCAAGGCCTTCCTGTTGTACGAGTTCCGTAAAAACTCTGGCGAGGCCTGAAATGGCGGATACGGCGCGGGTTAGGTATTCCCGCAGCTTTGCGGTGGACTGGCTTCCCTCTGCCCCCGAAAGGCCCTGGGCGGCGTAGGCCAGCATGAATTCGTAACATTCTTCAATCGCGTCAACGCTTGAAGCCAACCGATCCGGCACTCAGCTCACCACTTCCGTCGATCTTCCGGGAGCGGGCTTCTTGGCGTCATCGCCAACGGGCCATAGCTCGGGATCGTGATGTTCGAGATACTTCTGGCGCGTAATGGTGCCGAAGATCATCGACTTGGTGATGAACAATTTTTCGGGACGGATCGCGAAATAAATGTGCGTCATGGTGAGCGCGATAAACGCCACGCCGGCAAACCCGTGCAGCACGTACATCGCGCCCCAGGTCTCATCGCCGAACAGGTACGGATTGCGCGTGAAGAACGGAGTGCGCACGCGGGACATCATGAAGATGCCGGTCAGGATGGCCGAAAGTCCGGCAAACATGACCGCCAAGTGGAAGAGCTTGTTCTCCAGGGGATACTTGCCGAATTTACGAGGGGAGGCCGCGGGCTTTCCGACGGCTTCGTCAAACCGCAGCGAGGCATCTTCCAAATCCTGCTTGTTGGGCCAGATGGACCAAAAATCCAGGACAAAGGTCGCATGAATGATGTGGTACAAAACCGAAACGATCAGGACGAGGCCCGCGATCCAGTGAATTTTCACCCAGGCGAATTTGTAGCCGACCCGGGGCAGAAACGCGCTGAACAGGAGCACGAGCATTGAGCCGGCCATGATCCAGTGAAACGCGCGCGCTCCGAACGAATGACGCGAGATTTTCTCCGGCAGACGCGCCGCCTCGGCGGCCAGTCTGGAATCTTTTTGAATATCAACTTCGGGTTCCGGCTTCGCCCAATAGCCCACGTAGATCGCGTGGACGACCAGGAACAGCAGGCCAGCGATGGCGGAAACATAAATGAGGTCCCAGGCGATATGAACGGGGACCGTCTGTCCCCAAGGACTGATAGCCCACTGGATAAAGTTCACGCGGCCTCCTTTTCGCCACCGCGAATCGCGCGCTTGACGAGGTTCCTCATGAGCGGAACTTTGTAAGCGTTGTAGCGCAACGTCACGGCGCCCTGAATGGCCATGTTGCCTGCCATTTCGGCGGTCGCTTCGTTAACCGGCTGGCCAGTGACGGCTTCTTCCACCTGCGACAACCGCCAGGGGTGCGCGGCAACGCCGTTTACGGCGATACGAATGCGTTCGATCTTGCCGCCGGTGACAACTTTCGCGCAGGCGATGTTCACCAGCGGAAAATCCCACACGGGCCGGTCGCGAACTTTTTCAAAGTAAAACTGTGTATTCGCCCAGGTAGAAGGAATGCGAATTGCCGTGAGAATTTCGCCCGGCTGGAGAATCGTCATGCGAGTGATGTCGTACGCCGGACCGATGAAATAGCTTTCGGCGGGAACCACCCGCTCACCCTTCGCGCTGCGAATCACCATCTTCGCATCAAGGGCGACCATCGCGGGAGCGGAATCCGAAGGGCTGACGGCGACACAACGATCCGCGCCAAAGATAGCGTGTTCGCGGTTGATC
>Ga0265331_10000969_pt1 | contig 22795 bp, 14 predicted proteins | sample 41923metaG_FD_202088 | JGI IMG/M metagenome (GOLD analysis project Ga0265331, IMG submission 202088) | Rhizosphere microbial communities from Carex aquatilis grown in University of Washington, Seatle, WA, United States - 4-19-23 metaG | ecosystem: Host-associated > Plants > Roots > Rhizosphere... | reverse complement strand
CGTTATATGAGACCGCGAGCCAGATCGCCAGGATGACGATGACCGCAAGGATGATGTAGGTGATGATCATGGTATATATTATCGGGTCTGTTATCAGCACTGGGGTTCTCGCACGAACAGGCTAGATAGAGTCGGCGACCGAACGGCTCACATCGAATGGATATGTCTTTGTATAGATCGAACCGTCTGAAAGCGGAAGGTGGATAGTGACCGTGCCCGACAAGCGCACTGCGGCAGTGCTCGGCAGGTCCTGGACGAGATACACGGAGCGCGTGCCAGAATAATGCTGAGCGGGATCGTCTCTGCGGCTCATATTCACCGCCTGGAAGAACGGATCCGTGTTGAAATCGCTCGTCGTATCGTTGACGTCTTTACCCGAAGCATCATATGCGTGAGCGACATCGACGAGCACCGCCTTGTCGGCGCCTAGATTGGGCACATCAGGGAGCGCTATGCGGAGGAATATGCCATCCCATGCGACAAACAGAGGTCCTGAATAGACATGTGCGCCGTCGTATATGCTCGCGACATCGGGCACTGGCTCCGCGAGCGCGGCATCATACACAGAAGCGGAGGAAACAGGCACGGTCGGAGATGCGGCCGCAGGAGAAGCGTCAGACGGAGAGGAAGATGCCGCCGCAGACCCAGAGGCATGATCAGGGTATACGGCATAGTAGCTAAAGAGCACACTGGCACCGAACACGGCTACGATGATCGGCACGACGATGAGCAGGACGACGAGGACGAGAATGCCGCGGCCCGGATGCGTCCGCGCGTCGCGGACGACGAGCGTGCCGGCGAGCATGTCATGGAGCGCCTGCTTCCTGGAGGTGAAAGCGGCCATGAGATAGCCAATGAGGATGATGAGCGTGGAGAGATATTTGGCGAGCGTACGGCCAAGGGCGCGGAGGAACGAGACCTTGGATGTGGCGTCGAGGGCCGTGACACGGATGCCGACGAGCATCTTGCCGGGAGTCGCCTGTTTCGGAGACGACTCGAAGAGAGCGAAGTAGAGGAGAGTCGCTATGACAGCGACGACCTGAACTGTGAACTGCGCGGCCGGGCCTCCGGTGACTGTACCGACGATAGAGGCAATGACGCCGGTGACAAGTAAGACGACGATCCCATCTATCAGGGCAGCGACGACGCGGAGCCAGAAGCCCGCATAGGTCATGGGGATGGGAGCCTGGGCCGACGGCGAAGCGGGCGCCGTTGGCGGAACCGGCGCGATAGGAGGCATACGAGGAATAGACATTGGAGGAGTAGGAGGCATGTATATATGATCTTATCGCGCTTGTATGCTCGTATTGTACAGCATGAGGCGACGCTCAGTAACGAAGCAGTTATCCCCTATCAGACGAGGCTACGCAACATAAAAAGGCCTTCCGTGATAAAATTACGGCCATGAACAGAACCCGGCGGCTCATCTTTTTCGCCCTGGTTCTGGCCGCAGCGCCCACCTTCTCCTACGCCCAGAGCACGGCTCCGTCGTTCGTCGAGAGTGTGCGCGGATTCTTCACGAGGACATTCGCCTTCGAGAGCGGCCAGCACGACACCGCAGCGCTCGCATACGACGCGTCGCTGGCATCGGGCTCATTGGCGCCAGTCTCGATGGTGAGCACCGGGCTCTCTCGCTCTGACGTGCAAGCCATGATAGACAGCGCGCTCTCGGGGCTCACCGCGACAGGAGGAGGCTCCGGATACGGGACGCGCAGCGATGGAACGTCGTATTATCCCGCGCAGCAATACTACGTGCCATACGGAGGCACGGCCCAGACGGTGCAGAGCATGGGCAGCGGCGCCGCTTCATTCGGGCTCGGGTTCTCGCAAGCAGTCTCCGGCCTGAGGAATGACATCTCGAGCGGCTCGGTGCCCGTGTCTTCCCTGACCGTCACGTCCTTGAATTGCAGCGGCAAAGGCAATGGCGGCAAGCTGACGACCGATGCCAAGGGCAACGTATATTGCGCAGACGACGAGGGGATCGGCGGCTCTGGCGGATCGAGCGGCATCGCTATCATAGGCGGCATGCTCGAAGCGAGCTCTTCTGCCATCACCGGGAGCATCGTCCTCGGCGCAGACGCGACCTCGACCTCAGCCACGCTCGAAGCCCACGGCGATGCCATCCTCTACGGTGCGGGCAATCACATAAATTTCGGCACGCAGGCGGGCGATAGCGGCTATGGCCTGCGAGACAACGGCGGCGTGATCCAGCTCAAGAACAGCTCCGGCGCGTGGGCGAATATCCCGACATCGGTCTATGACCTCGGGGACGCAGGAGCATCCGCCCGCGGCCTCGTGTCGACGACCACCCAATCATTCGCCGGAGCCAAGACATTCACCGGCAGCGTGACCGTGAACGGCACGCTCGCCCTCGGGAGCGCCATGAATGGGAACGGCAACCGCCTGACCAATATCGCCTCTCCGACCGCCGCCAGCGATGCGGCCACCAAAGGCTACATCGACACCTTCGTCACGACCGGCATCACGTGGGCCTCCCCCGTCCTCGGCACAGCCACTGGCGCACCAGCCACCTCGAACAACGGCGACCGATATATCATCGGGGATGCGGGCGCCGCCTCTGCGACAGGCTGCTCCGTGAACCAGATCGCCACGCGCTCGGGCGGCGCGTGGGTATGCTCGACACCTGCAGCAGGCGCGACCTCCCACTCCACCGCCGACGGGCAGAACTACACCTGGAACGGAACAGCCTGGATCTCGACCGGCACATCGACGACCCACGATGCGCTCCTCGGCCTCCAGGGCGGCAACGGCATCGACCAGTTCTACCACCTGGATCTCGCCGACTATACGGCCCTCACTGCCACGAATGCGCAGCTCGCGTCCCTCCAGACGACCGGCATGCCTACCTTCGCCGGCCTCAGCGCGGCGGCCGCGACCGTAGGAGGCCTCACTGTGACCGGCAGCATCACTGCCGGCGGCTCGCCAGGCACGAATGGATACCTCCTCGTTTCGACTGGCTCCGGCGTCCAATGGGTCTCCCCTTCGAGCCTCGGAATCACCGGAGGCGGGGGCACCTCCGGCATTGTCGTCTCTGGCGGCGTCCTCGAGGCGAGCTCGACGGCGATCACCGGACAGCTGGTCCTCGGCGCGAATGCCACCTCTACGTCAGCGGTATTCGAGGCCCATGGCGACGCCATCCTGTACGGCTCAGGCAATCACATCAACTTTGGCACGGCGACAGGAGATGCGGGCTATGGCCTGCGCGATAACGGAGGCACGCTCCAATTCAAAAACTCCGGCGGGGCGTGGGCCGACCTGGGTTCTGGGGGAGGTTCGAGCCAGTGGGGCACAGCCGGCTCGAGCATCTATTACGCGACCGGCAGCGTCGGCATCGGCACCACCTCGCCGTACACCGCCCTCGCCGTGAACGGCACCACGACGGCGCTGGCATTCACGGCTACATCGACGACGCTCGCCTCGACATTCCCGCTGGCGTCGACCACGCTCCTCACTGTATCCAGCCAAGCATACATCCAGAACCTTCTCGCCCTCGGTTCGACCACCCTCCAGGGCCTTTCCTTCATGAATGCGACCGGCACAGCTGCGACGACCACGAGCTTCTACGCCCAGACGGCGAGCTCGACGAACCTCTTCGCTACAAATATGAACGCTGCGAGCGCCGCCCTCGGCGGCCTAACAGTCTCCGGTAGCGCCGTCTTCTCAGGCCCGCTCTCGTTCCTGAACAGCGGCACGAGCATGCTCCTGTCGACGGATAGCACGGGCCATGTCGTCTCGACATCGTCGCCACAAGTCGCGACCATCTATGCGACTTCGACGACCGCCACGTCGACATTCCTCGGCGGGCTCGTCATCGGCCGCAAGCTCGCGGGCAGCGGGCCCAGCCTCGTCGCCGACTGGTCGTCCGGCTACGTCGGGGTCGGCACGAATCAGCCTAACGCCCAGCTCTCCGTGTCGGGCGACATATCTATCGCCGCGAACGGCCACCTCAGCTTCGGGGCGATCTCCGGCGACCAGGGCTATGGCTTCCGTGACAATAACGGAGTCATCCAGATGAAGAACACGGGCAAGCCATGGGTCTCCATCCCTACCACAGTCTATGATTTCGGCGACGCCGGTCCTACCACCCGCGGCTTCGTCTCCACGACGACGCAGTCATTCGTCGGCACGAAGACATTCCTCGGCGACGTGAGCGTGGGCGGCACGCTCTCGCTGAGCAAGCCGCTTGATGCGGGCAGCAACAGGATCGGGAACGTCGGCGCCCCCACGGCTCCGGAAGACGCGGCGACCAAGGGCTATGTGGATACCCTGGTCACGACCGGCATCACCTGGGCCTCCCCTGTCCTCGGCACTGCGATTGGCGCGCCAGCCACCTCGAACAACGGCGACCGATATATCATCGGCGACGCTGGTGCCGCCTCTGCGACAGGCTGCTCCGTGAACCAGATCGCTACGCGCTCGGGCGGTACATGGGTATGCTCGACGCCGTCTTCGGGGACGACGACTCATTCCCAGGGAGACAACCAGAGCTACACCTGGAATGGCACGGCCTGGGTATCCACCGGCACCGCGACGACTCACAACGCCCTCCCAGGCGTCCAGGGCGGCAACGGCATCGACGAGTTCTATCATCTGGACTATGCCGACTATGACGCCCTCGCGAGCGCAGGAGCGCAGCTCTCCGCTCTCAAGGCGACCGGCACTCCCCTGTTCGCCAGCGTGAGCGTCACCGGCGGATACGACGTGAGCACCGGAGGCAGCTACAAATACAACGGGAGCAGGATACTCTGGACCCCCGGCAGCAGCAACTATTTCATCGGCGCCTCCGGCAATACCACGAGCATCATTGGGGACAGCAATATCGGCATCGGCGACTCCGCCCTGGCACAGCTCACCTCGGGCAACTCCAACATCGCGATCGGCGTCTCATCGCTCGCACAGAATACGACGGGAAGCCTGAACGTAGCCGTCGGCCACAACACTCTCAGCGGGAACTCGACCGGCATCGATAACTCGGCTTTCGGGGAGCAAGCTCTCGCACAAAATACGACAGGGAGTCTTAATACGGCAGTCGGAAACAGCGCCCTCACCTCCAACAGCGGCGGCTCGAATAACACCGCAGTAGGCAATGGCACGCTCATCTACGCAGATGGAGGTTCGGAAGCGACAGTCGTCGGAGCCAACTCCAACGCCGGAGTCAACGGGCACTATGCCAATCGCGGGGCGACCGCCATCGGCTATTCGACAGGCTACAACCTAGGGAACGGCTCGGACTACAATACCTTCATCGGCTACAAGGCAGGATATGACGTGACCACCGGCCAGAGCAACACATTCCTGGGCCAATTCCCCTCGATGAGCAACGGCATCACCACGGGGTCATACAACATACTCATCGGGAACGACGTGAGCGGCGGCCTGTCGCCGACCGGATCGAACCAGCTCAATATCGGCAACCTCATCTACGGCACCGCTCTAGGCAGCAGCACCGTCATGGGCACCGGCAATGTCGGCATCGGGACCAGCTCGCCCTACTCACGCCTGTCGGTCGAGGGCCAGGTCGTCGCCACGAACTATGTCGCTACGTCATCGGCGGTCGGCTTCCAGGCAGCCAACCTCCTCGGCGGCGTGACCACTCTCTCGGTCGACGCCAATGGCGACATCATCCGCACGCCATCCGACCAGAACCTGAAGACCGACATCCAGCCGCTCTCATCTTCCGATGCGCTCGCCAAGCTCCTCAGGCTCCAGGGCGTCTCATACCAGTGGAAGGACACGGCGCGCTTCGGGAGCGGCACGGAGATCGGCTTCATCGCACAGCAGGTAGAGCCGATCGTCCCGGAAGTCGTCAAGGACGGCGGCGCATACAAGTCCCTGAACTATGGCAACATGGTCGCCCTCGTCGTCGAGGCTGTGAAGGAGCTCGATGCCAAGCTCGCCTCGACCACGGCGGCAGCCAGGGATATGGTCATGAATTCCCTGACGGCTCATATCGCTACGTTCGACACCGCGAGCGTCGGGTCGCTCACAGCCAATAGCCTGACGATCACCGGGACGATCTGTGCGGGCAACGTCTGTGCGGACATGAATAAGCTCAAGGCGCTCATCCTCCAGAGCGGAGGCGTCGTGAGCGGCTCTGCTGCGGATGTGCCAGTACAGGGCTCCACCGTCTATACCCAGTCTACGGCGACCGACACTGCGGCTGCTACGACTTCTAGCCAGACCGCGACTACGACGCCGGACCAATCGGCACAGGCTGCGGCGACAGCCACTTCGACAAATGCAGCGACTACCCCTACGACTGCTCCTGCTGAACAGACGGCTGCTACAGCGCCGGCTGTTCCAACAGATCAGACGACAACACCACCTGCTGATAATACAGCGACAACATCCGGCAGCGAATAGCCGGATAGTCGCCGTGTCTTTGTCGTTCTTTTTTGCTTTTACTTCCTGGCGAACAGGGGTGCGGCGGGCATGGCATTCGCTTTCACGAGCGCCTTTATGGCCTTCGATGTCTCGGGCATGATCGGATTGAGCATGCGTCCGATAGTATAGATACGGATAGCGAGGTCTCGGATGATCTCCTGCGCAGCGGCCTTGTCTGTCTTCACCAGCTTGAATGGCTGCGTGGCCTGGATGATGCCGTCAGCTTCGCCTATGTACCTCCAGATGATGTTGCATGCAGCCTGAATATTGTATGAAGCCATAGCTGCCTTGTAATCGTCAGAGATAGTGCCTGCCGGCGGCTCGACGGGCTTGTCGAGGTTGTCATGCGCCATTTTCATGACACGCGAGACGAGGTTCCCCACCCCATTGGCGAGGCCGGCGTTGTAGGCATCCTTGAACATCTTGGCGCTGAAGGGCGAATCCTCGAACGGCGAGAGCTCGCGGGCGACGTAGTAGCGGAGGGCGTCGGTGCCGTATTCCCGGACGATGTCGAACGGATCCACGGTGTTGCCGAGGGACTTGGACATCTTGATACCCCCCTCGCCAGTGATGAATCCGTCGATGACGATGGTGCGCGAGTTCGGAAGCCCGGCAGCCATGAGCATGGCCTGCCACATGGCGGACTGCTGGCGGAGATTGTCCTTGCCGCAATACTGCACGACATCGCCCGCATCGGCCCACCACTTCTGGAAATCTGCCTCGCGGTCAGGCCAGCCAGTCGCTGAGATATAGCTCACCAGGGCGTCGAACCATACATACATCACCTGCTCCTCATCGCCGGGCACGGGCACACCCCAGGGCATCTTGTCCTTGAGGCGCGAGATGCTGAAGTCCTCCAGGCCGCGCGACACGAACGCCTTGATCTCATTGAAACGGAAATCAGGCACGACAAATGAGGGGTTAGCTGCATACATATCGAGGAGCTTCTGCTGGAACGCGCTCCACTTGAAGAAATAGTTCTCTTCCTGGATGATCTCGATCTCCATGAGGGGATGGAGCGGGCAGTGGCCGTCCACGAGCTCAGAGTCCGTCTTCTCGAGCTCGCAGCCTACGCAATACTTCACCGAATACTGCTTCTTGTAGATATAGCCGTTCTTGTCGACACGCCGCCAGAATTCCTGGGCAGCCATGACATGATGCTCGTCGGTCGTACGAGTGAATGCGAACGTGATGCCCGGCTCCGTCTCCGCGATGCCGAGCGCCTTTCCGAGCTCGCGGAATCGCGCAGACATCTGATCGCAGTATGCCTGCGGAGAGATGCCGAGCTCCTTAGCTTTGCGGAATATCTTCAGGCCGTGCTCGTCGGTGCCCGTGTTGAAGAACACTTCCCTGCCCGCGAGCTTCTGCCATCGCGCGATCACATCAGCGCGGATGAGCTCCATGGCAAATCCGATATGCGGATCGCCGTTTACATAGGGCAAGGTGGTGGTGATATAGAAAGTTTTCTTATCCATGACATTAGACAGTATACAATACAGTGGACAGTTGTCAGTAATCAGTTGTCAGTTAGCAGTAGTCAGTGAACCGCTCAGCTATTTGATAGATCGGATAAAACCGACAAGCATCTTTGAGATCTCGACTGACGCTCCGTAAGCGAGCTTGAATGTTGGCTCGGTGATATACCCAAGGTCTCGAGCAAGATACAACATCGATTTCACTTCCCCGCATGAGCCTTTGGATATGACCAGGAAACGGGTCAGTTCTTTCATTCCTCCTCGATCAAATCCTTCTGCAATGTTATTCATCACTGACACTGAGGCAGAGAGAAGCTGGTCCTTGAATTTGAAGTCCCTGCAGTCTTTGAACTCCTTATACAAAAGCAAGCAAAGCTCCTTTGCTTTTTGCCATGCGATAACATCCTCAAATCTCACGATCTTCATCGTTTTTTAAATTTGCCCTCACTGTCAACTGTTAACTGTTAACTGACAACTGTTAATTGTTAATTGTTAATTGTTAATTGTTAATTGTCTTCTTGTCCCTCTCCGCAATCTCGCCCTTCTTTCTCTTATCGATATCGTGGACGTATTCCATGAGCACGGTGGAGAGGGGCACGGCGATGAGGGCGCCGAGGACGCCGGCGAGCTTGGCGCCGATGACGAGGGCGAGGATGACCACTATGGGCGAGATGCCCACTATCTTCTTCACGACCAGAGGATAGAAGAGCTGGCTCTCGAACTGATAGATGATGATGTAGAGGCCGATGAGCAGGAGGCCCGTGCCGACACCGTTGTCAGCGAAGGCGATCAGGATGGCCGGCACCGACGAGATGATCGGCCCGAAGACCGGGATGATCTCGAAGACCGCCGCAAGACAGGCTAGGAGGAGCGCATGCTGGACGCCGACGACGAGGAGGACGAGGTAGACCAAGACGCCGACGACGAGGCCGAGGAGGAGCTGTCCCTGCAGCCAGTAGCCTATCTTCTGCTGGGAGCGCCTCCACAGGTCGGTGATATAGGCCTGATGCTTGATCGGGGTTACGATGCGCAGGAATTCGGCCACGCCCTCTTCCTGCACCGACAGATAGAACGACAGGACGACGATGAGGGTGAGGCCCAAGGCACCGCCGAAGATGAAGGTCAGGGTCTGGAAGGCACCGGCCGACGTGCCGACGATGAGCGACTGCAGGCCGTGGACGAAATCGGCGAGCGATATCGAACCGGGCGAGATGGAGGTCTCCCCTACGTGGATGCCGAGGCTCTGGACCGGCGCCCACAGGCTCTCGAGCGAGATCGTCTGCGGCACATTATTGAGGAACAAGATGAGGTCGTTGGCGACGATCGGCACGAAGAATATGAGCAGGGTCGCCAGGACGAGCGCGATGGCGAGATAGACGAAGATGGCAGCGAGCACCCGGTGGACGCGGTACGCCTGGAGCTTGCGGATCATCGGCTCTATGGCCGACGCGAAGATGATCGCGGCTACGACGATGAGCAGCACATCGGAGATGTAGTAGAGGGCCAGGAGCAGGACCCCGACCAGGAAGAACCTGACGATAGTGCTCGTCGAGATCGACGCGCGCGGCAGGAAAGGCAGATCGGGCATGGCTCTAGTGTAGCATTATTCCGGGAGGCGCACTAAGGGTTTCAGGGCTTTTTCTTCGGCGCGGCCGATGAGAGCGAGATTGAGGCCCTCGTCCGTGAATATCTGCCGGGCGAGCGCCTGCACCTCGGCTGCAGTGACTGCGTTGACCCGGGCGATGAGCTCGTCGGGCGTCTCGATGCGGCCCTTCAGGACCTCTTCTCCGCCCGCGTACTCGGCCCGAGCATCCGATGTCTCGAGCTCGAGCATGGTCGTGCCGGCGAGGTAGTCCTTGACCTTCTGGAGCTCGGCGGGCGGCATGAGATCGGCTGTGAGGCGGGCACACTCGGCGAGGATGCCGGTGAGAGCCACATCTACCCTGCCATTGTCGACGCCCGCTGAGATAGTCAGGTCGCCATGGTCGGTGAAGGCATCGTATGACGCGCGGATGTAGTAGCAGATGCCGAGCTCGTCCCGCATCTTCGTGAAGAGGCGCGAGCTCATGCCCGCGCCGAGAGCGCTCGAGAGGACCTGCATGACGGGCACGCGCGGATCCAAGACCGGAAATGCCCTGAATGCGATAGCGAGGTGCGTCTGGTCTGTCTCTTTGCGCTCTATGAGGATGGCAGGAGCAGACTGGGATTCGCGCACCGCGAGCTTGGGCTGCTTCGGACCAGTCGGTATCCCGGAGAAGGCCGCAGCTACGCGCTCGCCGATCGTCTGCTCGTCGAATGAGCCTGCTACGATGACGGTCGTGGCAGAGGCGACATAATGCTCGGAACGATATCTCAGGAATGAGTCTCGCCCGAACGAGCGGATGGTCTCCTCGGTGCCGATGACGTCCCAGCCTGCCGGCTGGTCGCCATGGAGGAGGCTCGAGAGGATGTCGTGGACGTGGCGCTGCGGTAGGTCGCGGTACATACGGAGCTCCTCGATGATGACGCCCTTCTCCTTCTCGATCTCGGCGGCATCGAAGAGCGGATGCTGATACATATCTGCGACGACATCGAGGACGCGGCCGAAATGCCGGGCGTCGGCTTTGGCATAGTAGCCGGTGTATTCTTGGCTGGTGAAGGCGTTGTACTGCGCACCGATACCGTCGAGCTCGCGTGAGATGTCGCTCGCCTTCGGGCGCTGCGGGGTGCCCTTGAAGACCATGTGCTCGAGGAAGTGCGAGATGCCATTCGTCTCCTTGGTCTCGTATTTCGAGCCGGCCTCGACCATGACGAGGACTGTCACGGAGGGGTTGTCCGGCATGGGGACCGTCACCAGGCGCAAGCCATTCGGGAGGACGGTCTTGGAGAATCTCATGAGTGAATAGTAGCTTACCAACGTAACGGATACAAGGATTCCTCAACACGCTCAGACCCCTGCAGGGGTCTGGCTATTCTCAGCATTTCGCAGCAGCGAAATGCTTCCGAAATGTTTCGTCACCCTTGTATCCGTTACGCCCCGATCAAGCCACTTCTAGTTCTCCTCCCTCCTCGAGCTTCACGAACTCGATGCCATTCTGGGACAGGACCTTCTCGGTAAAGGTGTGCTGCATGCCGAAGCGGATAGCGTCATGGACGGGAAATGCGAGGCGCGGCTTTACGGAGAGCGCATAATCTATGGTCTCGGAGATCTTGAGCCACGGACCTGCGACCGGCAGAGCCAGGACGTCGACGGGCTTCTCGGGATCGGTGAGCGCGTCGCCGGGATAGAAGAGCTTGCCCTGGATGAAGAAGCCGACGTTGGATGACTGGGGCATGGAGCGATGGATGAGAGCGTGCTTATCGCCATATGCCTCGATGTGGACGCCATCGAGCTCGATGATATCGCCATGGCGCATGACGCGATGCTCGATGCCTTCCGCGGCGAGCATCTCGCCGACAGTATCGTTGGCGATGACAGTGATAGCTGGCGACCGGGCGATGAGCGCCTTGAGGGACTGGATATGGAAATGGTCTGGATGCTCGTGAGTGATGAGGACGATGTCGGCGTGCGCGACCTTGTCGTGCTCTTCTAGGCTATAGATGCCAGGGTCGGTCATGATGCGCGTCTTCCCCACGTCGATGAGCATGCAGCAGTGTCGGAGCTTTTTGATATGCATAGGGGCATCATAGCAGACGGATGAGAAGACAAAAAGCCACCCGGAAACCGGGTGGCGATGGACGATGGCAACTTCACAAACTCAGGTCGAGAATCCGGCCGCACGAAGGATCTGGTTCTCCCTCGTCACTACGGCCCAGTGCTCGGCAGTATATTCTCGACAGACTGCCGAAAAGCATACGCCCGACGATATATCCGGCCTGTCCCGGAATAGGAGCAAATCGACTTCTTGGGAAGAGGGGCTTGGACGCTGCTCCTGGTCCGACAACTTCCGTGGTAGTGGCTTTCTGGGTGATGTACGTGTTTTAGCCATAAAGATCGCTGTCCCAGGAATGATTTCTCTAAAGGGCAGCTGAGGGCATAGTAACAAAACCTACGCGCATAGCAAGCCAATGGCTCTGGCTAGAGAGTATCAAAGTTTAAGCAAGTTTCGAGGAAAGATACTTGATCAAGTCGTTCTCGCCCACCCGCTCCTGCTTCCCAGTGTCGCGGTCACGGACGGTCACGCCTGCGCCCTTCTCGAGAGTGTCGAAGTCGATGGTCACGCAGAACGGCGTGCCGATCTCGTCCTGGCGGCGGTAGCGCTTGCCGATGTTGCCGTTGTCATCGAACTCCACGGCGCCGAACTCTTTCTTCAGGGCCTTGAATATCTCGCGAGCCTTGTCGACGAGCTGCGGCTTGTTCTTCAAGAGCGGGAAGACCGCCGCTTTGACCGGAGCGAGGCTCGGCTTGAGCTTCAAGACGACACGCTTCTCGCCTCCGAGCTCGTCTTCGGTATAGGCGTTCGACAGGACAGCGAGGAAGACGCGTCCGACGCCCATAGAGGTCTCGAGGATCCACGGGACATACTTCTCTGTGGTCATGGGATCGGTATAGCGCAGATCGACGCCGGAGAACTTCATATGCTGTGTCAGATCATAATCGCTCCGATCGTGGATGCCTTCGACTTCGTCGAAGCCGAGCGTCGGAAAATCGAACTCTATGTCCCAGGCATCCTTCGCATAGAAGGCCAGGTGTTCGTGCTGTTTGAAACGCAGTCTGCTCGGATCGATGCCGAGAGATACATACCACTGCATGCGGTCTTTCTTCATGGCCTCATAGGCATCTTTATTCTCATTGGGCCGTATGAAGAGCTGGGTATCTGCCTGCTCAAACTCGCGAGTCCTGAACAGATAGTTGCGCGGCGATATCTCGTTGCGGAATGCTTTGCCGATCTGTGCCACCCCGAATGGGATCTTCGGCTGCATGGTATCGACGATATTCTTGTAGTCGAGGTATATGCCCTGGCATGCTTCGCCTGGGAGATAGACAGGCTCGCTTCCTGCAGCCGTGAAATCGCCGAGATTGCTCTTCACGAGCAGGTTGAACGCGCGCACCGCCGTGAAGTTCTTCTTGCCGCACTTCGGGCACGGGATATCCTTGCGGTGCTTGTCGAAGAGCTCATTGAGGTCCTTTTCCGTCATCTTCTCGTCAGCCGTGACGCCGATCTTGGCGAGCTCTTTGTCTACGCGGATGCGCGTATTGCAATCTTTGCATTCTGCCAGAGGGTCGGAAAAACCGCTGGTGTGGCCGCTCGCATCCCACACGCGGGGATTCTTGAACATGCCGGCATCGAGGCCGAAATAATTCTCCTTGCCATAGACGTTGGCGCGCCACCAATCAGCTTTGAGGTTGTTCAGGAGCTCGATGCCACGCGGGCCGAAGTCATAGACGCCCGCAAGGCCGCCATATATCTCCGAACCCGGGTAGATGAAACCGCGCCTCTTGGCCAAGGCGACGATCGTATCCAGTGATGCTCCGTTTTCATTCATGCCGGCCATGATACTCTATCTATTTGGCCTTTACCACTGTCTCGTCTCCGCGATGGTATGAGGGATCAGTGCTGTAGCTCGTGGTCAGATAGCCCTGATTGCTCGTGACAGGCGTGCTCGTCCACGCATCGGTGGCGTTGAGGGTCGCGGTATTGACGAGCACGGGAGCCTGGCCGATCTTGTCGACCGAGGGCTCGAGCGAGACCTGGAATTGTGCCTCGCGCCTGTTGGATGCCCCGCCGGAGACCGCGTTGAGGCTGCCGATATTCCAGGTGACGACGCCGCTATTCTTGTCGAACTCGACATCCTCGGAGCCGGGGCTCACATGGCCGAGCCATGAGACGTAGGGCGGCAGCGTGGCGGTGACGGCCGCCCCGCCGATGGCGCTGGCGGTATTGTCGACCGACCAGACGATGGTATAGGTCGTCGCCTGCTCCGCAACAGGCGGTATCGGGCCGCTGTTCACGAATGCGCCCGCCCCGCGGACCACTCTGCCGGAGAGCGAGACTTTGGAGGCGATGCGGACGTTGCGGGCGATCGAGCCAGTGTTGAGCGGCACATTGGTCTGGCCCGACCGGTCGCCTGTCGCCGAACCGCTCATGACGATGATGGGGTTCACGGTATGGCCGTCAGGGGCGAGCGGATCCTTCGGGGTGAGCGAGAACGACAGCACGCCGCTCGCGCCCGAGGGCACCGAGGCGAGCTCCGGGTCGGTCTGCTGGTTCCAGATGACGTCGTCCGTGGCCGAGCGGAAATAGCCTCCCCAGGCGGAGACGCTGTCCTTGTCATACGCGGAGCCGGAGAGATGCGCCGTGATGATGACGTTCGAGATCGCCTCGGGCAGGTTGTTCGACCACTTCACGGACACTGACTCGGAGCGGTCGAACATGCCGACATGGTCGGTCGTCGAAGCGTCGCCGTCGACCGCGAAGGCTAGGCTCATGAACGGCTTCTGGATGCTCACATCCTGCTCGGTCTCCATGAATGTCGTGCCGATGACGAGCGGATTCACGGGATCGCGCGCGCCTGTGGCGAAGTGGAAGACGCGCAGATCCGTGTCCTCGCCCGAGAGGGTGCCGTGTATGGTGATGGCGCGCTCGCCTCCCGGCGGGATGTCGCCGATGGCCCAGACATTGTTATCGGATCCGGCGGGGCGGACCGATGACGACAGGAATGAGAATCCGAAGGGATAGGTAGCGCGCAGGATGACGTTCTTGATGGTATTCGCGGAGTCGGACTTGACCGTCGCGGTCAGATCGAACGGCTGGCCGGATATGGCCTCCGTGAGGGACGAGGTCGTGATCACCACGGGCGAGGCGTTGACCAGGACGTCGTAACTGGCGACCTTCGTGAACACCGACGTCGAGCCCGAGATGCCATAGGTGACCGTCGCGCTCACCTGCTTCTGGGTGTTCTCTTCCCCGAATATGACGGCATCGATGCTCTTGGTGATAGAGCCGCCCGGCGGTATGTCACCAATCACTTCCTGGTGCTGCTCGAGCGATTGGGTAGTGTCATTCGGGTCCGTCGTACCGGGCGGGAACTGGATGGCGAGATCGACGGTCTTCAGGGTGACTGTGTTCTTGTTGACGATGGTGATGCCGAACTTGACCGGAGCGCCGCCGGGCACCGACACCGGGCCGCTCATGTCGATCTCGATGTTGTTCGCAGATACGAAGTTGCCGCCCTTCAGGAATATGAAGGCACCCGCGCCCACCGCCACCACACAGAACACGAGCGAGCCCAGGAATATCTTGGTGACGAGCGACATCCCGTGACGGCTCGTATCCTTGTATGCGGCGTTGAGCTTGGCCTCTTCGGAGGCTTCGGGCGGATGCTCCCAGTCCTGCTTGAGATCGGTCGACACGTCGGAAAACCGCAGCTTGCGGCGCGTGCGGACATCCGGTGCATTCCGGGAATAGAGGGACTGCTTCAGGTCTTCTATGCGGCTCTGGTCTTCGGGAGGCATTTCGACCAGTATACCACGGCAGTGGCGCTGTCTTCCGATGCGAGATTCACAGGTGGCTCTCTTTCAGGGCCTTATTGATATGGGCGTTGATAGCCTTGAGGGACCTCGCGGCCTGTCCGAGCATATCGGCAGAATATGGGGTGCTTCCCAAAAAACCTTTCAGAGAAGGATCATCGCCGATATAGCCGAGGGCATCGAGGATGCGGAGGACGATGACTGATTCAAAGGCTTGTGCGTGAGCCGTGGGCATTGGCGTCGGCGGGGCATCGTTCCCCCCGGCATCAGCGCCACTTCCCTTTGGGATAGCAACGCTTCCATGTGGGGAAGTGGTCACGAAGCGGGCAGTCGCCATGAATCGTGCAGCAGCCTCGATCTCATCGTAGAGATCAGGATTGGGGTCCTCGCCTTGGAGCAGGCGTTTCAAGAGCATCGCGACCCGCGCGAATAGCTCCGAACCGGCGAGCGACAGGCCCGGTTCGAGCGGCTGAGCGCTCGTCAGCCGCCAGAGCTCCTTGCCGCGCACCAGCGAATAGAGCCCGAATGAGCGGTCCTGCGCGAAGTAGCGCAGCTTCGAGCGCTCCAGGCGGATGCCCTGTGCGACCACCGTAACCAGACCGAAATCGCGCGTGAGAATGCTGAGCATCTTGTCCGCTTCCCCGTATGAGCGCGAGTCTATGATCAGGCCAGGAGTGGTGTGAATGGCGTGCATATGCCTCGAGATGCCTATAGCATATATGTCATAGGCATGTCCTACGAAGCCTTGAGCTCCAGGACATCGCCATATTCGATAGCAGAAAGCTTCGTGGCTTTCTTGATCTCACTCTCATATTTTGAGATGAGCGCTTTGAGATCGGCAGTCGCCATGAGCACGGCCATGTCGCTGACCGTAAGGCCCTTCTCCTTGCGCATGTCTTGTATCTTGCGTAGGAGTTCGCGGAGGTCGCCTTCTTCTTTGAGGGCGGGCGTAAGGATGGTGTCGAGAAATATTCCCGATGCATGCGGGTCAAAAACTATTTCTTTTACATTCAACTCGTCTTTTACGAGTTTCAGAAGTTCCATTCCAATAGTCTTTCTAAGAGTTTCCTCAAAAACTATCTTACTGAGGGGTTGTCGTACATTTATTTTTGCCTTCATGCGGACCTCCAGACCTACTGAAGAAATCGCACGCACATTTTCCATATCGGCGCTGAGCTGTTGATCGACTTTCCCTACCGAAGGCCAATCTTCAAGATGAACCGACTCGAGTGCTCCACCAGCTTCCTGGTACAAAGTCTCAGCAAAGAACGGCGCGAACGGCGCCATGACTTTAGCAAGATTGAGAAGTACGTATTTGGTCGTAGCAAGTGCAGCCTGAGCATCTGCACCCCCCTCCTTGAAGCGTTCACGCGAACGACGAAGATACCACTGCGAAAGATCACCGATGAAACTGCGAATCGCCCGTGATGAATCAAAAAAACTATATTTGTCGAGACCAGTAGTTACAAGCCAGATTGTTTCATTGAGACGGGTAATAATCCAGCGATCAAGCACATCCTCTGAAGCATTAGAAGCAACAACATTGACCGTCGCATACGTCTTATAGAACGTCGCCACGTTGGCCGCTAGGTTGAAGACCTTCTTCACGACTTCATCCACAGTCTTCTCTTCGAAATTCTTGGACTCGCCAGGCTGGTTGACCGAATACATCCAGTAGCGCAGCGCATCCGCGCCGTATTTGTCCATCATCTCGAACGGATTCACAGTGTTCCCGAGCGACTTGGACATCTTCTTGCCTTGGGCATCCATGATGATGCCGAGGCAGATGACATTCCTATATGCCTTGCCGCGGCCCATGAGCACACCGACTGCATGCAGGGTGTAGAACCAGCCGCGCGTCTGGTCGATAGCCTCGGATATGAAATCCGCCGGGTATGCGAGCTCCGTGCTCCCGAACGGCCAGTGGTCCTGCGCGAACGGCATGGCGCCCGAGTCGAACCAGACGTCCATGACTTCCTTGGCTCGGCGCATCTCTCCCCCACAGGCGCATGGCAGCACCACCTCGTCTATGAACGGCTTATGCAGATCGAGCTCATATTCCGAGTTGTGCGGAGCCTTGCGGAACTCGATCGGACGAGCTTCGGCCTTGTGGATATACGCACGCTTCTCGAACGCGATGGTCTGGACGCGATCCATGCCTTGAGCGGCTGACATGAGGAGCATCGACGGCGAGCCGTGGCTCACTACCAGTATCTTCTTGCCCGAATGGCGCGCATCGACATCATAGAGCAGATCTCCCACGCGCTTCTTTATATCGGCATAGTTCTCGATGCCGAGCGGGTGTTGAGCGAAGCGCGACAGCTCCATCGGGCAGACTTTCATGAATTCCAGGAGGGTATGGCCATTGAGCTCGCCCATGCCCATCTCGCGGAGGCGGTCATCGGTCAAGAAGTGTTCCTCCGACAGGCCAAGCTCCTTCTGGATGATTCGCGCGGTCTCCTGCGTGCGCATCAGGGGCGACGCGATGATGAGGTCTATGCCCTGCCCCTTGAGCGAACCCGCCGTTTCCAGAGCCATAGCCTTGCCCTTATCGGTCAGATGATTCTCCTGGCTCGGATCGCTGTTGAGGATCCCCATCGTATTGTCGAGGGCCTCGCCGTGGCGCATGACCCAGTACTGGTTGTTCGCAGGCGCGGTGACCTCGGCGATCGAGCCGACGACCTTCCTGGCGTGGCACGTGTCGCACGACCAGACAGGGAGCGGCGTGCCCCAATAGCGCTCGCGCGATATCGCCCAGTCTTTGATCTCCCGTAGCCACTCGCCGAAGCGGCCCTCTCTGATGTGCTCAGGCTCCCAATGGATGCCCTCATTTTCGGCGACGAGCTCGTCGCGCAGAGCCGACATGCGGATATACCAGCTGTCGCGGGCAAAATAGATGAGCGGCGTGTGGCAGCGCCAACAGAATGGGTAGGTATGCTCGTATTTCTCCTTGGCAAAGAGGAGGCTGCGCGCGGCCAGATCCTTTATGATTGCCACCCCGGTGCTCTCGTCCTTCACGAAGGCGCCCGCTAGGAATCCTGCCTCTTTCTTGAATGTACCGTCGTCATTGACCAGGTGATATTTCGGCAAGCCCACCCGAGTACCCAGCTCGAAGTCGTCTGCGCCGTACATAGGCGCGATGTGGACGATGCCCGTGCCATCCGCCGTCGTCACGAAATCGGCCGCATAGACCTTGAATGCGTTCTTCAGCTTGGCCCGCTCATGGCCGGAGACGCTATCGCGCAGGAATGGGTACAGCGGCTCGTATTCCAGGCCGACGAGGTCAGCGGCTGAAATCTCATCAGGTAGATAATACTTGAGAAGTTCCTTACCTGGCTCAACAAAGTCAGCCTCAAAACTAAAATGATTTCGAAGGGCATGTGCCGGAGTATTTTCAATCTTTTCGTAAATATCTTTTGCGAGGATTACAAATTCATACACCCCTTCTCCATGAGTATCATGACTAACAAAATTTCTTGCTAGAACATATTCGATATTTTCTCCAACCGCCAACGCCACGTTCCCCGGCAGCGTCCACGGTGTGGTCGTCCATGCCAATATAAAAGTCTTGTCGTCAGCGACGAAACCGCCGATCTTCTGACCAGGCTTGACCTTGAACTTCACATACACCGCCAGATCCTTGACTGTCTCATAGCCCTGTGCCAATTCGTGCGAAGATAGACCAGTGCCGCAGCGAGGGCACCATGGGACGACTTTGTAGTCCTTGTAGAGCATGTCCCGGCCGTCTTTGGTCTTCTGCTCGCTCACGGTCTTCACGATGTTCCAGAGCGACTCGATGTACTCGGGCTTGTAGGTGATGTACGGATCCTTGAGGTCGGTCCAGTAGCCCATGCGTTCGGTGAACTGCTCCCATTCGTGCACGTATGTCCAGACGCTGTCTTTGCACTTCTCATTGAACGCTGCGATGCCATACGTCTCGATGTCCTTCTTGGACTTGAGGCCGAGCTGCTTCTCCACCTGGAGCTCGACAGGCAGTCCATGAGTGTCCCAGCCTCCCTTCCTGCGGACATGGAATCCCCGCATGGTCTTGTAGCGCGGGATGGCGTCCTTGAATGCGCGGGCCTCCAGGTGATGGATGCCGGGGCGGCCGTTGGCAGTCGGCGGGCCCTCGTAGAAGACGTACTCGCCCTCGGGCGCAGGCTTGGCCAGGGTCTTCTCGAAGATCCCCTTCTGCCTCCATGATGCCAGTATGCGCTCCTCGCGCTCGGCGTGAACGGATTTCGTGACAGGAGCTGGCGGGACAGATTTTTGGTTGTTGGGTGGCTGTTGGTTCATAGAGATGTATCTATTGTCCCAATAAAAACTCGTCCTTAGCGAGGAAAAATTCCTCTACAAGGACGAGCTTTCTCGTGGTACCACCTTGCTTGCTTCTCGTATGGCTGTGACGGGCTCACCCGCCGGGGTCTACTGTATTCTTCCCGGAGCTCAGGAGTGATTAGTTCCTTCGGCGCTTGTATATAAAAAGTAGCATAAAATGGCTGACAAGGCTACTCCGTTTCACTAGGTCAGGTAGACAACAAGCTGCCCTATTCAGATGCCATATTTTTTCGCAAAGTCGGTCCTTGCTGGTGTGAAGAACGAGGATATCACCTGTTTAATCTTAGAATCAGATTTTGAGTTTGTTTGTTGAAGATATACATTCATCCTTTCAAGTAACTCTGCAAACGTAAACTGTTTAAGGGTCCCCGCGTGTTCAAATGCTAAGGGTCTGTTATTTTTTCTCTTACGTTTAGTACTGATTTCTGAACCACTAGTAACTTCCGCATGTGTCTGTAAATCAATATATGAGGCGGGGTAGCGTAAATATCGTGGGTGGGTAATTAACTCCCAATCTTGTTTCTTGATTTCGAAAGTGCGATTTTTTACACAAGCAGCGGAGCTCCCGTTTAGAATATAAAAAAGAAACTGATCGAGGTCCTTCTGGTGCTTTATTGCGAGCTTGTATTTTGGTCTTATCCTTCCCGTAGTAGCTTCAACAGAGAGGCGATCCAAGTACGCCCGACGTGGGATACACGGGACGGAACTGGAATCAGTCGGCATTCAAATTTAGTTTCTTAAACATTCCCTCGGTACCACCGATTTTTGCGCCTATTGCCTTCATTGGCTTGGTCTTGTATGCCATTTCAGTTAACGCCTTTGCCCCATATCCTTGTAAATCAGTTGCAATCTCTCTAACCAATTCTAATTGCTTCTGAGTAAATATATCCTTATACGTGATTTCCGGTTCTATCGTTGATGCTATTTTATAAGTGACAAATTCACCATTTGCTGAAAAGGTACTGTTTGGCACAATACTCCCTTCAAGCACAAGGTCTTCTACACATTCGTAAATATCCTTCGTAAAGGGCCCGTAGTTATATCGTATATAATCAAAATTTGAAATCTTACTTCCAAGTTTTTTAACTGAAATGAGATCGACGAAATACGACAGCTTCATAAGTGCGGTCACTGAAGCGGCCGGATGATATTTCACAAGGAAAGCTATGAGGGCCTTATTTTTTGCTTTCATGCTCTTAATTATACCAGACGTGTCAATACCCTCGCAAAAATACTACATCCTCTTCGGCACTTTGATACCCAGAAGCCCGAGCCCGGCGGTCATGACAGCCAGGAAGGACGTGGTGAGCTGGATGCGGTACGGCGAGAGAGGCTCCTTGTCGTCGGCGATGACGTTCCCTGCGTAGAAGCTGTTGAATGCGCCTGCGAGCTGGATGAGATATCCGGCCACATGCTGCGGCGCGTACTCGGCGGCGGCGCGCGCGGCGATGTCGTCGAACCTGGTAAGGAGCCGCTCAAGCAGGCCGACCTGTGCCGGCATGACGAGCTTCCCTGCTTTCAAGGCTTTGGCTTTCTCCAGGACAGAGTTGGCGCGCACCGCCGAGTATTGCAGGTACGGACCCGAGTCGCCCTCGAAGGAGATGGCCGCGGATGGATCGAATATGACATCCCCGCCGATAGCTTGCCGCAGGATAGTGTATTTGAAAGCAGCGACAGCGACGTCGTTCGAGATATCCTCGATAGTCTCGGCATCCATCTCCCTGCCTTTCATCTTTTCCTTGACGAGGCTCTGGATATCATCGAGCAGGTCTTCGCCGAGGATGACCTTGCCCGTCCGAGATGACATCTTTCCGGATGCGAGCCTCAAGACTCCGTGGCCGATGTGCACAGTTTTTGAGCTTACATTCTCGTCAATGCAAGAGATCGCCTTCAAAAGTACTTTGAAATATTCATTGACCTCGTTCGCTGTCACGATGATCGACAGATCGAGGCCGGAATAGCGCTTGAATTTCGTTATGTTGAGGCCGACTTCTTTGGCTTCGTAGGTTGGCAAGCCTTGCGAGTTGATGAATACGCGCGTATGCAGACCGTACTTCTCGCCCACAAAGACCGTAGCGCCATCGCTCACCTCAAAGACCCCCTTCTTTACATATTCGAGGACGATATCGCGGCCGATAGGAGCTATCTCGCTCTCGAAGATGTAGGCATCGAATCGAGTGCCAAGCTTCTTGTAGAGATACTCATAATATCCGATACTCCACATTTTTCCCTTCTCGTAATATGCATTCACTTCGACGTCAGTCTTGACATACAGGAGCTTGTTGATCGACTCGATCTCTGTCTTCGCCGGCTCGCCCTCATATGCAGCCGTGCCTTCGACATACATCTTGCCGAGAAAGATGGCTTTGTCTTTCATCGAAGCCTCTTCGTCAGGAGTCGAAGCGACATTTTTCTTCCAGGCCCAGATGGATTTGGCAATATGGAGGCCGATGTCCGATGGGTAACATATGCGGATGACTTCGGCGCCAGTATGGAGCATGAGGCGGGAGATGCATTCGCCTATCGTATTGTCCATGAGGTGGCCTATGTGGAACGGTTTGAATGTATTCGGGTTAGTGTGCTCGACCATCACTTTGCGGCCAGACTTTTTCGGTTGCTCCAAGGGCCTGATCGCGGCCTCAGCCAGCGCGGCATCCTTGACGCGGAAGTTCACGAAGCCAGGACCGGCGATCTCGACCGTTTGGACGGTATCAGGTAGGCCTTTCTGCACTTCAGCGACCAGTTTCTCGGCGACTGTGCGCGGGCTCATCTTCAGAGCCTTCGCCGACGCAAGCGCGAGGTTGGTCGTGAAGTCGCCATGAGCCGGATCTTCAGGATATCCGAGCTCGATATGAGCGCCGACGATGCCGAGGCGTGAGGCCGCGGCCGCCAGAGCTGCCTGTATCTGTTCTTTCATGAAAGACATTGTATCAGAGCCGTGAAATCCGAGCGATTTGACTTATTTGAGTATATGGGCTAATATGCATACCGGTTGTGGCACGGCACCTCAACCCCTCAATTTGAACGCTCAGACTTTCGATCAAGACGCGCCGACAGGCGCTGTTTTCGTCTCTTTTCCTTTTCATACGCTTCATCCGGAGTGAGCGAATCCAATACGCTCATGAAT
>Ga0265331_10000967_pt1 | contig 22819 bp, 11 predicted proteins | sample 41923metaG_FD_202088 | JGI IMG/M metagenome (GOLD analysis project Ga0265331, IMG submission 202088) | Rhizosphere microbial communities from Carex aquatilis grown in University of Washington, Seatle, WA, United States - 4-19-23 metaG | ecosystem: Host-associated > Plants > Roots > Rhizosphere... | reverse complement strand
CTTACTGCGACTTCAACCGGCAGCACGACGCCGGGAACTTTGCAGATCTCAGCGGCGACAGGATCGCTCGCACCCGCCACCTATACAGGTCACATCACTGTCACCGCCTCCGGAGCACAGGGTTCGCCCGCAACCGTCACCGTGACTTTTATCGTCGCTGCGACGCCGACTTACAGCATCTCCGGAACTGTCAGTCCGCTTGCGAGTGCACCCGGAACCACTCTGACTTTGAGCGGCGCTGCCAGCGCCACGGCCGTTGCCAACTCCTCGGGCAATTTCACATTCACAGGTCTTGCCAACGGTAGCTATACTGTCACGCCTTCCAAGGCCGGATTCACATTCAGTCCAACCAGTTCTCCCGCATCCATCAGTAACGCCAATGTTACAGCCGTCAATTTCACGGCCACGCCCGTGCCCACTTACAGCATCTCCGGAACGATCGGCCCCATCGCAAACGGACCGGGAACCACGGTATCTTTGAGCGGAACAGCGAGCGCCTCAACCACCGCCGATTCCTCGGGCAATTTCACATTCACAGGTCTTGCTAACGGTAGCTATACTGTCACGCCCTCCAAGGCCGGATTCACATTTAGTCCAACCAGTTCTCCCGCGCCTGTAAATAACGCCAGCGTCACGGCCGTAAATTTCACCGCCGCGCCCGTGCCAACTTACAGCATCTCTGGAACGATCGGTCCCATCGCAAACGGACCGGGAACCACAGTATCTTTGAGCGGAACAGCGAGCGCCTCAACCACGGCCGACTCCTCGGGTAACTACTCATTCACGGGCCTGGCCAACGGCAGCTATACGGTCACACCGTCCAAATCCGGATTCACATTTAGTCCAACGAGTTCGCCCGCGCCCGTCAGTAACTCTAATGTTATGGCGGTGAATTTCACGGCGACCGCAAATGCTGCTGGGCAGACTCTATTCACGTCGCAAACCCCCGCTTCCACCAATCTCAGCGATGGTTCATCGGTAAACTATGAATTAGGCACGGCCTTCACCAGTACCGCGGCCGGCCAGATTACGGCGATCCGCTTCTGGAAGGACAGCAAGGAATCCGGAACGCATACTGGACGCATCTGGACCAGCACGGGGACGATATTGGCGTCCGTGGCGTTTTCCAATGAAACGGCATCCGGCTGGCAGCAGCAGACTTTGCCCACAGCGCTCTCGATTACGGCGAATACGCAATACGTGGTTACCGTCAATTCCGGCGGCAGCTACTATGTGGCCACGAATAGCGGATTGGCCTCACAGGTCGTCAACGGAAACTTGAAGTCCGTCGTGGGTAGCAACGGATTGTATGGACCGGTGGGGAGCTTCCCCTCAAACAGTTGGATGAATTCGAATTATTTCCGCGACATCGTCTTTGTCACCGGCGGTGGCGCAACGGTGACGACGTATACGATTTCGGGTTCCATCACACCTTCGGCCAGCGGCAACGGGGCGACAGTCACTCTCAGCGGTCCAGCCGGCGCTACAACAACGGCTAACTCATCAGGAGCCTTCACCTTCCCGGGGCTCACTAACGGCGCCTACACTGTGACACCCAGCAAGGCTGGTTTTACTTTCACCCCTGGCAGTCAACCCGCAACCGTGAACGGCAGCAACATCACTGTCGGCGCATTCACTGCAATAGCGTCTCCAACTTATTCCATTTCCGGCAATACAGGCACGGGTGCGGGAATCACGGTCAATCTCAGCGGACCTGCAACCGCATCCACGACCACTGACAGCTCCGGAAACTACAGTTTCAGCGCGCTGGCCAACGGGTCCACCTATGTCATTTCGCCCACCAATAGCGCCTATGTCTTTACGCCTTCGAATCGAAGCGTCACGCTGAACGGAGCCAACGTCACCGGCGTGAATTTCACTGCCGGCGCCGCGCCCTCGGGCTTCTCGATCCCGGGAAAGATTACTCTGTCCTCGAAGGGACTCGGAGCAGGTTCAACGCTCACGCTGGCCAACGCGTCATCGGGAGTGGTCGTCGCTTCCACGACGGCGGATTCGTCGGGCAACTTCACTCTGACCGGAATCGCGAACGGTTCCTACGTTCTGACGCCAACCAGTTCGGCTGCCGCCTTCACTCCGGTCAGCCGCAACATCACGATCAGCGGCGCCAACTCCGCCGCGGCCAATTTTACCGCCGCCGGATTAGTTTTCTATGACGACTTCACGGGAAGTTCCCTCAGCTCGGAATGGACGGTGATCTCGCGGCACGGAGAATATGCCCAGGGCGAAACCGAGTGCAACATCCCGCAAATGGTTTCCGTGGCCAACAGCATCCTGACGATCAAGACCGTGGCGCAGGCCACCACCTGTGGGGATTTCAACACCGATGGAACCGTGCGGCACGCGCCCACGTCCTGGCCCTACGCCACCGGCGCTATCCAGTGGACCAACCTGAACTTCACCTACGGAACGGTCGAGATTCGAGCGCAGTTCCCGGCGAAAAGCACGCAGGTGTGGCCGGCCACGTGGATGCTGGGCAGCAACTGCCAGCTCACCAATATCTACACCGCCGATACCGGCTATTCCTCGTGCCCCAATTTTGGCGCGTCCGGATACCGGGAACTCGACCTGACCGAATGTTTCGGTTCCACCTGGTGCCAGTTCAACGCCTACAACCCTGGCGACGCTTGCCAATCGTCTTACTCGGTCGATAACAACTATCATATTTTCACCACGGTCTGGACCGCCTCCAGTGTCACCCAAGCCGTGGACGGCGTGACCGTGTCGACTTGTAACCTGAGCATGAACCAGCCGCTGTTCCTCATCATCCAGACGCAAACCGGAGGCGTCGGTGGAACCCCCGCCAATTTACCGGCAACCCTTAATATTGATTATGTGAAAGTCACGCAGCCATAGCTATGGTTTGCCCACAATCAGGCTGCTGCCTGAGAATTTATGGCCCGACAATCTCGCAGATCGCCAGATTGTATCGGTCGGTGGCAGGCGCAGTATCGTTAACCGTGACGGTAGTTCCCGCCGGTGAAAGAGTTGTTACCCTCTGCACCCAGTAGGTGTCCCCCGTGGTCGAAACGTACTGATGAACGACGGTCTGGTTTGCACCGGCCGTCCGCGATATGGCATTGTCCCAATCGTTGCCCACTCCGACCACCCATGAATTGGCCTTGGTGGTGAGTAGAGAAGCAGTCGGCGCACCCGGATTCGCGTTCCCGGAACCGATGGCTCCGATAGCGCCGGAACCATTCGTCCCTGTGGTATTCACACCCGTGTAGCTCATGACGGTGATCGAAGCACCCTCGCTCTGCGAAAGCGTGGCTGTAACCGTCACGGCACTCAGTTTCGCGGAGGCAAACGCGCGCCAGATTTCCGATGTGCCGAGCTGCGTATTGGTTCGTGTCACCAGAGTCCAGGTCAAGCTGCCGCCGGCGATGCTGCTAACCGAGGTGTTGGTGCCGCTGCTGGGAGCATCGGTGGAGACGAAAGCGAGCAGCAGTTCGTTCGTCGCAGCCGTTGAAAACGATGGTGAGGCAATAGTGGTGGCCTTGGTTGCGCGATCCGTTGAAGTTGTCACATCAACAGCGATCCCGGCGGCGGCCGTGTTCGTCAGGCTGAAGCTCGCCGGCGTCGCCACGCCAGCCACGCTGGCCGTTACAGCATAGGCGCCGGTCGTAGCATTGGCGGTAAACGCCGGGGCGGTAGCCACGCCGCTGGCATTCGTGGCTGCTGTCACCGTCGTCACGCTACCGGTAAAGCTCCCGCTCGCACCGGTGGTCGGAGCCGTGAATGTCACCGTCACCCCGCTCACAGGGTTGCTCCCGGCATCCTTCACGGTCGCCTGCAGAGCTGTTGCAAACGCCGTGCTAACGGGCGCGCTCTGTCCCGATCCTGCAGTTGCCGCGATGCTGGCCGCAGCGCCCGCCGTGTTTGTCAGGCTGAAACTCGCCGGCGTCGCCACGCCCGCCACGCTGGCCGTTACCGTATAAGCGCCGGCCGTGGCGTTCGCGGTAAATACGGCGGCAGTCGCCACGCCGCTCACGGTCGTTGCCGTGGTTACTCCCCCGGCAAATGTTCCGCTGGCTCCAGTTGCAGGAGCAGTAAACGTCACGGTGACGTTATTTAGTAGGTTACCCCCGGAATCCTTCACGGTCGCCTGCAGTTGAGTGGTGAACGCCGAGCTGATTTTTGCGCTCTGTCCCGTTCCTGCCGTTGCCGTGATACTTGCCGCGGCTCCCGGATTGTTCGTGAGGCTGAAGCTTGCCGGAGTCGCCACGCCTGCGACGCTGGCTGTGACCGTATAGGCGCCCGCGGTGCTGTTGGCGGTGAACACAACTGCCGTCGCGATGCCGCTGGCGTTGGTTGTCGCCGTAGTTGTTCCGCCCGCAAAGGTGCCGCTGGCGCCTGTGCCCGGAGCCGCGAACGTCACTACCACGCCGTTCACCGGATTGCTACCCGCATCCTTCACGATCGCCTGTAGCTGCGTTGCGAAGGCCGCGCCAATCGTTGCGCTCTGTCCCGATCCCGCCGATACCGCAATGCTCGACGGCGTCGAGGTATTCGTCAAACTGAAGCTGGCGGATGGAGTCACTCCGGTTACTCCCGCCGTGACGGCGAATGCTCCGGTAGTGGTATTCGCGGTGAAGGTTGGAGCTGTGGCCACGCCGCTGGCGTTCGTGCTGGCGGTCACTGTGGTCAACCCGCCCGTAAATGTTCCGCCTGCCCCGCTGGAAGGAGCGGTAAACGTGACCGTCACATTCGCCAGCAGATTGCCACCGGCATCCTTCACCGTTGCCGTCAGCGCGGTTGCAAACGCAGTGCCGATCGCCGCGCTCTGCCCGGACCCCGCCGTTGCCGTGACGCTTGCCGGCGGCCCAACCGTGCTCGAGGGAGCGAAGACGATGTCCCGGAAATAGTTCGATGCCTGATAGCTGCTCGTAGGGAACGTGCCTGTGGCGCCGTACAATCCATTCGCCCCGACAACCGAATGCAAGTTCCCGCTATTGATCTGCGTGGCCAACCCGCTGTTGGTGGCCACATAATAGGTGGCGCCCGTATTCACGCTGACCACATACGTCGTACTCGCAGTAATGTTGAGGGCCGTGGCCAAAGCCTGCTGCTGCCAACCGGACGCGGTTTCATTGGTGAAAACTACAGAGGCGAGCAACGTGCCTGCGCTGGACCAGATGCGTCCTGTGTGCGTCCCGGTTTCACTGCTGGCCTTCCAGAATCGCACGGCGGTGATCTGCCCCGCGGTGTCGGCGGTGAAGGAAGTGCCCAGCTCGTAGTTCACTGAAGAGCCGTCGCTGTTATTGGTCGTTGCCGGGATTTGCGTGGTGAACAAAGTCTGCGTCGCGGAGTTTGCCGTGGCTGTAAACGTCGCAACGGTTACGTTGGCGTTACTCACATTAGCGGGCGCGCTGATCGGGCTGAATGTGAAACCGGTTTTTGTTGGGGTGACCGTATAGCTGCCGGCGACAACTCCGGTGAAACTGTAGTTGCCGGAGACATCGGCCGTTGCCGTGGCAATCGTAGAAGCGCCCAAGGTCAGCGTTACGGTGGTTCCCGTCCCACTTGCGGCGGGAGTAATCGATCCGGAGATGCTATAGGTCGGCACCGCTGTAATCGTGAACGCCGCGACGGTCACGTTGGCATTGTTAATCGTTGCCGGGGCGCTCGTGGGAGTAAACGAGTAACCGGTTTTTGTAGGTGTGACAGTGTAGCTGCCGTTGGAAAGTCCCGTGAACGAATAGTTGCCCGAAGCATCCGCCGTTGTTGTCGTGACTGTAATTCCGCCAAGACTCAACGTCACCGTCGCGCCGCTGGCTGTCGCGCCAGGCGTGATCGATCCAGAAGCCGTGTAAGTGGGTACAGCCGTAGCAGCAAACGTGGCCACGGTCACATTCCCGTTGTTCACGACAGCCGGTGCGCTGGTCGGATTGAAGGTATAACCAGTTTTGGACGGAGTAACCGTGTAACTGCCGTTGGGCAGACCTGAGAAGGTGTAACTGCCCGAGGCGTTGGCGGTCACGGTTCCTAGCGTGGGACCGCCCAAAGTCAACGTCAGAGTCGCTCCGCTTCCGCTGGCGGCGGGCGTTATAGAGCCCGATGCGCTATAGGTGATTCCAGGGGTAAATACGATGTCCCGGAAATAATTTGAATTCTGATACGAACTTGTGGGGAACGACCCGGAGGCGCCGTACACCCCGTTATTGCCGACAACCGAGTGCAGATCTCCGTTATTTACTTGTGACGACAGCCCGCTGGATGTAGACACGTAGTAGGTGTTGCCCGTATTCACGCTGACCACATAGGTCGTGTTAGCAGCGATTGAAAGCGGTGTCGTTAAAGGCTGCTGCTGCCAGCCAGATGCAGTCTCACCGGTGAATGCCACCGATGCAAGCAATACGCCCGTGCTGGACCAAATTTTGCCGGTGTGCGTCCCGGTTTCACTTGCTGCCTTCCAGAAGCGGACACCCGTGATTTGGCCGGCGATGCCGCTCGTGAAGGCGGTACCCAGTTCATAATTCACTCCGGCGCCGTCACTGGCATTGGTCGTTACGGGGGTTTGAGTGGTGAATATTGTTTCCCCTGTCACAGCCGATGACACAGTGAAATTCACACCCGTGACGTCGGCTGATCCCAAAGGCACGGTCTGAGAGGTGGGCGTAAACGCGTAACTGGAAGACAGCGGAGTTACGATGTACGTTCCCGCAGGCAGCGGCCCCACTACGTAGGTCCCATTGCTGGCCACTGAAACGGTCTGTGTGATCGATCCCCCCTGCACCTGAATGGTCGTGCTGGATGCAGCTCCGCTTGGCGAAACCTGCCCCAGGATTCTGCCCGCTGGAACATACGTGACGGATATATTGTGGTTTCCAGCCGTCAGGACTACGCCGGCATCCACTACACCCTGATACGTCCCGACCGTAAAGCTCTGCGACGCGCCGTCCACTTGAATTGTGGAAACGACCTTGTTCGTTCCTGAGGCCTGCGGTACCAGCAGGGATAGACCCGCGGGTGACCCGGTGGCGGTAAAACTTAAAATATTCGAAGTAAACGTCGGCTTCGAAAACGTTGTGGCCGCGCGCGCCTGCCAGAAACTCAGCCAGGCCCCCGTCGTATACATGGGGATAGATTGCGCCTGGGCATATTGCAGGACCGTCGTTGCGTAAGTCGAATAGCTGCTCCACGCATCTGGATGAAACAGCATGGTCACGACAGTGTTGTACTTATTCAGGCTGTCGGAAAGTGATTGCTGATAATGGCCTTGGGCCGTGGCGAAACTCCATTGCATGCTGTATGCATTGGTGGTGTTGACTTGGACGTCGTCTTCGTATTGCGTTGCTTGCTCATAGACGGGAATCACAGTCCCCGCCGCTGTGTCCAGGAACTTCATCGGCATGCCGCTGCCGGTCATGTAACCCCATCGATTCGGAAACGAGGAGTAACTAGTGTCGAACTTGATTCCATTGTTCTGAAATAGTTTGGCTTGAGCGACCTGATCCGCTGTGCCGTTCGAGTCGTTGCTGACCCAAATCAGAAAATGATCGCGAGTGGTGACTGGAAACGGAGCGGTCGGAAATGTAGTCGCGAATGCAGCTATTGCATTGGCGATCACGCCTTGCATACCGTTCCAGGTGGCATTGGAACCACCCACGCCGCTGGAATCCACTTCGGCAGTGTCGTCGAAATGAATGCCCATCGTATGTCCGGCCGCGAGCCAGGTGTTGACCTGGGCATTGCTGATCGACCCGTAGGGATACCACAGGAATTCGGAAAACAATCCGCCATAAGACTGAATCGTGTTGATCTCACTGATTGAATTGCTGACCACGTCACCATGATGATCCCCGGTCATCAGCAATAAACTACGGTCTTGATTGGGGTAGTACCAGAGACGGGGCAGCGGCCGCTTGGGGGCGTTGGTCAAGGTCACCGCGTTGCTAAACAATCGCAATTCGATGTCTGCTTGCGGCACGTCATTGAGGGCTCCGTCTCCGAGGTCATTCCAGAATTGGCCCGAGGGTTTGTCCATGAACATCCCGGCGGCTCGCATCGTGTTATATCCGTCATGATTGTCGGGATAGCCGGCCCAGGCGGGATTGCCTTGGCGCATCAGCACAATGCTCTGGGTCAAATCAAAACTGAAGAGAATCGCCTGGCCCAGCCCGTAGTTATTCACAGCGGCGGCCGGTGAAGTGGTTGACACCGTAGAGGAGCTGTACAAGGTAGCGAAAGCCGTGGCGCTATTCAGCGAATACATGTCCGCTGTCCCGTGAAACCTCAATACGTTGGTAACTTGTGCGGGAGCATAGGGCATGGTCGTGTCAATCTTCAGCCAGGCTTCCGGCAAGGTCGTGCCGAGCGATGAGACTCCGAACACGCTCGCCAGTTGCAGGTCGGGGCGGAATCCGACGAGAGTGCCGCCTGCATTCACATAATTCTGAAAAAGAGTTACCTCCGCCGAGGTCAAAGTCAGATGCGGCAGGATGACCACGTCGTAGTTGGCTGGCGTGAGGAAAGTCAGCGTCAAGTCACCGAGCTGCGCAGTCTGAAAGCCGTTGAGTCCCTCGGTGGTAAGCAGCTCAGGAATATAATTCTGATATGGATCCGTCGAGGTGCTATCCTGAACCACTAGTATGGGTTGGCTCGGAGTCGGCAAAGTCGCCCAGGCAGGCTGGACGGCAACAGCGGCGAGCAACAACATTAAGACAACGTATGTAGACCGAGGCAAACTCATCCGCATCACCGCTCCCTTTAACACAAATCTGATTAGGCAACTCCTGTGGTGCACCCCTGATGCCATAACGGGTCAGTATTGGGTTAAGCTAAGCATCTGATAAAAAACAAGTTACAGTTAAAGAGGTCGATTCCGGAGCCCCTACAGGGGAGTGAGTCGCAAAGTTTTGCACATAAGCGACACCCCATTTCATCTTGGAACCAAGAATTATATTGGGAGGGGATGTCGAATCAGCCAACACCCAGGTTCGTTCAACTGCGGATGAGATCAATCATCCTCCACGCACCTTTCACGTTCCCCGAACAGTTCTCTGGCCGAGCCCGAACCCCGTTCGCCGAGGATTTCACAAAGCACTTTGTGTTTTGTCTTCAATCAACTTCACGACGGAATCGTATTCATCGACTGGCCCGTGAAGAGGGACTAGATACTGTCGAATTACAAACTGAATCGTCCTAGTCACTTCCGGCATAGGGTTCTCCCCCTCGCCGGGAGGACCAATTTCTCAATGGAACTGGACTGGGAAGTAGTTCGGTCTCATGAACGCCCGCGAAGTGGTTCGCGAGCGTTCATGTGCGTCCTGATTACTATCGCTAGGACGCCGGGAGGATTTCGCAAATTGCCAGATTGTACCGGTCGGCAGTGGGAGCTGTATCGTTGATCGTTACAGTAGTTCCCGCCGGTGAAAGAGTCGTAACCCTCTGCACCCAGAAAGTGTCCCCCGATGTCGCAAGATACGAATGGATTACAGTCTGGTTGGGGCCCGCCGTCCGCGCAATCGCATTGTCCCAATCGTCGCCCTCACCGATCACCCAGGAGTTGGCCTTGGTTGTGACCAGAGAAGCAGTTGGCGCACCGGGATTCGCGTTCCCAGAGCCGATGGCTCCGATGGCCCCGGAACCGCTTGTGCCGGTGGTGCTCACTCCGGTGAAGCTCATAACCGTCATGGAAGCGCTCACACTCTGCGACAGCGTGGCAGTTACCATCGTGGCACTGAGCTTGGCCGAGGCAAATGTACGCCAGATCTCCGCAGTACCCCTTTGGGTGTTGGTTCTGCTTACCAGGACCCAGGTCAAGCCCCCTCCCGTGACACCGCTGACAGAGACGTTGGTGCCGCTGGTGGAAGCATCTGCAGCGATGAACGCCAGGAGCAATTCATTGGTAGAGGCTGTTGTGAAAGACGGCGACACGACCGTCGTAGCTTTGGTGGAGCGGTCCGTCGACGTGGTCACATCGGCCGCAATCGGCGCCGACGCCGTGTTCGTCAGACTGAAGCTGGCCGGAGTAGCCACACCCGTCGCGGTGGCTGTTACCGTATAAGCGCCCGCCGTGGCGTTTGCCGTGAATGTCGGAGCAGTAGCCAATCCAGTGCTGCTTGTGGTGACCGTTGGGGAACCGGTGAACGTCCCGCTTGCACCCGTGCCCGGAGGCGCGAAGGTTACACTAATGCCGCTGACCGGATTATTGCTGGCATCTTTCACCGTAACTTGCAGTGCGGTTGCAAAGGCCGTACTAATGACTGCGCTTTGCGAATTGCCTGCCGTCACTGTGACGCTTGCGGCTGGCCCCGGGGTGTTCGTCAAGCTGAAGCTGGCGGGGGTTGCGACGCCGGAAACGCTGGCGGTAACGGTATATGTGCCCGCGGTGGCGTTCGCCGTAAAGATGGCGGCTGTCGCTACTCCGCTGGCATTGGTCGTCGCCGTGGTCAATCCGCCGGCGAACGTGCCGCTGGCTCCGGTGCCCGGCGCGGCAAATGTCACGACAACCCCGCTCACCGGATTACTCCCCGCATCCTTCACGGTCGCGGTGAACTGGTTCGCAAATGCCGTCCCGATCATGATGGTTTGCGGCGTTCCTCCCGTCGCGGAAATACTGGCGGGAGGCGCGGTTGTGTTGGTCAGATTGAAGTTTGCCAAAAGGCCGGAAGCGCTCGCCGTTACCGTGTAGCTCCCGGTCGTGCCGTTCGCAGTGAATGCGACAGCCGTGGCCACGCCGCTGGTATTGGTTGTCGCCGTGGTCACTCCTCCCGCAAACGCGCCGCTGGCTCCACTGGCGGGAGCTGCGAATGTCACCACGACCCCGCTTTCAGGATTATTGCTGGCATCCTTAACGGTAACCTGCATTGCCGTTGCAAACGCCGTGTTGATGGCGGCGCTCTGCGTTGCGCCGGCAGTCGCTGTTACGCTCGCCACGGGCCCCGGATTGTTTGTCAGGCTGAAGCTTGCCGGAGTCGTAGCTCCGGGCACGCTGGCCGTAATCGTGTAGCTGCCGGATACGGTATTGGCGGTAAATGCCGCCGAGGTGGCTACGCCGCTGGCATTGGTTGTCGCTGTGTTCAATCCACCTGCGAAAGTCCCGCTGGCTCCGGTTGCAGGCGCCGTGAATGTCACAGTGATGCCGCTGATCGGATTGTTGTTGGAATCTTTCACCGTAGCCACCAGCGGGTTGGTAAATGTTCCGCCGATCGTAGCGGTCTGGGGAGTTCCGGACGTTGCCGTGATAAGCGGAACATTGCCGGGTGTAAAGACGACGTCCCGGAAATAATTCGAGGCCGAATAACTGTTGGTCGGGAACACGCCGGTCGCTCCATATACGCCGTTGGCGCCGACGACGGAACTCAAATTCGCATTGACGATCTGCGATGCCAGCCCCGATGTAGTTACAACATAGTAAGTGGCGCCCGTATTGACGCTAACCACATACGTGGTATTGGCGGTGATGGTCAGCGGCGTCGTCAGGGCCTGCTGCTGCCACCCGGACGCGGTCTCCCCGGCGAAAGTTACTGTCGCCAGCAGCGTGCCTGTGCTGGACCAGATGTGCCCGGTGTGCGTCCCCGTTTCTTTGGAATCCTTCCAAAATCGGACCGCGGTAATCTGGCCCGCCGTGTTGCTCTGGAGCAAAGTTCCAAGTTCATAGTTGGTGGAAGCGCCGTCGCTCTGATTTACGGAAACGGGCGTCTGCGAGGTAAACAAAGTCTGGGCTGTCGCAGTGGCGGCGAACGTTACACCCGTCACATTTGCGCCTGCCACTGTAACTGGAGTCGACGTGGGAGAGAACGCAAAGTTCAGCTTGCTCGGTGTAACCGTGTAGGAGCCATTGGACAATCCGCTGAAACTGAAATTGCCGGAACCATCGGTTGTGGCTGAAGCGGTTGCAGTCCCCGTCAGAGTGACGGTGACGCCAGTACCGTTCGTGACCGGCGTGACCGATCCGGAAATCGAATACGTCGAGCCGGACGATTGTGTTCCGGCAAAATTAATGCTGCCCACATTGGCGTTCGTAATTGTCACCGCCATGCTGACGGGATTGAACGTATATCCCGTCTGGCTAGGCGTTACCGTGTAGTTACCCGCCGAAAGCCCGCTGAACGTATACACTCCCGAACTGTTTGCCGTGACAGTTGCAGTTGCCGATCCGGTCAGCTTCACCGTTGCGCCGCTACCGGCGGCGGTCGGGCTGATCGTGCCGGAGATGCTATAGGTGGTGACTGTTCCAGCCGTGACCGTCACTCCAGGTCCCGGAGTTTCAATGTTGCCGCTGTCATCTACAGCTCGGCTCAGAATCGTTATGGTTCCCGCACTCTGAGGCGTGAACGAGTAGGTCCATGTTGCGCGTCCACTGGCCGGATGCCAGGTGGTCCCTCCGTTGACGGAAACTTCGACCCCGCCTACGACTCCGCCTCCGGAATCCGATGCCGTTCCCGAGACCGTCGTGGAAACACCCAGACTCAAATTGGCTCCCGCAGCGGGAGAAGTAATCGTTGAAACAGGCGGAATCGTATCCGTCGATTGTGTCGCGAGCAGCAAGCCGGTCTGTATCGTTGCCGGCTGGATGCCCATATCCGCAAACAGATTGATCGTGGCCTGCTGCATGTCTTTGCTGGCCGCGGGCGTGGAAAAGCCCATATCGTTATCGTGATTGCTATCGAGACCCCAGGCCCACTGAACCGTACCGGCGCCAAAGACCAACGCGCCACTCGCCGCTCGATGCAGCGTCATGTGGTGCGTGGCGCTTCCCGCGCCGTAGGTAACACCGTAGTCGAGCAGGTAATCCGAACTTAATGCGTAGGTGGCGGTGGACACATCGAACGTCCCGGCTGGCCTGAAGCCATTGTCCGGGTCGATATCCCACTCATAGCCCAGCGTTCCCGCCGGGAGCGTTGCGGTCGCCCCATTTCCCAGCGTGGCTTCAGTTGTATTCCGCCAAAATCGCATCTTGCCATCGGCGGCAGGAACCTTTATGGCTAGGCCGAGGTTGTCTGATCCAGGCCCATTGACCATAAATAGCGTTCCAGTGAAGTTGTTCTCCGGCCGCCCGCCATCGCTCGGAGGGCTAAAGGTTGGGTCACGCCACGTCCCTGTCCAGGTCGGTGGATCTTTAGGATCGATCTGGGCCTCGGGATAAGTTTCCTTATAGCAAACCAGGGTGCGGTACGGAGTGCCGCTACCGTCGATACTGTTCTCCCAACGCGTCTTCCAGAAAACTTCATTTCCACTGAAAAACGCCAGGTTCACACCCGCGTCACGCGCCGATTCGATGTTGGTCCGCAGCGGCCCGGTCCAGTATTCGTCGTGACCCGTCGACATGTAGAGTTTGTGATTGGTGATCAGGCCGGCGTTCCGGACTCCATCCACGTGCGTAAAGTATGTGACGTCGTAACCGTTCGCTTCCAGGAAACGGACCATGGGGTACTCGTTGCCAAATACCCACGTGGCGGCTTCAAAGGCGCGCGTATCGAAAGGCCGGTTGTAGCTCACCTTGTAAGCGCGGTCGGTGTACGTCCAATTACCCACACCAGGCCCGCCGTATAATGTGTTTCCGCCGAGGACCCCGGAACTTCCTCCCCAGTCGTTGTAGGCCTGCCAGGCTTCATCCGAGGTCTGAAACAAAATATTGGAATGACTGGTATCGTTCCGCACCACGAAAACGATATGGCTATTCCCACCCGTATCCGTTCGCACCAGGTTCACGAAATAAATTCCCGACGTCGCATTGGAAGGAGCGGTCCAGGAAGCCGAAACGGCCCAGTTGCCGCAGTCATAAAGCTTTGTTGAAGAATCGGTAATACATGCCGGTTGGCTTTGCGGCAAATGAGCGGATGGTGTTACCGAAGTAATTAAGCGAGCTCCGTTTCCGGCGTAATACCCCATGCGATAAATATCCAGCCGGTACGCCGTTGCGGTTGTTTTCACCTTGAACGAGATCGTCCCGCCTTGAGCGACGCTGATGTCAGTAGCAAACCCCTGGATGCTGGCATCCCCCGCGCTCCCATTGCCGACGTCCCATTGGCTCGCCGGAGTCCCGGCGTACGTGTTTTCGCAAACGATGTCATTGGGATAAAGCCCGGGAGTGCAGCCGAAAGTTCCTTGCGCCATCGCCGGGGAGGCAAAAATTGGCGAAATGGCTACGGCAAGAAAAAGGAGAACAGCTTTGAGTAGACCTGCGCCTCCTCGAAAGGGAGGAGCCTGAAATGAGGGCCCGGCGGCGGTTGCCGCTCGGTGCGCCTCGTAAGTTGAAATCCAACGACCCTGCTCTGTTGTAGACATTTTCACCCTCGGATCCCTCAGACCCTTAAGCCTGCGCATCATCGCGCCCGCGGAAACAGTCAGCTTGACCTAAGGTGAATTAGCACCTTGATGGCCAGATTCTCTCCTGCATCCATACTTGCTAAACCACTAACCCACTTCGGATTAATGGTTTTCTGCGATGATAGTGAATCTCGATTTTGTCGAAAAAGGGAAGTTTGCTGGAGCAATTATGCAGTTAACTTCATCTTTAGGCTCGAAACAGTTGATCCAAGAGGACTTCTAAGATCGCGCTCCGGAGCCGATTTCGCGGATGCATTCAATTACATAGGTCTGCTCGTCCTCAGTCATCTGATGAAACAATGGCAGGATGATGGATTCGTCGGTGGCCTTGTTGGTCTCAACCAGCACCTTGTCCCACTTGGGATCTTGATAGGGCAGTTCACGATGGCTGGCCATAATACCGCGCCTGCTCGACACACCGCGATCCAGGAGCCCCTGCATCAGCGCATCCCGGGAAATCGGCGCATCCTTTGCAAGTCGCGCCATATACGATTGGTAATTATGCCGGCATTCGGATGGCTCCCGGGGAGGAGTCAGCCAGCCCAGTTGCCCCAGCTCTTTCGAATAGCGCTGGGCCAGGGCGCGGCGGCGCTCCAGGAATCCATCCACGCGGCGGAGCTGCACCATGCCGATCGCCGCCTGCATGTCGGTCATGCGGTAGTTGTATCCCACTTCGTCGTAGGTTTCCGACAGGATCGTCGATGATTTATGCCGCGCCAGGTCCGATGTTCCCATGGCATGCTGGCGAAGACTGCGCATGCGCTTCGCGACGTTTTCATCGGAAGTGGTCAGCATTCCCCCTTCACCGGTCGTGAGAATTTTGCGAGGGTGAAAACTGAAACAGGCCATGAAAGCATGCGGCAAACCCACGCGCTGCCCTTGATAAGCCGCTCCGATCGCGCAGGCGGCATCCTCGATGACTATCAGATTCCGGCGGCGCGCAATGTCCAGAATTTCATTCAGAGCCGCGGGAAGCCCGATCTGATGCACCACCAGGATCGCCCGGGTGCGCGGCGTGATGGATTCTTCAATTCGATTCGGATCCAGATTGAATGTTGTGGGATCGATGTCCACGAATTCGGGAGTGGCGCCCACATACTGAATCGAATTGGCCGTGGCGATGAACGAGAGGCTGGGACACAGAACCTCGTCACCCGCTTTGATGCCGGCTGCGATGAGGGCCATGTGCAGAGCCGTCGTGCAGGACGAAACCGCAATCGCGTGTTTTGCGCCGACGTATTCCGCGAACTGTTTTTCAAATTCCGCCACGCGCGGTCCTTGCGTCATCCATCCGCTGCGCAACACTTCGAGAACGGCTGTTTCTTCCTCGCTTCCCACGAAAGGGCGGGCCACGGGAATCGTGGATTTCGGCGTCGTTGTCAGGCTCATTGCTTGGCTCCTATTTCTACAGAGACAGGTGAGACCGCTGCGCGGTTTTCCTGCCACCAGTCCACGAGTTTGCGTAACCCTTCTTCCAGAGAAACCTGTGAGACAAATCCGATTTTGTCCCGCGCGTGCGAAATGTCCGCGATCCGGCGTGAAACCGGATTCACCTTGCGCGCCGGGCCGTATTCCGGTTTTAGATCCGACCCCATCACCTTCAATAACATCGCGGCGAGATCGTTCAAACTCGTTTCTTCCCCGCTAGCCACGTTGAAAATGTCGTCGGTCACATCCGATTTAGCCGCCAGGATGTTGGCGCGAGCGATATCTTCGGCAAAGATGAAGTCCATGGTCTGCGTCCCATCGCCCAGAATCAGCGGCCGCTTGCCTGCCACGATCCGCTCCATCCAGCGAATGAGTACTTCTGTGTAAACACCGAAAATATCCATTCGGGGCCCGTACACATTGAAATATCGCAAAGCCACATAATTCAAGCCGTACATTTCATTGAACGAACGCAGCAGCCCTTCGTTGAATGTTTTAGCCGCTCCGTACAGGGTGCGATTGTTGTAGGGATGTTGCGACTCGGTAGTGGGCAATTGATCCGCCATGCCGTAGACCGACGCGGAAGAAGCAGCGACGATTTTTTTCACCTTGGCGGCGACGGCGGCTTCAATCACGTTGAACGTTCCGTCGGCCAGGACCTCGAGCGCCAGCCGCGGCTCTTCCGCGCATTGCGTGATGCGCAGCGCCGCCTGGTGAAACACCAGGTCCACACCCTCCATTACTTCGCGCACCAGGGCAACGTCGCGAATGTCGCCTTCCACAATCCGCACGCTGCCGTTGCTCATGGCCCACGCCAGATTTTCACGCCGCCCGCGGACCATGTTGTCCAGGACGATGATCTCCGGATCTCCTCCGCGAACCAACTGGTCCGCAATATGCGAACCGATCAGGCCCGCTCCTCCCGTAATCAGCACTCGAGTCTTGTCCATGGTCCTTTCCTTAAACCTCAGGGGCGTTGCTTTCCACGCAAGGCTGTAACGATAAAACTCCTTCGAAACTGTCCGGCTCTCGTCGGCTTCATTTGCATTTCGCGGATCCGGAGCCAGGGAAGACCGCTGGCCGGAAGGGGTCGTGAAGTCCGCTCAGGATTTACTGCCCACTGTCGATGTTTCGTCCTGCAACGCCCAGCGATTTTTCAGAAGGAACATGCCTCGTTCAGGCATAACGCCGGTTCCGTAGAAATCGGACTTGAGGATTCTCAGGGTCACGGCGTCATCGACCCAGTCCACTTCGTGCGAGCTGATATCGAGGCCCACGCCGACTCGGTATTCTCCGGGCACCAGCGGAACGCTGGGAATTTCGCAAACAAACGATTGGTCTCCCACGCGCCCATCGTGCACACGATCCGGTTCATACGCGGAATGCGCGGTGGCAATTCGCTGGCCCGATTTCGTGTCAAACGCGATCGAAGCGTCGAACCCCATACACGGTTCTTCCAGATGGAAATGAATGACGATCTTCAGCGGCGCTCCGGCGCGCAGTTCGCCCACGCAGGGCTTGTCGTTTTCCGTGTAGAACTCCACGCTCTTCAGCAGGGGACGATACCGTGGCGGTCGTCCCGCGGCCGCGCCCAGATCAACAATGTGCGAAGTGGGCACATTACTCTCGCTTGATAGATTATGAAGATAGTATTGAATTCCATCCTTTGCCGTGCCCGTGAATACGACCTTGCCGCTTTGAAGAACGATGGATTTGTTGCACAGAGCCTCAACCGCGGCCAGATTGTGCGAAACGAAGATCACGGTCCGGGCGTTCGCGCAGGCTTCGGCCATTTTTCCCAGACACTTTTTCTGAAAGGCCACGTCTCCTACGGCCAGAACTTCGTCCACAACGAGGATTTCGGGCTCCAGGTGCGCGGCAATCGCAAAGGCCAGCCGGACATACATCCCGCTCGAGTAACGCTTCACCGGCGTATCCAGGAACCTGCCGATTCCCGAAAATGCGATGATGTCGTCAAACTTGGCGTCCATCTCGGCCTTGTGCATTCCCAGAATCGACCCGTTCAGATAGACGTTTTCACGACCCGTCAATTCCGGGTGAAAGCCGGTGCCGACTTCCAGCAGGCTGGCCAGATGCCCGCTGACCTTGATGGTGCCTTCGGTCGGATCGGTGATCCGGGAGAGAATCTTCAGCAGAGTGCTCTTGCCCGCCCCGTTCGAGCCGATGATGGCGAGATTGTCACCCTGCTCCACGTCCAGATCGATATTTTTCAGCGCCCAGAAAGCGTTTTCCGGCGGCGCGGGCTGGCCGTTGCGAGATCCGTTCCGCAAAGCCTTGAGGGGCTTCATCACCGCTTTGGTCAGGGATTCACGGATGTTTCCGTAGCGCTGTACTTCCGCGCCCAGAATATATCGTTTTGAGAGATTGCGAACTTCGACGACTCGTTTCATAAGTTAGATCACATCCGCGAAACTGGATTCCATACGGCGAATAAAAAACAATCCCACAACGAACAACACGGTGGCGCCTACGAAAGAAACCGCCACAAGATGCCCGGTCACCGGACTGCCCAGCAGCGAGTAGCGAAATCCCTCGACCATGCCCGCCATCGGGTTCGCGCTTAGTAGAAACCTCAACTTGCCCGGCACATGATCGATCGGGTACAGGACGGGCGTAAGAAACAGCAGCATCTGCGTGAAAAACGGCACCGCGTATTTCACATCGCGGTACTGCACGTTTAGTGCAGAAAGGATGAATCCGAACCCGGCCGTTGCCAGGCATGTTCCAAACAGAAATACGGGAAGCCACAGCACTCGGAGCGTCAACGGCCAGTGGTAATAAGCCATGAGCACGCCCAGGCACAGAAGGCTGATTGCCAGATCGAAAAGAAGAGCCAGAATTTGCCCCAGCGGCACCAGAATCCGCGGAAAATAAATCCTGCGGATCATCTGTTCACTTCCGACGAGACTATTGCTGGCGAGCGTGACTCCGTTTGAAAAAAATGTCCAAAGCGTGAGACCTGTGAAAACGAAAAGGGGATAGGGCGAACCAACATTGCCGATGGAAACCACGCGCTGAAACATCAGGCCAAACACAACCATTCCAATCAATGGCTGCAAGATGGCCCACAAGCCGCCCAGCAGCGTCTGCTTATATCGAACCGTAATGTCGCGCCAGGCCAGGTAGCCGAGAAGTTCGCGATAGTGCCATAATTCGCGGAAATTAACCGGCTGCCATCCTTTGCGCGGTTCGATGACTAAATCGTATGTCGTTGCCACGTTTTGCTCTCTCCCCGGTTACTTGTCGCGCCGCGAACGAATCACCTTGGCGGGAACCCCGGCCACCACCGCATATTCCGGCACATCGTGCGTGACCACCGCCCCCGCGCCCACGATGGAATTTGCTCCCACGTGCACGCCGGGAAGAATCACTGAATTCACTCCAATATCGGCGCTGTAGCCGATCACCACGGGCTTGATGATCAGATTCGTCGCAATAATCGGCACGTCGATCGGATCGCCCGTGTGAGACGAGCCCAATACTTTGGCGCCCGGTCCCCACCCCACGTAATCTTCCATCACCAGATCGCGTGCGTCGAAATAGGCTTGCGGACCGATCCAAACCTGGTTGCCAATCTTGCAGGTGCCGTCGTAACGGCCCTGAATCATGGCCTGCGCGCCGATGAAAACCCGGTCGCCGAATTCCATCGTCTCCGGATGTTTCAGCACGACGCCCGGTCCGATCTGAATGTCCTCTCCGACGTGCCTGCACATCGCATGCATCAGGGCGCGGCGCATGGCGAGGTCCATCGGACTCTCGCCATCGCGGATGTTTGCGAACATTTCGTTCAGCGTTTCTTTGGAGTGCGTGTCGCGCAGCCAGGCGGCGCAGTCTTTTTCCCAGGCCATCCCGATCGGCGCTTTTTGCTTTCCAAAGGTTGCGATGATTTCTCGTGTCGTCATCGCATTGCCGGCGTCGGTTCCGCCACTCGCCCTTTCACCCACTCAATGATCGAGTCGGCGACGTAGTCGGCAGCTTCCACGGACATCCCTGGATACATCGGCAACGAAATAATCCGCTCCGTCGCTTTCTCAGTGACCGGGAAAGCTCCCTTGGGGTAGCCCAGCGAGAGGTACGCTTCCTGCATGTGCAGGGGAATCGGATAGTGGAGTCCGGTTTCAATTCCGCGTTCCGCCAGATGCGCGCGCAACGCTTCGCGGTCTTCCGACTGGATCACGTACAGGTGATAAATATGGCGATTGCCCGGAGCTTCGGTCGGCAGCACGATGTTCTGTCCGGCCAGGCGCTCCTGATAACGCTTCGCAATCGCGCGCCGCTGATCGTTCCAGCCATCGAGATACTTCAATTTCGTGGCCAGCACGGCGCCTTGAATGCCTTCCATGCGGAAGTTGTAGCCGGGAAACGCATGTTCGTACTTCACCACTGAACCGTGTTCCCTGAGCATGCGGACTTTCTTTGCGACGGCGTCATCGTTCGTGACCATCGCGCCGCCCTCACCCAAGGCTCCCAGATTTTTTCCCGGGTAGAAGCTGTAGCATCCCGCATCGCTCATCGCGCCGGCCATCTTGCCCTTGTATTTCGCTCCATGGGCCTGGCAGGCGTCTTCGACGAGAATCAGATTGTGCTTGCGCGCAATCGCCAGCAGAGAATCCATCTCCGCGACGTTTCCGTAGAGGTGCACCGGCAGCAGCGCCTTCGTCTTTTTGGTGATCGCCGCTTCCGCCAGTTTGGGATCCATGCAATAGCTAACTGGATCCACATCGACAAACACTGGAGTCGCGCCGACGGCGCTGATCGCTTCTGAAGTAGCGATGAATGTGTGCGACACCGTAATGACTTCGTCTCCGGGACCGATTCCCAGCGCGAGCAGCGCCAGATGCAATGCCGCGGTTCCTGAGTTCACGGCCACACAATGCCGGACGCCCAGATAGGCGGCGAAGGCGTCTTCAAACGCTTTGACCTCGGGGCCCTGAACAAACGAAGCGTTGCGGAGCACTCGGGCAAAGCCTTCTTGGAGTTCGCCCTCAATCGGGCGGTGCAAAGCTTTCAGATCGACAAAGGGAACTTTCATGCGACGACGACCTTTCGTAGGATGCGGGCCGGGTTGCCAGCCACCACCGTGTTGGCGGGTACATCGCGTGTCACCACGCTGCCCGCGCCGACGATGGCGTTTTCACCCACCACGACTCCGCAAAGGATTGTGGAACTCGTGCCAATCGAAGCGCCTTTCTTGATGAGCGTCCGAACCACCTGCCAGTCCTCTTCGGTCTGCAGCGCGCCGCCTTCGGTCGTGGAGCGCGGATATTTGTCGTTGATGAAGGAGACGTTGTGACCGATGAAAACGTCGTCCTCGATGGTCACCCCTTCGCAGATGAAGGTGTGGCTGGAGACCTTCGTGTTGCTCCCAATCGTACTGCCCTTTTGAATTTCAACGAAAGTGCCGATCTTGCAGTTGTCGCCAATCGTGCAACCGTACAGGTTCACGAAATCGCGAATGATTACGTCCTTGCCCAACTTCACGTTGTCAGCTATGCGTTGCCAGCTCATCGAACCGTGACCTCCTGGGGAACCCGATCCGTCATGCGGCGTGCGTGAGCCACCGGCTTAAGCGAATTGTTCTTGCTGAGCCAGTCCCCGCGGAATTCGACCGGCCGGCCGCCGTTTTCCAGGGAAACCTGCGCGGCTTCCAGCAGGCGGACCACGCGGTATCCGGCGATTCCATCGGTCAGGGCTTCGCGGCCTTCGGAGATCGCGGAAACGAACTCCTTTGCCGCAAGGCTTAGAGCTTCGGTGGTTTCGAGCTTGGGGATCAGGACGTCGCCATTGCGGTAGTTGATCATGGCTTCGTATTTCTTCTCCGGGGAGCCATTGACGATCAGGCCCTTGTCGTAAAGCCTAATCTTTTCAGTGACTTCTAGGTCGTCGTAGACCACCATTTTCTTGGAGCCGCCGACCAAAACCTGCCGGATCTTCACCGGCGCCAGCCAGTTCACATGAAAATGAGCCAGCAAATTGCCCGGGAAAGTCAGCGTCAGGTAGGCCATGTTGGCAAGCCCGTTGCCGGCGTGGCTTGCGCCGATCGCCGTCATCGCCACCGGATTCATGCGCAGCAGATAATCCATGATCGACAGATCGTGCGGCGCCAGGTCCCAAATGACGTTGGTATCCTTCTGGAAGAGCCCGAGATTAACGCGAACCGAATCAAAATAAAGGATTTCGCCCAGTTCGGTCTTGTCGATCAGTTCACGAATCTTCCGGACCGCGCTGGTGTAAATAAACGTGTGATCCACCATCAGAACCCGGCGATTGCGCTCGGCCCTTTCGATCAGGTCCATGGCGTGCTCGCTGGAATCCGCGATCGGCTTTTCGATCATGACGTGCTTGCCGCAATCCAGCGCTTGGCGCGCAATCGGATAATGCGTGCTCACCGGCGTGGCGATCACGACTGCATCGATATTGGGGTCGCGCAGCAATTCTTCGTAATTTTGGGTTGTGGCGACACCGGGATGCCGTTTCCTGATCCTGGCAAGCCGGTCGGGGGATAAGTCGCTGCATGCCACCAGACTGGCGCCTTCCACTTCACTAAAATTGCGCAGAAGATTTGGTCCCCAGTATCCGTATCCGATTAGCGCAACTTTCACATCGCTCATATGTATTCACCGTCTCCTGTGAAACGCACATGACGAAAAGCACGTCGAGGACCATTCACTCTGGATGGGTGTCTATAGAATATCAAAGTAAACGGTTTATAATCAGTAGTTTATATTGCCTTGACGACTCTTAAAATTGTGCGCAATTGTTCAACGGCGCGGACAACATGGCAAAGCATTGGCACAGAAGAGAAATACATTTCTCTACCATGCTAGATTTGTGGATAAAAGGCATCCATGACAAGTTTGTCGGGCATTTCAAGACCAACACCATACATAAGTCATTCACAATCATATATATAAATTGTATTTACCAGGTAAATCGACTGAAAATTCCTACCCTGCCCATTCTGCGGCCAGCCGTCACCTCATCGAGGGAAAATCCGTACAGATTTTGCGCTCAGCTCCGCCACGGGACGGGTATGGACCGAGTATGCGGGGACCACGGCCCTGATTTCCTG